>Ga0335081_10000124_pt1 | contig 151268 bp, 139 predicted proteins | sample Lox_Sample_35_FD_206713 | JGI IMG/M metagenome (GOLD analysis project Ga0335081, IMG submission 206713) | Soil microbial communities from Loxahatchee National Wildlife Refuge, Florida, United States - Lox_Sample_3.5 | ecosystem: Environmental > Terrestrial > Soil > Wetlands | place: USA... | reverse complement strand
ACAACTAGACCCGGACAACGACGGCAAGAACATCAGAGCATGGATAGGAATGTCGTTCGCCTACCACATGCTTGCCATGTACCAGAAACAATTGGAGTGCTGCGCCCAGGCTCTCGAATCCGATAGATCTGATCCAAACCTTTGGCTTTTGTACAGCTACGCGCTGAAATCCGCAGGCAGGGAGGACGAAGCCGTGTCCATCATGAATGACGCCTACGACGCATATATACGGGCTGGAAAACCCGAGGAGCTGAGAGAGGTCTTTGCCGATGTGCAGTCGGCAAGTCAACGCCCTCGCCGGCAGAGGATGGCGCAATGAAATCCGTGAGTGGAATACATCGGACCCGGTTAGCGGCGTCGAACGTGCATCAACTTTTTGTAAAGGAGGCGAGGCGTGCCGTCCAAAAAATGGGCTGGCAAGTTCCTCGGGACGACATCTCGCCAAAGCTGGTCGGCGCTATCCCACTCCCGTTTCCGGTACCCCACTCGTTCGAGGCCGCTTTCGGTTACAAGGGAAATCTACGCTTCGTACAGTTCGGGTACACGGCCGGTTCCCTTCAGTTTGGGTACAGCGATGGCGGCGACGATTTGCCTTCTGACGCGAGCCTGTGGTCTTGGTTTCTTCACCACCCAGCAGTAGCCCCGTACCTGCCCGAAAGCCGATATCCCACCCTGTATGGGAAGTTCCCCTCCGGAAGCCAACGGCCCTCGCTTGAACGGATCTTGAGAGGCGGAGTTGATCTGCCGACCTGCCACTGCATGCTGCTAGATCGGCGAGATCGCCGGGCATATGTTTGTGAACGGGATCAGGCGATGATCTTGTTTGCGCTCATGGAGCCGGATCAGGGTGACGCGCATAACGTGTTCGTCGATGGAATGCTGATGAGCCCAGGCAGCGAGGACTATAAGGTGCCACCAGCTCCTGAGCACTTGGAAGAGCTCCGCGGGTTCTTGGATAGTCAGTTTCAGGTTACACACGGAAGTTGAACCCCTCAGCCATAGGCAATGTGTACGGACGGCGTGAGGATTTTGCAGACAGTGTCGGAAAAATCTTGGCCTCACGCTTAGACGAGTGGCGTGAACACTCTCCAGACGCTGTCTGGAAAATCCCGGCTCCGTTCTGATGGTGCAAACGCTGCTTCGCAGCGGCTGAAGAATGACACGTCACCCCAGAATGGGAGCTGCAGGCTAACTTTCGGTTACCGTACGCGAACTATTTGATAAGACAGAGATTGCTTCGTGGTGACGTTTAGGAAGGCGAGCACATGGTGAAGCCGAACTTGCGCACCAAATCGGTAGGGACAAAGGTCAGCGAAGAGGAATTTGCCCGCCTGGAACAAGCCGCCCAGAAGGCCTCGAAGACCTTGGGGGAGTGGTGCCGGGAGGTAATGCTCGGAAGCGCGAACGGGCAGTCGGCCAACGGGGCCGGAGGGAACGCCGGGGCGGAGGCGCTCATGGCCGAGGTGGTAGCCCTACGGGCCATCCTGCTAAACGTTCTGTTCAAGCAAGCGAATGGGGAGCGCCTGACATCTGAGGAGATGCAACGGCTAATCGAAAGGGCAGACTCGGACAAGTTCAAGAAGGCTCGCGAGCGGCTGGAGCAGACAGCACATTCGAAACAAAGCTAGGGGAAGCGGGTTCGGTTTGGAGTGGGGTGAACCGTGGCTAAAATGCATCGCGCCGGAACCCATTGGCTGCTATTAAGCGTCGGGGTAGCACTGATGGCTGGTGTGTTGGGAATTTCGATTTTCACCTACCAGGAGTATCAAATCTGGACTCCCCTGCAGGACTGGTACTTCAATGAGTATTCGTTGGCGCATGATTTTCCGACCCAGCGCGGGAACTACTGGTTGCTAACGAAAACTGACCAGGCCGGGCACCGGAGCGTTGCCGGCAACAGCGACGTTGTTCCCGACACCCGAGGGCATCTAATCCCGTTCAATCTCTCCCAACGGGCACGGCAGCAAGGTGCCGTTCAGCTGAATCTCGAAACAGTCCACTACAGCAGTGCTCAGATGGAGCAGATTCTGCGTGAACAGGTTTTCGCTGGCCAATCGACCAACGATTTGTTACGCGCAAGTTGGGTCAGTGCTCTCGGGTTCTTCGTAGTAGGCCTCCTGTTCGTCATCATCCGCGACCGGGTCCAGCGGCCCCGCCGCAAAGATGAAGAAACAAGGCTGAAGGGGCCGGAGATGGTAACGGTCAAGGATTTCAACCGACGGACAAGCGGGGACGGCCTCAGTTTCCTGACTACCGAGAAGAAGAAAGCTCTATGCATCCCTCGCTCCCTGGAAAGCAGCCACTTCATGATCATGGGTGACACTGGGGCTGGCAAGAGTGTCTTGCAGAGACGCATCCTCTCCCAGATTGCCGAGCGTGAAGAAACGGCTATCGTGTACGATCCGGCGCTCGAGTACACACCTCAGTTCTTCAATGCGGACCGCGGCGACATCATCCTCAATCCCCTCGATGTAAGGTGCCCTTATTGGTCGCCTTCGGACGAAGTAATCCACGAAGCCGAAGCCCTGACCCTGGCAACTTCACTTTTCCCAGAGAAGCCACACGAGAATACTTTCTTCGTGGAAGGTCCCAGAAAGATCTTCGCTCACTTGCTTACGTTGAAGCCGAGTCCTGAGGATCTGGTCCGGTGGATGAGCAACGAAGAGGAGTTGGACCGGCAGGTAAGAGGTACCGAGTTGGAAGCGTTCGTGTATCGCGGAGCCGGTCCACAGCGTGGGGGTGTTCTTGGTGCGCTCAACATGGTTGCCGGCAGTCTGAAACTCCTGCCGCGGGAGAGCGACGCGAAGGAACGCTGGACTACTGAGGAATGGGCGAGAAAGAAGACTGGCTGGCTATTCTTAACTTCCACACCGAGATTTCGCGAGCGTTTATTGCCGCTCACCAGCCTTTGGCTCGACACGCTAGTGCTTCGCTTGATGAACCAGGGCGATCCTGCCGTGCGTCACGCGTGGTTTGTACTTGATGAGCTTGCCAGCCTTCAACGATTGCCGCAATTGCATACCGCCCTGACCGAGAACCGCAAATCGGGGAATCCCGTTGTGATCGGTTTCCAAGGCCGCAGCCAACTCGAAGTGCGCTATGGGCACGAAGCCGAGTCGATGCTGTCGCAGCCGGCCACAAAGATCTTTCTGCACACGAGCGAGCCCCGTGCTGCGAAGTGGATCTCTGACACTATTGGCGAAGTCGAGATGGAACGCCTGAAGGAGACGGTGAACACCCAGCCCCTGAAGCTCACAAACTCCAAGAGCTATCACCTTGAAAGACGAACCGAGCCACTCGTGCTGTCTTCCGAGGTGAGTGGCCTCGAACGTCTTCATGCATTTCTTAAGATCGGCAATATGGTCGTGCCGTTCGGTTTCCCCTACACGCCGCCGCTGAAGTCTCAACAGGGATTCATACCCAGAGCTCGAGTGATCGAAATGGAGAAGAGGTCATCTGAGCCAACGGTAGCTCCGGCCAGACAAGAGACAAGCCCGCGTGGATTGGAAGAAAGCCCGAAGGGGATAGCTGCCGGCCAAGAACCGTACTTCGAGTGAATGAATTATGCTCACGATCTCCAAACCGCTCAGCGCCGGCCAAGCCCAGACATATCACAAGGAAGAATTCGCCAACGTCCACGAGAACTATTACTCCGAGGGCGACCGCATTCGCGGCGAATGGCACGGCAGATTGGCTCAGGAGTGGGGGCTCCGCGGCGAAGTGCAGGAGGAGCACTTCCAGAGCCTTGCCAACGGGCAGCATCCCCTAACGGCGGAACAACTAGTGCGGCACCAAACCGCGCGTGAATACGTCACTGCGCGAGGGGAGACGGTCAGCACGATGGAGCACCGCGCCGGGTGGGACGCGACGTTCTCTGCTCCCAAGAGTGTTTCTCTGACTGCTCTCGTGGGTGGAGACGAAGCCGTGCGTCAGGCTCATCGAGACAGTGTCAAAGTTGCATTGAACGAAATGGAGAGGTTCGTCCAGGCTCGCATGGGAGGCAATTGCATCCCGGAGACGACGGGTAAATGGATCGCGACGAGCTTCGAACACGACAGCGCCCGTCCTGTGAATCGATACGCAGCACCGCAATTGCATACTCACGTTGTGTTTTTCAATCTGACTGAAACCAAGAATGGCGAAGCGCGGGCGTTACAGCCGCATGAGCTCTACCGATCTCAACAGTATGCGACTGCGATTTACCGGTCGGAGTTGGCACTTCGTCTAAAAGGCCAAGGCTACGAGATCGAACGGGGCAAGAGCGGCCAACCTGAAATCGCCGGCTACACACGCGAGTACCTTGATGCCTCCAGCCCCAGAAGCCAGCAAATCCAGGCCTACCTCGACCAACAAGGTGTCAAAGGAGCCGGCGCCGCGCAGATTGCAGCGCACCAAACCCGCGATGACAAGTTGCCAGCCATCGCCCACTCGGAAATGCAGCGGATGCACAAGGACATGGCCGAGCGATTTGGCAATCAACCAGAACAGGTGATCCGGGCGGCCCATTCCCACGAAACAGAGAGGAATGTGCCGAATCGCCAGCACTTGGAGTCGGCGCTGACTTACGCCCAGGACAAGAATCTCGAAAGACATGCTGTCACCGATGAGCGCGACCTGATGCGAGATGCGCTGAAGCGCTCAATGGGAGAAGCTGGCTTCGGCGAGGTGCGAGAAAGATTCGAAAAGCGAATCGATTCCGGCTACCTGATAGAAGTCGAAAGCAAGTCGCCGGCCCGCGCGTTCACTACGGAAAGGATGATCCAGTATGAACGCGACAACGTGACTGAAATGCGAAGGGGCCAAGCCCAACACGGTCCGTTAGTAAGTCCCGAAGCATGGCAGTCTGTTCAGCAGAACCATACACACCTAAGCACGAGCCAACACGCAGCAGTACAGCAGATTCTGACGACTCAGGACAAAATCATTGGTCTGGAGGGGGTAGCAGGTGCCGGCAAAACTACCTCGTTGACTGCCGTCCGCGAGGCCGCAGAACACGAAGGGTACCAAGTGATCGGACTCGCTCCCACATCGCGCGCCGCTCACAAACTAGGAGAATCAGGAATTGAGTCGCACACGTTGCAACGTGAGCTTATCCGAAGTGATCCGCCCAATGAAGGGCAGAAGAGGTTATTCGTTATCGATGAATCGAGCCTTGCAAGCACGAAACAGATGAACGAGTTCTTTCATCGTCTGCACACATCAGACCGAGTTCTTTTAGTTGGCGACACGCGCCAGCATGAGGCGGTGGAATCTGGCCGGCCATACAAGCAGCTACAGGAAGCAGGGATGGAGACAGCGAAGTTGCGTGAGATTTTGCGGCAGAGGGACCCGACTCTGAAGGAGGCGGTAGAGCATCTAGCGCGGGGAGATGTTCACGGAGGGATTTCAAGTCTCGAACAACAGGGCCGCGTGCATGAGATCGTCAATCCCCAAGAACGCTTCAATTCGATAGCCCGTGAGTATTCCCGAAATCCAGAAGGGACGCTGGTTATCTCTCCCGATAACGAGTCACGACGCGAATTGAACTCGCTGATTCATCGCGAACTGCAGAATCGCGGAGACGTGAGCAAAGACGAGCACAAACTCCGGGTGCTGGAATCCCGTCAGGAGATGACAGGAGCAGACCGGCAGTGGGCCGGACAATATGAGCCTGGAGACGTGCTTCGATACTCGCGTGGAAGCAAAACTGAGGGCATCGCACCAGGTGAGTACGCGCGTGTGACTGGGGTTGATCCGAAAGAGAATCGCATAACGGTCGAGCGCGAGACGGGCACTCTGCAAACCTACGATCCGCGACGCCTCTCAGGTGTCACCGTGAACCGCGAAGCCGAACGCGAATTTTCAAACGGCGACCGCATTCAGTTCACTGCGCCATCACGCGAACTGCATGTTGCCAATCGTGACCTTGGCACCATCGAACACGTCAACTCGAACGGCGACCTCAGAATCCGGATAGACTCGGGCCAGGAAGTCAGATTCAACGTCCGCGAGCACCCGCACCTTGACTATGGCTACGCTGTGACCAGCCACAGCAGCCAGGGGCAAACGGCGGATCGTGTGCTAATCCACGTGGACACCGAGAAAAGCGAACTGTTGGTCAACAACCGCTTCGCGTACGTATCGGTTTCGCGGGCTCAACACGACGCCCACATCTACACAAATGACGGGAGCAAGCTTTCCCGTAGTCTCAGTCGGGAAAGTTCACAACGTACAGCAACTGAAGTTGAGCGGCAGCCAGCTGCTGCGCAGGCCGAATCAATCAACCAGCGGGGCAGCCGGCCCTCCGAAGAGGAGCAAGGTCAGAGTCTCGGTATTGGAATCGCATGAGATGCTATTGCTGGGAATTGACCTACGATCCGGCACGAGCAGTCGAGCGGTCTCTCGGCTGCTTATCCAACCACAATCGTCAAAATTCTCTCCATAACGACGGTCAAGCTAGAGCAATCGCGGAAGACTAGAGCCTCAGCCGCATTCGAGAACGGCGAATATCCAAACTCGTTTTTCACTTCTCCTTGGCTGCCGCTTGGACTCCCAGTACAAAACCAACAATGCTTGTGAAAACGGGAACGATCGCGCGAAGTACAAACGCTTCGAAAAGCTGTATTGCGGTGTCTCGAGCCTCCAGATTGAGTGCTTTGTAATTGTTGATTGCAGCTTGAGCGACTTCGGGAGCGGTCGAAGCACTGATTTGAGGAAGTTGGGGCAGCATCCTGTACCAATTCACGAGAATTGCGATAGTCACGAAGGCCGCCAGCGCTCCAACGCCGACTGCAAGACGCATTCCTGCTCGCTGAGTCCATGTTCCGGGTTCAACGTCACCCGCGACCTTAAGGATTTCTGCCGGTCCAACCGTCTTTATCACTTCAGTCGGTTTGTTGGTTTCTAATGAGCCATTCGACATTCTCGCAGCCCTCCTTCCAGGGGAAACGCTACCGAGATCACTATCGGCACGGGTTGACTGCAATTGTACTTGACAATGCAGTACAAATGCAGTAGTTTAGCAGCATACGAAAGAGAGGGAGACAGCCACCAATGCCTCGTTACACGATTGATTTTGACGACAAATTCGACAAACTGTTGGAAGAGCTGATCAAGAGCACAGGCGCAACTACTAAAGCTGACGTGATTCGCAGAGCCGTCGCGAGCTACAAATTTCTCAAGAGCGAAGCGCCTGAAGCGGACAGCGAACACAAGGTCTCTATTACGAATAAAGAAGGAAAGATTGTCAAGGATATCGTTCTGCCGTAGGGTCCTCATTGTTTCGCCAAGTCACGGCGTCGGTTCGTCACCGACCCTTTTCCGCAATAGTGAAATTGGATTTCGTCATTCGAGCGTCTTGTTGATGGCTCTCTGAGCACGCAAATGCGGCGCCAGCAAATTGCTAACCGCTGTTTACTGGACCAACACGAGTCCGATTTTTTTCACCTAAAAATGAGCTGTTGCGATATCCTCTGCTCGAACTCCAGTGGAGCCTCAGAGTACATGGGAGTAAATTGTCATGCGCACAACGACAACGAACGGCGAAGTTTATCTCAGCATTCTCGCAAGTCGTGCCGTTACCGGATTGGCGCAACTGGCTGATCACCTGGACGGCTGGACGCCAGCGATTGCTGCCGATCTTTCGAAGGGTATTGCGTTCTGCGATTCGCTTTCAGAGCAGGTCAACGTCCCCGTGCCGAATGCAAAAACTCCAGAGCAGCTTGCAAAGATTATGCGCCGGTTAACGACCGAAATGTCCGGGATGAAGGCCAGCATTTCCGTGCCGCAGGATGAGATTCGCTCAAAACGGCAATTCTTGCAATTGCTAGTGGACCACCAAAAAGAGCCTACCCTGCAAGAAATAAGCGAGGCGATTAATTTCTTTTTCAGCGCGACCTCCGGTTACATTGTCAAAGAAAAACGCGACGAAGAACTTTTCTAAGCCGTGCCAACAGCCGCTCCACGACTGCCCGATTCTCTGTCGTTTGTGTACTTGCTTGCACAGACAGTAGAACGGTTCGTTCGGGTCCGGCTGATTCTCAATCGACAACGTGAGTTTGCGCCGAAAGAATACGCTCACGTAATCGAGCTCCTCCAGGCTTTGACAGAGACGTGCGGACGAACACTGTCCGACAACGCCACTCTCGCGAGGAAAGTTTTTTCGTCAAACCCGGCTGAACATGAAAAGACCGCCCTGCTAACGATTCTGTCGGCACAGATCAAACTGCTGTATGGGATACATGAACGCCTAGTGTTTCTTCCCCGCGAACCTGTGGAACGCGAGACGTTTTCGACATTGCAGGACCTCTTTAAATCAGAATGGAGCGAGGACCCCTCCGTTATTCTCACAACAATCCAGAATGCCTACGAATATCGTTTTATCGACGTGCTGCGGGATATCGAAATCTTTGAGGAAAAACTCGCGGAGCTCAGCGCTCTTCTACCTTTCGATCCCCAAACTAGCATTCTGGAGTTGCCATTTATCGACAGGCAAAACCCCTTATCCTGGCCATTCTTGGCGCACGAATTTGGTCATAGCATCGATCGCCGCAAGTCGATAACCAAGGCAATCGTAGATCGCGCGGGTGAAGAACTGGGGCTAACGGGGATCCCTGTAATCGCGAGTTGGGCGATGGAAGTATTTGCAGATTTCGTTGCGGCTCGAGTTCTTGGACCGGCTTCTATACTACCGCTGTTTTCCCTCGAACTAGGATTAAGTCCAATCATTGAGCCCTCCAAACTCAACAGTACTCACCCACCCACGCCTTTCAGACTATCCCTCTTGAGGGAGTTCCTTAGCAAGTCTGAGCTTTCGTTTAATGAGTATCAGTCGTTTGTGAACCTGTACCAGAGCGATCAAGAGCTGAAGTTCGAGCGTTTGGGGGAAAAAGCAAAGGCAACACGGGAAACCAGTGAACAACTCCTGAAGTACGTCTTTAACCGAATTGAACCCGACTTAATTAACGCAACCGGAGAACTAAAGATCTTCACGTTTACGAAGGATTCGGAAACGAGAGCGAATCAGCTTAAGGAACGGCTAAGACAAAACGTGCCAATCTCGGCCTACAGGAAAAGTTCGGACGCGCAAATTCGCGAGAAACTGAAAACAATGAAGAGCGCGCCCAAGGATGACGCGAAATCAATTTATTCCACTCTGGACCTCTTGAACGAAGAGTCAGCTGCCGCAGGGGAAATCCTCTCAGCGGGCTGGCTATACAAATTGGAGACCTATCCTGATCGAATTAGAAGTGTGTTCGAATCTGATCCTCCGAATTTCGCCCTATATGAAGATTACCTTTTTGGAATCGACAACCTCCTCCTAAAATCACTTCAGCTCTCGTCGGTTCATAGGCACCTAGCTGTCACCCTCAAATTGAAGGCTACGCAATGATTCTTTGCGAGAGTGAAATTGCAGAAGCGCTTGTCAGTGAGCGAGAAGAGGACCGTCTGGTCGTTACACCCCTCATTGACCCCCGTCACCAATTCGGACCAGCATCAATTGATGTTCGCTTGGGAACCGATTTCGCGATTCTCGAAACAGGTAAGTTTTCTCATATCAGCACCCAAGAAACACGGAAGCAACTCAGACATCAACTCGAACATTACGTCAAGAAGGTGCGTCTGGAACCGAACGAGATTTTTTACTTGCACCCTGGGGATTTCGCGCTTGCATCAACGCTCGAATATCTTCAGCTCCCACCATCTTTAGCCGCTCGAATTGAGGGGCGAAGCTCATGGGGTCGGCTCGGGTTGATTGTTCACGCCACTGCTGGTTATATAGATCCCGGTTTCTCTGGGGTAATCACGTATGAACTGACGAATGCCGGTAAAGTCCCGATAGGGTTAAAACCGGGACTTCGTATTGGCCAGATTTGCTTTGTCAGGATGTCTCGTGCCGCTGCTGTGCCGTACGGCGCAAAGGCAACTAAGAAGTATCAGTGGGCCACTGGCGTACAGGGCAGTCGGATTTACCAAGATCCCGAAATTTTGGACGAATAGCAAAATTCTAGGTAGCTGTAGATGGAGTCTTGGAAGGCAGACGTTAGACGCGCGGCGGGACGCTTGCGCGTGAGATAACACGCGACGTGACCGATCACTGAGCCGTGATCCGATTGTGATCCGTTAGCACTGCTTACCACCGTCTTCCGCTGCTTTACGTTGCCCGCCGTGCGCTCTATGTTGTTGAAACTACGTTTTCTGATAAATTCGAATCCTATAGCGCCCACCAATTTTTCCCCAAGAACCATTCTCGTTACGAGGTCCCTCGCTCTGCTCGGGATTTCGGCGCGCGGCTCACACGCCGCGCAATCGCCTCAAGTTCGAATCCTATAGCGCCCACCATCTTTTTAACAGCTTACGAACCGCTATCGGATCACCTCCTTGTTTCTTCAATAGCTTAAGGGCGCGTGGTCCGTTCGGTGACCCGCTAACGAAGACTCTTTCAGCACTCTGCTAAGCTGCAGTCAATTCCGCGTCGAGAGACCGAACCGATTGTTCTCGCCAACTGAGCTTTCGCTGCCAGAAGTTAGTAAACACAGGCCGACTTAAGGGTAGCGATCGTGTTCAGTGAGTGCGTTGGCGATCTATCACGCGCCGGTGTAAGGGTTCAGAGACCAGGGAATGGAAATCTGGCTCGCGAGAATATCAATTGACATTCAGGAGAAAGCCACTACCATATGGTTGTGGATCGGCTGGGTACAACATTTGCGGCTTTGTCTGATCCAACCCGGCGGGCGATGATCGAGCGGCTCTCCCGTGGACCTGCCTCTGTGCACGGCTTGACGGAACCGTTTGCACTCTCGCAGCAGATGATTTCAAAACATATTGCCTACCTGGTGCGGGCGCGGATTGTGATCAAGACGAAGCGTGGACGAGAGAGTATCTGCAGGCTTAGGCCAGAGGCTATAAAGACAGTCCGCGACTGGGCGTTTAGCTATCGCCAATTCTGGGAAGAGAGTTTCGACAAACTGGATGCAGTGGTAACGCAAATGAAAAAAGCGGAGGTCAGAGATGATAATAAACACGGTAAATGAGACGGAGCGGATGGTTCTCACCAGAGTTTTTGATGCCCCACGCGAATTAGTTTGGAAGGCGTGGACAGACCCGAAGTACGTGATGCAGTGGTGGGGGCCGAAGGGCTTTACTGCGTCCGTTTGCCAGATGGATTTTCGCGTTGGGGGGAAACTTCTCTGCTGCACGAAGACACCGGATGGGCAGGAGTTCTGGAATGCGGTGGAATACCACGAGATTGTTCCGCACGAGAAGATCGTTTCCTTGATGTACTTTTCGGACTCGAAGGGAAACAAGATTGATCCTGCGCAACTGGGAATAGAACATGAGGCGATAGAGGGTGCGTACGACGTTACCATCTTTGAGGATCTAGGAAACGGCCAGACGAAACTCACCTTCATTGGAAATGAACCCATGGAGAGCGCGAAAAATAGCGGTCAATTCGAGGGCTGGAACGAGATACTCGATAAACTTGCTGCGGTTGTTGCGGGGCTGACACGGGCGAAATAAGATGCTGAAGCTTTGATTCGCGAAACTCAATCGTGGAGAAAGAAATGAAAAAAACACCGTTTCTCGCTATCGTCCTGCTGGCATTCGCATTTCCCGCCCATGCCCAGGACTCGATGAAGCAGGACGCGATGAAGAAAGATGCAGCAGTCAAACCTGCCGATCCGGAATTGAAAGTCGTGCTCGATTCCTGGAATGAGATTGGCCGCAAGCTGACGGCGATGGCCGAAGATTTTCCCGAGGACAAATATGACTTCAAGCCGACACCCGCGGAGCGGAGCTTCGCCGAGCAGTTGCTGCACGCGGCAGGTTCAATGTATTACTTCACCAATCCTGTGATGGGCCAGAAGCCTCCCGCGGCAGAAGATCCGAAGCGCGACCAGTACAAAACAAAAGCCGATATCGTCGCATTCGTAAAGAAATCCGTTGCCGACGGAGCCGCCGCCATCCAGTCGAAAGGCGAAAAGGGCCTGATGACGGAGGTTGTTTATCTCCCTGACCAGAAAGCGCGCGTTCTCGACATAGCATACGGCCTCATCGAACATAGCGGTGAACACTACGGCCAGCTCGTTGTGTACTACCGCCTCGCAGGTCTTGTGCCGCCGGAGTCGCGGCCCAAGAAGTAAAGCTCAAGAGACCAGGTACCCCGTCCTTATCGCGCGCCGTTTGCGGGAATGGCGGGGATTTTGGTTTTTGGGACCTTCAGTATTCAATGCACCGCATATGGATAGCGCCTACCAAATTCCCTTTACATTAGATTTTCTCAATCGCCAGGCCAGCGCGTGCCGCGATCAGGCGGGCGATTTTCCTAGGCCGGAAGAACGTGAACGACGAGAAGCTGGCCTCGCTTCCATCCTTTCCCTCGACCCAAAACCGTTGCACATTGCCAGCACGCCGCCGCTTCACTGCAGCGATCTCGTCCCATGGAAGGAAGAGTTCATCCGGGTGCTTCTTTGTACCAAGGTTGAAGCTTACGCCTCGTGCGTCGAATTGAATCTGATAGTGGAGCATATCGCGGCCCAACTCCCAACAACGTGCGGCCCCGACGGCAAACGAGAGAGCGCCAACCAGCCACCAGAAAACGTTGAGGAATCCTCCGCCCTTTAGATTGGTAAAGAAAACAATCAGCATGCACACAGAGAAGAAACCGACAAGGACGCTTCCGCCTCTGGTGAGCCAGCACAGAAAACGGCTGTTGCGCAGAACTAGCGGATTCGCACGCAATGCGATTTGCGAATTGAGGCCTGCCGTTGGTCCGGCAGCCGGAAACTCGGTGGTCGTCATCGCTCACCCCGCGTGATCATCTTTGAACCTCTTCGTCGCGCCGACGCCAACAAAGAAAAAGGAAGCAAGTTTGATACTTCCTGTCGCGCTGTATACACGAGCTCCCTGTACGGGTGGCTACGCCAGATTCCAAGAGGAAGGCTACGAACAGACGAAAGTGAGTTTCCCAAGTCTGAAATGCAAGTTTCTGTAGACAGCGCGTGCCCGCTCGCGAGATCATCCGGCGTTGGTTGTGGGGAAGTCTCGCCGGATCTCGTCTGGCCATCTGGGGATCGAATGAAACTCAAACCATTGCTGGTTACGGGGATAATGTTCCCTGCGGTTTTGTATATGTGTGCCTATGCTCAGCACGCCTCCAACCCGGCGCCGAAAAGCGGAAGCGCTGCTCCGCGAACGGATCAACAGCAAACTGCGGCAACAATTCAAGACAAGATCTCCGCTCTCGAGGAACTGCGCGACTCGGGCGTGATCACCGACCAGGAGTACGAGACGAAGGTCAGCGCTGTGCGCAACGGCTCTCCCGCTCCTGCGAATCCAGCGAAGGGTCCGAAGATTTCCTGGACGGGCACGCGTACCGAGGAGGCGGCGGATTCGCGCTATGGGATTACCGCAATGACCATGCAGGTTCCCGTCGGCTGGAAATACGCCGGTGAAATTGGCGTCAGCGGGAAAGGTACTTGCCACGCTGGACAGGAGAGCCTTCACGTTACCGAAGAAAGCCCTGACGGCTCGTACCAGATCATCCAGTTGCCTGGTGTGCATTGGGCTGCCAGCAACAATCCGCGCAACGAGGAGAACATGGCCCGCCACGGTTGCCCGGCTGTCCAAATCACCACCGCTGCCGGATTCATGGCTAACATCCTGGTGCCGCAATTGCACCCGAACGGCAGGATCATCAGAGTAGACCCCCCTCCGCCCGGGTTGGTCCAAGCGATGTGGCAGAAATTGGAAACTGAGCGCAACTATAACCAGATGCTTGCCTCTGCGCTCGGGCAACCCACTGCACAATACAAGGTGGATGGGGCGGAAATGCGGGTCCAGTACGAGGTGAACGGCCAAGCGATGGAGGAGAAACTAGGCGGCTTTGTTCTATGCAGCAACATGCCTTTTCCAGACTCCTCTATAAGGCGCGATTGTTCCAGTTCGGGGATAGTCATCATCCGGGCCCCTTTGGGCCGCCTCGATGAGTTCTTAGCCATGCCCCAGTTCAAAGAGGTGATGGCCCGACAAGTGAACCCACAATGGACTCAGCGGGTGCAGGAGCAGGTGAGGCAGGATACGCAGGCGGGGATCCAAAAGATCAAGCAAAGCGAAGCGATGAGCCGGGCCATGATTAATGCCAGCTGGGCGAATTTCAACGCCATGCAGACATCCAATCAGATGTTCTACAACACCTTGGCAGACAATAATCGGCAATTTAACGCCAACATGGCGGCGCAAACCGCCGCCTCCATCCAGCAAAGCCGCGACCTTCAGAATCGCATGGACGAAGAAGCTCATCGGTTCACGCTCTTCGCCGGCGACAAGATGGAAAACATAAATCCCTACAACGGCCAGACCGTCGTGACCAGCAATCGCTACTCCCGCCAATGGATTTCCTCGGACGGAAGGACCTGGGTGGGAACGAACGGTTACGAGAATCCCAATGACTATGTTGGTCCGGGCGGACCGACCTTCGCGCCCTTGACTCCCAAATAGCCTGATTCCCAAAGAGAAAGAACAGCCACCCATGAATCCACTCGCTGCTTACTTTGAAAACGACAGAACAGCCAGTCCCGGAATTGCTCGCGCCCGGGCGCTCGTGCCGTCCGATCCATTGACCGTACGCTGCGGGCGGTTCGTTGTGTGCATCGCGTTGTGCATCTGGATTCTCTCCTATCCGGTTCTCGTCCACTCGCAACAGGCGCAAGGGAATAGCCCAGACCGCTCCGCGCCGCAGACGACCGGGACTGCTCGGCAAATCGCCGCCTTGAAAAGGGCATGCAGCATCGGAGCGCTGAGCAAGGAAGAGTGCGACCAGAAGATGGTGGCATTAATGAGGCCGGTCGCGCCGGCGCCGGTCAATGCTGATCGGTTCAACAGCCCTGCGAGTCAAACAATCACTTCGAACGATCCGAGCTGGACCCCGGGTCAGAGCCCGCGTGCGAATGGCAACGTGTATCGCGACAACCAGGGACGCTATTCCCTCATCGTTCCCGACGGGTGGACGGCGCGGCCTGATACTGATGGTTCAGGAACTCTTCAACTGAAGCATGGTTCGGCCTGGGCAACAATAGGGCTGACGACGGGAACGGAACAGGGATCTTCGAAGCCGGTGGATATCGCCCACGGCATCCTCCAGGATTTGAAGCCCGACTACCGGGAACCCCAGTTGCTCGACGAAGGCGACTTCGAGAACAACGGGCACGCTGCGCATGGAGCCAACGCGACCGGGATCGACAGAAAAGGAGCGCGGGTTGCGGTAACCGTGGTTAGCATTCAGGCGCGCGGACTCTATTTTCTGAGCGTAGTTTCTTCGGCTCCAAATGATCAGGCGTACGAGATCAACGACCAAGTGATGCAAATGGTGAAGAGCATCCGCTTCCAGGGGGAATGAAGCTTTCAACCGCCGCTGCAGGAGCCTCAGCGCCCGCCAACCACCGTTTATCCCGAACTTCCAAGGTTCTTGCCCCTCCCAACCTGTAGCGGGAGTCAAAGCGCTGCGCTAAGGCTGCGGCTAAAGTCAAACGCCGCCACCGTCTGCGCGTGCAAAACGTCACAACCTCGCATCGCAATTATTCCTCTAAGTTTCAGGAGGGATCTATGCCCAGAAAAAAGAAGTCATCCTCTCGCCGCAAGTACGGCAAGGGAGCGCAGAAGATGGTAGCCAGTGCGATGCGCCGCCGCAAACATGGAACTCTCAAGTCGGGTCGCGGCGGAAGGGGCGGCACGGTGAAGAGCCGCAAGCAGGCCATCGCGATCGGACTCTCCGAAGCACGTAAAAAAGGCGCAAAGGTTCCCCGAAAGAAAGCGGCGTAGCCAGGTGATTCGCGTCGTGCTTCGCTTTCGGCGGCGATTCTGGGAGACGATTTCTCCATCGCCCCGCAAGACGCTTTCTAAAATGAGTTTTCTTTTTTCGCAGGACGACTGGTTCCCGACGTGGTGGACTTCGATGCCGGAGAAAAATCCCACCATTACTGCCTGGGCGCCTTTTCGCAGCGCCGAAAAACTTTCGGGTCAGCCTCACGAATTCGTCGTGGAGCGAGCGCTGCATTCGCTCAGTGGGTTATTAGGAGTCGTAGCGGAAGTCTTCGTGCGGAACTCGAGAACGCCTACGTTCACGACTGGCAGAGCGATCCCTTTTCGCGCGGGGCCTATAGCTACGGCAAAGTTGGCGCTAACCGAGCCCAGCAGATTCTCTCGAGGCCGCTCAAGAGCACACTTTTCTTCGCTGGGGAAGCCACCGATACAACCGGCCACAATGGAACCGTTCATGGTGCGCTGGCCAGCGGATATCGCAGCCCGGCAGATCTTGGACAGCGAGCTTTAGTGTTCCTGCTGGACTGAATGCAGGTACGCTATTACCGCCTTGGCATCGGCTTCATTCATGCGGAACGGCATCATCGGGAGTCGCAGAGGCTGCCCGTCCGTCCAGATTCCGGCGGTCAAAAGCTTGACCAAATCTGCGTCGCTCGCTGGAGGATTGCCCCCAATGCGTGGAGCCTTGAGCGGCCAGTTGGGATCGGGATTGGGCGGCTGAAACAACTCGGGTGCGCCGTCGAGAGGGCGGTTCCGATCGAGCGAACCATCAGCGATCCGCGGTGTGTGGCACTGCGGGCACATCGCCACGTTGTTCACCAGATATTTCCCGCGCTCGATCTCAGCCTGAGTGGCGGGCATGGTCGCTGCGGAGGTTTTATCACCCTTCCTTTGGGGCCGGGGTGGGGCCTGAGCTTGAGCGGTACTCCAGACAACGATCAGCAGGGCTGCCAGCATCCAGATAAAGGAGAAGGAATCGCGTCGCGAATGGTTCGAATTCGGTACGCGTCTCGCGAAAACACTCGACTTAGAGTAACTTACCGTCATAATCTAGAAGTTACAGGTTAGCTCCTGACCGGAACATCCGGCGGATCGTGTACACGCCGTTTCAACGTCTCTCCATCGCCCGCGGGAGGAAATCCGCAAAAACCAAAAGCATATAGAATGGAGAACAACGATGGCTTTCCAGATGTCTTCCAGGGGGAAAACTAACGCGGCGCTCGCCGCTGCCATCATTTTCCTTCTCGTGAGCAGCGTTGCTGCCTACTTTGCCTTCGCTCGATTGCGAGCCAGCGAAAGATGGGTCCAGCATACTCGCGATGTGCAAAACGTTCTCCATCAGTTCAGCGCGATGGCGAACCGGGCCAGCCGGTTACGTGCGGAGTACGTTGACTCCGGGAACGGATCAGTCCTCGATCGTCAGCGGGAAGCCGTCAGCGAATTGAGAAAGGGACTGGCCGACGTCCAACAACTCACCGCCGAGAACTCCAACGAGCGAGACGTCAATCAAAAGCTCGCCGCTGTTACGGAACAACGAATCGCTCTGATGAACCGGGCGATGGAACTGAAGCGGACGGGAGAATCAACTCTCACCGCGCAGGCCTCGATCTCGCATCAACTCTCGGCGGCCGCGGATGCCAGTGATCAGCTCATGCAGGGCATGCATCAGGCCGAGCAGCAATTGTTGATGCAGCGCGAACAACACGAGCAGACCTCTTTTAAAATCACAGTCGCCATTCTTGCGTTCAGCCTGTTTCTCGCGCTCATTTTGTTCCTGATCCATCACCAACTGCTTACCGACCAGGTGCGGGAGAGGCTGCGGGCTGAGGCTTCCTTGCGGGCCTTGAGTGCGCGGCTCATGTCAATGCAGGACGAAGAACGCCGCCGGTTCGCGCGCGAGTTGCACGACTCTGTTGGCCAACAACTCGTCGCCATGAAGATGGCAGTGGCGTGCCTCGAAAACAAGCTGCCCCACGACTCTACCCTTCAGGATCTCCTGACGATTCTCGATGACTGTATTAAGGAAACGAGAACAATCTCTCACCTGCTGCACCCTCCGCTGCTGGATGAGGCCGGGCTCAAGTCGGCTTTACGCTGGTTTGTGGAAGGGTTTGGCAAGCGCAGCGGCATTGAGGTGAACGTGGAGTTTCACGACGCCGCCGAGCGGTTGCCCGACTCCATCGAATTGGTATTATTCCGCGTCTTGCAAGAGAGCCTGACAAATGTACATCGCCACTCCGGAGCCACGCGCGCGGATGTGAGCCTCAGGGTCGCCAACAACACGGTATGCCTGAAGGTCAGGGATTACGGCCGCGGAATTCCGCCGGCTGTGTTGCAACGGCTTGGAAAAGATGGGGCGGGCGGCGGTGTCGGACTTGCCGGTATGACCCAGCGCATTCGCGAAATCGGAGGACGGCTGGAAATTCAGTCGAGTTCGGCCGGAACAGAAATCTCCGTCAGCGTGCCTCTCCCGCGCGATCATTCCATGCGCCGGGCTTCGCCGGCGGAGCTGCAACGAGCAGGCTGAGCGCGAACCGGACCGAATGTGAGCTATCCGGCCGAGGGCAGGCTTCGGCCGAACGGTGCTACTGCGCAGTCTTCTCCACGTCGCGCAGACGGGCAGCCTTGCCACGCAATCCACGCAGGTAGAAGAGCCGCGCGCGGCGGACCTTCGACGAGCGCACCAGTTCCACCTTGTCAATCACTTTGGAGTGAAGAGGGAAGATGCGTTCCACGCCCTGTCCGAAGCTGATCTTGCGGACGGTGAAGCTGGCCTGAGGGCCATTGTCGCGCTTGATGACCACGCCTTCGAAGGCCTGCAGACGTTCCTTGTCGCCTTCCTTGATCTTCACGTGAACGCGCACAGTGTCGCCTGGGCGAAATGCCGGAATGTCGGTCCGCTGGGTCTTGGCCAGCAGTTTTTCGATGATTGGGTTTGACATGATTCTTGTCCCTCAATTCGTTAATTCGGCGGAACGCTTCACGCGCTCCAGAATTCTTCGATCTTCATCATTCAGCTGCGCGCCTTCCAGCAAGTCCGGACGGTTGCGCAGCGTCTTTTTCAGAGCCTGCTCGCGGCGCCAGCGGCGAATCTCGTCGTGGTTGCCGTTCAACAGCACCTCTGGCACCGGCATCGCGCGAAAATCCGCTGGACGCGTGTAGTGCGGATAATCCAGCAATCCGCCGGAGCCGCAGGTCGAATCTGGGCCATCCGCGTCGCCCGTCGGCACGTGGGCCGTAAACGACTCCTGCCGCGTCGATGCTTCATTGCCGACAGCGCCCGGCAGTAGCCGGGCCACCGCTTCAATCACGACCGCGGCGGCCAGTTCTCCGCCACTGAGCACGTAATCGCCGATCGAAAGCTCGCGGTCGGCCAGAAAGTCGCTGACGCGCTCGTCGACTCCCTCGTAACGTCCACAGATCAAGACCATGCGATCGAGCGCCGCTAAGTCCGACGCGGTCTTCTGCGTGAAACGCTGGCCCTGCGCCGATAGCACAACAACGCTCTCTCTCGCTGCACCCGACAGTCGCTGCTCGCGGGAAGCGATGCCGAACGGTTCTAAACATTCAAAGATCGGTTCCGGCTTCAGGACCATGCCCTCGCCGCCGCCGAATGGGCGGTCATCCACGGTGCGGTGCCGATCGTGCGTGAACTGCCGCAGATCGTGGACTTCGATCTTCACCAGTCCCATTTCCTGAGCCCGGCGGGTAATGCCATGATCAAGCGGTCCGCGAAAGAAGTCCGGAAAAATCGTGACGATGTCGGCCTTCATCTGCGAACCCGAAAAACTGCTTTGAAAGGGCACGGCTTGAACCGTGCAAAAGCTATTTACTTAGAATTTTTGCGACGCGACTTTGGCCCCGCACTTTCAAGACGTTGCTGCTCTTTCTCCTCCGCCGTCATCGGGGAATTGATCTCCAGCATCCCGTCGGGAAGTTTCAACCGAATTTCCTTCCCCGCCAGATCGATGCCGTCAACGTAAGCTTCTGCGAATGGCAATTCGTACTTTTTGCCATCACTGGCTGCCACTACGAGCAGCGGAGCCTCGCCAGCCCCGAACTCTACGTCTTCAATTCGTCCAATCTCTCGGCCATGATCGAGCACCGCACAACCAACCAGATCGCTGACGTAACTCCAGCCCTCCTCAAGCCTGGCTCGCTGGGCTCCCGGAACCTGCAACTCCGCGCCGATCAGCGCTTCGGCATCGGAGATCGAATCGATGCCGGCAAACTTCAAAACCACCAGGCCCTTGTGCGGCCACAGACCTTCAATCTCTAGTTCGCGCCTCGATCCATCTTTCCCAAGCGCGAGCAGCTTCATCCCTGTCGAAAAACGGTCAGGAACATCGCTGTGAACTTCAGCGGCGACCTCGCCATGCCGACCCTGCGTCTTCACAACGCGAGCTAAGGTAATGAACTCGTCGGTGCCTTTAGGACTCAACCCGCTACTCAATAATCTCGAGCTGATACCGCTTGCGCGCCCGATATCCTGCCGCACTCAGCAGAGCCCGCAGCGCCCGCGCCGTACGTCCCTGCCGTCCGATCACTTTGCCGACGTCGCTTTCTGCGACTTCCAGCTCGATCACGCCGTCGTCGAACTGCTCGACGAATACCTCATCCGGCGCGTCGACCAGATTCCTCGCGATCAACTCAACCAGCGCGCGCACATCTCCGGAAGACTCAGTCATAAATTCTCACTGTGGACGAGAGCAAACCCTGAGGAAAGCTGCTATTAGGCGGCAGAGCCGGCAGTGGCCGGGGCAGGAGTCTTCGAGAACAGCTTGTTCACTCGCTCCGACATCTGCGCGCCTTTCGACACCCAGTACTCTACGCGGTCGCGCTTCAATTCGACGCTGGCAGGATTGGTGCGGGGATTATAGGTCCCGACCACTTCCACCGGGCGGCCGTTGCGCGCGCGCGCCTTCTCAATGACCACAATGCGATAATGCGGTTGTTTGCGCGCACCTACGCGCGCCAGGCGAATCATTAACACGAGACGTATATCCTTGTTCCGGAAGAGTCCGGCGAGATCGAGACAAACTCTTATTATGCCGGAGCTTAGCCGGATTGGCAAGCGGCTCCGGGGCGAGATTCACGTAACGCAACGTGTCACTCCTGAGCGGCAGCCTTTGCCGCGAAGGATCTATGCAGTTCATTAGGATTGCACAGATCCCTCGCTTCGCTCTGACAGAATCACAGCAAGTTGCGACAGCTAATTACGCCGCAGCCTTCTTCTTCGGGGCTGAACTTTGTCCTTTGGCTGCTGGCTTCGCCAAAAACCTCAGCAACGCGTCATTCACTTCCTCCGCATGCGTCCAGGCACTATTGTGTGGACCCTCTCTGATCACCACCAGCTCCGCGCCTTTGACCAGCTTGGCCGTGCGCTGGCCGGCAGAGGCGAAGGGCACGATGCGATCCGAGTCGCCGTGAATGACCAGCGTCGGCACGTCGATCTTCGCGAGATCTTTGCGGAAGTCTTCATACCAGGTCGGCACGCACGCCAGACTTGCGGTGGCTGATGCAATCGCGGCTGTATTCCAGCTCGCCTGCACCGCCTCCTGGCTGACGCGCTTTCCGAGATGAACATCGGTGTTGTAGAAATCCTTGAAGAACTGAGTGAAGAAAGCGTAGCGGTCTGCGGCCACCGCCTTTTCGATGCCGTCAAACACAGCCTTATCAACTCCCTCAGGATTGTCCCCCGTCTTGAGCAGATACGGCGGAACCCCGCCAATAATGACGGCTTTGCTTACATCTTTGGATCCATACTTTCCGATGTAGCGCGCCACTTCGCCACCGCCCATGGAGAAGCCGACGAGCGCGAAGTTCTTGAGCTTCAGTTTCGTGACTACCTGACGCAGGTCTGTCGCGAAAGTGTCGTAGTTATAGCCGGAGGTCGGCTGGCTGGACTTCCCGAATCCGCGACGATCATACGCGATGACTCTATACCCGGCATTCAGCAGCGCCGGAACCTGCTTTTCCCACGATGCGCTGCTGAGCGGATATCCGTGAATCAGAACGACCGGCTGCCCGGAGCCGTGATCTTCATAGTAGAGGTGAATGGAAGTGGAGTTTTCTTTACCGACATCAACGTAGGACATAAATCCTCCTTGCTGGATTGGTTGGGAAACGGAACAGATCGTGAATTGCGCCTGTGCAGTAGATTCTAGACCCGGGCGTCGGGTTTCATAAATCGACCACAGGCCTCCATTTTTCGGACAGTCGGTTCGGCCCTGCTAGACTGAAACGTTGGAGGAACAGTCTTGCAGGCGGCCTATATTCTCTCGGCGGTTCGGACGCCCATCGGCAAATTCGGCGGAACACTGGCGTCGCTCACTGCGGCCGACATGGGCGTGGTAGCAGCCAAAGCAGCCATCGAGCGAGCCGGGATTCGTCCCGATCAGGTGCAGGAAACGATTGTCGGCAACGGGCGCCAGGCGGGTGGCGGGCCGAATGTCGCCCGGCAGATTTCCGTCCGCAGCGGCGTGCCACAGGAAGTGCCAGCGTTCACGGTCAACAAGGCCTGCGCTTCGGGAATGAAGGCGATCGCCCTGGCTTATCAATCCATCGTGCTTGGCGACTCGACGTGTATTCTCGCCGGCGGCACCGAATCCATGTCGCGCCTTCCGTATTATCTCGAGGGCGCGCGCTGGGGATATCGCTTGGGCCATCAGGAACTGATCGATGGCATGTATCGCGACGGATTCTTTTGTCCGCTGGCGCAGATGGTCATGGGCGAGACCGCCGAGTTGCTCGCTGGGCAGTACAACATCTCACGCGACGAACAAGACGAATTCGCTCTTACATCGCAGCAGCGTGCGGCACGTGCCATTGCCGCGGGCCGGTTTGAAGCGGAGATCGCTCCCGTCACCATTGAAGGCAAGAAGGGAACTACGGTCTTCACGCGCGATGAGCATCCCTTTCCCGACGCGAGCCTCGAGAAACTGGCCAAGCTTCCCCCGGTGTTCTCAAAAACGGGGACGATTACAGCGGGAAACTCTTCCGGCATCACCGACGCCGCGGCCGCCATGGTTCTCGCCAGCGAGCACTTTGTGAAGCAGAACAATCTGAAAGCGCTGGCTCGAATCGTCGCCGTGACTTCGGCGGGAGTCGATCCAAAGACGATGGGCATCGGTCCGGTTCCCGCGCTGCAGAAGCTCGAAGAGAAACACAATCTTCGCCTGCACGATTTCGGACTGATCGAACTGAACGAGGCCTTTGCCGGACAAGTGCTGGCCTGCGACCGCGTGTTGACCTTCGATCGCAATCGGTTGAATGTGAACGGCGGCGCGATCGCGCTCGGCCATCCCATCGGATGCACCGGCACGCGCATCACGGTCACTTTGCTGCATGAGATGCTCAAGCGCAACACGAAGCGCGGTGTCGCTACGTTGTGCGTCAGCGGCGGCTTGGGCATGGCGCTCGCGCTGGAGAACGTGGTGTAGTGCGGGCCGCATTGCGCCGCCCAATTCACGCCACTATACTCAATTCAGATTTCCCGTGGCGTCCGGAGCCTCGATGTCCTTATCCGCAGTGATCGTCGACGATGAGCAGCTGGCCCGCGACGAACTGGCCTACTTATTGAAGAACGCCGACGACATCAACGTCATCGCTCAGGGTAAGAACGGCCTGGAAGCCGTCAACCTGATCAAGGAGCACAATCCAGACCTCGTTTTTCTCGACGTGCAGATGCCCGGCCTCGACGGCTTCGGCGTCATCAAGAAGCTGCTCGATAAAAAAATTCCCCTGCCGAAGATTGTCTTTGCCACTGCTTTCGATCAGTACGCGGTGAAGGCGTTCGAGGTGAACGCAGTCGACTATCTGCTGAAGCCGTTCGACAAGAAGCGAGTCACACAGGCCATTCAAAAAGCGCGCGCCAAGCACGAAGCCGACGATGCACCGGCCGAGAAATTCGAAACCCTCGTGCGAATGCTCGAATCGCAGAAGCAGCCAGCTGCGAAAGTCCTGCTCAAAGCCGCGGGCCGCATGTTCCTCGTTGATCAAAGAGATATTTGCTACGCCTGGATCGAAGATGGCGTGATTTCAGTGGTTACCGCTGGCGCCGCGGGGATGGAAGGACAATCGAACTGCCGCACGCTGGAAGAACTGCTGGAGACGCTCGATTCCCGTCTATTCTGGCGGGCCCATCGCTCTTATCTAGTCAACACCAACCGCATTCGCGAAGTCGTGCCCTGGTTCAAGAGTTCCTACCAACTGCGCATGGATGACAAGAAGCAGACCGAAATCCCCGTGAGCCGCGCGCAAACCAAGCGCCTGCGGGAACTGTTTGGACTCTAGGTCGCCCGTTCGCAGGGCCATTCAGAAGAATCACATTTCGAATTTAGATTCCGGGGGGCGGCGAGCAAGACGGGAGCCGTCCCCCGGTTTCCGTTAGGGGAAGGGCTACACGGCCAGAGCCTCCAAGGCCGTCCGGTCGCGGATGATCAACGAAGGACCCTCGAGCCGGATCAGATGTTTTTTCCGCAGGTCGCTGAGCAGGCGCGTTACAGTTTCCCGCGATGCCCCAATTCTCTGCGCCATTTCCTCATGTGTCATCGGAGAACATTTGCTGATTCCGTTTTCAGGCTGTTCATCGGGAGACTGCGACAGTAACAGCCGAGCCAGTTTGCCGGCGGAAGAGCGGGTCAAAACCAGATCGTGAATGTCGTGATAGGCCGTCTGATAATCGCGACTCAGGCTTTGCGCCGTGTGAAATCCGGCCTCACTTTGGGTTTCAAGCAATTCCAGAAAATGCTTGCGGTCGATGAAGTTCAACTGGCACGGAGTAGCGGTTTCGGCTGTGGTCTCATATCCCACGCCGGAGATCACGGCGCTAAGGCCGAGCGCGTCTCCCGGCCCGGCGGTCTTGAGAATCAGGATTTTTCCTTCGCGCGAAGTGGTGGAAAGATTAACGCGCCCGGAGCACACGATGAACATTCCCCGCGGCGCTTGTCCTTCGACAAACAGGATCGCTCCGGCAGGCAGCGTGCTCTTGTGGCTCACCTGATTCAGCGCCTCCATCATGGGATGGGAGAAGCAGCAGAAAAATCCCGGCTGCGTGTTGGCGCACTGCGTGCAGTCGTCGATAATTTCGATCCCGTAAGGTGTGTTCATCTCGCTCTCCGTGTTAGCTTGCCGCCTCTTGGGTGGTGGACTCGAATCCGAGTTCGCGTCCCCCAAATCATGCGAAGCGGCCAGCAGTGCCAAGGCGTGGGCCCGAGTCTCGCTGTGGGAACACTGGGCGGCGGCGATGAGTTCCCAGGCCGCAGTGGGTTCTTCACGCTGTTCCCACTCGACGTGGCACGTGAACAGATAAAAGGGATCGATCGCATCGGACAGCGCCAGCTCGCTCGATGCAGGGGTGTCGCACGGGAGTGGAAGCGTAAGGGGCTCCCGCCTTTCGATGGGCTGCTCCCATGCCGGACGGACAAAGAGCTCAGACGAAGGGCGGCAACGGTGTGGTCTCGACACAGAAGCCGAACAATCTACACTTCTAACCGCGACGCTCGACACCAGCGCCCTACGTTTGCTGAACAACACATGACTCCGAATCTTCCCCGGGGGACAGGGGGTATCAGTTTATGGGACTTGGGCCGACTCTATTGCGAGAGGCTTCGTTCTGGGACTCTCTCTGCAGCAGAGAAAAACATTCCGCTTGCACGATAATTTCCAAAACAGGACATGGAAGCACTGCGGGAACTTCCCTCATTGGAACAAGTTCCAAAAGAGAATGTTTTCGCGCTGGCTGCGACTGTGCCGCGGTCTCGCCAGGTGTGACGATTAGCCGTCACACTGCAGATAAACCAAGTAAATCATTTGTTTCGCGGGCGCCCATAATCCCGGCGAGTGATATTGAGCCGCTCCATTTTCGACTGCAGGGTGGTACGTTTCACCCCTAGCTTCGCCGCCGCAGCGGAGACTACCCCGCCACTTTCGCACAAGATACGGATAATGTGCCGCCTTTCTGCATTGTTCAGGGTCCCATCCGCGGATGGTGCAGGGGATTCGTGACTGAGGCGCAGGTCTGAAAGTGGAACCCGCAAAACAGGGCCATCGCTGAGAATCACGCTTCTTTCGATGAGATTCTCGAGTTCACGAACGTTGCCCGGCCAGTGCCATTCTTTCAGAGCCTGCATGGCTTCCTTCGGCATAGTCTCAATGGCCCGGTTCATTCTGGACGCGAACTTGTTCACGAAGTGGCGGACCAGCAATGGAATATCTTCCGGCCGCTCACGCAACGGAGGCAGAACGATTGGAAAAACGCTCAGGCGATAGAACAGATCGCTGCGGAATTCACGTTTTGCAATGCTCTCGGCCAGATTCCGGTTGGTGGCAGCGAGCAGACGCACGTTCACCTTGATGGTGCGATTGCTTCCGAGGCGCTCGAACTCTCCATCCTGCAGCACGCGGAGCAGCTTGGGTTGAAGTTCGAGCGGGATCTCTCCGACCTCGTCCAGCAGCAAGGTTCCTCCATCGGCCAGTTCCATTCTCCCGATCTTCTGGTTAATCGCGCCAGTGAAGGCGCCTTTTTCATGGCCGAACAGTTCGCTCTCCAGCAGGCCCATCGGAATCGCGGCACAATTGACCTTGACGAACTGGCCGTTTTTGCGCGGGCTGATACGATGAATGGCCCGGGCTACCAATTCCTTTCCTGTGCCCGTCTCGCCGAGGATCAACACTGTCGCCTCACTCGAAGCCACCGTTGCGACCTGGTCCAGCACCAGACGCAACGTGGGGCTTTCCCCGACCATCTCAGGAAATTCGCCGGCAGCCGCGGATTTGCCTTGCGGATACTTGAGTTCCTCGCCAAGCCGCTGCTTCAAGGCTTCGATTTCGGAAGCGGCTCGATGATTTTCGATCGCGATCGCGAGTTGAGCGGCCACTTGTTCGAGTACATTCAGGTCTTCAGCATGGAAAGCATCTTTTCGCGTACTCCCCAGAACGAAGACTCCTAATGGCCCTTGCGGGCGCACGAGTGGCACACAGCAGAGCGATTGCAATCCTTCGGCGAGGAAGCTCCGCGCGATCTCTCCCTGGAAGGATTGAATTTCATCCCGGTTGAAGATTCTTGATACTCCTGTTTCCAAAGCGGCAGATGCGGGACAGTTGTGGGCGACTGGAAGGCTGGAGGTGAAGCCCTTGCCCAGAGGAAAATCGAGAGATTGGCGGACCAACCCCCCGGCGTCGGCGTCATGGATCGCGAAACTGGCGTATTCCTGGCGCAACACCCGCCGAATCCGCGCCGAAATCTGAGGAAAGACCTTCGGCAGGTCCCGGTTGTCCGAGAGCAACCGGCTGACTTCCAGCAGCATTTGAACTTTGCGTATTTCCTGATCTAGCCGCTCGCCGGTTGCGTGCAAAGTCTGTTCCAGTCTCTTCTGGGCTGTGATCTCGACCACGATGACGCCTACACGAGTTACCTTCCCGCTTTGATCCGGAATAGGAATATAGTGGGCGATCCAGTGGCCGGCTTCTTCTCTCCGGGGAAGCTTGGCGCTAATTTCAAAATGCGACGCAGTCCCTGTCGAGAGCACGTTTCGCAACTCAGGTTCTATTGAGGAGGCGAAATCCCCCAGTACTTCCCGCACGGTCTTGCCTAGATGCTCGGCGGCAGGGATGCCGTTGATCTGCGCCAGGGTCTCATTGACGGCGATATATCGGAGATTGGTGTCGACAATACCCAGTCCGACCGTCGACGAGCTGAAGTACGCGGAGATTAGCTTTTCGGGTTCGGTGAAGGCCTGGGCGTGCGCGGAAAAAAGCGGGTCATGCGCCATGGAGGGATACCTCCTGGCACGTGACCTCTCTTCTAATGCTTAAACCAGCGGAGGAACTGAAGGGCACAGATCCGCAGCTGGGTGCGAATAGGAATACCAGCCCAGGGACTCCCGGGGTGTCGGAGTCCAGAGGGGACTTTCGGTTCAAGCGCGCCGCGCTTGATAGCTTGCACACAACAACTGCTCCAAGCCGCCTCCCCCTCAAAGGCGGGCCCGTTCGGGACTCAACTCCCGGCATTATACCCAGCATGTCAAGGCTGCGGATCATGACTTTCAAGGCTCATCGATGAGGCCGGTTCAACGTCAGATCGGCCGATACCGAGGCAAGCATTATTGGCAAGAGGTGCCCGCTGTTGCCGAACCCGCGCACTATACTGATTTCATGGCACGTGGTTGGGAAAGTAAATCGGTCGAAGCGCAACAGTCGGAGGCCCTGGAGAAGTCAAACGAAAGCAAACGCCGTCTTACTGCCGAGGAGGCAGCCCGGGTTCGCGAAAAAGAGACCCTTCGACTGGCCCGTCAGAGATTGGTGCAGCAGATCGAGTCGACACAGAATCCACGTCATCGCAAGCTGCTGGGGGACTCGCTGGCTGAGTTAGAGAAGAAACTGGATGAGGTAGGAAAGCGCGATTCCCCTCGCGTATAATGACCTCTTTATGATAGCCTACGTTTACGTCTCCCTCAAAAAAAGCGTCCTCGACCCCCAAGGCAAAACAATTCAAGGTGCGTTAAAAAAGATGGGCTATAAGGGGCTGGAGAGCGTCCGCCAGGGGAAATATTTTGAAATCTCCTTGGACGGAGGCTTGTCCCGTGAACAGGCGCAGGCTGAAGTGGAGCGCATTGCCCGCGAAGTCCTGACCAACCCCGTAATCGAAGAATTCCGCTTCTCCCTCGGCGACTAAGCGATCGCAAAATCCGTCTAGAGGTTTTCACATGTGCGGCATTGTCGGGTATGTCGGCAAGAAAAGTGTAGTTCCTGTCATTATTGAAGGGCTGCGACGCCTGGAGTATCGCGGTTACGATTCAGCCGGAATTGCGGTCTGCGGTAACGGCGATGGCTTGCAGATCCGCCGTGCCGAAGGCAAGCTCAGGAATCTCGAAGACGCCATCCGCCAGAAGCCGCTCGAGGGGACCTTCGGCATCGGCCACACGCGCTGGGCGACGCATGGCCGTCCCACGGAAGAGAATGCGCATCCCCACCGCGACTGCACAGGAAAGATTGTGGTCGTGCACAACGGGATCGTCGAGAACTATCTCAGCCTGAAGAAGAAGCTTATCGAGGAAGGTCACAAGTTCACGACTGAGACCGACACCGAAATCATCGCGCACCTCGTCGAGAAGTATTCCAATCTTTCCAGCAATGGAAACCGCGTGCGCCTGGAAGACGCCGTCCGCCAGACCGTGCAACAAATCACGGGTGTTTTCGCATTGGCGGTCATCTCCACCGACGAGCCCAACAAGATTGTGGCGGCACGCAATGGTCCCCCGGCGGTGATCGGTCTGGGCAACGACGAATATTTTGTCGCTTCCGATGTCCCCGCGATCCTGCAGCACACGCGCGACATTTTCTTTCTCGCCGATGGCGATATGGCCATCGTCACTCCTCGGGGCGTGCAGTTGACGGATTTTAACGGCAAGCCGGTCGAACGAAAAATACAGCACGTTACCTGGGATCCGATCGCGGCGGAAAAGGGCGGCTTCAAGCATTTCATGCTTAAGGAAATTTACGAGCAGCCGCGCGCCGTTCGAGATACGACACTGGGTCGAGTGTCGCAGGACACGGGACACATCTTTCTCGACGAAATGGAAATCAGCGAGGCCGAGTTCCGTGAAGCACAGAAGATCAACATCATCGCTTGCGGAACCAGTTGGCACGCCGGCCAGGCCGGCAAATTCATGATCGAATCGCTGGCGCGCGTGCCGGTCGAAGTCGACTATGCCAGCGAGTGGCGATACCGCAATCCGATTGTCGACCCGAACACGATCACGCTGGTGATTTCGCAATCCGGCGAAACCGCCGATACCATCGCTGCGCAACGCGAGGCCAAGGCCAAAGGATCAAAAACACTGGCGATCTGTAACGTGGTCGGATCGATGATCACGCGCGAAGCGGCTGGAACCATCTATACCCACGCCGGCCCTGAGATCGGCGTTGCCTCGACCAAGGCATTCACCGGACAACTGACCGCGCTCTATATCTTCGCCATGTACCTGGCGCAAGTGCGCGGCGTTATGACGGAGGAGCGAGCCCGCGCATCCATGCTGGAGCTAACCAAAATTCCGGCCAAGCTCGAAACGATTCTCGCCCACGATGGCGCCTGCGATGAACTGGCCCATCATTATCAGAAGGTGCACGACTTCTTGTTCCTGGGACGTGGCATTCACTATCCCATTGCCCTCGAAGGCGCGTTAAAGCTGAAGGAGATTTCTTACATCCACGCCGAAGGATATCCCGCCGGTGAGATGAAGCACGGTCCCAATGCGCTGATCGATGAAAACCTGCCCGTGGTCGTGATCGCAACCCGAGATCCCAACGATCCGGATGCCGTGCTGCGCTACGAGAAGACAATCTCAAATCTCAAGGAAGTGAAAGCGCGGTCGGGCGTTGTGATTGCGCTGGCAACCGAAGGGGATGAGGAGATCAAGGAATCGGCAGACCATGTTTTGTACATTCCGAACGCGCCTGAGGAATTGTCACCCATCCTGGAGATCGTTCCTCTGCAATTGCTGGCCTATCACATCGCGGTTCGCCGCGGATGCGACGTGGATCAGCCAAGGAATCTGGCGAAATCGGTGACGGTGGAGTGAGCTAATACTCCTCGATTTCGATATCGGTGTGCTTGAAATCGGTTCCCTTGAAGAGCAGGGGCTCGTCTAAATCCTTTGCCAATGCATAGGCAAAGCAATCCCCAAAATTAAGTCCCGCTTTGTGGCGGCCTTTGCCGAAGTCGCGATAGGCTTGCCGGGCGATCTGCGCCTGCCTCGCTGTCACCGTCTCTATGGAAGCGTGAGATATGCGAAAAAAATCATCGAAGCGGCGGCTGGCGACAGCATCCCCTCCTCCATCAATCACGATGGCCGCTTCGACATAGGTTACCGCCGAGACGTGGCACGCTCCGGCAGACTCAATTGCCCTTAGCAACGCTGGAGCTTCCGGTTCGGTGCGCAGAACGCCCACGATGGCAGATGAGTCGAGGATCATTTCGGCATTCCGTTCTCGTCGTAGAGCAATTCATCGATGTCCATCGATTTATACGGCTCCTTCAGGTGAGCGGAGCAATCTTTTGCGATTTCCAGAAGCCGCTCCGCCATGCCCTTCTTCGATTTCCCGCGAACCCGCTCCAGACGTTCGCGGAGCGCTTCATTCACAGCAGCGGTCATGCTTTCGCCCGTGAGGCGAGCCAACTCGCGTGCCAGCCGGTGAGTTTCTTCATTCTTTATGTTCAAACTCATGGTTCTATTCTACCATATGAGTCTACCATTCTACCTAACTCATTTTTCAGGCGGTGTAAGGCACCTGCAAGCCCGGCCAGCCCAACCGTCCACACCGCAAATGCGGTGTCCACCACGCAGCGCGGGACGGCTCCCACCCGCCGCAGCAGAAATGGCAGGAAGTTCCAGCATGTGATGTGAACGTAGTCCCACTGATCGTAGGTCATCTCTTCGGTGTTCAGCCCCCAGGCCTGCATCTTGCCCAAAGCGAATGCGACGATGTTCTTGAATCGCAATGCGATGACAAACGTTGGATGTCCGAACTCCTCCATCTGGTAATACTCGAGCGGCAGCCAGAACATCAGCGAGGCAACTTGAACGAGCAAGCTGATGCAGATCAGAGAGACTCCGCCGAACCATATCCATCCACTCAGCTGAGCTCGAAAGCGCAGCAGTAGCGGGACGGAAAGCATAGCGACCATTTGAACTGCGGTTGAGACATAGCGATCTCCCCAGGAAAAATCGCCGGCCCAATACGTATAACGCGCATAGAAGCTGATATAGCCGAGTAACAAAAGAATCGACGCGACGGCATACGCGCGCACTCCTGTGCTGAGCCTCTTGCATAAAATAACCAGCAGCGCTAAGGCCAGGATCAGCAGCGGATCAAAAAGGAAGATCGACTTCTCGGGCTTGAACAGCGTGCCGAGCACACCTTCATGAAATGGAGTGCTCCAGGGGAAATTCGCCGGCAGCGTGGGATCCTGCGCACGTGATTCGCGGGCGAAAATCGGAAGATAGGTTTGTGTCCACGATCCGAACCGATAATAGCTATACCAGCGCTCAATGATCCCGAAAAAGACATAGATCGGAACTGCGACCTTGCCGTACTGCAGAATTGTTCGCCAAAGTTCGCGCCCGCGAATCCCCTCGAGCCAAACGACCGCCAGCAGAAAAATCCCGGCCGCAAGTATGTCCAGAGCGCTCGTCACTCGAGTGAGCAGATTGAGCCCAAGCGCGAGTGAACCGATCCACAACGCGCCGCCGTTGCCGCTCCGCAGCCACTCGTACTGATAGGAGAACCCCACCAGCGTCAGCAGCATGATGTAGTTGTTCTCCTGCAGGTTCTGCGCATAGTGCAAATGCGTGGTGCAGAACAGCAAAGCGAGAACGCCGGCGACAGACTCTTTCACGCCGAATTGCAATTGGCGTAGAAGGCGGAAGGCAATCCAAGCGGTCAGAACGTTTAGCAGAATATTCGTGCTGTAACTGACGATGATGCTGCGGACCCCTGGATCATCCTGATATCCGGCGAAAACACTCCAGCTTGCCACCCAGGTTGCAACCAGATCGGCCGGCAACATGAGCAACGACTGCCCGATCCCGTACCAGCTGTAGATTTTTCCGCCGCGGCCATGCAGGCCGAACTCAGGATATTCATTCGGAAAAACTTGCGGCTGCGAGGTCCAGAGCCAATGCGTCGTCTGCAGGCGGTGCATTGTGTCGGCGGTGCCCAGTTCACCCGACTGCACGACGAAGGCTAGCAGCCCGGCAGTCAGGCAAAGTAGAAACAAAGGATCGCGCAGCCACTGCCGCAAACGTGAAGTCATTGTTCTGGATGGTAACAAATCGGACCTCAGAGCTCAGACCAGACCTCAGACCCAGATCCTCAAGGTGAATCTCGACATGCAAGTATTCAAATCCCATGTCATCCTGAGAAGGGCGGTAGCCCTTCGAGGGAACGTACGACAGCATGTCGCGCCGATGCAGTTGAGAGGTGCCGCTACGCTGCATGCGCCAGAGGTATTCCCATCCACTGCAGCGACGCTGCACGCCTTCGTACGGTCCCTCGCGCCGGCGTCCCCGCCGCTCAGGATGACAACGGGTTTGAGGCCAAAGCATAGAAGTCCGACCCGAGGTCCGCCGTCCTAGGTCGAGGTCCGAGGTCTGTGGTCTGGTTTAGACTGTTGCGGGGACTTGCATGCCTTATTGCTCCTTCTGTGGCACGGGACTGGCGGCCGACGTACGATTCTGCTCCGACTGCGGTAAGCCGGTTTCCCAATCCAAAGCCGCGCCAGGCGGCGACGATCTCGCGACGATCGACTACGAAGCCACGGCGGCTTCTCTCCTTCCGCCGCATCCGCAGTCCTCTTCGTCGCAACGATCGTCATCCCGAACGACCGCTGTGACCGACTACCTCGTCAGCGAAGGGCGATTTCTTCCCGGACGCCTGATCGCAGGACGATATCGCATCATCTCGCTGCTCGGGAGAGGCGGCATGGGCGAGGTTTACCGCGCGGACGATCTGACGCTCGGCCAGGCTGTTGCCATGAAGTTCCTTCCCGAGGAAGCCACCAGCCACGAAGGCATGCTCGAGCGCTTCAAGAACGAGGTGCGGATCGCCCGGCGTGTCTCGCATGCCAACGTGTGCCGCGTCTACGACGTTGGTGATATCGACGGCGCCACGTTTTTCACCATGGAGTATGTCGACGGCGAAGACCTCGGTTCGCTGCTGCGCCGCATCGGCCGGCTTCCGCCTGATAAAGCCGTCGAGATTGCCCGCCAGATCTGCGCCGGATTAGCCGCCGCGCACGCCAAAGGAGTCCTGCATCGCGACCTGAAGCCCGCCAACATCATGCTCGACGGCCGCGGCCAGGTAGTGATTACAGATTTCGGATTAGCCGGCATAGCCGACGACATTCGGGGCGCCGAAATCCGCAGCGGCACTCCTGCCTACATGGCACCGGAGCAACTCGAGGGCAAAGAGGTCACCATGCTGAGCGACATCTATGCGCTCGGCCTGGTGCTGTACGAAGTCTTTACAGGGAAGAGAGCCTTCGCGGAAAAAACTCCAGGCTTGCGCGATCACCAGGATCGCACGCCGAGCCGTCCTTCCTCGGTCGTCAAAGATATCGATCCCATCATCGAGAAAGTGATTCTCCGCTGCCTCGAAGTGAATCCCGCGGCACGTCCAGCAACGGCACTGGCAGTGGCGGCAGCGTTGCCCGGCGGAGATCCTCTGGCAGCGGCTCTGGCCGCAGGAGAGACGCCATCTCCCGAGTTGGTCGCGGCTTCAGGCGAGACGACCGGCTTTCGCCCGCAGGTGGCGATCGCCTGTCTGGCCGCCGTGATACTGGCATTCGCGATCGGAATTCCCTTGCACATTCGGTACAGTGCCATCGAGAAAATCCATCCGCAGGATCCGCCCGAGGTATTAGCCGCGAAGTCGCGCGAGATCATTGCGAAGCTTGGCTATCCCGAGAAGCCCGTCGATACGGCTTATGGCTTCAATTACGACACTGACTTCCTCGATGCGGTGGAAAAGGAAAGTCCCAGGCCAAACTGGGATCAGGTCCTGAGCAGCCGCCCGAACCCGTTGCAGTTCTGGTATCGGCAGAGTCCCGATCAGATGCTGCCCCTGGATTATCAGGATTTCCTGCTGACTCCCGGCGTGGCTACCGAGGAGCAACCTCCCACGACGTTGTCGGGAATGGTGAATGCCAAGCTGGATGCGAACGGCAGGCTCATTTACTTCCAAGCAATTCCTCCTCAAAAAGAGACAGCTCCGGAGCAGACGACATCTCCGGATTGGAGTTCCCTCTTCGCCGCCGCGGATCTAGATCCCTCAAAATTGCAGCCGGCGCAGCCACAGTGGAACTCGCTGGCCACAGCCGACACTCGGGCGGCTTGGACCGGCGTGTGGCCGGGGACGAACCGGCCGCTTCGCCTGGAAGCTGCCGCCTGGCACGGGAAGCCGGTGTTCTTCGCAATGATTGGCGACTGGAACAAGCCGTGGCGCATGGTGCCGCCAAAAACGCTTGAAGAGGCCAAGAACCACGCGGCCGCCATCATTGGCGTTGGGCTGCTCATAGTCTTGCTGGTGTGCGGGGCATTGCTGGCGCGGCGCAACTATCGCCGCGGCCGCGGAGACCGCGAAGGCGCGTTCCGCCTGGCGATCGTGTTGCTGGTGCTCCAGATTATTCTGTGGCTGTGCCGTTCGCACCTGGTTGCAGGCTTGCAGACCTTCGGTCTGTTCATGCTTTCGATCTCTTCGGGCCTGCTATGGGGCGCGGTCATGTGGATGTTGTACATGGCGATCGAGCCTTGGATTCGGCGCCGCTGGCCGCACGCCCTGATTTCGTGGACTCGCCTGCTTTCCGGACAAGTCCGCGATCCAGTTGTGGGACGCGACATCCTGATTGGAGTCCTGTTCGGAGCCGCGTGGCTGCTGATCTTCGAGTTAGCTTTCATTCCGCTGGCTCGCTCCGGCGCCTCGCCCAACCTGACAGCAACGACATATCTGATTGGCGGAAGGCAGGCGCTGGGGCAATGGTTTATTCAGATGCCTGGGTCCCTCTTTCTCACCGTTGAACTGTTTTTCATCCTGCTTGGGTTGAAGACGCTCTTGCGCAAGGATTGGCTGGCTGCGGTCGTATTCGTGGTGATGTTTGTCCTGCTGCGTGCCCTGCAGAGCTCTCATCTGGCGGTGATCGTTCCCTTAATGATTGTTGTCTACGGTGTGGCCGCGATTCTGGTTTTCCGTTTCGGACTGGTGCCGCTCGCAGTCGCCGCGTTCACCATCGACATGCTCGAGGCGGTGCCATTTACCGCAGATTCATCGCAGTGGTACGCGGGCACCACTTACCTGGCCTTGCTCGGCGTTCTCCTGATCGCCGGATGGGGCTTCTACCATTCACTCAGCGGGCAAACGATCTGGAAAGTCGAGAGCGACTGACGCCGGTTTCTTCGGGTTCTCATGCGCGCTTTGGGCGCAACACCGGAGGAATGCCTCCGGGATACACGTGTCGTGTAGAGGCAGCGGCACTACTCCCGTCCGAGCGCAGCGAGGCATTGACAGAATTCTCCGCAACCCCAGGCCCCCCAAGCTCATCTAAACCTTGACAACGATTCACTCAAGTCTTAGCATGACATTCAGCGCAATCGTTTCCGTGCTTGTTATCAGGTACTTACGGAGCTTAGGAGGACTGTTTTATGCCAAAGATTATCGGAATTGACCTCGGGACCACCAATTCCTGCGTCGCCGTAATGGAAGGTGGCGAGCCCAAGGTCATTGCCAATGAAGAAGGAGGTCGGACCACGCCTTCGGTTGTTGGCTTTACGAAAACGGGCGAACGGCTGGTCGGACAGGTCGCCAAGCGCCAGGCGATCACCAATCCAGAGAACACGGTTTACTCGATCAAGCGGTTCATGGGACGCCGCTATGACGAAGTCAGCGAAGAAATGAAGATGGTGCCCTTCAAAGTCGTGCGTGCGGGAGACCACGTCGCCGTTCTCGCCCAAGGCAAGGAATACACCCCCCCTCAGGTCTCCGCGATGATTCTGCAGAAGCTGAAAAAAGCGGCGGAAGATTATCTCGGCGAGAAAGTCACCGAAGCGGTCATCACCGTTCCCGCGTACTTCAACGACGCGCAGCGCCAGGCGACCAAAGACGCCGGACAGATTGCCGGCCTCGAAGTGAAGCGCATCATCAACGAGCCCACGGCGGCCGCACTCGCCTACGGTCTCGATAAAGGTAAAGACGAGACGATCGCCGTCTACGACTTTGGCGGCGGCACGTTCGATATTTCGATCCTCGAAGTCGGCGAAGGCGTGATCGAAGTCAAGGCCACGAATGGCGACACCCACCTGGGCGGCGACAACATCGACCAGCGGCTGGTGGACTGGCTCATCGACGAATTCAAGAAAGACGAAGGACTCGACCTGCGCGGCCGGGGCAACGAGATGGCCCTGCAGCGTCTGCGTGACGCGGCCGAGCGGGCCAAGATCGAGCTCTCGACCACCATGGAGACCGAAATCAATCTGCCCTTCATCACGGCGGATGCCAGCGGTCCCAAGCATCTGGTCAAAAAGCTGACTCGCGCCAAGTTCGAGTCGATGGTGGAAGACATCATTCAGAAGTCGGTTGGCCCGTGCAAACAGTGCATGAAGGATGCGGGCGTCGACGCGTCGAAGATCAACGAAGTCGTGCTGGTTGGCGGACAGACCCGTATGCCTCGCATCCAGCAGCTCGTGAAAGAGTTGTTCGGCAAGGAAGGCAACAAGAGCGTGAACCCGGACGAAGTCGTCGCAGTCGGGGCGGCCATTCAGGGCGGCGTGCTCAAAGGAGAAGTGAAAGACCTGCTCCTGCTCGACGTGACTCCGCTGACGCTGGCCATTGAAACGCTGGGCGGCGTAGCGACGCCGATGATCCCGCGCAACACGACGATTCCGACCAAAAAGACGGAGACGTTCTCGACCGCGGCCGACAGCCAGACCTCGGTTGAAGTTCACGTGCTCCAGGGCGAGCGTTCGATGGCGGCGCAGAACCGGACTCTGGGCAAGTTCCACTTGACCGGAATTCCGCCGGCACCGCGGGGAGTGCCGCAGATCGAAGTCACGTTTGACATCGATGCCAACGGCATTCTGAACGTGACCGCAAAAGACATGGCCACGCAGAAGGACCAGAAGATCACGATCACGTCCTCTTCGGGCCTATCGAAGGATGAGGTCGAGCGCATGGCGAAGGAAGCCGACGCGCATGCAGCCGAAGACAAGGCCGCTCGCGACTCGATCGAAGCCAAGAACCAGCTCGACTCGATGGTTTACAACATCGAGAAGATGCTGCGCGAGCACGGAGACAAGATCTCCGGTTCGGAGCGTGGCGACGTCGAAAACGCGCTGGCCGATGCCAAGAAAGCGCTCGAGTCCAATGACAAGGCGCAGATGGAGAAGGCGCGCGAGAAGCTGACTGCCGCCTCGCACAAACTGGCCGAGCAGATGTACAAAGCTGCTCAGCCCTCGGGCGGAGGGCAGGCCGGTCCAGGCCCATCAGCCGGTGCGGGTCCGCAGCCGGGTGGCGATGGCCAAGGCCAGAAAAAAGACGAAGGCGTGATCGACGCCGAGTACGTGGACGTGGAAGACAAGAAGTAACGGCGCTTTGCGAGCGTGAGCGAAGCGGGAGCCCGCAGCCGTCATCCCGAGCGTAGCGAGCGAAGCGGGAGCCCGCAGCCGTCATCCCGAGCGTAGCGAGGGATCTCATGTTTTCGCCACGGATCGGCACAGATGGACACGGATAAAAACAGATCCGTGAAGATCCGTGTAAATCCGTGGCAGGTTTTTTGGGGGAAACCGAAGTGAACTTTGAAGTCAACAACGAAACCTATTTCCTCGATCTAGCAGAAGACGCGAGGCAATGGCTCGTCTTCGTCGAAACGCCGACCGGGACGCGGCGAATTCCTGTATACATTGACGAGCCCACATCAGAAGACGTACCCGTGCTTGTAGAAGATAAGAAAAAACGCGACATTGTGAATTGATTGTGTGGCGCGGGCGCCTTCGCCCGCGTTGCGTGACAACTTGGGAACCGTGAGAGTTCGGAACGTTTGCTAGACTTCTTTGCAAGAGAGGTTGTCCCCATGCCAGTCGGCACATTCACTGCAGTAATGCACAAAGAAGGCACTCTCTACGTCGCGGAGTGCCCAGAGGTTGGCACCGTGAGCCAAGGCAGTTCCATCGAGGAGGCCATCGCCAATCTCAAGGAAGCGACTGAACTCTATTTAGAGGAGTTCCCGCCCGAGAACGCAGGACCTCCGCTGGTCACCGTTTTCGAGGCGCGCTATGCCTAAATTGCCCCGCATTTCCGGGGCTGATGTCATCAGAACTCTGTCAAGGCTGGGCTTCCTACAGGTTCGCCAGCGTGGGAGTCATGTTGTCCTCAAGCGTGCCGACGCAAACGGTGTTAGTGGATGCGTAGTGCCGCTTCATCGGGAACTGGCGACAGGCACGCTTCGCGGAATATTGAAGCAGGCAGGAGTTTCGGCAGAGGCTTTTATCGAGCAACTATGACCAAGTCCGCCGGCTCGGGCGACGATTTGAATTGTTGGTAGAAGGCATGGCAACCACGGCCAAAAAAGACTATTACGAAATTCTCGGGGTGAAAAAGTCTGCCTCGGCCGAGGACATCCGCAAGGCCTTCCGCAAGCTCGCCCGCAAGTACCATCCTGACGTCAATCCGGGAGATAAATCCGCCGAAGAGAAGTTCAAAGCGATTTCCGAGGCGAATGAAGTTCTCAGCGATCCCAAGAAGCGCAAAATCTACGATCAGGTTGGCTTCTATTCGGACAACATCGATCCCGCTACTGCAGAGGCCTACGCGCGTGCCGGTCAATCCGGCGGGGCGGGATTCCCGGGCGGTTTTCCAGGTGCAGGTCAGGCAGGGAATCAGGGGAACGTCCACTTCGATTTCGGCGGATTCGACTTCTCCGACTTTGCCAACAACGCCGGGCGAGGCAGCCAGCGCAGCTCCGGTGGCACCGGCAGCTTCCGCGATATCTTCGGATCGATCTTCGGCGGCGGACGCGGCGGCGCCGCTCCGGCCGAAGAAGGACCGGAACCCGGCAGCGATCTCGAATACCAAGTCAGCGTGCCCTTCTGGACTGCCATTCGCGGCGGCGTCATGCGGCTCAATATCACCCGCCAGGACGTCTGCTCGACGTGCCACGGTCAGGGCACGCTGGAAGCGCCGGGCAAATGTCCCGAGTGCGGGGGTTCGGGCCAGATCACCCAGACCGGCGGGCGCATGAAGTTCAACGTGCAGTGTCCGCGCTGCCATGGGACCGGCAAGAACCTGACGATGTGTTCGACCTGCCACGGGGAAGGAACGGTTACGAAAACCGAGCCCCTCGAGGTCCGCATCAAGGCCGGAACGCGCGATGGCCAACGCATTCGGCTGCCGGGGAAGGGCAACGCCGGGCACTTAGGCGGAGTACCCGGAGATCTATACGCGATCATCCGAACTGAAGATCATCCGATCTTTCATCGCGAGGGCGACGACATCTCGCTCACCGTTCCAGTAACGTCCACCGAGGCTGCATTGGGAGCGAAGATTGAAGTGCCGACGATCGACGGCCGCGCCCTGCTGAAGATTCCGCCCGGGACGCAGTCCGGCCAGAAGCTGCGCCTGCGCGAGAAGGGCGTGCCGTCCGCTACCCGAGAGGGCGTGCGCGGCGACGAGATCGTCGAAATCACGGTGAAAGTTCCCATGCCGCGCGACGAGCGCACCAAAGAACTGCTGCGCGAATTAGCCAAGCTGAACCCGGAAGATCCGAGGGCCGATCTTTGGTCGAAGGTGTAGGCGGCACACTTCTAAATCCCCACAAGTCAGGTCATATTGAGCGCGGCGCAGCCGGGCGAGAGACCGTGCGACAGCTTGCACGATGGTTGCGGTTGCGAAGTTCCTGCCTCATCCGATGCGGCTAGGCGATCTTATCCGCTGCATCAGTCCTCCCAATTAGCGTCGGTCGCTCGTGTCGGCTTCGCCCTCACTCACGATGACAATCGATTCGGGTTTCACGCGACTCAGGACTCGCTTCTCACCATTACTCTCGTACTCGCCCGTCCGCTTACAAAAATTTTCAAAAATCAGGCAAAAAACTATTGCATCTGTGGAAATTTCCCGTAATCTCACAATTGCGAACTAACTCCACCGAAATGCCCGGGAAAATGCATGCTCCCGGGAGCCGCGAGCAGTAAGCAGTTCAAGGGAGACGCGGTGGTGAGAGTGAGTCGCTCGAGGAGGCAGCCATAGAAATTGGCCACAGCTAGCGCCCCGCGTCAACAATTCGAAAATTCCCAGCCCACCGCCCTCCCCAACCGGAAAAAATTCGTCCGCCTCACGCTTTGGCCCCTGGTCGCCGCGACCTTCTTTATGGTCTCGGGCGGAACCTATGGCACCGAAGACATCGTGCATGGCGCCGGCTACGGGCGCGCGATTCTGATCCTGCTCCTGACGCCGCTGCTCTGGAGCCTGCCTACGGCTTTCATGATCGGCGAGCTTTCGAGCGCACTGCCCTTCGAAGGCGGGTATTACGCTTGGGTGCGCCGCGCGATGGGCAACTTCTGGGGATTCCAAGAGGCCTGGCTTTCGCTAGTTGCATCCATTTTCGACATGGCGATTTACCCCACCCTCTTCGTGGCTTACCTCACGCGCATGTTCCCGTGGTTCCAGGAGGGAAATCGTGGATGGTGGGTCGCGCTCGCCGTGGTAGTGGCCTGTACTTTGCTCAACATCGCGGGAGTGAAGGCAGTTTCGATAACCTCGCTCTGGCTTTTTCTCGCATTGTCCGCGCCATTTGCGATCGTCGTGCTGCTAGTGCCGTTCAAGCTGGGCGCTTTGGCTAACGCCGTCACCAAGCCGACGACTTCGACGGTAGACATTCTCGGCGGCCTGCTCATCTGCATGTGGAACTACATGGGATGGGACAACGCCTCTACGATTGCCACGGAAGTCGAGCGCCCGCAGCGGACCTATCCGCGCGCGATGCTTGCCGCAGTGACCATTGTTGCCATCAGCTATGTGCTGCCCTTCGCCGCAATGTGGGCCACCGGCCTGAAATCGACTGCGTGGGAAACGGGTTCGTGGGCGGATATCGCTGCCCTGATGGGCGGCCCGCTTTTGCGAATCGCCGTTGTCCTCGGCGGAATGATGAGTGGCTTCGGAATGTTCAACGCGCTGGTTATGAGCTACTCGCGCCTGCCGCTGGCCATGGCGCAGGATGGCATGCTGCCGAAGATTTTCGGCAAGCTCCATCCGAAGTCGAAAGCGCCGTGGGTTGCGATTGTGGCGCTGGCGATTGGCTGGGCGATGTGCCTGGGCCTCGGCTTCGCCCGCCTTGTTACGCTCGATATCCTGATTTACGGATCAAGCCTCGTGCTCGAGTTCCTCGCATTGGTCGTGCTGCGATTCCGCGAACCGAACCTGGCTCGTCCATTCAAAGTTCCAGGCGGACTATTCGGCGCGATCGCCATTGGAATTCCGCCGACGCTGCTGCTTGGCTTTGCGATCGTGCGCGGAGACCATGAAACCATCCTCGGCATGAGCGCTGTATGGTTCGGTCTGCTGGTCATGGGCGCCGGCGTTCTCGCCTACGTCCTCAATCACGCGTTGAAGCCGGCAGGCTGGTCGGTGCCATCTGAAGGCAAAACGCAGACAGCGGCATAACTCGAAATGTGTAGCCCCGGAGCCATTGCTCCGGGGTTGCGCGGGCACGCGCAATAGATGCAGATCCTCATGCGTCGCGTTCCGCGCCGCAGGGCGGACGAGGGCGTCCGCCCCTACACAAACCCAGTCCGTGGCCACAATTGTCTTCTGCGGTAAACTGTGGGCGAATGACTAAGCGCAAATCCAAGGGCGCCTACATGATCTCGGCCGTCGCCGAAATGTACGGCATCCACCCACAAACTTTACGGCTGTACGAACGCGAAGGGCTGCTCAAGCCATCGCGCACCGAAGGCAACACGCGCCTCTATACCGACGAAGACCTGCAGCGTCTGGAATTCATTCTGAACCTGGCGCGCGACCTGGGCGTAAACATCGCGGGCATGGCGATCATCCTGCAAATGCGCGAGCGCATGGAGGAGATGCAGCGTCAGATCCAGGACTTTGTGCAGTACATCCAGCAAGAGGTCCTGACCCGGGCAACCGCTGCTGCCGACCCCTCCAAGGGCGCCATTGTTCCGGTGAGAAGGCCGATGGTTGCGCCGGTGCTGCCGCCCAAGAAGCGATAATACGCCTCATGTAGTGTCATTCTGAGGAGCGCGGGCGCGCTCCGAGGAAACCGTAGGACAGCATGCGCCGCCGATGCTGTTGAAACGGTTCCGCTGCGCTGCATGCGCCAGAGGTATTCCCATCCACTGCATCGACACTGCACACCTTCGTACGGTCCCTCGCGCCGCGCCGCTCAGGATGACATCGCTCTGGTGCTAGGATGTCTGCGGTCGAACCATGATGATTCCCAAAGTGTGTCTCTGTTTGACGGCGCTCATTCTGTCAAGTCAATCCCAGGTTCAGATTCTCGGCTTCACTCCTCCTTCCGCCGCTCGCGAAACCGAAGTCGAAAACAAATTCAAATCCATCCCGAGTGCGGACGAAGAGCGCCGCCAGCACCGCATCTTCACGCAAGAGCCGCACACCGCAGGGTCGAAGCGCAATAACGAACTGGCCGAATACATTCGCGACGAGTGGATCAAGCAAGGCCTCGAAGAGGTCGTCATCCGCCGCTACGAAGTTTATGGCACCAATCCGAAATTCGCCTCGCTCGAAATGGTCGAGCCAACGCACTATACGGCGACTCTTCGCGAGACTCCTCTGCCTGGCGACGATGACTCGAAAAATCCAGCAATCTCCGGCGCCTGGCTCGGCATGTCCATCTCCGGAGAAGTCACCGCGTCGGTCGTTTACGCCCACAGCGGTAATCCCGAAGATTACGACCTGTTGCGCAAGCAGGGCATCAGCGTGAAAGGCAAGATCGTCCTGGTCCGCTATTCCAATCCCTACAGCTATCGCGGGTTCAAAGCGCTCACGGCCCAGCGCGAAGGCGCCGCCGCCATGCTCGTCTACAGCGATCCGCAGGAAGACGGTTACAAGCAAGGCAAGGTCGATCCTGACGGCCCGTGGGGCCCCGAGTATCACATTCAGCGGGGCGCGATCACCTACGACTTCATGGTTCCTGGCGATCCTCAGACCCCCGGCTGGGCTTCGGTTCCCGGCGCAAAGCGGATTCCTATCGAAGAAGCAGTCTCGGTGCCGAAGATCATGGCGCTCCCGCTCTCCTGGCATGACGCCAAGCCTCTTCTCGAGAACCTCGACGGTCCAATCGCGCCCCCAGATTGGCAAGGCGGACTTGCATTCCCGTACCACTTTGGCGGGGAAAAAGAAAAAGTTCATCTCAAAATCGAAATGGAGAATGGTCTTCAGCCTTATTACGTCGTCGAAGGCCGCATCCGCGGCGCCGAGTTGCCCGACGACTGGATTGTGCTCGGCAATCATCGCGATGCATGGGTCTTCGGCGGCGTCGATCCTTCGAGTGGAACTGCTTCCATGATGGAATTGACCCGTGCCCTCGGTCAGCTCGCGAAGAGCGGTATGCGCCCCCGCCGCACCATTGTCGTTTGTAGTTGGGACGGCGAAGAGATCGGACTAACCGGCTCGACCGAATGGGGAGAGCAATTCGCTGCCGAGTTGCGGGCAAAAGCAGTCGCCTACATCAATGTCGACGAAGCAACTTCAGGCCCCAACTTCCACGGGCAGGCCGTTGCATCTCTCGCTCCCATGCTGGAAGAAACCACACGTAGCTTGCAGGATCCATCCGGCAAAAATCTGTATGAAGCCTGGAAGGCAGTGGTGGAGCGGGAAAAGGAAGAGGGACCCAAGTCCAGCCAGTTCAGTTCCTCGGGAGTGGTCAATGAAACGCTGGCCGATACTCGCATCGGCAGCGGCAGCGACCACACCGTTTTTCTAAATTTCATCGGCATGCCCGTCCTCGGCCTCGGTTTCGAAGGCGATTACGGCGTCTACCATTCGGCTTACGATGACTTCTTCTGGATGAACCACTTCGGCGACCCGGGCTATCGATATCACACGCTGCTGTCGCAGCTGTGGGGAGTGACTGCGCTGCGCCTCGCCAACGCCGATCTTTTGCCATTCGACTTCGCCACATATGCCGGCAACATCCGCCAGTTCGTGAATGACCTCGTAAAGAATAATCCTGTCATCGTGAGCGGAGCGCCCGTGCAAGCTAGTCCCGAAAGCAATGTCATCCTGAGCGAAGCGCGCTCGACCGAGCGCGCGCAGTCGAAGGACCCCGTGCGTGCCGGCACCACGAACGGCCCCGACGGGAATTCCGAGCTTGGTCCTGTTTTTGACTTGAAAGCGGTAAGGCAAGCGGTCGACTCCTTCGAATCTGCTGGCAAAAAACTGAACGAATCCCTCACGCGCAAACTTGCCAGAGGTCCCATCGACCCCAAGCTCGCCGCAGAACTCAATCACGGCATGATGCAGGTCGAGCGCAACTGGCTCAATCCCGACGGCATCCCCGGACGCCCATGGTTCAAACATATTCTGTATGGCGCGCGATACACCTACGCGCATCTGGAATTGCCCGGATTGACGGAAGCAGTTGAAAAACAGAATTGGGCGACGGCAAAGCAACAGGCGGAAATTCTTCAGCGCGCGCTGGAAAAGAACACGAAGCTGCTGGATGAACTGAATTCAGCGCTGAGTCACTAAGTGCCTCCCCGATGAAGCACAAATGCTTCCTCAGTGCAGCGCGTACAGATTTCCGTCCATGCTTCCGAACAGAACTGTGTCGCCCGCGACCACCGGTGAGGAGAGAACCGTGCCCATGCTGAACAGCTTGTTCACCGCCAATACCATATCGGTGTAGAAAACATTGGGGCTTGGAAACAGCGTCTCCCACTTGATGCTTCCATCTGAATTCGTCATGGCTGCGGCATTTTGTTTCGCGCCATCAGTCTCGAAGGTCCAGACCGGTTTTTGCTGCTTAAGATCGATTGCGGTCAGCTTTCCGGCAAAGTTGCCCATGTACAGGACGTCGCCCGCTAGAGCGATCGACGCAAACACCGGGCTGCCCGAGTTCACACTGAAAACAACTTTCGCCGACTTTGCATCGACGGCATGAATGATGCCGGGCACCGAGGTTCCGAAGTAGACTCTGCCTTCATGAACAACGGGCGAGTTGTTCACCCACGATCCCTCCGTCGAAAACTTCCAGATTTGCTTTCCGGACGCCGCTTCCACCGCATAGGCATACGCATCGCGCGATCCGAAGTACACGGCCCCATCGGCCACCGCGGGCGATGATTGAATGCCGATGTGATTGTGCGCGTCCGGATCGTCTCCGGTTTCGAATCGCCACTTCTGCGCTCCGGTCGCCGCATCGAGCGCGTAGAGATAGCGATCCCAGCTGCCGATATACAGCACTCCATCTGCGATCGCCGGAGAAGAGTGCACCACGTCGCCCGTCTGGAACTTCCATTTCAGCGCGCCAGTCGCCGTCTCCAGCGCATATACGTTCCCGTCCCCGCTGCCGAAATAGACAGCACCGTTCCATACGCTCGGCGAGGACAAATAAAAATCCCAGGGATCGGGCATGGCCTCGGCGGCAGGCTGCAGATAGTGAATGTGCTTGCCGATGTAATGCCTCTCTCCGCCCGTCTGGAATTTCCATTTCAGTTGACCGCTCGCTGCGTCCACCGCATAGAAGATGCTGTCGTAGCTGTTGAAATAAACGGTCCCGGCGTCCACGGCGGGCGAAGACACAACCCATCCCTTGGTTTCGAACTTCCATTTTTGAGCGCCAGTGGCGAGATCGATCGCGTAGAGATCACAGTCGGTGCTTCCGACATATGCAACCCCTCCCGTGACCGCAGGCGACGAAATCACTCGCCCGTTGGTATGAAACTTCCATTTGAGGCCCGTGAGCTTGGCGGGCCCGGGCGCGTTGTAGACGCCGGTGTGTTGTAGGTTCCCGCGAAACATCGGCACATCCTGCGCCATCAACGAGAGTGAGCAGAGGAACATGAAAGAAGAGATAAGAAGTCGATTCATGACCAATTTCTCCCGACAGTCGTCTATCTGTTCGGCAAGAGATTGTCAGTGACTCAGAGCACAGCGTTTTTGGTTGGTGAGAGTTTTGGAATGGAGGCTAGTGGCGCGGCACATCCGTGTGGCGCGGGCACTCATTGCCCGCGGATACGGGTCTTAGCCAGCCAGTTCTTTCGCTGCGAGCTCAACCGGCTCGCATTCTTCCAGCGGTACGTCCTCCTGCATGAAGGCGAATGCCTCCTGCGGGACGGGATTCTGCCAGACAGGCGCAAACGACTGCCGATGCAGCGGCGTAGGGCCGAGCTCCCGCAACGCCGCCAGATGCCTGGGCGTGCTGTATCCCTTGTGCGAGGCCAGCCCGTAAGCAGGAAAGACTGCATCCCACTCACACATGATGCGGTCGCGTTCCACTTTAGCGAGAATCGATGCAGCCGCAATCGATGCGGATAACGCATCGCCGTGAATGATGGGATGCTGCGGCAGTTCGCAATCGATCCGCATGGCATCGATCAAAAGATGATCGGCAGCGGGCGACAACCGTTTCACAGCTTCCAACATTGCCGCCCGCGACGCGTGATAGATGTTGATTTGATCGATGCGAGCTGTATCCACGGCAGCGATCGCCCACGCAATCGAGTGCTCGCGGATGCGTTCGGCCAGCACCTGCCTGCGCTCCGGCAGAAGCAGCTTGGAGTCGCGCAGCCCGCGAATGCGATATGCCGGATCCAGAATCACCGCGGCCGCGACCACGCATCCGAAGAGCGATCCACGCCCCACCTCATCGACACCCGCGACCAGGCGCGCGCCAGATGTCCATACTTTTTTTTCATAACGGAGCGTACAGCGCAGGCGTTTTAGCAGACGCAGCTTGGCAGCAGAGGGCGAGAGTGTTCGGGAAGACGGCGACGACTTGAGCACGGAAGACAAGGAAGTTGCCTTCATCTTCCCCGAGGTTCGGCTGAGGATGCAAGTGGATTCTCGGCAATCGCCATTCTTCAATACGTGTAGAATCCTCTGCCGGTCTTCCTTCCCAGCCAGCCCGCATCGACCATTTTGATCAGCAGCGGACAAGGCCGGTACTTGGGGTCTCCCAACCCGCTCTGCAGCACGCGCATGATGTCGAGGCAAACGTCGAGCCCAATGAAATCTGCCAGCGTGAGCGGCCCCATGGGATGTGCCATGCCCAGCTTGAACACTTCGTCCACCGCTGCAGGTGTGGCGACTCCCTCCATCACGGCGTACATGGCTTCGTTCAGCAGCGGCATCAGCACGCGGTTGGATACGAATCCGGGAGCGTCGTTCACTTCGACCGGCGTCTTCTCAAGCTTCAGCGACAGATCGCGCACGGTCTCAAATGTTTCTTGTGAAGTCGCCAGGCCACGAATTACTTCAACAAGCTTCATCACCGGCACGGGATTGAAAAAGTGCATGCCGATAACTTTGTCAGGCCGCTTCGTCAGCGCCCCCAGCTTGGTGATCGAAATCGATGACGTATTTGACGCGAGAATGATTTCTGGCCGCGTTAGCCGGTCAAGATCGCGAAAGATCTCGCTTTTGATCTCAAACTTCTCCGTCGCCGCCTCGATCACGAAATCGCAGTCGCTCAGGTGCTCGCGCTTGATCACCGGCTGAATGCGTTCGAGCGCAGCATCGCGATCGGCAATCGTGATTTTATTCTTGGCGACTTCGCGTTCCAGATTGTTCGTGATCGTCTGGATTGCGCGCTCCAGGAAGTTTTGTTCGACATCGCACAGAATCACGCTGTATCCGCCGCGCGCGAAAACATGCGCGATACCGTTGCCCATCGTTCCCGCGCCGACAACGCCGACCTTTTGAATGTTCATGACGTTCGCCCCTGGAAAACGTTCGAGTCTACCACTTGTGCGCGGGCGACTTTTGCTCTGATTCAGGGTTCGACTCTGTATAAGGTGCAGAGCGCCTCTTCATGAAATGGAGGTGAACGTATGTTGAGTGGCAGAATATGGCGTTTTATCTGGGTGGCGGCGCTGGCCGCGGCCGCATCTCTGACGTTGGGCAGCATGGCTTGGGGGCAGGAATACGGCCGCTACGACAACTACGGATATAGCGACCAGGCCCGCGATCGAGGCTATCGCAGAGGTTACGACGACGGCTCACGCAGGGGACAGGCTGACGCCGAGCGCGGCCGCCGCTTCAAATTCAAAACCGACGACTGGGAAGACTCGCGCGGCTTCGAGCGCTGGATGGGCGACAAACACGACTACAAGTACGCCTACCGCGACGGCTACGAACGCGGATACCGCGAGGCCTACAACAACTTCGGCCGCCGTTACCGCGATCGCGACGACTGGCGCTAAACAGAAGGTAATCGGGTGCCCCATTCTAAACTTCGCGTTGTTTGCGAAGTTTAGAGTGGGGTTCTTGTTTTATTGATCGGCGTATCATGACTTTGTTGCCATGAGGGTGGCCCACCCAACGCGGTTTTCGTTGGGTGGGGACTTTCCGGCCCCCATTTTCATGACCATTAAAACGATTATCGAACCCTTTCGCATCAAGAGTGTCGAACCGATTCGCTGGACGACTCGCCGCGAGCGCGAGCAGTTGCTCGAAGCCGCGCACCACAACTTATTTCTTCTTCCTGCTGACGATGTCCTGATCGATCTCTTGACTGACTCCGGCACCGGCGCCATGTCGACGCATCAATGGGCCGCGGTCATGGAAGGCGACGAGAGCTATGCCGGCAGCAAGAGCTTCGATCACTTCAAGAACTCCATTCAGGATATTTTCGGATACCGTCACGTGATCCCCACGCATCAAGGACGCGCTGCCGAGCGCATCCTGTTCGGAGTGGCCTGCAAGAAAGGGGACGTAGTCCCCAACAATACGCATTTCGACACCACTCGCGCGAACGTCGAATTCGTCGGCGCCGAAGCCGTCGACCTGGTGATCGAAGAAGGGAAGCAGCCTTCGTCAACACATCCCTTCAAAGGCAACATGGACGTGACCGCGCTCGAGTCTCTGATCGCGCGCGTCGGCCGCGAGCGCGTGCCGCTCGTGATGTTGACCGTCACCAACAACTCTGGCGGAGGCCAGCCAGTCTCGATGGAAAACGTCCGCCAGGTCAGCGCGGTATGCAAGCGTTACGGCGTTCCCCTGTATTTCGACGCCTGCCGCTTCGCGGAGAATGCCTGGTTCATCAAGCTGCGCGAAAAAGGATACGAATCGAAGACTCCCAAAGAAATTGCGCAGGAAATGTTCCGCTACGGCGACGGCTGCACCATGTCCGCGAAAAAAGACGGTATGGCCAACATCGGTGGCTTCCTTTGCACCAACAATGACCTGCTTGCGCAGCAGGAAAAAGATCTGTTGATTCTTACCGAGGGATATCCCACTTACGGCGGCCTCGCTGGGCGCGATCTCGAGGCCATTGCTGTCGGCGTGCAGGAGGCGCTCGAAGAAGACTACCTGCGCTATCGCATCGCCTCGACTGCGTATCTTGGCAATCACATCGCGAGCCAGGGAGTGCCTATCGTGCAGCCGCCCGGCGGCCATGCTATTTATCTCGACGCGCGCGCGTTCCTGCCGCACATTCCGGCGGATCAGTTTCCCGGGGTCGCGCTGGCCTGCGAGTTATATCTGGAGGGCGGAATCCGCTCGGTCGAGATCGGCACACTGATGTTCGCCGGCGCCGCCAAAATGGATCTCGTCCGCCTCGCCATTCCGCGCCGCGTCTACACGCAGAGCCACATCGACTACGTGGTCGAAGTGATTCTGGAAGTGTGGAAGAATCGCGAGCGCATCCCCGGCCTGCGCCTGACGTACGAAGCGCCATTCCTAAGACACTTCACTGCGCATTTGGAACCGGCTAAGGTAAGCGCGACGAAAGGTTAGGCCGACATCCCTACACGGCTGGGTTTCTTCTCCCGCGCCCGCGCCTGTGCCCGAAACCGCGCCGGCGGTACTTCAAATTCGCGCTTAAACGCCCGATTGAAGGCAGCCTCGGATTCGTATCCCACTTCCGCCGCAACCTGCGCCACCGAGTGATTCGTCGTATTCAGCATTTGCGCGCCCAGTTGCAATCTCCACCGCGTGAGATACGACATCGGCGGCTCATTCAGATAATGACGAAAGCGCTCGGCCAGCACCGATCGCGACAGGCCAGCCTCTTTGGCGAGTGATGCGATCGTCCATGGGTGCGCCGGGTTGCGGTGCATCAGCGCCAGAGTCTTGCCCACCTCCGCATCGCGCGCGCCAGCGAGCCATCCAGTCTGCTCTGGCGGCAAATTGGCGATGTAAGTCCGCAGCGTTTCCACAAAAAGCACTTCGGAGAGCTTGGCCAACACGGCGTCTCCGCCGGCGCGGGGCGTGCTTGCCTGATCGACGGAGAATCGAATCGAATTCTCCAGCCAGCGGCCGGAAGCATCGTTGCGGATGCTCACCTTAAACACTGGCGGCAAGCCGCTCAGAAAGACCTTGCCCAGCTCCGGGTCACACGCCATGTAGCCACAGATAAATCGCGTGACTTCTCCTCCTCCGCCAAAGCGCCATGGCCGAAGACCCTGCTCCAGTACCTCTTCCATATTCCGGGAAAGGTCCATCGCTTTTGTGGACGGCCCGTTTTCCATGACGTGCGCGTCGCCGTGTGGAACCATTACCAGATCCCCTGCGTTGAGAGGTAGACTTTCGCCGCTCTCCAGTCGCAGAGACGCGCGACCCTCCGTGAGCAGGTGATAGACGATCAGGTGGTCCGCACCCGGCACGAATCGGCTCGCCATGGTTCGTGATGACCCAGTACGCACGCTCCACGGCGCCGAAAACTCGCCGTTGTGGAACAGCGCTCCTTGCAGCTTGACCACCTTCAGGACTTCCGAGAGCACATCCATACACGCCACGCCCCAGACGTTCTGCAAATCTTACAGGACGCGCGGGCAAACCAGCTAATGACGCCGGCTTCGTGAGCAAAAAGTGCGGACGCGCGGGTAAGCGCCCGCAGGGGTCCTGCCGGATAGTGGCTATGTCGACACAGCCGACAGACAACGTCGCAGGTCGATTCCAAATTCAGACCGACGGAGGATGAAATATGTCAGTCGTTCAAGAGAAGTCAGTCAAAGAAGTCCTCACCCCAGGGCCACGTTCCTATCCCGCTTCAACAGTAACGAATGTGGCCGAACCAGCCCGCATCAAGTACCTGCGGCTTGCGTTGCAGGCGGTGGGCGTGATCTTCATTTTCGGGATTTACACGCTCAGCATAGTTTGGCCATCTGGCTGGGTATGGCACACCGGCCACACCTCGCACTATCTCCAGATGATTCTCGGCGTCTACGCAACACTTGGCGTGTTCCTGTTGATCGCGAGCCGCAATCCACTCGCGCACTTGAGCCTTATCTGGTTCACGGTGTGGTCCAGCGTTGTGCACGCCGCAATCATGGCCGTCCAGGCGCTGACAAATTCGGACCAAATTGGACACCTTCTGGGTGACGTCCCGGCACTGCTTGTTGTCGCTGCCGTCCTTGCGTTTCTGACCCCGCGAGGTGCGGCGCCAGCCACCGCGGGCAACAAATAACTATTCAAAACGAACTGGAGGAAATATGAGCACTACTGCGACTGCACTTGAAATCGACGGCCTGAAGGAGCGCCTGAAATCCACATGGATGGCTGGCGACTACGATCGCTTTTCCCGCTCCATGGAGCAGGACGCCCGCGCCTTCTACGAACGGCTGAACATATGCCCGGGAAGTCAGTTGCTGGACGTAGCCTGCGGCTCCGGCCAACTAGCGCTCTGGGCGGCCCGCGACGGGTTGGATGTGATGGGCGTGGACATATCCCCGAATGCGATTCTGCGGGCGAGAGCACGCGCCAAGGCCGAAGGGCTTCGGGCGCGCTTCTGGGAGGCCGATGCCGAAGCTCTGCCCTTTGACGACGCGACGTTTGACATCGTCGTCAGCCTGATCGGCGCCATGTTCGCCCCGCGGCCGGATCGAGTCGCACACGAACTGTTGCGCGTCTGCGCCCCGGGCGGAACGATCGCGATGGCGAACTGGACCGCCGAAGGCTTTGTCGGGCAGATGTTCAAGACCTTCGCCAAATTCATCGCGCCGACCGGCATGCTGTCGCCGGTGCTCTGGGGTGACAAGGATGTCGTACGGCAGAGGCTTGGGCATGGCGTGTCCGATTTGACGATGCAGTATCGCCAGTACACATTGACGTATCCGTTTCCGCCGGCCGACGTGGTGGAGTTCTTCCGCGAATACTATGGCCCGACAAACCGCGCTTTCGCCGCGCTCGACGAGCACGCCGGGAAGGAGCTTCGCCAGGAACTGGAATACTTGTGGTCCTCGAACAATCTGGCGGGTAGCGACATCACAGTTGTTCCAGCGGAGTACCTGGAGGTGATCGCGATCCGATCCTGAAGCGACACGAAACTTGAGGTGTCCCACCCAACGCGCTTTTCGTTGGGTGGGATTTCTGAATATCTCGCGACTGAAGGAGGTTGCCCACCCTTGTCCCGGTTGTTGCGAGAAGGTAAATTCTTAACACTGTCGGCTGCGCATACGCTCCGGCCGCTCCGGGAGACCGCAGGAGACTACGCGGGCCACACGATCGCTCTCTTGCCGCGTAAAATGCACGTTATGTGAGCTCGTAACTGCAGGGTTAGGTGGAAGAATATGAGCGTACAGATCGAAGTCGACAAACAACGCAAGGTGGTGATCACCCGCTTCATCGGGGATTGTCAACCAGCCGACCTCCTGGGCCTTTCTGGGCAGATTCGATCTCACCAGAACTTTGACCCGAGCTTTTCCGAAATCGTCGATTTCAGCGGGGTCACTTCAGGCGATATCTCCAGCGCAGCACTGCAACAGCACCTGAAACGCGAGAGCATTTTCAGTCCCACGTCCCTGCATGTGGTCATCGCCCCACAATCCTACATTTTCGGTCTGGCCCGCATGGGTCAGGTGTATGCGGAGAAAACGAGACCCAACTTCGCCGTCGTCAAAAGCATGGAAGAGGCCTATGAAGTTCTGGGACAGGAGAAGACTGAGTAACACCTTCATTCATTCCCCTCTATGTCGCGCTTTTTGCGAGAGGGCAGGATTCCTGCCTTCGATTTTGCCGCTCTAGATTCGTAACAACCTCTTTGGTGTCCAATGCATTATGGCTGCGCGAGTTGCGGAGGCAACTTGCTTTGTGCCCAGCCGTAACTTGCGCATGCTCGCAGAAGCGAGACACTAAACTGAGAGTCTCCGTACGTTGTTCGGAAACGAGCCTATATGCGGCGCGAAAACGTAACCTCGCTCATCTACGCTCTTCCAGCGGTCGCATGCTCGCTGTTTCTGCTCACCCGCGACACTGATCTCGGAGCGTTGTGGAAGTGCTCCATTATCTGGCTATGTGTCGCTGCCTTTCCGTTGTCTTTCGTATTCGCGTATGCCCGCTTTTTGTTTGCCGCCTCCAATGCTCCGAAGAGGCGATGGTATGTCGCTCTCTACCATGTGCTGGCCGCGGCTGTGGTCACCGCACTGTTTCTCGCGTTTTCCCCGTTCTGGAAGAACCCACTGCGGGACCTCGGCGACTCAATTCTTTTCCTGTTGCTGCCGCTTACGGTAGAAGTGGTCTTCCTTGTTAGTGCAGTTTCTATGCTGCTGAAGAACAGGTCTGGCCTCGCAATCCCAGCTTCGATCCTCGTCTGGCCGTACTGGCTTGCGCTGGCACTTCTCTTCGAAGGTCGGTCGTTCCAAGACACCGGAATCTACGCGATTTACTCCTTTCTCGCGTTCTTTTCCCCACTCCTTTTTGCCTTTGCGGCGGGAGCGGTTCTGTCCCGCCCCATGGTTGGACACATCGCCGCTCTCTCAGGAATCGTTGCAGTGCCTTTCCTTTACGACGCCCTGAAGGACAGTGGCCTGGGAAACGTTTGGCTGGTTTTGAACCAGCCGGATGACGAGTATGCCCTTTATGCGCCTTTCGTGGTGCCGGCGATTGCCTGCGTAGCATTTATCGCGCTGGCAACTTCTACAGCCCTACTGCGTCTGCTTCCTGTTCGGTGGCAACTAAGAGGGGTTCCCGTTTCGGAAAGAACATGGCCAGCAGTCGTGTTTAGCTTTGCCGTTCTGGCCACTTGGTTCAGCCAATCCGTTCTGCCTTATCGCATTCCGGGCGCCATGGATTACTCGCGGTGGCCGATTCTGCAGATACTGCACGTCGAAAAGCATGGTCTCCAGTTCCACGAGACTCGCGTTGCCATCGATGGATATGAACGAAACCACGCCTACTTCCCGAAGTCAGTTGTTTTCTCAGGAAATGACCGCCGACTGCTGCATTTTCTATTTGAGGAAAGGCATGCCTCCGGTGAATTGTCAGAGCCGCTGATCCGGCGCATTCAGGCTTTTGTTGGGGCTTTTGACCAATCCCGTCATCAATGGCCTACGGTTGGACCTATTCGTGACTGGGACGCCGACAACTGGTATGTCATCGCGCAAGGCGGGTTGAAGATTTACAGCACTCGCCGCGGCTCGAGCCCGCCAGCCGAAGTCGTCGACCTGTTCAACGACTTACAGAGAATCCCACATTCTCTTCAGAGGGAATCCAACCGCCGGGACGTCTGCCTCGGATTTTGCTATGACCCACTCTCCGAGATGGGGTACCTCTACGCAAACCATCGATGCTTCAACAATGGGCACGGCACGGTGTGCCAGTAAGAGCTCGACTCTCGCGCTGGGCCGCGGATCCTGACACCGAAAGCAGGTCGCTGCGAGCGGTGGAAGATCGCTTAGCGCCCAAGAATAGCCGCCTTTAGACGACCCACAAGCACATCGGAAATTCTTCTTGACAACTACTACACATGTAGTAACATCTCACACGGCAATAGGAGATCGCAATCGCCATGCCCGATCCAAAACTTTCCAGGCTCGAACTGAAAATCATGGAGACGCTATGGAGCCGCGGCAGCGCGTCCATCCGCGATATCCAGGAGAGCTTCCCTGAAAAAGACCGCCCAGCCTACACCACGATCCAGACGACGGTTTACCGTCTGGAGGCGAAGAAAGCAGTCCGCCGGGTCAAGAAAGTCGGCAACTTCCACATTTTCGAAGCGGCCGTCTCGCGTGATCATGCCCAGCGCAAATTGATCGATGACCTTCTGGCTCTATTCGGAGGCCGCACCCAGCCCGTGATGGCGCATCTGATCGAATCCGGCCGCCTCACCCTCGCCGATGTCAAGGAAGCCGAGAAGACGCTGCGCAAGCTCGGGGGAAAGGGATAAGGGAAAGGAATAGTTATGGAGCAAAGCCTGGCTATGCTGTGGGACTCGGTGGCGCCCGGTCTCGCCAATCATTTGTGGCAATCGACGCTGATTGCGCTGGCCGCGGGCCTGCTGACATTGCTATTGCGCAGGCACCACGCGCGGGCTCGCTACTGGCTGTGGTTGGCAGCCTCTCTGAAGTTTCTGGTTCCGTTTTCGTTGCTGGTCGGCATTGGACGTTATTTCTCCTGGCCTCGCCCGGCCTCTGCTGCCGCACAGCCCTTCTTTTACTCCGCCGTCGAGGAAATTGCGCAGCCGTTCGCTCCGGGGGCAGCAATCCCCGCCCACACCGTTGCCGCACCAACCACTTCTGTATGGACATATTTGCAGCCTGCGCTCCTGATTCTTTGGCTATTCGGATTCCTGGCAGTTTGTTTTGTCTGGACGCTGCGCTGGCGCCGCATCGCTGCGGCAATGAAATCTGCGGAGCCGCTGTCAGAAGGCCGCGAAGTCGGCGCACTGCGCCGCATCGAACGTATTGGCGGAGTCCGTAAACCAATAGCGTTTCTGCTCTCGCGCGCATCCCTTGAGCCTGGAATCTTCGGGATCGCTCGTCCGGTCCTGCTTTGGCCGGAAGGCATCTCGCCGCACCTCGGAGATGCGCACCTGGAGGCTGTCCTTGCCCATGAAGTCTGGCATGTGCGCCGCCGCGACAATCTTTATGCCGCGCTACACATGTTGGTCGAGGCGGTGTTCTGGTTTTATCCCCTGGTCTGGTGGCTGGGCGCGCGGCTCGTCGACGAGCGCGAACGCGCCTGCGACGAAGAGGTCGTGGAACTCGGCAGCGACCGTCACATCTACGCCGAAAGTATTTTGAAAGTCTGTGAATTCTGTCTTGGATCTCCCTTGGTCTGCGTCTCTGGCGTCACTGGCGCCGATCTCAAACAAAGGATGGTTCACATTATGTCCGACCGCATGCTGCACAAACTCACTTTCGCCCGCAAGCTGCTGCTCACCGCGGCTGCTTTTCTAGCCATCGCCGTTCCTGTCACCTTTGGAATTCTCCATGCCACTCCGAGCCAGGCACAATCACAACTTGCCAGCAACGCCGCTGGGCCGTCGTTCGCATCGGTATCGCTCAAGCCTCATTCGGCAACGACCGAACCCAATCGCTCCAAAGTCGTTTTCGATATGCACGATGGAAGCTTCACTGCCAGGGGCATCACATTACAGACGCTGATCGAATTGGCCTATCACGCTCAGGGAGCTGAATTGATGGGCGGTCCGGAATGGGTCAGCACGGAGAAATTCGACATCGATGCGAAAACCAACAGCTCGTTCATGACTGACATGCACGCGCACATCCACCAGAATGGTAGCGACCCCGTAGGCGGCATGTTCAAGTCGCTTCTGGCGGATCAGTTCAAGCTGGCCTTGCATCCCGAGACCAGGAATTTGGCGGCCTATGAACTGGTTGTCGACGGCAACGAGCCCAAGCTCGAGGAATCGAAAGACGTCCATGAGATGCACGTGGATCGCGGGGAATTAAACTCGCAGGGCATTCCGATCGTCTTGCTGGCGCAACAGCTTTCCTTGCGGTTAGGACGGCCCGTGGTCGACCGGACCGGTCTGAAGGGGCATTACGCCTTTGACCTGCGCTGGACGCCCGATCCCAGTGAGGACGAACGACTGAGATCGAGCGAATGGACGGGAGCTGGCTTTTCTGGATCTCTGCCGAGCGGTCCCCCATTGCTGGAGGCCGTCCAGCAGCAACTCGGGCTGAAGTTGGTGCCGGTAACCGAACCCGTGCAGGTGCTCGTCATCGATCACGCCGAACAGCCATCCGAGAATTAGAGATCCCCGACCAAGGGATAGCCCGCGAGGGTGCCCCATTCCAAGCGTCTCGCAGTTTGCGACGTGTAGAGTGGGGCTTTTTATCTAGGAGAAATCGCCACCAGTCATTGCACTCAATCGAACATCCATCTGGTGGCGGTTTTCGGGAAGGTCTTCTCGATCAGGCCGAACACACGCTTCGGGCGCACACGATAGACAGGCTCAGATCCGCCGCCTCCGCTCATTCCATACTTCTGCAGCGATGCAGGTTCCAATTTCCGAATCAGAGCTGCGTCTGTGATCAGTTCGGCGATGCCTTCCAGAATCACCGCCTCTGCAGCATTTTGCGTGCCCACAATGCAGTTGGGATTCTTCGCCAGATTCCGTGCCTTCTGCGTCTTGCCGCCTGTGCCGAACCAGAATGCCCCGTCGAACCACAGGCCCCAGATGATCATGGCATGCGGGCGGCCGTCGGGACGAACCGTCACCATCCAGTACTCGCGAGAGTCGCTTAGATTCTTCTCTGCCCACTTCCACGGCAGCAAGCCGGTCTTGCTCTGGCTGATTCCGTAGTCAGGAATCTGCGGACGTTCCGTTCGCGGCACTGCATTGCTCTGCTTCCGTTTTGCCATGGGAGGCCTCAATGTTGAACGCAGTGTGAGGTGCCACTAGTGCGAGGAACCGTCGGAAATTGTAATCTGAGCCACGCCGGTCGCGGTAGTCGCATTCAGCCGGCGCCGCCTTCTGGCCGCGACCCACAACCACGAATACAGCAGGAACAGTGCTGCATAGTTCACGGCCAGGAACCAGCGGTTTTCCCATCGGAATCCCGAGATCCCATAGGACGACAGCGGCCAAAGAAAATGCAGGGCGAAAATCCCGTGATGGGTAGGAATGTCGATCAGAATATGCAGGCCCCACGCCAGCATTTCCAGTATCGGACGCCGTGCGACGAGCCTGGCGATGCCGAATACCAACCCAAACACGACCAGGCTGTGGCTTGCATAGTAAAGCGTCCACACATACTGGAAATGCTGCGGGCCATGCGCATCGGGCAGCAGGGATTTAGTCGTGCCGCTGAGATACCACCAGATTCTGACTAGCGCGGGAATCGCAAAGCTGAAAACATCGGGGAAGACGCCCCAGAAAATCGCCCAACTCAGTGAAAGTGGGCGACGAAGGCGCCGCCGAAGCGGAACTGCCGCTCCTGCGGTCCAGAGAGCGTGAGCGAAAATGTCCATTCGCGCGAGTTCGGCAGACAACGAACCACGGGACGGAGGACGGTATCACTCTTCAGTCAGCCGCGTCTGTGATCAGACGCAATGCGGGCGATTCACCTGATTCATGAATGCGACTTTCCCTCCCCCGCATCTTTTCGAGGTGTAAACTAATCAAAGTCTTTTACCCGCATTTATCTCTTTTGAGAGGATTTCTCCCATGGCAACTTTAGAAGCCCCCGTCCGGCCGGCCACCGCTCTGCACACTGGTCCATTCGTCACTGAGCCATTTTTCGATTTTCGCAAGGAAGAGAACGCGCGCCGCATGCGCGCCGCCATCGCCAAGGTCCGCGGCCAGCTTGGCCGCGAGTACGATCTCATTATTGGCGGCAAGCGCGTCAAGACCACAGACAAAATCAAGTCGCTGAATCCGGCGAAGCCGTCGGAGATCGTCGGCGTTCATCAGAAGGCCGGTCGCGAGCACGTCGAGCCCACAATGAAAGCCGCGCTCGCGGCCTTTGAATATTGGAGCCGTACCTCGGTGGAAGAGCGTGCCAGCCTGGTGTTTCGCGTGGGCGATCTGCTGCGCCAGCGCAAGATGGAATATATGGCTTGGCTAGTCTTCGAAGTGTCGAAGAACTGGGCCGAGGCCGACGCCGACATTTCCGAGACGATTGATTTCTGCGAGTTCTATGCGCGCGAGGCGCTGCGGTTCTCCAAGGCGCGGACGCCGATCCAGCTGCCTGGCGAGCACGATTCCCTCCACTACATTCCGCTCGGTGTGGGGGCGGTGATTCCGCCGTGGAATTTCCCTTGCGCCATCATGGCTGGAATGACGCTGGCCTCGATCGTCAGCGGCAACACCGTCATCCTCAAGCCTTCCAGCGATTCGCCAACCATTGCTGCGAAATTCATGGAGTTGCTCGAGGAAGCCGGCATGCCGGAGGGCGTGGTCAACTTTTGCCCCGGCTCCGGAGCGACGTTCGGCGACGCCATTGTGGCGCATGCGAAGACGCGCTACATCGCATTTACAGGATCACGCGAAGTTGGACTGAACATCAACAAAGTGGCCGCCACGCAAGCGGCAGGCCAGCTCTGGATCAAGCGCACGATTCTCGAGATGGGCGGCAAAGACGCCATCATCGTCGATGCCGATGCTGATATCGGCTCTGCGGTCGAAGGCGTGGCGCAGGCCGCCTTCGGATTCCAGGGACAGAAGTGTTCAGCGTGCTCGCGCGCAATCGTCGACGAGCGCGTCTATGACAAGTTCCTGCAGCAGTTGAAGGCGCGAGTGGAGCAGATCAAAGTCGGAGATCCCGCCGAGAACGCGAACATGGGCGCGGTGATCAACGAAGGCTCGATGAAGACGATCCTGGGCTACATCGAGCAGGGCAAGAAAGACGGACGGGTCATCACGGGCGGCGAACGCGCGACCGAAGCCGGTGAAGGATATTTTATCCAGCCAACCGTGATTGCCGACATTCCTCCGCAGTCGAAGCTCGAACAGGAAGAGATCTTCGGTCCGGTGCTCGCAGTGACTAAAGCGCAGGGTTTCGACCACGCGCTCGAAATCGCAAACGACACCGAGTTCGGCCTCACTGGCGCGGTCTACACGAGTTCGCGCGACAAGATCGAGCGCGCCATCCGCGAGTTCCACGTCGGAAACCTGTACATCAATCGCAAGTGCACGGGCGCGATGGTCGGGGCGCATCCTTTCGGCGGCTTCAACATGTCGGGAACGGATTCGAAATCCGGCGGCCCGGATTATCTGTATCTGTTCACACAGGCGAAGTCGGTCGGCGAGAAGATTACGTAGCCGTGTGGCGCGGGCGCCTTGCCTGATGGTTTTTCCAGAATGGCTGCCCCACCCAACACGATTTTCGTTGGGTGGGACTACTGAAGATCTTAGTTGTGGGCTTCGCGCGCAACCCGGGACGAGGGCCTCCCGCGGCCGCGTCCCGCGCAGTTGCGGGTCACAAATCTGCTGGCGTAAGCTTCTTCTCATTTCATCATCTGGAGATGATCAAATGCATCGCCTTCGGCTTGGACTGTGCCTTATTCTCCTTTACGGCAACGCCTTTGCACAGAATTTAGATCGCACCGCACTGGATGTCGCCTCGAGAACGATTCGTCCGGAGCAAATTCGCGCGCATATGCGATTCCTGTCTGACAGCCTGCTGCAGGGGCGCGCTCCCGGTACTCCGGGCTACGACATCGCGGCGCACTACGTGGCGGCACAATTGGAAGGCATGGGACTGCAACCCGGCGTATCGGGCGGTTGGTACCAGCCCGTTCCGTTGGAAAAGGCCGTGACTGATGAGGCTGCCAGCTCGCTGACCCTTATCGCGGACGGACAAGAGCAGAAGCTGACCGATGCAAAGGATTACATGCTCGCCAGTTGGTTCGCCAGCCCCGCGCTGAAAAGCGAAGGTAAGGGAGAAACCGAGGTGACCGCGCCAGTTATTTTTGCCGGATTCGGCGTGACCGCTCCCGATCGGAAATACGACGACTATGCCGGCATCGACGTTCACGGCAAGATCGTGGCCGTCATCTACGGCGCACCGTCCAAATTTCCTTCGACCGAGCGCGCCTACTATTCCGATGACGTCGTAAAGGTCCGCAACGCAGTGGCCCACGGCGCGGTCGGGACGCTGGCGATTTCGCTGCCGGAAGACTGGAAGCGGTATCCCTGGGACTGGCTGGTTCCGCAGATTCAGATGGGCGACATGCACTGGGTCGGAAAGGATGGTGTGCCGCACGACTTCTTTCCCGATCGGCGCGGCAGCGCACTGTTCAGCGAGCAAGGAGCGAAACTCCTGTTTACCGGATCGCCCAAGCCGCTGGAGCAGGTCTTCGCCGATGCTCGCGCCAGCAAGCCGCAGGCCTTTGCTCTTCCCGTGAGCGTTCGCATTCACACCGTGGCGGCGCAGAACATGATTCAGAGCTCCAACGTCGTTGCCGAACTGAAAGGTTCCGACCCGGCGCTCAAAGATCAGTACGTTGTTTACACCGCGCACGTGGATCACCTTGGAATCTGTCCGCCGGTCGAAGGAGACAACGTTTGTCACGGCGCGCTCGACAATGCCTCGGGCACCGCTACCCTGCTCGAGATCGCTCGCGCCTACGCCAGTTTGCCGAAGCCGCCACGCCGCTCCGTTCTCTTCGTGTTTGTGACTGGCGAGGAGATGGGACTGCTCGGCTCCGACTACTTCGCGCATTTTCCGACCGTGCCGCTGAAGTCAATCGTGGCGAACGTCAACATCGACGGCGCTCCGGGAATGCTCGTTCCTGTGAAAGACATTGTGCCGCTCGGAGCGGAGCACTCCAGCATCAATGAGGACGTCAAATACGCGGCGAAGGTTTTGGGCCTCGACATCAGCCCCGATCCGATGCCGGAAGAAGTCTTCTTTATCCGCAGTGATCAATATTCGTTCGTGCTGCAAGGGGTGCCGGCCGTGAATATCACCGACGGCGTAAAGGCCGTTGACCCGAAAGTGAATGCTCTTGAACTGGAAAAAAAATGGGCGGTCACGCGTTATCACACGCCGGCGGACAATATGGAGCAGCCGATGGATCTCGACTCAGCGGCGAAGATGTCGCTGGTCAATTTCCTGGTGGGATATGAAGTCGCGCAACACGACGCCGCTCCCGCCTGGAATAAAGGAGATTTCTTCGGAACTACTTTTGGACCGCGCCACACCGGCAACACAACGGGCGAGTAGCACCGGCCCGGGAGCGCAACATAACAATCAGATTGTCATCCTGAGGCGCCGAATGCGCAGGATTATGTTGTCCGGTTCTGGACGCTTCGATTGGCTGAAGGACACTCGCGGAATACCCTGGTTACTGCAACTTCAAGTCTGGCAACGCATTTCGCGTCTTAGCGATTGGAAATTGACCTGCTGAATGTTCTCTAATTCGTGGCACTAAGGTGAGCCATGTTCCTTTCTCTGCTGCAGGATATTCGTTTCGCACTGCGTCAGCTCCGCAAAACTCCGGGATTCACTGCCACTGCGGTTCTGACTCTTGCCCTCGGAATTGGCGCAAATGCATCGATTTTCACCCTCGTCCACGCTGTCCTCATGAAGAACCTTCCCGTGGCCGAGCCCGAAAGCCTGGTGAAGCTGGGCGACAGACAAATGTGTTGCGTTGGGTACGGGTACCGAGACGATGGCGATTACGCTCTGTTCTCGACGGCTGTCTATGAGCATTTGAAGCAGAACGCGCCAGAGTTCGAAGAGCTAGCTGCGATCCAAGCCGGATTCACCTACCGCCCGGTCGTGGTCCGCCGCGCGGAAAGTCCGGAAACCGCCCGCTCAGTGATGGGAGAATTCGTCTCGGGCAATTATTTCCGCACCTTCGGTCTGAGGCCAGCCGCCGGCCGCCTGTTCGCCGATTCAGACGACGTCAAGGGCGCTGCATTTACGGCGGTCATGAGTTACGAGACCTGGAAGAACGATTACGCCAGTGATCCTTCCGTCGTTGGCAGCACGTTCTTTGTAAACACGAAGCCGGTCACGCTCATCGGGATTGCGCCAGAACACTTCTACGGCGACCGGCTCACCAGTACACCGCCAGATTTCTATTTGCCAATACAATCGATGCCGCCCCTGGCTAGCGTCACCTACGTGAATGATCTTGATGGCAACTGGCTCTATATGGTTGGGCGGCTGAAGCCGGGAGTGTCGCGTCCGCAGTTGCAGTCGAAGCTCAGTGGACTCTTAAGACAGGTGCTTGCGACGGGGAAGACATATGCGTCAGAGAAAGACAAACCGGCATTAATCCGCGCTCATCTTGTGCTGACTCCCGGCGGCGCGGGAATTCAGGCGATGCAGGCGCAGTATGCATCGCACCTGCAACTGCTGATGTGGACAGCCGGGCTGGTGCTGCTGATTGCCTGTGCCAATATCGCAAACCTGCTGCTCGCGAGAGGTATGGCGCGCAAAGCGGAAATGTCGGTGCGGACCGCGCTGGGCGCTGGACGCATGCGGATCGTACGCCAGTTGCTTACAGAAAGCGTTCTGCTGGCGGCACTCGGTGGCTTGGCCGGAATCGCGCTGGCCTACGCCGGAACGCAAATGTTGCTCGCGCTCGCATTTCCGGACGCAAAAAATTTGCCAATTCATGCGACTCCGTCCTTGGCTGTACTTGCTTTTGCCTGTGGGCTATCGCTCCTGACGGGCGTCTTATTTGGAGTCGCTCCCGCGTGGATTGCGGCAAACGCTGAGCCTGCCGAGGCGTTGCGCAGCGGTTCTCGCTCAACCGGCGGCGCGACTCTGCTGCAGCGCGGTTTGGTTGTCGCTCAGGCAGCACTCTCGCTCGTGCTTCTGGTGGGCGCGGGATTGTTTTCGCAAAGCCTGAGCAAGCTTCAGCACACCGACCTGGGGCTCGATTCAAGAAACCGCTATGTCGTGCATTTCAACCCGCAGGCAGCAGGATACTCACAGCGACAACTGGCGGATCTTTACCGCGCCATCGAAGATCAGTTTCATGGCATCCCGGGAATCAACAAGGTCGGTCTGTGCACTTACACCCCGATGGAGGATAACAATAATGGGTGGGACGTTCGGGTCGAAGGAAAGCCGCCGGAGTTAGATCTTCAGACTTCGAGCATCCGGATTGGCCCCGAGTATTTCGATTCGGTCGGAACTCACGTGCTGATGGGGCGCGGCATTGGCGTGCAGGACACCGCCGACTCTCCCACGGTTGCGGTAATCAATGAGACGTTCATGAAAAAGTTCTTCGCCCCGGGCGAAAATCCCATTGGACGCTACTTCGGTGGCGGAGAACATACGCACGACTATCAGATCGTTGGCGTCGTGGAAGACACGGTGTACACGGATGTGCGCTGGAAAGACCACCTGATGTACTTCACTCCCCTGATGCAAAGATTAGCCAGGGATAAGGACCCGATTGAACAAGACGAGTCACTCTATGTCGGTGCATTCGTATTGCAGACATCGCATTCGATGCCCGATCTGGAAGCTCTCACCCGGCGAACGCTTTCGCAAATCAACCCCAACCTGGCGGTCGTCCGATTTCAGAGCTTCGCGGCCCAAATCGCAGACCAGTTTACCGACGATCGCCTGCTGGCGCGGCTTACGACTCTGTTCGGCGCGCTCGCGCTGGTCCTCGCGACGGTTGGACTCTATGGGGTGAGCGCGTATTCGGTGGCGCGCCGCACTTCAGAGATCGGCATTCGCATGGCGCTGGGCGCGGAACGCGGAAAAGTTACTGCCATGATCATGAGCGGCGCGGCGATTCAGGCCGGTCTGGGTTTGGCGATCGGCATCCCGATCGCATTGTTGTGCGTGCGATTCGTGGAGGCGCAACTTTACGAGATCAAGAGAATTGATCCGCCGGTGTTGCTGGCTGCGATTGTGGTGCTGGGACTGGCGGCTTCGATTGCCGCACTGATTCCGGCGAGGCGCGCGGCATCGATTGAGCCGGCGAAGGCGCTGAGAACGGAGTAATCCTCGTCACCCAGCAGAACTGAGGGTGCCCCACCCCTACGCGGTTTTCGTAGGGTGGGAATCTCGGACCTATACCGTTTGCAAAATCTAGGTTCGTGCTTCCCACCCTTTCGCAAAATGCGCGAAAGGATGGGGCACCCTCGCTTTTGCCGTGCTTGTCAGTAACTAACCGCGCCTTGATAAGTGGACGCGGCGATATGTGTTGGTGGGCCGTGCCCACCCTTTCGCATAAACCGCGAAAGGATGAGGCACCCTCAGTCGAAATGATGTAAGCAAAACAGAATGCCGCCCACGGGGGGCGGCCTCTCTTTTCCAGTCAAACTTAAATCTACGGCGCCACTCCTGCCGGCGGCTGCGGCACGGTTCCTGTCGTTGTCGCCGCGGCGGCTTCGTTCAGAATCCGGTGATGGATCGTGAACAGCGCCAGTTCCAGCCGGTCTGACACGCCAATCTTGTCATACACGTTGCGCAGATAATTCTTGATCACCTGCTCGGTGGTGCCAAGCTGCGTGGCGATTTCTTTGTTCTTATAACCCTGCACAATCAGAGCAACGATCCGCAGTTCTTTCGCTGTCAGCCGATCGCGCACCCGCAATCCGACCATATCGTTTTCGGTGAGTTCGCTGGGCACGGCTACGTCCTGCACCCAGGTTTCGCCGCGCGCGACTTTGCGCACGCAATCCACCAGTGCCGCGCTGGTCACGTTGCGATAAACCACGCCGTGCGCGCCGTTCGACATATGTTTCTGCGCGCTCTCGCCGGTATCGGCCAGCACGATCACGCGGGTCTTCGCCTTGTTCGCTCCGTTCACGATCGCGGAAAAATCATTGTGGAATCCCGCCGCTACAACCAGCACCGCGGCGCGGAACTTATCGAGCGCCATGAACATCTGCTCGGGTGTCTGCGCCTGGGCCACAATGCGCATCTCGTCTTCCACCGCCAGAACCTTGGCGATGCCCGCACGGAAAATCGCCTGGTTATCCGCCAAAATCAGTTTGAGCATGTTGTCAACGCTCCCAAGATTCTTACGACCTCACAAACTCGTACGAGTCGATCACGCAGGCCACGCCGCGGCCTTCTCCGCCCTTGCCGGTCTCATCGGCGCGCACGACGCGCCCTTTGCACTGAATGGTCACGTTCTCTTGCCCGCCGGTCATCTCGGGCGGCAGCGTGATCTCGAATTCCACCGGCGATCCAACTTCCATGGATTCATCTGCGCGGATATACACGCCCGCCGCGCTCAGATTTCCGGTCACGGCTTTTTCATCGCCGGCGTCTTTATGAATCTTTATTGGCAATTCCAGTGGGAATCGTTTCCCGGTCCGTGCTTCTTCCCCCACGGTACCTCCTCTGTGTTGGCCGTTCCGCATGTCGTCTGTCGTGTGTGAGGCCAACGTCGTCAATCAAGCTCCGGTCAAATCAAGCTCCGGGCGGGCATAGGCCCGCTTTTCTGCTCTCGGGCGGTTATATCACGGAAAGTTACTCAAGTAAAAGCCTGATAACGGGTTAGTTAACGGTTCGCGTGGTGCGGTGGCAAGGCGTCGTCCAGCTAGAATACCCAAGCTTCACATTGGGGATGTAGGGTAGCGTAGTAGTGTCTGAGGAAGTGGTGTTCTGGAGGGGGAAATGGGGAATCATACTAAAGCTTTCTTTCGTGGCGGCCCACTGCGCGCGGCAGTTGTAGCTCTGACAGTGTTGTGCATCTGGGGCACTTTTGGCTCGGCCCAGAGCCAGCAGAAGCCGGCGACAGCAAAGCCCAGCCAGGGAAAGTCGATTGCGGCGGCAAATGAACCCGGATCGAACCAAGGGCCCGGAATCCTGGCCGACCTGAATAGCGCGCTGGAAACTCTTGCCGCCAAGGTTTCTCCAGCCGTGGTGCAAATCCTGGTCACCGGATATGGCCCGCTGCGCGAAGAAGACCGCTCACAGACTGCGTTTATTGTTCGCCAGCACGCGGTGGGCTCCGGCGTCATCGTGGACTCGCATGGCTACATCATGTCCAACGCGCACGTGGTGGAAGGCGCGCAACGCATCCGCGTTGCCTTGCCGCTGCCGGCGGGAGATTCCTCGGGATTGGTGCCGATCGGGAAGCGGCGCATTCTCGAGGCACGTCTCGTGGGAGTGCACAAAGAGACCGACCTTGCTCTGTTGAAGGTCGACGAGAACGATTTGCCGACACTGTCACTGATCAGCCAGCAACGCCCGCGGGTTGGGCAGCTCGTCTTTGCTATCGGAAGTCCGGAGGGGCTGCAGAACTCGGTCACTATGGGCGTTTTGAGCGCGCTCGCGCGGCAGCCGGACGCGACCAAACCGATTGCATATCTGCAGACCGATGCTCCTATCAACCCGGGCAACAGCGGCGGGCCGTTGGTCGACATGAACGGCTCGGTCGTGGGCATCAACACCTTTATTCTGTCCGAGGGCGGAGGCAGCGAAGGCCTAGGTTTCGCGATCCCGGCGCGCGTCGTGGATTTCGTCTACCACAGTTTGCGGGCGCACGGACACGTTCATCGTGTCGAAATTGGCGCTGTCGCGCAGGAGATCACTCCCACTTTGGCTGACGGCCTCAAGCTTCCGCAGAAATGGGGAGTCGTGGTCGTAGATGTGAAGCCCGATGGACCTGCCGCTGCAGCTGGCCTGCAAGTTCAGGACATCATTTTGATGGCCGATGAGCGGCGCATCGAAACTCTCCCATCGCTCACCGCGGCGCTGTATCTGCATCGCCTCGATCAGCCGGTGAAATTGGAGATTCTGCGCGGCGATCAGAGAAAGACGCTGTATGTACCCGCCATCGAGCACAGAGATCATATGGACGAGTTGCTCGATGCGATCAACACTGAAAACAGTCTGGTTCCGCGGCTGGGGATTCTTGCCATCGACATTTCCGCCGAAATGCGCTCGCGGATCGACTTGAGAATTCCTTCTGGCGTGTTGGTTGTCGGCCGCGCTGTCGATCTGCTGATGCCCGATACCGGGCTACAGGCGGGCGATGTGATTCATCAGATCAACACAACGCCTATCGACAGCATGGACACCCTGCGTGCAGTGGTTGCGAAGCTGAAGCCGGGGGATCCCGTGGTCGTGCAGGTGGAACGCAGTGATGGGTTGAGCTATGTGAGCTTCGAGATGGAGTAGGCACGGGTTTCTTCTGATAGAAGCCGTTCGTTTTCGGACAGGCAAACATGTGCATGGACAGCCAGGCTCCCCACCCTGCAAGCTTCATTACTCATGGCAAAGGAATTAAGCATCTGATGAATTGGATTTCGAATTGCGTTGTAATCCAAAGCCTTGAACGAGAGACCGTCAGTGCCCAACCGGCGTTGATCCTCGTTGCTGACCCTCACAACGTTTAGGAGGGACCATGAAGCGAACTTTGCTTTGGTTCGAATTGCTGGGGCAGGACCTCCGTCTGGCCGCCCGCAGTCTCCGGAAGAGCCCGGGCTTCGTTGCGGTTGTAATTCTCTCGCTCGCGCTTGGAATCGGGGCAAACAGCACGATCTTCAGCGTGACGGATGTGCTGCTGTTCCGTCATCTTCCTTACGATCATCCCCAGCAACTGGTGGCGATCTGGGAAACTCAGCTTACGCATCCTGAGTCGAGACAATCGCCGCCCATAGCGGAATCAGTTGATTGGAAGAAGCAGAATCATGTCTTTGAGGATATTGCGCTGACCAGCTTCGGAGAGGAGGCTATTTTGTCGGGTGCAGGCGAGGCGGAGCGAATCAACGTTCAGGACTGCACCCCCAACCTGTTCGAACTGCTTGGCGTAAAACCGATCCTGGGCAGGGTTTCGTTTCCGTCGGAGATGCATGACCACGATCAGACCGTGGTGATCAGCGAATCTTTCTGGAAGACGCATTTCAATCGCGATCCCAACATTCTCGGCAAGACTTTTCGGCTGAGTGGCATGACTTCCTCCATAGTCGGTGTGATGCCGGAGTCGCTTACCTCTCCGGAGGGTAGTAGGGTTGACATGTGGCAGCCGATCGACGCGGAAAGCAAGCGCTACGTCGAACGCGCGGATCACTGGTTGATGCCGGTCGCGCGCCTCAAGCCTGGCGTGACGATCATGCAGGCACAGGCGGAGATGGATGCGATCGCGCGGCGGCTTGAATTACAGTATCCCGCTACGAATAAAGGAATCGGCAAGATACTCGTTCCCCTGCATGAGGAGTTGTTCGGATGGGCCAGGCAGGCACTCTATCCGCTGCTCGGGGCGGTCGCGTTTGTCCTTCTCATCGCCTGCGCCAACGTCGCGAATCTCATCCAGTCACGCACGGAGGTGCGCCGCGGCGAGTGTGCGGTCCGTCTGTCGCTCGGCGCAAGCCGCGGCCGGTTGATGCAGCGATCGCTGGTGGAGAGTGTGCTGCTCGGTTGCATAGGAGGCACGTTTGGATTGCTAATGGCATTTTGGGGCAACCGCCTTTTCTTCTGGATCGCTGGATCGACTATCGGCCCGGACATTCCGAATGCCGACAAGATGACGGTCGATCTGCGCGTTGTAGGTTTCACACTGGGCCTTTCATTGTTGACAGCTGTCATCTTTGGTCTCGCCCCGGCGCTTCAAGCGTCACGCTCGGATCTGAACCATGCACTCCGCGCCGGTGCTCGCGGTTCGGCTACCGTCTCGGGCGGCATCATGCGGCGCTTGCTCACGATCTCTGAAGTCGCTTTGGCCATGGTGCTGCTGGTGGGCACAGGCCTGATGATCAATACCATGCTGCACCTGCGCGGAGTGGATCCCGGATTCGACACGAGCAACCTGCTCACCATGACGATTCAGCTGCCGGAAGCGGACAAATACATGGAGCGAGTCGCCGGCGGAGACATGGAAAAAGCCAAACCAGCCGTGAACAGTTTCAATCAGCGCCTCCTCGAACGCGTGGCAGCTTTGCCGGGAGTCGAATCGGTTGGAACGGGCGGAATTCCCACATTTTTTTCCGAACAACCCTCGTTCCAGATCGTTGGCCGTCCAACCCCACCGCCGGACCAAAGGCCACAAGCCGGCTATGACCAGGTAACGCCAGGATCTTTCCGGACAATCAGAATTCCGTTGAAGAAGGGACGCTATCTAGACGAGCATGACACCAACGCAGCGCCATGGGCGATCGTCGTAAATGAGGCGTTCGTGCGGAAGTTCTTTGCGGACGAAGACCCTATCGGCAAGCAGATACGTTTGCGCTTCGATCCCTATCCCACTGAGGAAGATCGTACGCGGCAAATTGTTGGTGTGGTCGGGGATGTGAAGCAATACGGATTGGGAAGGCCAACGCCTCCGTTTATTTATGCTTCGTTTTATCAGCAACCGGATGTGTATCCCGGGGGCGCAATCGTGGCTCATCTTTGGCAGGATCTCGCCATCCGGGTCAGCCCGACAACCCATGCCGCGGACCTAACGAAGCCGATCAAGGAGATTGTGGCCGAACTCGATCCCGACCAGCCCGTCACCAGGCTGATACCCGTGCGCGACATTCTGGATCGATCTACGGGCCTCACGCGTTTCTATATGCAGTTGCTGAGCCTATTTGCCGTGCTTGCGATTTTTCTCGCCGGGATCGGAATTTACGGAGTGATGTCGTACTTCGTCAGCCAACATACGCACGACATCGGCATCCGCATGGCCCTCGGTGCGTATCCCGCCGATATCCTCAAGTGGGTTGGGAGGCTCGGACTCAAGCTCGTGTCGATCGGAATCGTGGTCGGCGTTGCACTTGCTGTGGCTCTAACTCGGCTGATCTCTGCTCTGCTGTTTGGGGTGCAGGCAACCGATCCGCCTACCTATTTGCTGGTCGCTCTGGTTCTGGCCGCAATCGCGGGCCTGGCCTGCTACATTCCCGCGCGCCGGGCAACGAAAGTCGATCCGATGATCGCGCTGCGCTACGAGTAAGCCTACTTTCCAGCTGCCGCACCCGAGGATTTTTGTGCGCCCGGCGCTGAGAGGCTTGCTCCCAATTGATTGCAGGCTGCTTCTACAATGCTGAGATCGTCAGAGTTAAATGCGTCCTGGCCGGCGCGATATAACCCCAGCACAGCGACGACGCGGTTCCCGGCCTCGATCGGCACGGCCAGGGCAGAACGCAACGTACTGTATTTCGTGGGATCATTCAGATATCCCGGCTCGACCGATGGATTCCCGTTCACGATGGGCATGTGATTTTGCGCGACCCAGCCCGAGAGCCCTTCGCCGAACGGAATCCGCAAAGATGAAAACAGGCGGGAATTGTCTCCGCTCGAGAACACCGGGACGAGCACATTTTTCTGAGGGGAATATACTGCGATCGCGTCGTGGGGCACGAGCGATTTCAATCGATTCGCGAGCAAAGCAAAGACATCTTCGATTTTCAGCCGAGTTTGGCGACTCAGTTCGCACATCTCCCCGCTTACACGCTTAGCGTCGGACAGGTTCGAAGCGGAATGTGATTTCTTTCTCGCAGTGTCCGCAGTGGTCTCGGCGGTGTTTGCAAAGCCAGCATCGGGCGCCGATCCCCGCTCGACCTTGATGTCGGTCGACAGCTTCGCGGGCGTCTCCAGCGGCTGAGAGTTCGCCAGCTTTTCCAGTTCGACATAGCGCCGATTCAGGATTTCAACCACGCGGGGATCAAAGGCCTTGCCGGTATCGGCAACGACTTTAGCCATTGCCTGGTCGAGAGGAAGCGCTTTGCGATATTGCCGGTCGGAGGCCAGCGCGTCAAAACAATCCACCGCCGAGAGAATGCGCGCGCCGATAGGGATCGCTTCACCGGCGAGTCCCAGAGGATATCCGCTGCCGTCCCACTTTTCATGATGAGCGCGGACAATCGGCACGACCGGATAGGGAAAGTGCACGTGCTCGAGAATCTCCGCGCCCACGATGGGGTGAATCTTCATCTTCTCGAATTCTTCCGGCGTCAACTTTCCCGGCTTCGAAATGATATGCTCCGGCACGGCGAGCTTTCCGATATCGTGCAGGACCGATGCCGCCTGCAGCGCCTCGGTCTCATCCTCTGACAAACCGAGTTCCTTCGCAATTTCCATCGAGTAAACGCGCACGCGTTGCAGATGCTCGCCGGTGGTTTCGTCTTTCGCTTCGATGGCCAGCGCCAGAGCTTCGATCGTTCGCAGATGTAAGTGCGAGACCTGTTCCGCATGCTGTTTCTCGGTCTCGAGCTTTCCGAGGTAAAGCCGATACGAGCGATACATCAGATAAATCGGCGGCAGAACCAGCAGCGACGATTGGTACCCGATATGCGCGTTGAGGAAGTGGACCAGTCCGGCGATCGCCGCGCCCACCAGATTGTAAGGGAACAGCCACAGGTGGCTTCCCGCCCACACTTGCGCGATCGGCTTGTCTTCTGTGATTCCGATAATGGTGGACGTCGCGGCAGTGTTGCATACGAATTGAGTAATCGCAGCAGCGATTAGAGCGAGCGGCCCCGGCGCATGAAGGACATGAATCGTGATCAGTTGAAAAGCGCCATACGCGAGCGATCCGGAAACGGTCACCTGCGACAGATTGAAAATGAGCTGCACCGCCTTGAGCTTTCGCGCTGGACGCCAGTAGAACTGCGCGAGGGTGCTGGCGAAGCCGATCACCAGAGTCTCCGGCAGGCTCAACTCCAGAATCCCGAGCAGCGTGAACAGGAAGTTCACTGACAGCGTGCCCTCAATTCCAGGCAAGCTCATTTTGAGCGATGAGGCCAGCAGCGCTGCGAGCACATAACAGGCGAACTTCAAAGGATCTCTGGACTGCCAGTGGGCAGCAGCAAAGACAAGGCAGGCCATGCCAGCCAAGGCGAGCGCGCCGATGTAGGCGCGGGCCGCTATCGTCCGGTTCACAGACATGAGAAGTGTTTAAATTTTCAATAAATTACAGCCGACTTTCCCGCCAAAAAGGAGGCCCCTGATTACCTTCGTTTAACCTTGTGGAATCAATGGCTTACGCTTGCTAGTAAGGGGTCTTTGCGTGGTCGATTTTGGGACAGAGTGTCTCCCGATCCCACTGATGGGACAAAGTGTCCGCTGAATTCCGCAACACGGGATTGTAAGTCTCAGAAAACAAGGAATATTTGCCTTCGCTTTTGGACTCAGAACTGCACCCTCTCAAGTCACCTGTGACGTCTGAGCAAGGACGTCGCGTCGACCTTGTGGGGGGGAAATGAAGAAGGTCCTGCTTCTTTTATTGATAGCTACGTCGAGTGTGGCTTTTGCGGACAAGTCCAAGTTGTCGCCCGAATTGCAGAACTACAATTCGAGCCAGCAGATTCGTGTGATTGTGCAGTACGCGCCGGGCACACAGGTGACCTGCACCGGACTGTTTGGATTAGTGGATTGCCTGGTGAATGACGTCACTAAGCTCGGCGGATCCATTCTGTCCCAGCTTCCGATCGTAAATGGCGTGGTGGCTTTGCTGGACGGTCCGGGCATTCTGAGCCTGTCGAACAATGCCAATGTCGTCTACATCAGCTCAGATCGCCCATTGACGCCTACCCTCAGCAATGCAGCTCCGGCGGTGAATGCCATGTTCGCGTGGCAATCCGGATACACGGGCGCGGGTGTAGGCATCGCCCTCATCGACAGCGGAGTCAGCAGCCATCCAGATCTGACTGGGCTTCTCGGTTTATCGCGGGTGGTGTGGAACCAGAGTTTCGTTTCGGGCAATTCGAGCGCGAACGATCAATTCGGACACGGCACACATGTTGCCGGCCTGATCGCTGGCAATGGCTTGAGCTCTACCGGATCGCAATATTCGCGCACCTTCAAGGGGATTGCGCCGCAGGCCATGATTGTTAACTTGCGTGTGCTCGATCAGAACGGCGCCGGAACCGATAGTGCCGTAATTGCCGCCATTAATCAGGCTATTCAGCTTAAGCTCCTGTTCAATATTCGTGTGATCAATCTTTCCCTGGGACGCGCGGTGTATGAGAGCTACAAGCTCGATCCGTTGTGCCAGGCGGTCGAAAAAGCCTGGCAAAACGGAATTGTGGTTGTCGTGGCCGCCGGCAACAACGGCCGCTATCAGCCCACCAATGGATACGGAACGGTTACTGCTCCGGGCAACGATCCGTATGTGATCACCGTTGGCGCGATGAAGCCGATGGGCACTCCGACTCGCGTAGACGATCTGATCGCCAGTTACAGCTCAAAAGGACCGACGGCGGTTGATGCGGTGGCCAAGCCGGATCTCGTCGCGCCGGGAAACCTGCTGGTTTCGCTGGAAGCGCCGAACTCCACACTTTATAACGAGCTGCCGGGTAACGACGTTCCATACAGCTTCTATATGAACGGAGGCAGCTCCGCGCCTTCATCGAAGTACTTCACTCTGAGCGGGACGAGCATGGCCACCGGCGTGGTCAGCGGAATCGTGGCTGATTTGCTGCAGAAGAGCCCGGGCCTTACTCCCGACCAAGTGAAAGCCCGGTTGATGAAGACTGCGTGGAAGGCGCTGCCTGCCTACAGCAGCACGACCGATCCAACGACGGGCATCACCTACACCGATCAAGACGACGTGTTCACCGTTGGCGCGGGATACATCGATGCCGAAGCGGCTCTGGTCAGCACGGATGTAGCGAAGGGAACGGCGATGTCGCCGATCGCTGCCTATAATTCGAACTCAAACACCGTGGCCTTGAATGCCGACGCGTCGGCAATCTGGAACACATCATCGACGTGGTCTTACCCGACGGTTTGGGGATCATCGCAGTTTGTCGCTCCGCCATCGGGATCGGTCTCCGGCAGTAACGTCCTCTGGGGCAGTAATGTGCTTTGGGGAAGCGACGCTGTTTGGGGATCGAATGTCCTGTGGGGCTCGAACGTGTTGTGGGGATCGAACGTCTTGTGGGGCAGCAATGGGATGTGGGCCAGCAATGTTCTCTGGGGCAGCAACGCCAGCGCCGGCGAACAGTAAACCGAAATCTATTTTTTCTCTAAGGCCGCGAAGTTTGTTCGCGGCCTAATTTTTATGCCGACAGAGTTCAACAGCGGGTGCCCCATTCCTTCGCGTTTTTTTGCGAAAGGATGGGCCTACATAGCCAATTTTCCGAGTGCCGCCTTCAGTTCGTCGGGCTTGAATCCATACGGGCCGGGCTTGCTCTTATAGGCGACTTTGCCGGCGGTATCGATCAGATACAAGCGCTCGGGCCAAGCAGTGTAGGCGCTCTCGGTCGAGTTGCCGAACTCATCGAGCAGAGCGGGAATGTCGATCCCCAGCTTTCGTACGCAAGTTCCGGCGAGCGCGGCTCGCTCCTCTTCATTTCGTGGGCTGGCGAACAGCACTTTATCCTTAAAGTTGTTTTCGGACTGCCAGACGTCGGTCGGATGCGCCTCGGTGATGTACACGACCAGAAACGCCACCCGATCCCCATATTGCTTGTATAGCTTGTTGAGTGCGGGAACCTCCCGCCGGAACGGCGGTCAGGTATAGCTTCCAAAAATCAGAACGACCGGTTTGCCCTGTGTCGTTAGCGACGAGAGCTGAACGTGATCGGTCTTATCGAGTTTCCCCAAGGAGAAATCCGGCGCTCGATCGCCGATATGCAATGTACCGGCGCGCGCCCGCATCCAGAGCGTCTCGAAAGGGAAGATCATGAACGGGAGCTCGCCAGGGATCTTCGACATGGCACGGCCGAACTGCTCGGGAGGCTGGCACATCTCGTGATAAATGACGGAGCAGGCCGCCAGCCACAGGACGGCCAGCGTGCAGAGAATGATCGCAAGTGGCTTTTTGAACTTGTTGAATTTCAGTTTCGAACCCCAAAGAAAAAGTGGGCGAATTATAGGAGCGCGGGCGAACGGTTCAAATAGTAGGAAAGTAGTATTAGTGGACCGGCGGGATATTGGGGCAAAAAGGGATGATGTCATCCTGAGGACGCCGTAGGCGTCCGAGGGACCGTACGACCGCTGGGGAGCATCACTGCGGTGGAAAGGATCTGCTAAGCTGCGTGGAGCGTAAGCGTTCCCGTCTAGTTCATCGAAACTGGATGTTGTCGTTCGATCCCTCGCGCCGGCTCCCGCCGCTCAGGATGACAACGCTAGAATGCTCCGTCGCTCAGGATGACGTCACATCTCCGCGAAATGCGCGAACCCTAGAACGCGCCTCCACCACCTCCGCCAAAGCCGCCCCCGGAAAAGCCTCCGCCTCCGCCGCCGAATCCGCCGCCACCAAAGCCCGAGCCCGTTGAACTGGCGCGCGGGGCCGAGACGAAGACCTGGTGCATGTCCGTCGCCATGCTGTGCATGGAACTGGAAAAGAAAATCGGATTAAATCCTCCGACATACCCGCCCGGTCCCACGTACCATTGCGGCGGATCTTTCACGATTCCGGCGAAGGCCTGCGCCCAGTGATGCTCCACACCGAGTGCCATCGCATAAGGAAGAAATTTCTCGAACGTGGTGGGCGGCATGAGTTTGAGCCGCTCCCCATCAACACGGTTCATGAACTCCTGGAAGCCGAGTACCGCGATGTGGGTTCGAGCTCCCTTAACGGTCTTGGCCGTCATCACGCGGGCGAATAAGAACCAAATGACCGCAGAAATGAGAAGGCACGCGACGACAAGCGGAATGGAGTTCAGGAAGTTGGCCCAGCCGAGATATTGGAAAACAGCGAATGGTATGAGAATCGCGACGGCTGCAACCACGCTGTATCCGTTGGCGGATTCCGGATCGAGCAGGTAAATGCCTTTCGTCTTCAGCGCCGACATGATGTCTTCACGAATGATGGGCACGGCGGTGTAGAATCGGTTCTTCAGGTCTGAAAGGCGCGTTTCCTGCCCGCCGGCAAACACGTTTTCGAGCATGACTCGCTCGTGTGGTGCGAGATCAGGTCCCCACTGTTCGCGCGGCTTCAGCAGGTGAAAAATGTAGTCCTTGTGCGTGAAGAGGAGAACCTTTTCGGCAGTCTCTTCGATCTTGATGTATCCCCGCACGGCCAGATCGACCATGGTAGAAGTAATGTCGCGCGGATGAATGCTGTCATCCAGCAGCGTGCCGGCCTCGGCCGGAGAAATTCCCGGCGGCGGCTCATACATGGGCGCTACAGAAACGCCAGGGTCGGGGTCACGCCCCTTGTACCACCAGAGAACGTACATGACCGCCATTGTCACTAGCGGAAGAAACAGCACTGGATTCCCGCCAACGAACCAGAAGAACTTGGCGAAGGCGCTCGGCTCTGTCAGGATTCCTTGGGGAATGTAGACATCGATGGTGAGACCGCCGCGCATGGGCAAGGGCGTGTTAGTTGCAAAATTGGCGACGGCACCGTCGAGTTCAGCAGTGGCGTTGCGCTCGCTTGATCCATAGACTCCGGTGAAAGCCTGCACGCGGAGGGATCCGGCGGCATTTTCAGGAAAGGTGACAGTCGCTGACGCATGATCGATAGGAACCGGCCAGTCGTTGCCGGTGACGTTCCAATAAAACTCGTCGTAATCTTTGAAGAAACGCGTGCCGTTCAGGACGTGGTATGTGATCTCGACTGTGCGCGTCGTATCGACCGCGTTCGGTATGTAGATCTTCAGATCTCGGGAGCCGTTTGCAACCGAAGAGTCATACTTGAGTTTGTTGCCTGAACCATCCGTGATGCTGATGATGCGAAGAAAGAGTTCATAGTTCGTGCCGTTCGGCCCGGGATATTCAATGGGAATCGTGCGATGGATCCCGTGCCACTCGCCCTCGAATGCCACCGAAATGCGCTCGCTAACGTACGCGCTGCCATCTTTCTCGACATGAATGCTGTCTTGAAAATCGGAGATACGCCACGACTTCGCGGCGGCGAGGCCACTCGAGAAAAACAGGAGAAGCGTCGAGGCGGCGATTCTTCGAAAGTTCTTCCAATTACCCAATTTCTCAATTACCAAATTACTCAATTCCTCAGAACTTGACTGCCACCGGTTCGCGGTCGGCTTCGGTCGTCTCGAAGAATTGTCGCTGCGTAAAGCCGAACATACCGGCGAGAATGTTCGTCGGGAAAGACTGAATCTTCGTATTCAGGTCCCGCACTACGGCGTTGTAATAGCGGCGCGAATTTTGGATCGAATCTTCGGTTTGGCTCAGCGATCCTTGCAACTGGGTGAACTCTTCCGACGCTTTGAGTTCCGGGTAATTTTCCGCCACCGCAAACAGGCTCTTCAGCGCGCCGGTGAGTTGATTCTCAGCTGCCGCTTTATCCGCGGGGGTCGTGGCTTGCATCGCCTGTGAGCGGAATTTGGCGATGTTCTCGAATGTGCCCTTCTCGTGCGCGGCGTATCCCTTCACAGTTTCGACGAGATTGGGAATGAGGTCGTGCCGGCGTTTGAGTTGCACATCGATATCGGACCAGGCCGAGTCGCAGCGCACGCGCAGCTGCACCAGGCTGTTGTACATGCCGATCAGCACGACGACGATTGCGACGAGAATTACCAGCAGGATGATGCCAGTCATGAGCCTCCTCTGGAGCTTCGGCGAACAGCGAACTGGAATTCAATGGGAAGTTAACACAGACAGGGCGCAGGGGCAATTGTGGGCAAAGCTCGGGCTTTGCATCTTGCAATAGGAGTTTTGCGGGGTGACGAAAATTACTGCTGGGGTGCGAAGTAGCCTTTGCGGGCGCGCACTTGCAGGTCTTTCTTCAGCGACGAGATTTCAATCGAGCGGTAGCGGCCGTCGGCATCGAAATCGGCAGGTTTATACGAGACCACGTACTGGCTGCGCAGCTCATCTTCGATCGCGGCGAAGGAATGGGTAACGTCCTTCATCCTGAAGGGGAAGAAAGCGCGTCCGCCGGTGGCGTCGGCGAGCTGTTCCAGAACTTTGTCGCCGCGCAATACCAGACCGCTGTCGTCGGTAGAAATCGTGTAAATGATCACCTCGGCGCGCTGCGCCATCTCAATGGCTTCCGCTCGTGAGACTTCACTCTGGTTGTCCTCGCCGTCACTGACCAGAATGATGGCCTTGCGAACCGGGCGCTCCGGACGGTCTTTCAAGAACTTCTCTTTGCAGGCGCGATACACTGCGTCGTAGAGAGCCGTTCCACCGCCATCGTGCAGCTTGTGCACGCCGGCCGAGAGCAGTGATACGTTATCGGTGAAATCCTGCGCCAACTGACTGTGGCTGTTGAAGCCCATCAGGAAAGCCTTATCGAAGCCGGCACGTAGCGTACGCGCCAGAAAGCTCGTGGTGGCCTGCTGCTCGAAGTCGAAGCGGCTGTCGATCGATCCGCTCACATCAACCAAGACGCCGAGATGCAGAGGAAGATCGGTTTCCCGCTTAAAATTCAGAATCGCCTGCGGCGGCTTGTGGTCATCAAGAATGCTGAAGTCGTTCTGATTCAGATCGCGCACGAATTTGCCATGCTTGTCGGTGGCAATGAACAGCACGTTGACTTCGTTCACGCGCGAGTGAAGGGTGACGATCGCACCCTGTGGCTCGTCGACGCCATTCGCAGCTGTGTACGCGCTCAGATTGGGAGATCCCGAAACGTACGCCGATTGGGCTTGTGCTTGGCCGATCCCGATAAAAGTCGCCAGGGCGAGTGTGAGAAAGCCCAAGCTGCAATGCGTGTACTTCATGCCCAATAAATCCAATTTTTTCACTCTAAACCGGGGTTCCGGCACACTCCCAACATATACGATGCACGCGAGATGCCGAATCGGGGGTTCTCCGGAGCGCTATCTGCTTGACTTTAGGGGTGATCACGGCGGGTGCCAAGTTACAAAAGGAGCACACGTTTGGTCATGGCACAAAACATGCAATCTAAAAGACTTGCGCTCCCCGAGCACCGAACGCCTTTTGCACAGTTCATCCGCAGTAAACATCGAGTTAACATGGGGCGCGCGCAAAACGCTACTTCTTTTACCATAAAATCTTGATCTGGAGGGTGTAATGAAGAAACTCATCGTGTCTTTCGCAGTCGTCTTCACGCTTTGTGTGACGGCCTTCGCCGTCGACGACGAACACGAACAGGATCGCGTGAAAGATGCCGGCGTCGTGCTGAAAGAGATTTTGAATATTCCTGACGACATTCCGCAGGATCTGCTCGACAAAGCCGAGTGCGTGATTGTGCTGCCTTCGGTAAAGAAGGGAGCCTTCGGCGTTGGCGGCAGCTATGGGCGCGGCGTGATGGTATGCCGCAGCGGCGAGCATTACAAAGGAAAATGGGGAGCGCCCGCGCTGTATGCCCTCGAAGGCATCAGCATTGGATTTCAACTCGGCGGTCAGGCAACAGACTTCGTTCTGCTGGTGATGAATCCGGGCGGCGCGCAATCGTTGCTGCACAGCAAGGTGAAGCTCGGCGCTGATGCCTCGGCGGCCGCCGGACCCAAGGGCCGAACCGCCGAGGGGGCCACTGACGTTGTGATGAAGGCAGAAATTCTCTCGTACTCCCGGAACAAGGGATTGTTCGCTGGCATATCGCTGGAAGGTTCAACCCTGCGCTCTGATGGCAGCGCAAATGAAAAGCTCTATGGCCGCAAACTTTCGGCCGAAGACATCATCCGCAAAGGCAGGGTCGGAGTTCCGGCGTGCGCCGGGCAACTGGTGGCGTTGCTCGACAAGAAATCGCCGGTGAACAAGTCCGATCCCAAGTCGCTGGAGTAATTTCTCCCTACCCTCAATGCCCTCTGTGGCTGGATTGCCGCAGAGGGCGCTTCTTTCTGTATCATCCCAAACATGTCTGCGAAGCAACTGCCCGAGCCTGCCCGGTGTGCGTGGGCGCGCGGCGATGTGATGATCCGCTATCACGATGTGGAATGGGGCGTGCCGGTGCACGATGACCATCTCCTATTCGAGTTCTTAATTCTCGAAGGCGCACAAGCTGGGTTAAGCTGGAGCACGATTCTCAACAAGCGCGAAAATTATCGGCGCGCGTTCGACGGATTCGACACCGGGAAGATTGCTGTCTACGACCGTCGAAAGATGAAATCACTTCTGGCCGATCCTGGAATTGTGCGGAATAAATTGAAGATCACAGGTGCGGTCGAGAATGCGAAGGCGTTTCTTCGCGTGCGAGATGAATTCGGGAGCTTCGATCGCTATATCTGGCAGTTCGTGGGCGGCAAGCCGAGGGTGAATGGACCGAGGACGCTGAAGCAGGTTCCGGCTCGAACTCCGGAGTCCGATGCCATGAGCAAGGATCTGAAACGCCGCGGCTTCAAGTTCGTCGGATCTACCATCTGCTATGCCTTCATGCAAGCGGTCGGGATGGTCAACGATCACACGGTGGACTGCTTCCGCTACAAAGAACTCCGACCCACGCGCTGAGCGTTCTGTAAAATACCCGCGTGCCTGACCACCGGCCAATTCACGAAAAAACCCTGAGCAAAGTTCCGTTGTTCTCCGGATTGTCGGCGAGTGAGCTGGCATTCCTGCTGGAACGCGTTGGGGCTCGCCGCTATCCGGCAGGCCAGACCGTGTTCAGCGAGGGAGAGCCCTGCGCCGGCCTCTATGTGGTAGAGTCCGGCAGTGTGCGGATCTTCAAGAGTTCTGCCGCAGGACGCGAACAGGTACTGAGCATCGAAGGGCCGGGTGGCTCCGTCGCGGAGCTGCCGGTTTTCGATGGCGGAGCTTATCCGGCTTCTGTGGTAACGATTGAGGACTCGGTGCTGCTGTTCATCAGTAAGGAGGATTTTCAGGCTTTGTGCATGACGCATCCGCAGGTAGCGCTGAAAGTGTTAAAGGTTGTGGGAGCTCGGTTGAGGCGGTTGGTCGGCATCATCGAGGAGCTGTCGTTCACGACGGTTCGCCATCGGCTCGGCGCTTATCTGCTCCGGCTTGCCCAAAGTGATGGTAAGAGAATCAAGGAAGGAGTCCAGGTTACTCTTCCTGCGAACAACCAGGAATTGGCCGCGCAGATCGGGACCGTGCGCGAACTTATTTCCCGGAACCTGTCGCGTTTCCAGGCCGAGGGAGTCTTGACGGTTGACGGCCGCACCGTTGTGATCCGCGACTTGCAGGCCCTCGAGTCCGATCTGGCGGGCGCTGGTTAGTTCCCTTCGCAAATTAACAGCTGACTGTGACAAAAGTCATCGGCAGAACCATCGCGCTTCGTTAGCCTTCTGGAATAACGCCGTGAGGCTTAGGGAGGAAATAAATGAGCGCGATTGCCGAGAAGACCGTCCGCGAACTGGCGCTGGAGAGTTCCAGCGCGACGCGAGTATTCGAAAAGCTGGGAATTGATTATTGCTGCGGGGGCGGCGCGTCACTGGAAGAAGCGTGTGGCGCCAAGAATTTGAGGTTAGAGGAAGTGCAGAATGCGCTCGATGCGGCCGCAAATGAATGCGCATCAGGCAAAGATCGCGATTGGCGGCGCGAGCCGCTGTCGGAGCTGATTGCCCACATCAACGCAACTCATCACCAATACGTCCGCACGGAAATTGCGCGGATGGGCCCGCTGCTCGAGAAGGTCTGCGGAGTCCATGGGAAAAACCATCCCGAATTGCTGCATATTCAGGCAGTGTTTCGCGGACTTGCGCAGGAACTGACGACCCACATGATGAAAGAGGAAATGGTCTTATTTCCATACATCGTGCGGATGGAAGAGGCTGTGATTCAGGGGGAGCCCGTTCTGCCACCTCCATTCGGGACAGTCGCAAATCCTGTGCGCATGATGGAGCACGAGCACGACAACGCCGGCGAAGCGCTGCGAGCCATGCGGTCGGCGAGCAACGGCTACGCTGCACCCGAGGGCGCGTGCGCCAGTTATCAGGCGTTGTATCGGGCGCTGGCGGAGTTCGAGGTGGACTTACATCAGCATATTCACCTGGAAAACAACATTCTGTTCCACCGCGCGTTAGCCATGGAAAGAAAGGGCTAAGAAATAGCCACGGTCGATCCTATGGCAGGCCAGCGGCTGATTGCTGGCCTTTATCTTTGTGTCAGAGCGCTGGCGGTCAGATAGACCGCGACCAATCCCAACAAGAGCACCGCGCCTTCAACCCGCGTCGACCAGACATGCAGGGCGTCGAACTGCACGCGCACTGGATTCGTGAGCGAGACGGCAGCGAAGTCGCCGACTTGGGCGCGGAGCGTGTCCATGCGCGGGATGATCCAGAATTGTGAGAACAGAGTCAGCGCCAACATCAAACAGATGAGGACGTGACGGAGCGCAAAGACGTGTGCAGTCCCTTGCGTAATGTAGCTGTAGAGCAGGGAAGAAATCAGGAAGACAATGCCAGAGATGATGGCGATCCAGTGCAGCTTGCCGAGCGCGCGTCCGACGACGTTGCCGGCGAGGTGCGTGTTGGGCAGAACCTGAAAGGCCGTCGGTGCGAGCACGAACGCAAAGAAGATGAGGCCGCCGATCCAAACCACGAGCGACAACAGCATGAGGTAGCGCAGGAAGGACATGGCGGGAATTATTATGATGGTTGGGGCAAGCTACGTCCAATTGCATTGTGAAGGACTCCATTGCAAAAGCGGTTGCTTTAATGCGCAGGTCACCATCCTGCAGCGACGCCGAGATATGGCGGAAGTTGGTAGCGGACGGCCTTGACGCTTCAGTGTCGGCGCGGTTGGTTGAGCTTCTGCCAATGGCCTATTGCAGGGTGATGCTAGAAGTGTCTGGGGCACGATTCTCGGCCAGCTTTCAGCGGAGAATGGCAAACGGTCAGATCACGCCTGAACAGCCCCTCTCTTCAGAGCCAATCTGGAATGGTGTTCTCGCGTTCGCGAAAGCCGAGACTAATCGCCGTATTTCGAGGGAAGATCTGCTGGCGGTTGCAGCACGAAGTGCTGAATTCAATGCTGCGAATCAACTCTTGAATGGCGGTTCGAGGCTGAAGGACATGATCTTCACTCCCGTGGTGTTTCCTTGGGCAGAAGATGGTCCGGGAACCGAGAACTGAATAAGGAATACTGAGTACTCTAGATCGGCACCGCGACGTTCTCAATAATCTCTTTCAGCACCTCATCCGACTGCTCCGACTTCTTCAGCCGCGAGGCGTAGAGACCATTCACGACCACGCGGTGAGCGAACACGGGAACGATCAGCGGCTTGAGATCATCCGGAGTGCAGAAGCTGCGGCCTTCGAGAAAGGCCATCGCTTGCGCGGCCCGATAAAGGGCCTGCGATCCACGCGGTGAGACACCTAACGACAGAAACTCGGATTCCCGCGTGCGGCGTACGATTTCGAGGGCATAGTTCACCAGCGAATCGTCAACCCGAACCAGCTTCACCGCTTCCTGCATCTCGACAACGTCCGCTCCGGTGAGCACTGGGCTGACATCATCCAGGTGCGCCGCTCCCACTTCGGAGCGCAGGATCTCGCGCTCGGCCTGAACGTCGGGATATCCCATGCGCACGCGCAGCAGGAAGCGATCGAGTTGCGACTCTGGCAGCGGGTACGTTCCGTGATGCTCCACGGGATTCTGCGTCGCAATGACCAGAAACGGCTGCGGCAATTCGTAAGAATGTGCATCGACCGTGACCTGGCCTTCATTCATCGCTTCGAGCAGCGCCGACTGCGTCTTGGGCGTCGTGCGATTGATCTCATCGGCCAGCAGGACGTTTGTGAAAACTGGGCCACGCTTGAACTCGAATTCCTGCTCGGCGACGGAGTAGACGGAAATCCCGAGAACGTCGGACGGCAGCATGTCGCTGGTGAACTGCACGCGCTGAAAGCTGCAATCGATGGCGCGGGCAAGGGCCTGTCCCAAAGTTGTTTTGCCGACGCCGGGAACGCCTTCGATCAGCAGGTGTCCGCGCGCGAAGATGCTGACCAGCGCGAGGCGGACTACCTCATCTTTGCCCCGAATGACGCGGCAGAGAGCCTGTTCGAGTTCGGCGGCTTTGCGGGAAACGGCGATGGCGGTCTCGGTCGGCATGTCCTTCGATTTTACATTCTGGGCTGCTGAGGACGGAGTTACCGGAGTCATAGAGCGGGCGTCGGACCTCAGACCTCGGACTTGAGGCATCAGCCTCAAGCGTGTGATCCCTTAGCGAGAACGTTGTGCTCGTTTAGTCTTGCGTACAGTTCTGCTCAGGTTGCCAAGTTCTGAAGTTCCGGGGTCTGAGGTCGCCTTTACTGCGTAAACTCTGCCGGCCGTCCCGTCAGCCGCTCGATTCGCTTGGCGATCGGCGGATGCGTAGAGAACAAGCTGCCAAAATTCATGCCCAGCAGTGGCTGGATGATGAACAGGTGCGCGGTCGACGGACTCGCTTGCATCGGCAGGCGGCGCGAGTAGGCGTCGAGCTTCTGCAGGGCGCTGGCCAGCGCATAGGGATTTCCCGTGAAGTGCGCGCCGGTGGCGTCAGCCTGATATTCGCGCGAACGCGAGACGGCAAGCTGGATCAGCGTCGCAGCGATCGGGGCGACGATCAGCATGAAAAGCCCCGCCATGCCACCGCCGCCGCGGTCGTTGCGATCGCGTCCGCCGTATCCGCCGAAAATCATCGCCCAACGTCCCATGCTCGCGAGCATGGTAATCGCCCCGGCGAGAGTCGCCGCGACCGAGCTGATCAGGATGTCGCGATTATTCACGTGGCCGAGTTCGTGGGCCAGCACGCCTTCGAGTTCTTCATCGTTCAGCAATTGCAGGATGCCTTGCGTCACCGCAACCGACGCATGGCTCGGATTGCGTCCAGTGGCGAAGGCGTTCGGCGAGTCGGTTGGGATCACGTAGATCTTCGGCATTGGGATGCCGATCTTCTGCGTCAGTCGCTCGACGATCTGGTAGGCGCGAGGCAGTTGCTCGCGCGTCACTGGCTGCGCGCGATACGTAGCCAGCGCGATCTTATCGGAAAAGAAATAAGCGCCGAAGTTCATGACAACAGCGAAGGCCAGCGCCAGGAACATTCCGTTCTGGCCGCCAAAGTAGCGGCCGATGAACATCAGCAGCAGCGTAAGAGCCGTTAGCAGAAACGCGGTCTTGAAAGTGTTTCCCATAGGTTTGTAGGACTACCTATTAGATGTTACGCGAGAAGGCCGGATGCTGTTCCCTCTGTGCTGTAACTCATTGAGAACTGAGGATATTGAACTCTGGCAGGCCGGCATCACGTTTGCTTGGCGGCTTCCCGTTTCAGCGCGCGCTCCAATGTCTGATCCAGGGCGGCTTTGGCCTTTTCGTATTCCTGCTGCGAGATGCGTCCCTGCTTGTGCTCGACTTCCAGGTCGAAGAGTTCTTCTTTCAGCGCCTGCAGCAGCATGGAGGAGTGTGAAGCCGGTTGGGTTTCGGGTACCGAACGCGGGCTCGCGCGCCTTACCGGCAATTCGGGGATTTCTTCCTCATCGATTGCCGAGAGCCCACCAGTGGCACGTGCGCGATTTGGAGCCTGCTGGCGCCAGGCCACGAAAACTCCGCCGCATGCCAGCGCGATGGTGATGCCGACCAGAATTGGAATCTGATATTTGTGCAGCGGGTCGGGGGCGTCGATCGGCGGGCCGAGTCCGCCGCCGGGGCGGCTGTCATTTTGCGCCGCCGCTTGGCCAGATGAGGCCTGGCCGGACTGGCCGCCCTCCTCAGGATTTGAGAGCGTGCCTTCCCCGGTGAGTTTGAAAGCTGTGGGCTGGCCGACCTGCGCGTTCGAAATTACTTCTACGCCCGCGTCGGGCTGTCCCGGTAGTGGGGCAGTCTGATACGTCGCGCCCGGAGCGGCCGTAAATTCCATCGACTTGGGAACGATCGCAACAAAATGCTCGAGCGGATAAACGCTCCTTGGATCGATGTTGATCGTGCCCGTGTAGGGAAGTGTGTAGACAAGATTGAATCGCGTCTCTCCTGGCCTCAGAGGAAATATGAAGGCGTAACGATTCTTCGCGTTGTCCCCTTCCGGAACCGGCGCGGAGTTCACGGGCTGCCCGCCGGCCGTCATCGCCTGCGCTCCCTCAATCTTGGCGCCGTCTGGCACATAGAACTCGAGGTTGTGCTCGTTCATCTGCGTGCGCGGAGGCTTGGAATTATTCTGTACGGCGAAGGTACGCTCGATCTGCATCTGTCCCTGAGCGGCCTGGAAGCGCATGATGTCGGCGACAACTTCGATGCCGTCGAGCTTCTTGCTCACGTCGTAGACCTCGACTTCAACCGAAGTGGTTCCCGGAGGCGCCATGCGGTGGTACGTCACTTCCTGGTGGATAACGCGGACCAGGTGCGGGCCCTGGCCGTCGAGTTTGAAGGAGAAGTTGCCTTTGGAGTCGGCCCTGATGCGTCCGGCTTCTTCCATCCCCTGACCGAGGCTGAGCAGGACCACTTCGTCGCCGGCGGCAGGCTTGCCCGTGGTAGCGTTCTTGACCGTGCCGGTGAGGGTTTGGGCGGAAGCGAGTGAGGAAAGAAGTAGCGCGAAAGCGGCAAAGAAATGTAGGGACAGCCGCCCCCGGCTGTCCGGTCGAGCGTAGCTCGACGGGCTTGTAAAAGGAAAACCTGCCGCCGGGCTTCGCCCGGCCCGACAGCCGAGGGCAGCTGTCCCCACATCAGTCTTGCCTGTCCCAATTGAATTGATCATCTCGATTTCTTCGGAGCAGTCGGGGCCGATTCCAGCTGCGCGATTTCAGCCAGCAGCGCTGCCGCCTCGTTTTCAAGCGATGCTTTCAGCGAAAGATAATCCGCATCCGGCACTTTGCCCGCCTTGTATTCAAAATTCAGGTCGCGCAGGTTTTCGTAGACTGCATCTTTGCGCTCGCGCAAATAAGAGGCGCGAGTCTTTTCTTGACCAAGATACAGCCGCGCGGGCAGGTGGAAGATGTACAGCAGAGCGGCCGCGGTCACGAGAATCGAGACGGCCCATTCAAAAGTCATAGTTCGGTCTCCTCACGTGCCTGCTCGCGGAACTTGTCCAGATCATAGCTGTGGCTTGGGATGCCTCCCACGGCAGCAGGAGCTGGCCGTTTTCTCCACGCGCGAACTACAAGAACGACCCCTGTGACTCCCAGTCCGAAGGCGACGAAGGGGAAGATCCACGCCGTGCGGTCAAATCCCGCTGTGGTCGGAGCAGCGAGGACCGTCGGTCCGTACTTCTGCACAAAGGCCTGCTGCACCAGCGAGTCGCTGTCGCCTCGTGCGATGGCGGCCGCGAGTTCGTTGCGCATGCCGTCGGAATCCGGGCAGCCGACATGATTGCACTCGAGCAGGATCTGTCCGCAGCCGCAGATGCACATCAGTTGATGGCCGATTTCGTTGAAGCGCGTGGCGGGATCGCCCGCGCCGGCGAAGAGGCAGACGGCAAACGCGACAACAGCGCATTGCTTTGCGCGGCGGAATCTATGATTCGGTTTTCCCATCACTCCTTTCGCTTGTTCGTCCTTGGCTAAAGCCCGTCCTTAATGTGGCGCTAACGCGGCCCCTAAAGGGCCGCTCTTCCACGTTCCTAATCGCCCGTTGCGACTGGCGCGGCGCGTTCGATCATCCTCGGGACGCGCACCGTGACCGGAGCCGGGGCCGGTTCCACCAGGGCCAGGGCGGTTCCCAGCACCATCACCCACGCGCCGATCCAGATCCAGATCACCATCGGATTTAGGTGCGCCTTGATGACCGGCAGACCCTTGTCCGTTTGTCCTTCATAGACCAGGTACAAGTCTTCTTTGAACGTCGTATAAATGTCGGGCTTGGTCGAGGGCTGCTGGCTGGCCTTATAGAGCAACCGCTGCGGCGTCATGCTGGTGATTTTTTTGCCGTTCTGATTGACGTCAATAATGGCCCACTGGCTGAACTCGTTGGCGTTTTCATCTTCGGTATAGGACCGGCAGATGAGTTCGTAGTTGCCGATTGTCATTTTGTCGCCGTAGCCCATCTCCATTTCTTTTTCCTGGTTCAGGGCGGCGCCGGAAAAGCCGATCATGACGAGAACCACGCCGAGGTGGACGATGTATCCGCCGTACCGGCGCGTGTTGCGATGCGTCAACTGGACCATCGAGGCGAACATGCCCTGTCCGGTTTTTTCCGCGATGACTCGGCCGCCGCGGTAGAACTCGGAAGCGACAGTGAAGGCAATCAGCGCGGAAAGGAAGATTGTCATCAGCGAATAGAAGTAGCTGATGTCGTGCCAGGGCTTGAGGCCGAAAATCGATCCCCAGGACTGAGGCGTGAACATCACGAGCAGTGCAATCGCAACTGAGGCGATGGTCGGCCACAGAAAATTCCGTTTCAAGCTTTCGAACGATGTCTTGCGCCAGGCGAGCAGCGGTCCAACGGCGGTCAGCAGCAAAAGCAGCAGAGCGACGGGAATGGCCACGCGATTGTAGAACGGAGCGCCAACAGTGACTTTGTTGCCCTGCACCAGTTCGGAAATCTTCGGAAACCAGGTCCCCCAAAGCACGTCGAGTGTGAGCAGCAAGAAAAGCAGGTTGTTAAACAAGAAGCTCGACTCGCGCGAGACCAGCGATTCCAGCTTGTTCTCGCTGCGCAGATGATCTTTGTTGCGGAAAAAGAAGAAGACGAAGACCGCGAACGTGATTGCCAGAAAGTACGCGAACCAGGTGCCGATCGACGACTGCGCAAAAGCATGCACGGAACTGATGATGCCGCTGCGTGTGAGAAAGGTTCCCAGGATCGCCAGCCAGAAGCAGGCGAAGACCAGCCACATGTTCCAAATCTTCAGCATGCCGCGCTTTTCCTGCATTATGACCGAGTGCAGGAAAGCGGTGCCGACCAGCCAAGGCATCAGGGACGCGTTCTCGACCGGATCCCATCCCCAGTAGCCGCCCCATCCGAGGACGTAATAGGCCCAGTGCGATCCAAGAAAGATGCCGCAAGTGAGAAACGCCCAAGTCACCATCGTCCAGCGACGGGTGATGTGAATCCACTTCTCGCCGGGATACTTCATGATCAACGCGCCCAGCGCGAAGGCGAAGGGAACGGTGAATCCGACATAGCCGAGATAGAGCATGGGCGGGTGAATCACCATCTCGGGATACTGCAGAAGTGCATTGAGTCCCGCGCCATCGGGACGCGGCGGACCTTCGATCAGTCCAAAAGGTTTCGCGGCGAAATTTACCAGCGCAAGAAAGAAAATCTGAACACCGGCGAGAACAACCGAAGCGTACGCGAAAAGGCGAGGGTCAGTCCTGTAACGAAGGCGCAGAACGAAACCATATGCAGCCAGCAGTAGAGACCAGAAAAGCAGTGAGCCTTCCTGGCCTGACCACAGCGTTGCAAATTTATAGGGTGCCGGAAGATCGCGATTGCTGTGATGGAAGATGTAGGCGATGGTGAAGTCGTCGCGAAAGGCGGAGATCACCAGGGCGAGAGCCGCGAGAAAAACTGCACCGAAGACGACAACCCCGGCGCGCCGGGCGGTTTCCGCTACGCGCTCCCAACGCTCATCATTCTTAAAAAAAAGAGCGAGCAGGCCAGCTCCGAATGAATAGATGCTCAGGGCGAAGGCCAGGGCCAACGCAAAACTGCCGATTAGCGCCATGTAGGAGAACCCCGGAGTATTTTTTCAGAAACTATCGCCGAGGGCAACCGGGCGGAAATAAGAGTGCCCCCAATGACTATCTCGAAACGGGAAAAACTCGAAGATCCAGGCTGGTAGGTTCGATCCGTAAACGTTTCCGCAAGGGAAGCGGCGGCCGGAGTGCGGCCGCCAAAACCAGTCCTCCAGGCGCGCTAGGCGCTGTACTGATGATGGTAGCGCTGACGAACTTCAAGTTCGGCCGCGAGCCAGTCTTCTGTTTCGTGGCCCGGCTCGAATCCGCGGCGCTCGGAAAGCAGATAGGCGAGGCGGCGGATCTCATCCTCCAGATTGATGGGCAGCAGATTGGCACGAGTTTCTGGTTTTACGATCGATGGCTTCCTGGCTGATTTCTTGCTCTTGGCCATCTCGCTGGCACTGGCCTCTACCGCGCCGTTGGAAGGCGCGCCGTTGCCTGGTGGAACAGTCACATCACCGTTGGTCGTCTTTGGAACTCTGGGTTTTGCCATGGTGCGTACTCCTTATGTAACTCCTTCTAGGAATGATTGATTGGGTTGGTGGAGGACAACATACACGTCGCCCCTTACCGATTAGCGTTGATGAAGAGAATTAAGCTCGATACTCCCTACTATAGCTCGCGATAGCCTGTGAATGGCAACAACTTGCACAAAAAAATTGGATGTCGCGCATTGGTAATTCCAAAATGGACCAGACTGCTTCGATATCGAGATTTCAATGGGTTAGAGCGCAATTGGCAGTGAGGCAAAAGGGCGACGGCGAAAAAAGCTCTGTTATAATTTGGGTTCCCAGTGGCGCTATCGTCTAGGGGTTAGGACGGAAGATTCTCAATCTTCAAACCCGGGTTCGATTCCCGGTAGCGCTACCAAACCTTCCTAAGCTGCTGAATCCAGCAAGGTTTCCTGCCTGCCGAAAGGCTTGTCCCAAATTTGTCCCAAAAGGTCGAAGGCTGTGCCCCGGAAAAGCGAGTATTAGAGGGTATGGCGAATACGACAGTCAGCATCAGGGAACGAATCAAAAGCACCGATGGACGGTGGGAGTGGAGCCCCAAGATTCCGATCCCAGAAGTCAAGTTGAAGCCAGCAGAGGCGCAACGCAGAGGCAATTTTCATCTGGTGTACACGGAGCACGGCAAGAAACGAGAACCGAAAGTTAAAGGGAAGACGTTTGAGGCAGCGGTCTTGGCAGCGCGTGCAAAGCAACGCCATTTGGAGGATGCCGCTGACGGGTTCTCCCGCCCCGATCCCTTAAAGAAGGTTGACCGGAAGAAGATCGGCGAGGCCATTGAGGATCGACTTCGGAGAATAGAAATTTCCTTCGATTGGAAAACTCTAAAGGCTCACAGGCAAGCACTTCGTCAGTTCGAGAAATGGATAGACCAACAGAAACCGAAACCTCAGTTTGTAGATGACATAAAGCACGACCACGTGATGGCATTTCGCAACTGGCTTCTCAAGAATGGAAATGAGAAAAAGTATTCGAAGAAAAAGGGGAACGACAAGCTAACGGCAGACTGGAAGGCGGCTCGCGTTAATCAGTTCGTGAGGCTTACGCTCGGTCTCACGCCCGGCAACGGCCCAGTCAAGAAGTCGGATTTGGGAAAAATGAAGCCGAGTGGCCCGGTAAAAATCTACTCAAAGCCTCAGCTTGAAGCTTTCTTCAAACTCTGTAAGCCCCATGAAGACCTCCGCTATCGCTCGTTGTATGAACCTGCATTCCGGAAGGAGGAACTGATGTACCTCGAAGACGAGGACGTTCTGGTGGATCGCCAGAGCCTTTCGACTCCGTGAAGAAGTTGCCACGTACAAGCAGCCGCCTTCGTATAAAAACCAAACAGCCGTTAGATGTATGGAGCCGTCTTCACTCTCTGTGCCCAGACTCGCAATGTGCCGTCCCGATAGAATCTCCTGAGACCCCGGAGGCATAGTGCTTTGCATTGATAAGCCTTCCTGCCACGCCCAATGAGGCAGCTTTTTGCGCAGCTTGCTGTCAGTGAAGTTCAACAACGAATCGCAAGGTCAAACTTTGGATAATACTCCTTCACGTTGCTCGTGGGGTTCAGATAACAGGTGGGGCTGAGGGGTATCACTGGGAAAAGCTTGCGGTGCCGCGTCGTTTGATCGCCCCCACGTACCTTGGTGTCTGCCAGCGAGACACGTGCCACCAGACCCCTGAGCGTTAGAGCGCCGAATGGACTTCGAGAGAAAGTACGGATTAGCCTTAGCAGGTGCCATCCGACATTGGATAGTAAAAGGGGATGTTCAATGAGCCGTTCTGCATGTTGGAAACCAAGTCTAATTCTGCTTGCCTTCGCTTCTGTTGGGACTGCTTCACCGAAAGCAGCCGTGTCGCTTGATACTGCGGCAATCGCCAAAAAAATCAAGGCGGACGTGGCTCAACTCGTCGCTGGGCTCAACGCCCACGATGTAGCCAAGACAACCGCTTATGACGCCCCGAATATCATCTCGATGGAATGCGGCAGTCCCTCAACCATTGGGGTCGAAGCCGATAGAGAGGGCTTCAAGACGGGCTTTGCCCACGACCCAGCGTGGAGAGTCAGTCTCATTGACGAGACCGTAGATGTTGCGAGTAGCGGAGACTTGGCGGTCTACCGTGGCACCTATAACGAAGACAACAGTCGTGCAGGGGTGCTGATGACCCATAAGACGAACTTCATTGCGGAGTTCAAGCGTCAAAGTGACGGTTCGTGGAGGATCGTCTGGTACGGCGTTTCCAACATGGAGCAATCGCATCCGAAGTGATTTGGGACAGGATCATGGAACCGACAATGGAGGGCCGAGCAGTTCCATCCCGATGAGCGGTGTCGAGGTTAGGGACATCCTCAATTGAGGGGTTGGGACGCTTTGCAGCCCGACCGTTCTCTGCCGGGCAACGCATTCGCCAGATCAACGTGGTGCGGGAGGTCACGCCCACCTCGCCCTTGCGGGAAGAACTCGGCGAGCGAGCCGATCACTGCGATTATCCCGATGGCAAAGTCGTCCTGCTCGGCTATCCAGATCGACACGTCAATCACAGTTGCGACCCCAATGCCTATGTGCTCTACGAGTGCGACCGCTCGTTCCTCGTGGCACGCCGCGATATTGCTGCGGGCGAGGAGATTACCTGCGACTACAACATCAACATCACGGGAGGTACAGCGTGGCCCTGTCACTGCGGTGCAGCCCGGTGCAGTGGCGCCACGGTGGGGGACTTCTTTTTGCTTCCCCTCGACATCCAACGCGAGTATCGCCCACTGCTCGCGGAATGGTTCGTGCGTGCCCATTGTGATCGGTTAAGACCGCTCGGTTTAGCCTGAAGTCGGCACATCACCGTACCGAGGCAACAACGACCTCTGAAGTGACGCCCCAGCTTGTCACCTTGCTTGTGTGATCGGGAATCCACGACTCCGACCGCAGGTAGTCCAAGAGTTCGACGGGACAGCAGCCGCCAACAATTTTCGGACTCAGCCGCCTGCTGCAATAGACTCGCAGCTAACGCCCCAGTGCCACAACTGAACTCGATCACAGAGTGTGCAGAGTCGAACGCAGCGTGGGCAATCAGTTCATTGATCGCCGGATTCTCGAAGAAACTTTGCCAATCTTGCCCAGAACCGAGACGGTCGTAGAAACGCTTCGCCTCTGCCGGAGAGAGGTAAACATACATTGGCTGGCGAACGCTCACACGCGAATCTTAGCAGCGCCAGCTTGGGGCAGGCTCTTGCTCAGGAACCTGACTTAGCAAACTGGTTGTACAGCCAAGCAAAAACCGCACCGCCGATAAGCCCGTCCGCGAATCCGTAGAGAGTCCCGACGATGACCTCCGCGAACTTGCGCGTGGCATGGTATCCGGGGTACGCGGACGCCATTATCTGGAGGAATTGTTGACCATAGCTGCTCCAGATCAGATTCGCCAGACCCATTCCCAGCATTGCCACTCCCCAGAGGATTCCAGACGCTAGTGCCAGACCTTTTACGCTGAATTTCATAATTTACCTCCACTATCAGACATCGAGTGTGCCAGCGGAGAGAAGCTCCAGCACGCACAATGGCCCCAGCTACTTTCCGCCGCCTAACTGGTGCGCGAGATAGTTGGCAACGCCTACTTCCTTAATCGCGTGTAGCTGAGCTTCCAAGAAGTCCGCGTGCCGCTCTTCGTCCCGAATCATGCTATCGAACAAAGTCTTCGAGCCGTCGTCTCCTACCTCGGAGCAGACCTTCGCGGCTTCGTTGTACTGGCGTACCGCGTCCTGCTCGTCCTTGAGGTTGATTTCCATCTGCTCCGGCACTTTGCTCCCAAATTGGGGCTTCAGCCCGACATCTACGCTGGGAATGCCGTCGAGAAAGATGATGCGTTCAATGAGTCCTTCGGCGTGCCTCATCTCCTCGATGGCTCGCACCTTGGTGAGATCGCCCAGCCGCTTGTATCCCCAACTCTGGCACATCTCGGACTGGGTCATGTACTGCACGATGGCTGTCAATTCCGAACTGAGAGCCGCGTTCAACTGCTGGATTACTTTCTCATCGCCGTGCATGGTTCTGACCTCCGTCATCCCCATACTGCGGTCTGGGCGAACAGGAATGCTGTGACCCAAAGCACAGAGGTCGGTTAGAGCGGGGTGACTGCTATCACTGCCCATTAGCTACCGCAGCAACATACTGAAACGTGCCGACAGTGCACGTTGAGGAGGGAGTGTTATGACCGCCCAGCCGAAATCTCGGAAACCTCGCTCGCAGAAGCCTGCCCAACCGAACGACATCGAGGAACGCGTCCGCCGACGTGCCCACGAGTTGTACGAGCAACGCGGCAGAGTTGACGGCTTTGCCTTGGACGACTGGCTACAAGCGGAAGCGGAAATACTTGGAGCGCAGAAACCGGAGGTCAAGGCGGCAAGAGGCTCTCGGTGCTGACAGCGATCAAGCTGTTGCACACGGCGATTTGGGCATTTCTCGCGGCGAGCGTTCTGGCTTTGCCCGTCGTGGGTGTGTTGCGCCGATTTCGCTGGGCGGCGATTCTCACGGTGATTGTTCTTCTGGAGTGCGGGGTACTGGCTGTCAATGGAGGCAGATGCCCACTGACCGACGTGGCAGCCCGATACACCTTGGACGGAGCATCCAACTTCGACATTTACCTGCCGAACTGGTTAGCCCAGCACAACAAAGTCGTTTTTGGCTGGCTCTTCGTCGCTGGCGAGTTGATCGTAGTCGGATGCTGGCTCAAGGCGAAATCCGCCATTTCGCCCAAGCAGCAAACTTCGGATCACACGGAACGAACGCAATAGACCACGATGATGCAGGCGCTTAAAGCTGGAGCACTCTATTTTGCGCTCGTCTTTGGAGCGGGCTTTGTGCTCGGAACAATCCGCACATTCTGGGTCGTTCCCCGCCTTGGCACGAGGACGGCGGAACTGGTGGAGATGCCGATTATGCTGCTGATCTCCCTTTTGGCGGCTCGCTGGACGGTTCTGCACTTTGGTGTGCCGCATGTAGTATTTGCCCGCCTTGGGATGGGCTGTATCGCTCTCGCGCTCATGCTCCTCGCGGAATTTGGGCTCATGCTCCGGATTCGAGGGCTGTCGATCAGGCAATATCTCGCCACGCGAGACCCTGTGTCACGCACGGTCTATTACGTAACGCTCGGAGTATTTGCTGCTCTGCCACTGCTCGCCTCTCGATGGTGAAGTCGCAAATCTGTCCTCCGTGATCCCCGCTGCTCTACTTCAGGAAAGCGTGACCTCGAACGATCCGGTGTTGTCGCGCATGAATCCGATGGCTGCGAGTAACCGCCCAAGCTCAATGATCGGGCGAAACATCCAGTATTTTCGCCGAATGGCAGCCATAGCGCGTTCATGTTCCGTTCTGTCTGTGAGGAATCGAGCGGTGCCTGTGAAGCTCTCCCCGCCGATGGACAGCTTAGCTTGTGGCGTCTTCTGCACGTTCTGCACCCAGTGGCGATTTACGTTCGCTGTACCGATGTAAAGCCTGTCGCCATCCAGAACGAACCAAATCGTGACCTCGTGGGGTTTCCCAGTCTTACGGCCCACATGGGTCAGCCGTGTGGTCTGTTTTCCAGCTACCCGCCTAAGTCGTGCAAGTTCGGGAGATTCCATAATCTCGCTCACAACCTCGACATCAGCAATGTGGTTAAACGTCCCTCAGTTGCTCCTCAGTCATGCCGAAATAATGACCAAGTTCATGTATGAGAGTCTGGCGAATTTGATGACGAACCTCTGCCTCGTTGGAGCAGACCGCCTCAATATTCTTCTGGTAAAGCACAATGTGATCCGGCCCCGTGGGGAGGTTGAAGACACTCCTCTTCGTCGCAGGGACGCCGTGGAAAATCCCTAGAAGCAGTCGCCTGTGCAGTCCGCGTTTGGGTGGTGACTGATTAGGCGGAAAATCTTCGACCAGAATCGCGACATTCTGGATGCGGCTGCGGAACTCTTCGGGCAGCGAATCTAAGGTTTCTTCAGCAACCTCGACGAAATCTTCGCGCTTCATCCTTCACCAATGCTCACACGGTACACTCGCACCGAATAGCCTTCGCCATCCTCCTCATCGTCGTCACCTTCCTCGTCCGTGCCGTTTCCTTCATCTTCCTCTTCGTCCTCTTCCTCGTCCGGCTCTTTCCGTAGAAGGACATCGGCTCGTGTCGAGCGATCCGAATACTCTGCGTCAGAGCACTGTGGGCGTATTCTGCTCATGTCCACATGGTACTCTGTGCCCGTTGGCAAGAGCAGCGGGTGCTGCCGGACTGATTGGCAAAGCACTAATCGCTCGGCAAATGCCGCTTCGGTTTGACCGAATTCCGGTTCGTCCTTGATGATTGAGACGAATGGACGCTGAACAGACCATTGCTGAAATTGAGAAGCTGGAGCGATTTTTCGCCCTGCCAGACACGAGACCGCTAACTCCCGGCGATCTCTCGGCTGCGAATCGCAGGCACGATGCGAAGCTGGCGCACAGCCCTTGGTTCCGGTTGTGGCACCATTTTGGCGTCTGTTGCCGACCTGAGCCTCCCGCACTCTTGCTAGGCGAGACTGAAGCCCAATAAAGTTCCGCACCGTGCCCGATGGATGCCCATTAACGCCTGCCCTAGAATCGGAGGCAATGGTCGAACCGCAGGGTCGTATCATCCCCATCCTCGCTCTGGCAGCGGCTGGATGCTTCTGGGGAACAGGATTCTTCTTCGGCAAGGTCGCTCTAGCGGAGATGCCGGTGGCGACCATGATCCTGTTTCGTCTTGCGTTCGCGTGCATTGGACTGTTGCCAATCATCTTCTGGGATCGCCCGCACTTTGCCGGGAGTGAATGGGGCTGGGTTCTTGCTGCATCGCTGCTCGGAGTACCAGTGCTGTTCTTGGTGCAGTTCAAGGGGCTCTCGCTCACCACTGTTTCACACGCTTCTTTGATGGTCGGTACACTTCCCATGCTCCTCGCCATCGCAGCCGTGGTGTTTTCGAGGGAACGATTGCACATCAGCGGCTGGCTTGCTCTATTAGCCTCAACCGTAGGTGCTGGACTGATCGCACTGTCTAGCAGTAGAGCATCTGGCACGGCACATGCGACCGTTCAAGGCGACCTGCTCGTTGTGGTTTCAATGTTTGCAGCCATTGCGTGGATTCTGATATCGAAGCGACTGATGCGGGGACATTCTGCGCTGATGGTTACAGCTTCGGTCCTTTGGATCGGTACTATGCTGCTGGCGGTCGTCGTCCTAACTACATTCGGTGTTCCCTCGCTGCATTATTCAACCCGCGCATGGGTTGCCGTGGCTGAACAAGGACTTTTCGCCACCACGGGCGCGACAGTTTTGTGGAATTGGGGGCTCAAGCGGGTTCCCACATCTCACGCAGGAATTTTCGTGAATTTGGAACCGCTGGTCGGCGCGATTCTCGGTGTATTCCTGCTACATGAGGTCTTGGGGAAGATGGCTATCGCAGGCGGTGCGCTGATTATTGGAGGAGCCGTTTATTTCAGCTACAAGCCGGAGAGCAGCAGTTGAGTGGCGAGAGGAAAGGGCAGCAGGACGGTTAGCCCCGTCCGGACTGGATTTGGCTGCCCAGGTTGTTCTCTTAATTAGGTAATACGCGGGATTTCGGATTTTTCAGTCCATCGCGAGGAGGTTCTTAGTTGCATGGCAGAGCGAAATGTGCCGACTAGTCCGCAGCAGTTGTCAAAAGGTTCCTCGTAGCCCGATTCGCACCTGAAACGGTTCGACGGGATGGAAAACGTCTGTGAATTGCGGCGTAGCAGTTGGCGTTATTCGGGAAGTATAGGCGTAGTCAATGTCGTGATCGCTGCGGTTCAGCAAATTCAAAAATTCGGCCCAAATACGCCATGTCTCGTTGATTTGATAGCCGACCTCCGCGTTGAGCAACGCTGTTGCCTTTGAGCGATAGATTCCATCGGAGGTCAAATCACGGGGGCCAAAGTAGCGAAGGCGCAAACTCTCCGAAAAACCTTTGAGATAGTGCGCCGTAATGCCAGATGCAAACACCCATCCAACCGCTTCGGGCACCCACTTTCCACCCGGACTGCCCGGAGCCGCGTCCGCTGCGTCGATTGAGGTAAAACGGGCGCGGGAGTCCGCCATGTCAAAATCAAAAGCCCAATGTTCCCGTGGCATGTAGTAGTTTGCCCATTCGACACCGTAGCGGTTGCTCGGCTGTTGTGAGGCGACCGTGCCTCCGGAGTCGCCGTCCTGCTGTAGTTCGGAAGCACTGTGGAGATACCAGAGCGAAAGGGTGCTTTGCAGATGTCGCAAGGCTAGAGTGCGCACGCCGACTTCCCCGCCTTTGGTTGGGATCAGAAGGGGAATTCTTGAGGAGGGCGTGTTGGGGTAAGGATTGGTCGCCGAAACGGGTTCCACCGTTTGTGTTGCGCCACGCGCATCGTTGCTGTGGAAACTGAAGCCACCCTGTACGTAGAACTCCGTGTTAAACCACGGGCCGAAAATCAAACTTAATTTCGGGCTGGGCAGCACCTTCGTGGCCGTACCCGAATTGGCCGCGGTAACCAAACTGGTCACGTCAACGTGTTCAACGTCGCCGCGCAGGGCCGCGACCGTGCGGAATTTGTCCGCCCACCGCACTTTGTTTTCCGCATAAAAACCCACTTGCGTGTCCGTAAAGGGATCTGCTTGCGTGGTCCCTGGCAGAGTCGTGCCAGTGGACACATCAGTTTTGTCCACGCGCACGCGATCTTCCGCTTGAAAGAGTCCGTTGTGAATCCAATCGTTGCGGACTTGCAGGCCAAACGTGTTTACCACCTTTCGGCCAAACCACTCGTTGAAAATCGTGTGACGTGCGTCCAACCCAGCTACCCAACGTCTGTCCTTCTGCTCGAATTGGTCGCCGCGAACTGGGTCTGTCAGGAAGTAACTGAAATCAGAAAATAGGTCGAGATCATAATAAAGTCCGTAGACCATGAGTTGCGTTTCGGAGTTTGCATTCCGACGATGCCATTCAGCCTGCAAGCTGTAACGCTGAGAATTGCCGCCGTCAGTCGGATTCAGTGTGCCGAAGAAACCAACGAGGGGCACGGCGTTAGCGGCGATCTGATCGCTGGAGTTCCATTTTCCATGGTAAGCGCGTGCTGTGATGCTGAAACCATCGCCGTCTCCACCCCGGCTGTAGGTTAGAAATCCGTTGAACTTGTAATAGTTGTCCGGACGCTTCCACGGGCCGTCATCGTGATACGCCTCGCCGCCGAACAGCAAAGTGCCCGAACCCAGCTTTCGCGACACGCCGAAAACGGCCCGCCCATAACCATACATACCGCCTTCCACGTTGAAGAAATTCTGGGGTAGTGTCTTGAAAAACACCAGATGGGCATTTCCAGCCGAGCCATAGTTGCCGACATCGGCGGAATACGGACCCTTCTCGAAATCCACCCGCTCTACAAACTCAGGGATGACGGTGTTCATGTCCGCGTAACCCTCGCCGTGCGCGTGCGACGGCAGGTTAAGCGGCATACCGTCGAGGAAGACGGCGAAATCTGTGCCGTGGTCGAGATTGAAGCCGCGAAGAAAATATTGGTTGGCTTTTCCGCCGCCCGCGTGTTGAGTGATGATGACACCGGGAACCGTCTCCAAAACCTCTCCCGAACGAAGAATCGGACGATCTTGGATTTCCGTTGCGCCTACCGTTCCCTGCGTGGCGGACTCGGCGACTCCGATGAGGCTGTCGGCCCGGCCCTGCACGCTTATCGTAGTGCTCTCGGACCCCACAGCCAGAGAGATGCGCAGCGGGGGAGTTTCGATGGTCCCTATGGTGACGGAGATTTCTTTGGTTTCAAAACCGGGATTTGATACTACGAGTCGATAACTATCTGCCGAGAGTCCAGCAATAATGAAGAAACCGTTCCTGTCCGACTGTACCATTATTTTTACAGTACCGTTCGCGCTCCGAACCTGCACGGTAGCCCCGGCAATCACCGCGCCAGACGTGTCAACGACCGTTCCTGATAGCTGGAACGGATAAGGCTTATCACTCGTGGCGACGGGCGTCCGCTCCTGTGCGGCTAAGGCGCACGGCATGAGAAATAGCAGCAGAACAGTGGTGCGGATTGCCCGCGCAACCATGGTGGTCGCACCGTTCATCTGACTGTCTCCCATTCTTACGAATGAGAATACCAGTCCGAATGCGGTGACCATTGGCTGCAAGAGAGGCACTGAGTTTCAATCCAGTGATGAAGGCAGGAGGGGCAGACTCCACCCGTGTCGAAGGTATTCCACGAATGACCGCACTCGCAGAACCATTTGTCTTCCTTCTGGGGCGACCAGCCGCACAACGGGCAGCGGATGCGCGGGCCGGATGTGTCCCGGTCTCGATCAACGTCTTGGTCGGGAGCAATGACCGGATTGTCTGCGACCCGACTCATGCCTGCTCCAACCGAACTGCGCATCCAGTCCGAAGCGTGTTTTGGATTTCCGTTAGGGAATCCGTAGCCCGAATCAGGTCATCAATCGCGGATTGTGGGGCATCAGAACGCACTTGAACACGGTAGCTGATGTCGCGTGCTGGCTCACCGGGACCTCCAAATCTTCCCGTTACTTCAACCTTCACATTCTGAACATCGATGCCGCACTTCACCGCCTCCCGATAAAGATCGTTACAAAAGCACGTCGCAAGAGCCGTGAACAATAGCTCACCGCCATTGATGCTGGAGCCTCGTCCAACGCTCTTCGGAGCTATCGCAATGGACTGCTTGCGGCCCGCTGTTTCAACTTCAACGCTGTGACCGGATGGAGTATTTGATAGGCGAGCAGCAATTTTCATAGCGGGTCTGGTTCTCTTTTATTACGCGAACAGATCAGATTGAGGCGTAGCGATGTCTACGGCGACTGAACATTCCGGGTCATCATTCGACACATTGTTAACGCGGGTGCTCACCGGGTAACTGCGCATGAAACGGGCATCGTAGGGCTTCGACAGTTCAGAGATCGCAGCTACATTCTGCATTCCGCGATCGAGCCACAGGTCGTAGCTGTCAGGATCGAGAATCACGGGCATTCGGTCGTGGATCGCTGAGGTCACGGCATTGGGAGTTGTCGTCAGAATCGTACAGGTCTTCACCCAATTTCCATTGGAGTCTTTCCAGCCGTCCCACAGACCAGCCAACGCGAACAACTCGCCCTCTCTGACTTCAAAGCAATAGGGCTGCTTGAATGCGCTTTTTCGTGCCCACTCGTAGAACCCGTCTGCGGGATCAGGCACCTGCGGAATTTCAACGGATCACGGAAAGTAGGCTTGGTCGCCGCGCTCTCCGACCTTGCACTGATCGTGCCTGTCGCGACAGCCGGGTCCTTTGCCCAATGCGGGATGAGACCCCACTTCATCAGGGTAAGCTGCCGGATCGGTTCCTTGGGATGTTGGCGGATGACTGGAACGGGCTGAGTCGGCGCGATGTTGTAACGAGGCTCCCAGTCATCGTCCCACGGTGCGGTCTCGAAATACTCCTCGATGATTTGCTTCCGGCGCGACAATCGGTAGCGACCGCACATGGTCGAGAGATTATCGCAGAAGGTAAGGTTGGTTCTGCGGGGATTCACTAAAACTAAAATCCTCGTTATGAAAGCAGGAGTTCACAGCATTCGAACAGCCCACGAGAAATTAACCAAAGTTCGTTCAGAACTGCTCGCACTGGAGCAACGGTTTCAGACGGTACAGACAACACTCCGGAGGGCGATAGTGGCACTGCCTCTTGAACAGCAACTGCCAGCTTATCCCTCACGAGCCGCTCCAGTGCCTCCACTTCGTTCGAGGGGTCAGCCTCTGAAGGTCGGTGCTTAGCTTGCGGCAAAGGTTCAGCAGGCCCTGCGACTTGAGACGAAAAAGGAAGCCGAGATTGCCGTGGGAGCCGTAATCGCTGCTTTGGAGGGGACTCTGCTGAATAACCTCGGCACTGATGGCTTCTCGCTAAAGCTCGGCGGGTTCGGAAAGTTCAAGGTGCGACATCTCAAGCCTGTAGAAAAGCGAGTCGGATTCTCAGGCGAGACCGTGATGACCAAGGGGCGAAGGAAGGTGAAGTTCGTGCCACTCGGGATGCTTCGGGCGAATGAGACCTTCGGATGACGGCATCAGAGGGAGATAGTGACCGGGGGGGCGTAAGCTGATCCAGCCGCTCGTCGAGAGTTCCAGTTGCTAACGCTACAGCATGAGGTAGCGCAGAGGTATCGCACCCGGTTTTTGTCCCAATTTGTCCCAAAATTCTTCCAAAACGAACTTGAATTTCACCAGTTTTTGTGCAAGAAAGGATTGCTCGAAAAATCGGGGTGTTCGCTGCTCCGGCTAAGTTGAAGGTGGAAAAGCAATAAGAATTCCCCATTTTTACGGGCAAAATTCAATGGGTCACAACTTCGATTCCCGGTAGCGCTACCAAATACCTCCCGGCGAGTATTCCATTCCTAAGAGAGGTTTCGACGTAGTCGTCTTGTTTTTCTGACTGGCATTCGATTAGCAGTCGGCGCGTGGCCGTGACTGGCGCCCGGATAATGCGGTGATTGCAGTTTGGGCCGCAGACCTGTTAGATATACTCTTTACCAATGGACGTTGAACGCCTTATTGACGACATCGAGCAGCTTGAGGAAATGTTCGACAGGCCAGATATCAGGCCACTCAGCGCGAGCGATGTCGCTGCGGCGAACCGAAGGCACGATGAAATGAACGCCAGCAGTCCGTGGTTCCGGCTGTGGCAGCATTTTGGTGTCTGCTGCCGATCTGAGGCTCCGGTAATCCAACTACCGGAATAAGTCCGGCTCCACTCACATTGACCGATCTGCGATATCTGTTGCCTGGGCGGTCAGAATAATCTGCAATTCCAAAAGAAATCGGGACCGGATGCCGGCCCCGTTTCTGTGCAACTGAGCTGTGCTCTAGAACGTGAACTTTGCGACCAACGCGATCGTGCGTGCGTTGCTTGCGAACACGGCCCTGGGATTGTTGAAGTTCGCATCCCCCGGGGTAACGAACGCGGTATAGCCGGTTCCCACCGAGGCAAACCCGTTCACGTCGTTTACTCCCAGCCCAAAGCCCGGATTGCTTCCGGGAATGAACTGAGGATGGTTGATGATGTTCCCAAACTGCGCGCCGAACCGGAACTTCATGGTCTCGGTGAAATTGAGTTCCTTGTAGACTCCGAGATCGATGTTGTTGGTGCCCGGCGTTTGCAGCGTGTTCCGGCCTGTGTTGGGCAATGCTCCTAAGCCGGCTCGAATGAATTGTGCCGTAGGATTGTTGGCCAGGTAAGCCACAACCAAGCCGGCGTTCGGTCCGGAAGCGGCCATCAGCGGGGAGACATCGGTGCCCGTTCCGTGAACACCGGCCGGATTCGTAATGACCCGGTCGCCGGCTGGATCACCATTCAGGTTGGCGTCTTGTTGCGACTGAGCGGTGACCCATTCGCCGGTTTCGTATGTGTAGACTGGGCTGAAGGTCCAATTGCCGAGGACATTCTTCCTCAGCCAGTTACCGCCCTTGAAGTACGGCAACTCGTAGACCATGGCCAGAGTGAATCGCTGAGCCCGGTCGAGAGCGGAGTTCGCCTTTTCTGCAGCGAAGTTGAAGAAATCCTGCGGACGACGAGGCGTGATGTCGCTGGTATGAAAATCCGCAGTGCTGTTATCGATCGTATGGCTCCAGGTGTAGGCGGTCTGGAACGTGAGTCCATGGTTGAACCGGCGAATCAGTCCTGCCTGCAATCCGTTGTAAGAGGACTGGCCACGCGGGACGAATGCAGTGATCGCACTGCCAAATCCTGCGTTGGCATAGTTGGCCGGCTCGATGTCCGCATTGGCCAAAGCGATCAGATTGTCCAGGCTGTTCGGCAGAGCGTCCAGCGTCGCCTGGTCTGGAGCCTGGATGTAAGTCGGCAGAGCCGTCGCAGGAGTAACTACCGATGCCAAATTGATGATGTCCTGCAACGGGAGGTGAACTCCTCGAGTGCCCACGTAGTTGATTTCGGCCGTATAGTTCTTGCCGAAAGAATGCTGCACTCCGAAGTTCCAGTTAATGGAGTAGGGATCTTGCTCCTTGTTCGGGATCCAGTTGGCAGTATTGGCGAGCGCGTCAGCCTTGCTCAGAACGGTAATGCCGCTCCCGGCACTGGGCGGAAGCCCGCCATTCGCCAGGAAGTTAGGAGTCAGCGGAGCAACATTCGGGGCCTGCAAACCCGGTGCTACGTTTTCTGTGGAACCGATTTGCGGAGGGACGGCAAGGCTGCCAATGTTGTCGTAAAGCGTGTCGTAGGCCATGCCGAAGCCGGCCCGGATTGAGGTATCCCCGCTGTTGCCGGGAGAATACGCGAAGCCGATGCGAGGCGCCCAATTATTCTTGGCGGGTTGAACCTTGCCAAAAACGAGGGGCTGATTTCCGGCCTGTGGAACCAGAATGCTCGGCGTGTCGGAGATGGCGTTCAGAATCTGCCGGTTTTCACCCACCGGCGTGGTAGTGTACTCGTAACGAACACCTCCGTTCAAACTCAAATGCTGGTTTACGCGCCAGGTGTCGTTGACATAGAAGTAAATCGCCTTGTCATTGCCATAATAGGTGCTGGACCCGGTACTGCGTTGTCCAAACTTATCGGGCGCGAGGTCTTCCAGAAATACCTGGGTGGCGTTGTATTGATAGTCGCCGCGTGAACGTTGTGTGAAGCCCTGCGGTGAAACATACCAACGGTACTCGGCTCCGACTTTCAAGGTGTGTTTGCCCCTAACAATGCTGACGTTGTCGACAATCTGATAGAAATTCTGGATCGTGAACTGCGGAGCATTCGGGTCAGGCCCAACGTTGACACCATTGCCGAGATCTAAAAGAGTGATGTTTGGAAAGACATCCAGTCCTGGATAGCTGAAGTTTCCCGCCGGAATGTTCTCGTCAAAGCGGTTGAAGCCGACGCGGAATTCGTTCGTCAAATTCGGCGAGAAGGTGTGATATTCACTGGCATTGATCAAGGCGAACGTGATCGAGTACGGCGCAAAGAAAGTCCCTAACTGCGCGCTATTGTCGAGCAAGTTTTCCTTGTTATAGATGAAGCGCCCGCGAATCTGGTCTTTGACCGACATGTTGTAATCCACGCTCTGGACAAAATTCGTCCAACTCTGCCAGGCCGCAGGAATGATGGGGACGTTGCCGACTTCCACAGTGCCGGCCGCACAACTTCCATTCGCCGGTGCGCTGTACGGATTGGCCCCTAATTGTGTCGCTCCGCTGTTCGTTGTTCCGTTGTAGGTAATGCAACCGGACGCAGCAGTGGCGAGGGGAACGTACTTCTGAAAGATCTGAAAGTTTGCGGCACTGAGATTGGGATCGGCGCCGATCGCGGCGAGGCCGGCCGAAGTGGGTGTCTGCACGGCTCCTCCGCCAACCGAGATGAATCCGACGGGGTTGCGCTCAAAATTGGTGAAGAAAAAGAGCTTGTCTTTGATGATCGGACCGCCGATGGTGCCGCCGAAACGATTGGCATCAAAACGGGGATTCGCGGTGAGCCCCTGCTGTACCCAGGTTTGATCTACGGCGTTCAGATTGCGATTCCGGAAATATTCATAAGCGGAGCCATGAAAGCTGTTGGTGCCGCTCTTGACGGTTGTATTGAATTGGCCGCCGGAAGAGTGACCGAACTCGGAATTGAATTGATTCGACAGTAGCGTAAAGTTCTCGACGGCTTCCGGCGGCACGGTAATCAATGCTCCGGTTACGGTCTTGTTGTTGTTGTCGACGCCCTCAACGGTAAAGTTATTGTCCCGCGGGCGCTGACCTCCGACCGAGGGACCAACGCCATCTCCCATCGCGCTGCCATTCGTCACCCCCGGACTCAACAACGAGAGATTCAACACGCCGGCACCTGCGCCACCTGCGGAGGTGAGGCCGAGATCCTGCGAATATTGAGGATCGTAAGTAGATTGCAACTGCGCGGTGGTGGTGTCGATCGCCGGCGGAGCGCCCGTCACTTCAACTGTTTCGGTGGTTGCGCCCGGCGGCAAAATCGCATTTCGGGTGCCGGTTTTGTTCAGTTCTACACTCGTTTGTTCAACCACAGTGCGAAAGCCGGATGCTTTCACCGTGATGTTGTAAGTTCCTACTGGAAGATTTTCAAACCGATATTCACCGGTTGAGTTCGTGTGGGTCACGGCCGAAGCGTTCGTGCCGATGTTGGTTGCTGTCACCTCAGCATTCGCCACCACCGCACCGCTTGCATCAGACACCGTACCTACCACGTTCCCGCTGATCGCCTGACCAAAGGCGGTGCTGATGCACATGATCAGCAGGCTGAACAACACAGTTAGAAATCTCAGGGATGGAGAAAGCCGAGCAAGCTTCATGTAATTCGCTCCTGACATGTCAGACCGTCCCACAGAAAACACTTTCGATGTGTTTGTCCGCGAAACATGGCGTAATAGCTACTGAACCAACGTGTCGCACATGCGTCGCCATAACAGATTTCCCCTAAGACATTCCCTGTAAATACTCGCGCACACGGCAGCGATGTTTCGCTTTTCCAAAATCAGAAAATGATCGTTCGCGAATTATGGATTCTTGTAGTTGCGAAGCAGGCAGACAATTGTGAGTCATTAGTGCTGATGTGAGTTGTTAGGGCCGGCGCCTATGGAAAGTTGAGGCGAGGCGGCTATTCCCCTTGTATTGCAAGGGGAGATATGCAATTCTTTTTTCCTTGCAAAGGGGAGCTTATGAGCCTGCCTAAACTCGAATTTCTTCGTGGCACTCTCGACGTTCTGATCCTCAAGTCCCTGGTCTGGGGTCCGCAGCATGGTTACGGGATCACCACCTTCATTCGACGCCAGAGCGATGACGCGCTGCTGATCGAGGAGGGCACCTTGTATCCAGCTTTGTGGCGGCTCGAGAGCAGAGGATGGCTCGCGGGCGAGTGGGGACTCTCCGAAAACAATCGCAAGGCGAAGTTCTATCGGCTCACGTCGGAGGGCCGGCGCCGTCTACGTGAAGAGGTGAAAACGTGGGAAGCATATGCGGTGGCCGTAGCGAAGGTGCTGGCTGCTACGCGACTGCCGGAGCCTGAGGAGGTCTGATGACGAGCATGCCGTTCTGGCGCCGCTATGCCCGCTTCTTCGGTCCGGATCCGGCCGCGGATGTGCAGGAGGAAATCGGTTTTCATCTCGAGGCCAAGGCCGAAGACCTGATCCGGCAAGGCTTGACGCCCGACGCGGCACGGAAAGAAGCAAAGCGGCAGTTCGGGGATTTGCGTGAGGTGCAACGCATGGGACAGCAGATCGGCAAGAAATCCGAGAGACGCAAGCGGCTCCGAGATTACTGGAGCGATTTGATCCACGACGTCCGCTACACGTTCCGCACTCTTCGCCGGGATCCGGGCTTCGCGGTCATCTCAGTGGCAATCCTGGCGGTGGCGATCGGCGCCAACATCGCCGTATTCAGTGTGGTGAATACTCTGCTCTTGCGACCTTTGCCGTTCCCGCACGCGAACGAGTTGGTGTGGATCGCTCCGCCTCCGACCTCGTGTGGCTGGTCGTGCGCGACCTATTCAGCGGATGGCTATGACGAGTTTCGAGCCGAGAGCCGCGTCTATCAGGACGTTACCGGGTATGAGGCTTTCAGTACACCCGAAAATTTCAGGCTGACTGGCCGCGGTCAGCCGGTGCCCGCGACCGGAATTGAAGTCATCGGAAATTTCTTCCAGGTTCTCGGCGTGCAGCCGGCGATGGGCCGTTTGTTTACTCCAGAAGAGACTCACATCGGGGTTGTTCCCGATTCGACCGGTACTTCCGTCGTCCTACTTTCCAACGCCTATTGGAGGCGTCAATTCCATTCCGACCCTGCCCTCGTTGGACAAGCCATCGAACTGAATGGTGCGCCAGTCACGGTGGTCGGCGTGCTGCCGGAGACCTTCGATTACGGCGCGGTATTTGCTCCCGGCTCAAAGGTCGATTTCTTCGTGCCGCTGAACCTGGATAAAGAGCGGATGTGGGGCAACATCGTGACGCTGGTCGGACGCCTCAAGCCGGGCGTCACCGTGGCGCAGGCAGTCGATGACGCCAATCGCGTTGCGCCGGATCTTTATTTCAATACGAAGTATCCGCAGAGTCGCGGCCAGTACAAGGGAAACATGGTGCCGGTGCCGCTGAAGGATTACGTCAGCGGAAAGTTGCGCCGTTCTCTGATCGCCCTCTGGTTGGCTGTAGGGACGATTCTGCTGATCGCGGGCGTGAATCTCTCGAACCTGCTGCTGGCTCGAACTGCCGCGCGCGCAAAGGAGTTTGCGATGCGCGGTGCTCTGGGCGCGGGACGGGGCCGGATCGTGCGGCAGCTTCTTATGGAGAGCCTTGTGCTCTCCGGCGCAGGCGCGGGGTTGGGGCTAGGCCTTGCGCTCGGCTTAATACGATGGCTGGCTCATGGAGAGTCCCTGGCACTGCCGCTTTTGAGCGCACTGCGAATCGATGGCCAGGCGCTCGCCTGGACCATTTCGATCGCCATACTTACCGCGCTGATCTTCGGCTTGCTCCCCGGCTTGCGAATGGCAAGCGGCAATCTGCAGGGAGTGCTGAAGGATTCCGGCGCTGGAGCCGGACTCGGCCGCCATCACGAACGAATCCGCAGCGTTCTGGTGATTACGGAAATCGCTCTCGCCTGCGTGCTGCTGGTGAGCGCCGGGCTGCTGCTGCGAAGTTTTACGAGAGTGCTGCAAGTGGACCTTGGGTTCCAGCCCAATCAGGCGGCATCGATGAACGTCTGGTACAACGACAGCGCACCGACCGAAAAAGAAAGTATCGCCAAGCGCGGAGAAATATTTCAGGAGATTCTGGCTCGCGTGGGTGCCATTCCAGGAGTGCAGGCCGTAGGTATTTCGGATTATCTTCCGCTGGGGCCGAACCGTTCCTGGGACACTCCATTGCCCAAGGGAAAGACATACGTTCCCGGCGAGTTGCCGGAGCCTCTGGTTTACGTGATCACGCCGGGATTCATCCGGGCCATGGGTATTCCGCTGCGTGGGCGCGACTTCACCTGGGCCGATGGTCCGAACAGCGAGCGAGTGATCATTATCAATGCTTCAATGGCGCGCCGGTTCTGGCCCGGCGAGGATCCTGTGGGCAAGATTCTCATGCGTGGCGATGAAGAAGATCACGTCGTGGGTGTGGTCGATGACGTGCACGAGGAGAGCGTCGAGAGCATCGTTGGAGCGCAGGTCTACTATCCGGCGATCCAGCAAGGGCCGTCCCGTGCGCAACTTGTGGTTCGCAGCAGTTTGCCGCCGGCGGCGCTGGCTCCCACCGTTTTGCGCGCCTTGCGGGAATTGAATCCAAATCAGCCGGCGGTGGAGTTCCGGCCGATCCGGACGATCGTTGATCACGCCGTTTCACCACGGCGATTCTTCATGCTTCTGGTCGCGGCGTTCGCGGGGATCGGTCTGTTGTTGGCCACGCTCGGCATCTACGGGGTGATTTCTTATTCGGTGGCGCGTCAGACCCAGGAGATCGGAGTCCGGATGGCGCTCGGCGCAACCGCAAAGCGCGTACAGCGGCAGGTTCTGGCCAACACCCTGCGGCTTGCCGTTTCCGGTATCGCCTTGGGCGCGCTGATCGCCATCGTCGTAGCCAGGGCGATTGCTTCGCTGCTGTTTGCCACCTCTCCCTGGGATTTGCCGAGCTTTGTGGGAATGGCGATGGCACTTCTGCTAGTCGCGCTTGTCTCCGGTTACGTGCCAGCGCGGCGCGCTTCCGGCATCAATCCTATGGAAGCTTTGCGCAACAATTGATAGGAGTCAGATTCAGTCTTATTTGTTCGAGATCACGAAATTGACCGTGCTCGTCTCATTGCCGCTTACCGTGACGTCTTTTTCCCAGGTCTTCGGCTCGGTAAAGACGGGCCGCTCGACGCGATGCTCGGTCAGGACGTCATAGGCTTGTTCCGAGCGGCGTAGAGCGAGCGGTCTCCCGCTCACGGATTTTTATAACCCGCCAGATCCTTTGCCGCCGGCCACGGCGGGCCAGTTAATTCGATCGGAGCAGTCCGACGATTACGACCTGCCGCTTGAGGTCTCGATCGTTCGCATCCTGTATCATTCGCGGTCCGCGCGCGGCGAGGATGTCGCCGCTTCCGGAGTGGTCTTATTCCCGGACCGAAAGGCTCCGGCTGGAGGCTGGCCACTGATCGCATGGGCTCACGGCTTGACCGGTGTAGCCCGCTCTTGCGCGTCGTCGCTGACGCGAAATCTTGACAACGGGCCAGTTCTCGCCATGTACGTGCACTTGGGATACGCAATTGTGGCCAGCGACTCCACCGGCCTGGGCACGCCGTTTCGCAATGCCTTTGCCGATATGGACTCCAACGCCCTCGACGTCATTTACTCGATTCCGGCGGCCCGCAAGGCTGTACCCCAACTGGGGTCCCGCTGGATTGCGATGGGAATTGGCGGGGGTGGAAGCACAGCCATTGCAGTGGATGGGTTGGAGCACGAGGTTCACGACCCAAACTACCTGGGTAGTCTCGCTTTTTCACCTCAGCCCGATCTCGCGAGTCAATATGCGTCGCTGGCAGTCCTGCCGCCGCAGGATCCCTTGCTGCTCGCCTATGGTATTCAAACCGTGTATCCGACGTTTTCCTTCAAAGATGTCCTGAGCGAAAGAGCGCTGGCGCTTTATAGCCAGATATCATCCGACTGCAGACAGGAAGCAGAAAACCGATACACAGCCGCCGAGATGGTGAAGGCGGGGTGGGAAAAGAATTCATTGGTGCAAGACTATTTCCGCCGCAACCGCCTGGGTTCCCGGTTGGCGAGCGCACCTCTGCTGATTCTCAGCGTCAATGAGCCCGGAGCAGCACAATCCGAGTCACGCCTGTGCGCGCGGGGCGATATCGTCGAATCTGACGTCTATGCCGACAGCAATTCCGGCATGCTGATTGGAGATTCGGTCCGCGACCAGATCGACTGGATCGAGGCAAGATTTGGGAACAAGCCGCCACGCGGCAACTGTGGTGTGCCGCACTGAACTTGTGGTTCGCTGATCAGAACTTGTTGGCCATCATTACGGCGAGAACGACGGGAAGGTAAATCACGGAGGCGTGCACCACCCGGCTGGCCGAGACCACAGCCGTGGACTTAATGAGCTTCATCACGTAATTCATGAAAAAAGCTCCGGCCAGCAGCATCGCCGCGGGATAGATGAATCCTCCACGCGCTAAGGCAGGAAGAATGGTCGTAATCACGAGCAGGATCGTAAATCCGAAGATCTCTGCGCGGGTGAACCGTGCCTCTCGGTCAAAGCTGGGCAGCATGCGGTAGCCGGCGCGGGCGTAATCGTCGCGATACATCAGGGCGATCGCGAGAAAGTGCGGAAACTGCCATAGGAACAGAATGGCAAATAGAAACCAGGCCTGCGGGTCAATCTTGCCTGCGGCCCCCGCCCAGCCGATCAGCGTCGGCATAGCCCCGGGAAAAGCTCCCAGGAACGTGCAAAGCGGGGTCTTTCGTTTCAGTGGCGTGTAGATGAACAGGTACGACAAGAGAGTTGAAATCGCGAGAATCGAAGAAAGCCGGTTCACCGCGACCAGAAGATAAAGACCACCGGCCACACTGAGCAGAATCCCGAAAACGAGGGCCTCGCGTGCGCTGAGTCGTCCGCTGGGCAGAGGTCGGCCGGCGGTGCGGCGCATGCGGCCATCCCAGACCCGCTCCATCCATTGATTCAGCGTGGCCGTGCCGCTGGCAACCAGCAGCGTGCCCACAACCGTGTTCACCAACCCGAACCAGTGCATAGGCCCACGCGATGCCAGGTAAAAGCCTGCCGAAGTGGTCATCAGGATGAGCAGGTTGACTTCCGGTTTGGTCAGGATGTAGTAGTCGCGGAGCTTCGACATAATTGCTTTCGAACCCATGGTCCCCGGGAAGGCAGTGGTCGTCATATTACCAGTGATCGCCTGGCTGCGTCGAATCGTCCAAATCGTCGGGCCGGCGAATCTGATTCCGTTTCCGATAGACGGCAAAAATGAGTCCGATCGTCCCGAGCGTCGGAGGAACGATGAGGATCAGGATCCCATTCTTTAGGGCCTGAATCATTCTCGATCCCGAGGACGCTGCCTGCGTATAACACAATGCGCAGCTCTGCGAGAACGCCGGAGCTGCAAAGCTCACCAACAGCAAAGCAAAAAAAAGCAAAACTATGCTGCGGACCATCCGCTTTCGTGTGTGCCTCACTGCTGTACTACCCCCGATCGTGCTGATCTTTGACTCCGCTGACGGAGGGATGGTCGCCGTTCCGCAATCGATTCTCGCGAAGTGGAAAGCGGGCGAACTCTCCGATGCTGCGCTATGGCACGCCAGCTTCTTCGATCCGCCGGAAACGTTCATTACTTCGAATACGCCAACGCGGTAAGAGACTGTTCGGGCCCTACCGCACCAACGCCCACGGATACATTCCCACGTTGATTTTCATAATCATATAACTGAAGCCACCGACATCTGGCTTTGGCTGATGCGGCGTATTGGGCGGAATCAGCAGCCAGTCGCCCGCTTTGACCTTGAACGTTTGCCCGCCAATGACGGGCTGGCCACGATACTCTCCGGGGATGATGCCGTCTTTGTCATGCAGGTTTTGCTGGTTGGCAATCTTGCCGCCGACGATCATTTCGCCGGTGCCGCCCGTGAAGACGTAAAAATCATAAGCGCCCGCATGCATTTCGGCGTCGTCCCACAAACTGTCGACCTTAGTCAGGCTGGGTACCGGGTGATCACGGTGCATGCGATAGAGCATGAATATGCTGAAGTTGCGGCTTTGAATATGTACCGGTCCGCCGCCGATCGACTGCGAGCTCCCGCTTCCGGCTTCGGCCGCGAGTTTCGCTGCCCTCGCCGCCAGTTGCTCATGCGCCGCCTTGATGTCGTCAATGTTCCAATGCGTGATCGGCGGGGCGTCCGGCGCCAGCGCCGGCTCACGGGGGGAATCGTAGCCGAAGGGCTGAGTGGTTTGCTGCGCTTCCTGTGCGAATGCGTTCTGCGCGAGAGAGAAATCGTCGATGTGGCCACTGAGCACCGGTTCTGACGACGGCTTGCTTGCCCTGCCTACCAAGTAGCCGAAGAGCGCAGCGGCAATCACGATTACCGGGAAAATTCGTTTCATAGTTTGGCCTCTGATCTTTAAGGTTGGGACGGCTTGTTGCGCTCGGGTTTGGTTTCTTCGAACTGGATCTGGGTCAACCACTCCGCCTGATTTCGCAATTCGTTTTTTCCGGCAGGAAATTTGTTGAAGTTCAGGATGTAGGCGAGCACGTCCGCCTTCTCACGGCGCGGCACGCGTTCCGGCTTATCCTGCGGCATCGTTTTACGGATACGCTCGAACAGGTCGCCTAAAGTGAGTCCATTCCAATTCGACAGAAATTTCCCGCCACTGAGTGCCGGCGCCTCGCCGGTCCCGTTCAGCCGATCTCCGTGACATGTGGAGCAGTCTTTCTGATAAAACTCCTCGCCGCGTTTCGCTTGATCCTCCGTGTATACGCCATCCCAGACAGATTGGGACCGAGACGACTGTGCATCCTGCGCGAGTACGCGCGGGAAGTGGCACACTACGCCCACGCAAACTCCAAGTACGATCGCCAGCAGGAATCCTTCTTTGGTGTCGATCGTCGGCACTCTGCTCCTTCAATCATTCGTGGACGGCAGGGCATAGGCGAGGTATTCGCCAGAATACGCGCCTCCGCTCACCGCGATCACGATGTATTGCTTTCCATTGAGCATGTAGGTCATGGGCGAACCGCTCTCCGGCCCCGGCATGTAGACGGCGCCAACTTCTTTTCCAGAGGCTTTGTCATAGGCGCGCAACATTGCGCCACGGGGATGATCGGCGGTCGTCGTGACTTGAGCTTCTCCGGCGATTACGAGTGTCTTCGTCACCAGCGTGCCGACGGTGTAGCTTTCCTGGCCGGTGCGCGGAATGCTCAGCCCTTTCAGCGCCGGATGATTTCGGATCAGGTCGGGGGTCTCGCCGTGCGCGATCTGCCAGAGGATTGCGCCGCTGTCGAGATTGATCGCTGTGATCGTCCCATATGGCGGCTTAACAAGAGGCAGGCCATCGACGTTCAGTTCGACATACTCGCTCGCGCCGCGTTTCTTCGGCATGGGCGCATCGGCTCCGGCATTCTCGCCTGGTCCGTGAATCGCTTTGACCTCCTGGCCGGCTGTTCCATATACGTAGCGCATGTCGGAAACTTCTTTCGGCGGCTGCACCATCCCGATCGGTTCCAGGCAGGAATTGCAGGCGTAGAGGTAAGCAATGTGCGTTTCAGGATCGTAAGAGCCACCCGGCCAGTTCGTTCCGCCGGAAGCAGTTCCTATCGTGAGCGTGCCCAGCGTGCCATTCGCGTCGCTGAGGCTCGGGGGCGTGAACACTGGGCCAAGCTTGTATTTAGCGGCAACCGACTTCGCCTTCTCGCGAAGCTCGGGAGTGAAGTCGATCAGATCATCGGTGGAAATTCCATTGCGGCTGTACGCAGCCGGCCTGGTTGGGATGGGCTGTGTCGGTGAATACCATTCGCCGGGAACGTCGCCTTTTGCAACCGGCTGCTCGGGCATCGGCCACACCGGCTTGCCGGTCACGCGATCGAAAACGTAAAGAAATCCCTGCTTGCTTGGCTGAGCGACGGCCTTGATTGGCTTGCCATTGACGGTGATGTCAAGCAGCAGCGGCGCCGAAGAAATATCCATGTCCCACAGTGGGTGATGGACGAGTTGGAAGTGCCACTTCCGCTGGCCGGTCTTGAGGTCAACACACACTAGGCTTTCGCCAAAAAGATCGTTGCCACGACGATGGCCGCCGTAGAAATCGCCCGTGGGAGATTCGACGGGTAGATAGACGAGCCCGAGTTGCTCATCGACGGTGATCTGCGTCCACACGCCGGTGTTGCCGGTATATTCGGCAGAGCCATCCAGCCACGTGTCGTGACCGAACTCGCCTTTCTTCGGAATCGTGTGGAAAATCCACAGGCGCTTACCGGTACGCACATCGAAGGCGCGAACGTAGCCTTTGTTGTTGCGCATGCTTTTGGGGGTGAAGCCTTCGCGGAACGCCGCGCCGATGATGATCGTGTCTTTCGCGACGACCGGCGCAGACTGGATCCCGATCTCCCCCGTGGTGAGATCGGGCTCGATCGTCTGATCGTCATTGAGCTTTAGATCGACGGCACCCCCATCACCGAAGCTGGCGACACGCGCGCCCGTCTTGGCATCGAGACAGATGAGGCGAAAGCCTGGCGTCACATAGAAAATGCGCTCTTCTTTGCCGTCGGACCAATATGCCAATCCTCGACCTGACAATTGCCGGGGAGCTGCGGCGCCACGCGCTCCTTCATGTTCGCCATGAACCCACAGCAATTCGCCGGTGGCGGCGTCCAGAGCGATGGCGGCTCGCCGCGATCCTGCCGTCGTATACAGAACGCCGTTGACCATCAGCGGCGTGCCCTCAAGCTTGTATTCCGGACGATTGCCCAGGCTGTCGGTCTTAAACCGCCAGACGATTTCGAGATCGTTGAAATTCGATGAGTTGATCTGATCGAGAGGTCGATACCGCGAGCCAGCCAGATCGGCGGCATAGGTGGGCCACTCACCGTCTTTAGCGCTGGATTGAGCCGAGAGTGGAAGAGGAATACACGAGAGAACAACTGCGACACACACACAAAGGCGGTTCATCGGGACAGATTTCCTGTCGTCCATTAGATTTGATTTTGCGTGCGAACCACTGCGGGACGTCGACACCGTCCCGTCGATCACATCTGCCTGATTTGTTCCCAAGCCTGCTTGATCTTCGTCTTCTGGTCGTCGGTGACGTCTCCATTCGGCGGCCTCTGATAGCTCTGGCGCGTTCCCATCTCGAGGCTGAGCGCGTATTTCATGGGGCCATACTGCTCCACGCTGTCCCCCATCAAGTTCATCGCTGCCTGAAGCTTGTTCAGCGGCTCGGAAATGTCCTTGCCGGCGCGTTTCGCTGCGAAGACGGCTGCAATCTGTTTCGTGAACACGTTGCCTTCTGCCAGAATCGCGCCCATGCCGTGATCCAGTGCAGGTTTCAGATTCTCGGTGGTTCCCGTCCGCATGTTCAGGTTCGGGAACTCCTTCAGGAATGCCTGATACACGCCCGGATCTTCCATAGAGTCTTTGATGCCGGCGAGACTCGGATACTTTTCCATCGCGTGCAGCAGGTCATGGCTGATCGGGATGCCGCTGGCAAATGGAATGTGGTACAGGTTGATCGGAATCGGAACTTTCTCGAAGATCATCGAGAAGTAGCGAACCAGACCCTCAAGCGGCGGATGCTTGTAATAAAAGGGAGGCACGATCAGCAAGCCGTCGGCGCCATTCGAAGCAGCGTGCTGCGAAAGCTCAATCGTCTCGGGAAAATTCGAAGTCCCCGAAGAGACGATGATGTTGAGTCCGTTGCGGTACTTGAATGCAGTCTCGGCGATCTTCTTGCGCTCGACGGTCGAAAACGACGGATACTCACCGGTCGTGCCTAGAACTACAACTCCATCGGCACCGTTCTGTTTCAGATAGGCGAGCACGTCCTTGTACATCGCCTCATCGAAATTCAGATTCTTATCGCAGGGCGTGACGACTGCCACCCAGAACAGCATCTTTTCGGTCGTGCTGGGTGAATGCGGTGCGGCTGTCATCTGGGATGCTTCGGCCGAGGTTGAGTTTCCGGCGACGCCTACAACCGCCGCAGCGCCAAGCGTGCCAAGAAAGTCTCTGCGTGTGGTATCGCCCATGGTTTCCCCCAGACCGCTCGGAAGTCTACGACGCTGACTGGCAAAAGGCAAACTAACGAGGATGGCTGCCGAAACTCCCAGGCAAGAAACTGCGGCGGTCCATCTGGGTTTTACGATATCCGAACACGATCAAACTTATGTCTCTCCGGCTTGCTTCACTGAGTTAGAATGGCTGGGCTCGGGATCTCCAGCGACCCGGGGCATCTCACATCCGACCGCGTTCGATCCGCACTTCCTGTTCTGACCTGGGCTCTAAACGCTTTCCAGAGAAGATGAGTGCGGTGATCGAGGCGGCTAACCTCTACCGTTCGTGTCGTCTATTGTTCATGCGTCGCAGGACCGCCGTTCGGGGCTGAATATGATTGGCAAATCGCTGCGCTCGTACCGCATCGAGGCCAAGATCGGGGCCGGTGGGATGGGCACCGTCTACAAGGCGGTGGATTCGCGCCTGGGACGGACGGCGGCCATCAAAATTCTTTCGACCGCGGCCATGAATGCTGATCGCGAGCGGCGCTTTGTGCAAGAAGCGAAGGCTGCTTCCTCGCTGAACCACCCCAACATCGTGACCATCTACGACATCGACACGCAGGAAGTCGATGGCAAGCCCCTGCAGTACATCGCGATGGAGTTCGTCGCGGGCGAGACGCTCGATCACCTGATCGGGAAGAAAGGCTTGCGCATTCGCGATACGTTGAAAATCGCCAGCCAGATTGCGGATGCTCTCTCGGCTGCCCACGCCGCCGGCATCGTGCATCGCGATCTCAAGCCGGCGAACATCATGGTGACGCCGCAGGGAGCAGTGAAGATCCTTGATTTTGGCCTGGCCAAGCTGAATGAGGCGGAACATCCCGATGCCTATGCCGAAACCATGCACGGGGAAGGTGCACCGCTCACTGAGGTTGGGACGATTCTCGGGACGGTGGCGTACATGTCTCCCGAGCAGGCCGACGGCAAGCCGGTGGATAGCCGCTCCGACATTTTTTCGTTCGGTTCGGTGCTGTACGAAATGGCCACCGGACAGCGCGCCTTCATAGGCGGCTCCAAGCTGTCTTCGCTCTCGGCTGTGCTCTACAAAGATCCGGAGCCGGCATCGCAGGCGGCTGCGGAGATCCCGCCGGAGCTCGATCGCATAATAGCGCGCTGTTTGAAAAAAGATCCGGAGCGCCGCTGGCAATCGATGGCCGACGTGAAAGTCGCGCTCGATGAACTGCGCGATGAGATCGATTCCAGCAAAATCTCTGTTGCCGAGCCAAAGCCGCGCGCTGAGCGAACTGCCCGCAAGACGAGAATATGGGCCGGCGTGGGTGTGTTGGCGGGAGTTCTGCTCGGTCTTGCCCTGCGTATCACTTATGAGCGCGCAGAGAACTTCGCGCGGCCCAGCGCGCCTCCGTCTTTTCAGCGGCTGACCTTCCGCCGCGGCGACGTGACCTCAGCCAAATTCGCTCCCGGCGACGCCGTTGTATACAGCGCGGAGTGGGACGGCGCTCCTTCTACATTATTCGCGGCGCAACCAGGCAATCGTGAAGCTCGACCGCTGGCACTTCCGAGCGCACGGGTATTGGCGATTTCCCCGCGCGGTGAGATGGCAATCTTGCTCGGAGGCGAGGACGTCGGCACTTTGGCGCGAGTTCCCTTTGGCGGCGGTGAGCCGCGCGAAGTGCTGGAGGGTGTCAGTGGCGCCGATTGGGGACCGGATGGAGATTCGCTAGCCGTTGTGCGCGCCATAGCTGGGAAGTTCCGCTTGGAATATCCGATTGGCACTGTGCTATACGAGACGGAATCACGTCCGCCGCTGATGCCGCGCGTGTCAGCCGACGGGAAACTGGTCGCGTTTTTCGATTTTGATGTGGAAGTCGGCGACTATGCTTTGTGCGTTATCGGCCAGGGGCATCCGCGACAGGTCTTGTCGCGAGGTTGGCGCTCGCTGGGAGCACTGAACTGGTCGCCAGACGATAAGGAAGTCTGGTTCTCAGGCGGCCAGCCGGGTGCCGATCCGGCTCTCTATGCCGTCAATCTCTCCGGCTCGCAGCGCATGATTTCGCAGACCGGCGGAATGATCGTCATGCAGGATGTGGCACGCGACGGCCGTGTTTTATTGAGCACCGTCAACTCGCGACTGGGAATTCTCTTTGTCCCGTCCAGTGGTGCGCAACGGGATCTGGCCTGGCTGGATTCGTCTCTGCTGTATGACATTTCCAACGATGCGCGCGCTCTCGTTTTTGTCGAACTCTCCAACGGGCAGGGACGGAACTCGGCAATTTATCTGCGGAAGACGGACGGTTCTCCTGCGATTCAACTGGGCTACGGAAATCGGCCATCGCTTTCTCCAGACGGCAAATGGATCGCCTGTATCCATCATGAAGGCGAACGCTCAAATCTGATGTTGATACCCACTGGTCCAGGGGAGTCGCAATTCGCAGCCATTGAAGGAATTCATTTCGATAACGTGGAATGGCTCTCCGACAACAAACGGATCCTTTTTACCGGCAACGAGAACGGGCGCCCAACCCGCACGTGGATCTATGATCTGGAGTCGAAGAAAGCTGCGCCGCTGACGCCCGAAGGTACGCGCGGGACGCGGGTTTCGCCCGATAGGCAGTGGTTTGTAACGATGGATCCGCACAAGCTGTTGCTTTCTCCGGTGAGTGGAGGGAATTCGAAACCGGTGATCGATCTGCAGCCGGGAGAGAGTGTCGTGCGCTGGAGCGGCGATGGACGCTATCTGTTCTTGCAACAGCATGAAGCAAGCAGTATCAAAATCAGTCGCCTGGAGATTGCCAGCCATCGCAAAGAGCCTTGGCTGGTCGTGAAGGTGCCTGAACCTGGGGCGACGTTCTTTGGCCCACTGGCTCTCTCGGCGGATGGGAAGGCATGCGCAACAACCTTCCAGCACGACTTGGCGAATCTGTTTCTGGTGAGAGGGCTGAAATAATTAGGGTGCCCGCCGGTGTGGCGGCGAGACGCCGCCACGACAGCCGCCGAGAACGGCGGCGCTACGATTACGCCTGCCGCTGCCGTTTCTGCTTCAAATTCAGGGTGCGAATCAAGCGGAACAGATGGTTGGGGTGTACCCCCAGAAGTTTCGCGGCTTCCGTGTAATTGCCCTTCGCCTGTTCGATCGCGCGCTCGATAAGCGCTTTCTTCGCGTCCCGGATGCCATCATGCAGCGCGCCGACGGATTCTCCGGACGCAGAAGATTCTTCGAGAATGGAGTCGGGCAGGTCTTCAAGGAGAATGAGTTCGGTGGAGCCGAGGACTACGGCACGCTCAATCGCATTTTCGAGTTCGCGCACATTGCCCGGCCAATCGTAGCGCATCAGGCAGGCGCGAGCTTCCGGAGAGATTCCTGCCACGTTCCGCTTCACTTTTTCCGCGTGGCGCGCCGCAAAAAATGCCGCCAGCAATGGAATATCTTCTTTCCTGTCGCGCAGCGCCGGCATCTCGAGCGACACGACGTTCAAACGATAGTAAAGATCGGAGCGAAACGCGCCGGTGCGCGATGCCTCCTTCAGATCGCGATTCGTCGCGGCGATCAGGCGTACATCCAGTTTGATCGGTCGCGTGCCGCCCACGCGTTCGAACTCCCGCTCCTGCAAAACGCGCAAAAGTTTGGCTTGCATGGGAAGCGCGAGTTCGCCGATTTCATCGAGAAATACCGTGCCGCCATCTGCGACCTCCAGCTTTCCTTTCTTCTGCGCGACCGCGCCCGTAAAGGAGCCCTTCTCGTGGCCAAATAACTCGCTTTCCAGGAGCGTCTCTGTGATGGCGGCGCAGTTGATGGCGACAAACGGCTTGTCCTTTCGCGCGCTATTCGTATGAACGGCGCGCGCCACCAATTCTTTTCCTGTTCCGCTCTCGCCCGAGATCAGCACCGTAGAATCGCGTCCTGCTACGCGCGAAACGAATGCATACACTTCGCGCATGGCCTTGCTCTCGCCCACCATGCTGTGATGGATGCTCAACTCTTCATGCAGGCGCCGGTTTTCGAGCCCCAGTTGTTCCAGGTGATGGGCATTGTCGATCGCAAGCGCAGCGATGTTTCCCAGGGTCATTACAAGTTGCAGCATGTCGGAGTCGAAGTGGACTCCCGGCAAACTCGCTTCGAGGTACAGCACGCCCAGCAACTTCTCCTGAATCTCGAGCGGCACCGCCATGACGGAATGCACCCGGCGCTCGATCAGGCTGTCGGACTTACGATATTCGTCGTCCCCCTGAACGTCATCGGAGAGCACAGCGAGGTTTTCTTCCAGAACGCGATTCAGAATTGTTTGGCTGGCGCGGACCGGCTGATTTGCTCCCAGCCGGCGATGCCGTCCCATGATTGAGGTAAATTCTGCGCCTCCGTTCTCGGTCAGCAAGATCGCAACCTGATCCGCCGGCACGATCGCGAGAAGCGCCTCGAGCACTTTTTCCTGGAGCGCCGCCAATCCCCGAACCGAATTCAGAGTGCGGCTGAAGTCGAGCAGGACATTCAGCTCGCGTACCGTCTTCGGTGTTGCCGGCAGCGCTGCCCGAGGTGGCTGCAGATACAGAACATCTTCTTTGCGAAGGACGACCGTGGCAGCGCCGGGAGCGATGGCATCGAGTTGCAGGGAATTGCCGGTTTCCGGAACGCTGTTTGCGCCTTGAAAAATCAGAATCGAATTCCCGACCCGAATCTGGTCGCCGTGCACCAGGATTCGTTCGCGCACGGGTACGCCGCCGACAAACGTATTATTACGGCTCTCAAGGTCTTCCAGGCGGAATTCTTCTTTGTCTTTTTGCTTGCGGATGATGCAATGCCGCCGGGAAACGAGAGAGTCGAGTAGCGAGATATCATTGGACGGGTCGCGGCCGAGCGAGGTCTCTTCCTTGCCGAGCAGAAACAGCTTTCCCTTAAGCGGTCCGCTGACTGCCTCCAGCCGTGCGACCCCTTGCTGAGCGCTCGCCTCTACTCCCGCCTCGCCCATAACGCAATGAGTATACCCGCAGGCCATGCGGCTTCCACATCCCAAACAGAAATGTTAGGTCCACGCATTTCTGTTTGGTTTGAAAGCAGGCAGGGAGAGCTGGAGACTGGAAAGAAAGGATTCGACTGACGGCTAAGTGCTTTGTTTTCTTTTATGCCGAGGGATGATGCACGCCTCAGGCCAACCGGTTGACTTTGGTGTCCAGCTTGCATTACCAAGGTCACTTGCGACGGGCAAGCCGAGCAAGAATTCCCCAGGTCCCCAAAGGAGCAAGACAATGAAGGCAAATGCAAAACTGGCCATCAGGATTGCCATTCTGACGGTAGGGATGGTATGCACCATTATCGCAGCGAGCGTTCAGCCGGTTCCCGCCGCCGACGGAGGTCCGCTTCCGTTGTGCCCGCCGAGCCAGAAATCGTGCCCAACGATGCCTCCCCCATTGCATGGCTAATGGATAACGGGCGAATCACAGGAAGATAAAGAGGCGTATAGCTCGGGTCTGACCCCTGGGCTCGCGATTTTCGGCTGGCGGAAGCGATCACGATCCGCCAGCCTCTTTTTTGCTTCATTCGTTTTGAAGCGTGCATGCAGCCTGACGCGGTGAAGGCTAGGAACTCGACAAGCATGGCTGCATGGGTGGATCGGTAGTAAGACGGAATCTCGGCCAGACTTCAATGACCGTGGAGCAATCAAACCTGACCGCGTCGAAGCTAAAGACACTTGTTCCCCGGTGCGCGTTCTGCGGCACAGACTTGACTGGGCATCGTTTTGCGCTAATCGCCAGCACCGCGGCAGCAGAAAAAAACAGACATCGTGTGCAGGCACTTATTAGTCGTGTCATTCGGCACGAATGGAGTGCGCTGCCGGAATACAGAGACTTTAAGCCGGAGCAAAACGCTGTTTTGGTGTACTCGATTATGGGACCGCATGATGGCGGCATGGTGGTTCTCATTCGCGATCCGTTCGACCTGTACGAAGCAGCGGAACTATATCTGCAGGAGCAACTACTCCCTAATGAGGCGTCTGTCGTGGCTACTCTGACCCCCTCTGCCGACTGGAAGAATTTCTGACATCCTGGGCTACCGGCGGCATATTTGGGATGCGGCACACTCGTGTCGCGGTGAGGTCCGATCCTGCGCGATTGGGAAATTCCATCCGCATCATTTATCCTCAAGGGTTGTTCCAGAGCGCTCGCAAGCGTATTCGTGACTCCGTCCCATTTCGCGCAAAGCTCTGACAGGAGCTGGTACCCAAGAACTATTCTTATGAAGACCGGCATCATCGGCCTGCCGCAGGTAGGCAAAACATCGCTATTCCAGATTCTTACGAAGGCGCATCTTTCGGCGCAGGCTCATGCCAATCCGCGGGAGGCTCACATCGGAGTCGCCAAGGTCCCAGATGACCGGCTGGATCGTCTGGCCGCACTCTACAATCCGAAAAAATTGACGCATACCTCGGTCGATTACGTCGATGTCGGCGCCATCGGACAAGACGCGCTCAAGGAGACCGCATACATCGGCCACCTGCGCCAGGTGGATGCGCTCGCGCACGTAGTGCGTGCGTTTAACGATCCGGCGATTCCGCATGTGGGTGAAATTGATCCCCTGCGCGATATCCGCAACGTCGAGTTCGATCTCATGGTCAGCGATCTGGGTCAGGTCGAAAAGCGCCTTGAGCGTCTGGAAAAAGATCTGAAAAAAATGAAGACGCCGGAACTCGAGAAAGAATTCGAGCTGCTCAAACGGGCGAAGGCACATCTGGAATCGGAGAAGCCGCTGCGCGAGATGCAGATGGCTCTTGAAGACAAGAAGCGCATCCGCGGCTTCATGTTCCTGAGCGAGAAACCCATTCTGTATGTTCTGAATATTGGAGAGTCGTCAGAACTCGGCAAAGAACTCGACGCGGCGGTCAGCCAATACAAACTCACCGAAGTTGCGGGACGCCCGAACGCCGCAGCGACGGCGATTTGCGGTAAGGTGGAAGCGGAACTTTCCGAAATGAGCGATGCGGACGCGGCCGAATTTCTTTCCAGTTACGGTTTGAAAGAAAGCGGACTCACACGCCTGATCCGCACGACGTATCAACTGCTCGGCCTGATCTCCTTCTTTACCGCGGGAGAGGATGAATGTCGCGCCTGGCAGATTCCGGCCCACACCCGCGCCCAGGAAGCCGCCGGCGCGATTCACTCCGATCTGGAAAAACATTTTATACGGGCTGAGACGATCCGCTGGGATCAACTGCTCGAGGCTGGCTCCGAGGCCAATGCGCGCGCCAAAGGCACGTTGCGCCTGGAAGGCAAGGACTACATCGTGCAGGATGGGGATGTAATGCACATTCGCCACAGCGGATAGCAGAACAGCCCGGCGCCGTCAGCCCCGCAAAAAGTCTCGCTCCGAATTTCATTTCCCGTAGTAAAATCCCGCGCACATGTACGCTTGGGAGGCGGGAGTGAAGTTCTCAGGGGCTACTCTTTTACTTTCGATTCTATCGATGGCTCTGCTGTGCGCGGCACAGTACCAGCCGGTTCCGGCGGGAACGCGACACGCGCAAGAACTGGAGATGCAAAACGAGAGCACCTCCAATCCGCCGACGCCGGTGGATCCGGCGGCGCTTCGGCGCGAGGCTGAACAGTTGGCGGCTCTCGCGGCATCTCTACCCAGGGATGTCCAGAAAGCGAATCAGGGAGTGCTGGCGAAGGACCTGATCCCGCGATTGAAGGAAATTGAGAAGCTATCGAAGCATTTGCGGAACGAATTGAATCACTGACGATCGGAGGGCCGGCGTCTCGACGGCTGTCGGACGGGCGTCCTCACCCGCCCGGTTGCGAGTGTATCCCCAAGCGCCGCAGCGCCATTTTTGCCGCGTGATAGCCGCACATTCCATGCACTCCACCTCCGGGAGGGGTCGATGCTGAACAGATGTATATATCTTTTGCAGAAGTCGCATAGTGCTTCCATGTAGGACGGAAAAGAAACTGCCGCAAATCTAGAACTCCGCCGGCGATATCGCCACCGATCAGGTTGGCATCCTTCGACTCCAGGTCCGCGGGAAAGCAAACATGCCGCGCTAGAACGACATCGCGAAAGCCAGGCGCGAAGCGCTCGATCTGCGATTCAAGCCGATCAAGCATATCGACCGTCGACCCGTTAGGAACATGGCAGTAGGCCCAGGCAGTGTGTTTGCCTTCGGGTGCTCGCGACAAATCGAATAGACTCGGCTGCGCCAACAGGACGAATGGCCGTTCCGCATTCCGGCCAGCGAGCGTCTGTTTTTCCGATTCAGCAATTTCGTCAAAACTCCCACCCAGATGCAGCGCCGCAGCCCGCAAGCACTCCGAGGCTTTCCAGGGAATGGGCTGGCTGAGGGCATAGTCGACTTTGAACGCGCCGGGTCCATAGCGGAATTTCTTTAACGCGCGGTTGTAGGAACTGCTGAGTCGGCCGCCGGCAATCTTCACAAGCTGACAGGGCGTGACATCGCAGAGGATGAGATCACTGTCTGGCAGCGCCTCAATCGATTCGATTCTCGAAGCCGTCGTTACCCGCCCGCCCAAGCTCTCGAGATACCGGCAGAGCGCGCTTGTGATCGACTGCGATCCGCCGCGCGCAACCGGCCAGCCCACGGCATGAGCCATGATTGCCATCAGCATGCCGAAAGTACCGCTCAAGGGGTCGTCGAGGCTGAGAAAAGAATGGGCAGCCAGTCCGGCGAAGAGAGCGCGGGTGCGCGGATCGTGAAACCGTTTGACGATCGCCTCCGCGGAGGACAAGGCTTTCAATCCGAACCGTGCGAGCAGAAAAGGATGTTTGGGGATGGCCGGAACGGGGCCGAGAATTTCCGAGGCGAGATCCCGCCAGCGCTCGACAAAGGGGCGGAGGAGCTTGTCCCAGGCAACACCGTCCGCGGCGAGCGAAACAGTCGCAGATTTCAGATCGCGCTCGAGCACGATAGCCGTGCCGTCATCCAGCGGATGTGCCAGCGCAGCCGGCGAATGAATCCATTGCAGTCCGAAATTCTCGAGTGGCAGCGAAGAAAAAAACGGCGAGCCCGCGGCCATGGGATGGACGGCCGATCCAAAGTCATGATGGAAACCGGGCAGTGTCAGCTCCATAGTTCGGGCTGCGCCGCCGGGAATCGGCTCCGCTTCGAAGACCTCGACGTCAAGTCCGGCCTGCGCGAGCACAACCGCCGCCGCCAGCCCATTGGGGCCGGAGCCAACGACATAAGCTTTTCGTTTCGCAGGCATCGAGTTCAATGGCTGAGTATTCAATCCTGTCATTCCCTGGGTCCTTCTTCGGTAGGCCATTCCAGCACTTGAATCTTCCCATCAGGAGTGCGTTCCAGAGTCGGCGCATAGAGTCCGAGATATTCACGCTTCCACCAGAGGCCGGTCTTTCTTTTTTCGGCGAGAGTCGTGAACCAATACTGCCAGAGCACGGCTCGAATCTGTTTTGGTGGCGCTGAGGCGAAAGGGTTGCCGGAGAAAAGTCCGAGCACGTCCTTGTCATTCTGGAGCAAACGAACCTCTGTGTTCGGCACGATCGGATAATCGCGCCACGATCCCAGCGAGGCAAACCACAAATTCCAATCGAATCGAGGCTGATACGGCGCATAGATGCGAGGCGGCTGATCGAGCGCCTGCGGCTTGTTGCGAAACGGATACGCGACCCAGTTCTGCCCATCGTTGGAGCCCTGAAATTCGATCTCGTACCTTGCACGCGTCATGACCGCGAAGAGCCCGTAGCGATTGGCAATCCGAAATGGCTCCAGCGCGATGACCGGAGCCGCAGGAAGACGCAGGCCGGTTAGCATTTCGGCTGTGGTCGCATAGAAAATCCAGACGAGCAGGAGGGAGGTGACGCTTAGCCGGACAATTCTCCAGGATCGTTCCAGCCACAGTAGGCGTTGGGAATTGTTTATCGAGGCATTCGTACTGGATTCATTCTGCCCGGGGCTGCGCCAGCGCGCCGGCACGAGCCGAAACAGGAATCGATCGTCGAGCAGGAATATTCCGAGGGCAAGCACGAGGTAATTGAGAAACGTATAGTTCGCAGTCAGGATGACTCCGATCTGCCACAGAGTTGCGACGAAGAAGCAGACGATGCGCCAGCGGCGGGGAAGAAAGAGCATCCAGACGATGCCGAGTTCGAGCGCAAAGGTTGCGTAAACAGTCCCGGCATGAAACCAGTGCGGCAGATGCTGAACATACCAGCCGATCCAGGTGGGCAGCGGGCCGTTCTGATAGTACTCGTCCATCGCGGTGAAATTGCGCCATTGCGGATCGCCGCTCTGGATCTTCACCACGCCCGACTCGAAGTAGATCCGGAACCATTCCCACAAAAGCAGGAACCAACTGACGCGCGGTGCGAGAGAGGAGCGGCCGAGGCCGGGACGCAATCCGCGCGGCGCCAGAAAAAGCGAAAGGAATCCGGCTTCGAGCAACATGCCGTCGGATTGATAGCTGGAGAAATCCTGTGCCGCGGCAATGAACGAAAGAAACAGTACGAAGCAGATGGCAAGCATCACGCGCGGCCAGAGATTGAGCACGAGCAGCAGGGAAGCGATCATGCCTGCCCAACACAGCAACATGAGCATCGCATTGCTGCTGGAAAACCAGAGCACAGTGGGCGCGTACCAGATGCGCATCCATGGGCCGAGCGACTGTGCGACTTTCTCGAGATAGGGCGCGGCCGGCAGGATTCCGTTGGGCCCGATCAGCCCGTGAATCTGAAATGCAAGAGAGAAGAACGCAGAGAAGTAGATAAGCCCCAGCGCGCGTAGAAAAAACCAGCGGGAGAGAAGATGGTTGGGCGAACTCCGCTCCGGATCAAAGAGCCAGCAAATCGTGGAGAGGGCTGACACGACATCGCCTTTTGGCTAGCTCCGCAACGACTGCGGCAGGTTAAGGAACTCCTCTGGCCGCCCAAGGGTTTTTATCTGGATCTTCAGGAACTGAGCTTCGCTCAATGCCCAAAGGTACGCTTGCTCGACGTCCTCCTTGGATTTGGCCTCCCGAACCCAAGCGTGGAGGAACCTGAAGTTTTGAACCGCAGCTCCGACCCACTCGAAACAGCCAATGCCTTCTTCGTGACGTTCTTGACACGCGACCGTGTCCCATTCACTAGTTGGGACGATTCTGTTAGTGTCGATTGGACCCGTCTCCGCAAGCACGTTTCTGACCCGCTGGATAATCTGGGGTACTGGCTGGACATCCTTTGAGGGATTCTTAGCTCCACGTTTTACGATAATCTGCCAATGAAAAATCTCGTGTCGATAGGAGGTCTGGGTTGGGTAGATGAAAATACTCCAATCTCGAAGTCGCAAGGGATATTCAAAACCCCACTTCTTTTCTGCGTCTCGCAGAATTGCGCTGGTTAGTTGTTCCTGACTGCGTTGATTAGCTGGTTGTCGCAAGTACGTCTCTAAGGTGGGCTTGAGTCCACTCGCAAACAAGGAATCCTCTGGACGTTGAAGGCCCATAGCCGGCAAATACGCCTGGACCGCGTCCATGCTGAGGTCTCGTAGGACTAAGTACCAATCTTGAGGTTTGAGCTCGGGGATCATCATTCACGCCCTTGGAGGTTATGCAATGTGTTCATTCTAAACTCCTCGCGAACCGGGTGGTTCGGGAGGCCCATACCAATCTGGTGGGGCCGGTGAATCCGCGCAAGGGCGCGCAGGATCGCCCTTCCATTGATCGGGTGTCGGGGCCTCCAGGCTTTCAGCATCAATCGCGTCCTGCAGAAGATCATCGGGAATGTCACAACCCGCATCAAGTGCCTTGTTGAACCGATTTTGCAGTGCGGATTTCGTTTCATTGAACGCTTTAATGTGGTTTTCCCAGACCGGTGTGGGCAGGTATTGGCCACGGCTGTTCACACGATAAGGAAGCTGGCCGGGTCCACATGGCCCGGTGATCAATTCCTGCAAGCGCTGCCTTAACCCATGAATACCCTTATTTCCAAAATCGCGCTTATTCCGATTGATGGCGTCGCGAATGTCCTGGAGCAGTTTCTCGCATTCATCTGGACAAGGCTCTGTAGTGTCGGCTTCCTTCGGGACGGGCTCATCGGAAGACATCAGGACAGCCAGTCCGATTACAGCGACAGCCAGGATAAGGATCGGCCCGACTGTTGCGCCCACTGCCACGCCAGCAGCTACCTCGGCCCCTGTTTCGACCAAGGTCAATGTCACCGCTTGTTCGACGGCCACCTCGCCGGCGGCTTCAGCGGCTGACGTGATTATCGGAGCAGCAGCCATCGTTCTCAGGCCTTTGAAGAGGACGGGGTTCGTTCTCGGCGTCCGTACCCGACGTCCCGTAATTTCTGGCCAAACTTGCTCAACAGCCACTTAATTTTCGAGTCAGGATCGTCGCCGGGAAGCTGCAAAAACGATCGAATCTGAGGATCGGAGTCAAATTTGGTACCGACAATTAGAGAAAGGGCCACAAACGCGAGCATTCCTCTTGCGGTGCGGATCCCATAGGTACGTGCAGTTTGTCCGCTCACCGAAACGCGCTCCAAGAGGGTGCGTTCATCAAACCGCGAAGTAATGTCGGGAAATCGCGTGCGCAAAAACTGGCACACTTGCTCGTAATAACGCCTCCGCAATGCCTCACTGAGAACAGTGATTTGTTCTGGTCTTATGTACATAAGAATCCCTTCCGTTTCGAGCCTACCCTAAGCCAACTATGGTCCGCGTTAGAAGTTATTGGCAGTCGGATGTTGTCGATTCCCCCCGAGATTAGCGCTTCGCCCCCAATGCGGGCTGAGACAGAGTAAGCACCCTCTTCTCCGCGCCGCTTCTCCCGGTCGTCCTGAATTCCCACAGTTCCTCCGGCTTCTCACCTTCCATCACGTAGCGTTGGATCGGGCCGAAAAACTGATTCGCTTCCTCGGGCATGCAAGTAGGAAGATAGATCCGCATCACACGCGGGTCATAATAGCGAAAAATGACCTGCTCGCCATCCGGCAGCTGGACCTCGAGGAAGCGCCGCAGGTGTCGCCGGATTTCGTGAAAATCCCCGGCACTCGTGAGATACACGCCCCAACTTTTTCCCCAGCCTTCTTTCGCGAGTGGTTCCAACAACGGGGAATCGGGCGCAAGTTTCACCAGATAAGGCGCAATCTGAGCCATCTTCGCGCCTTCGACTCCCTCGTACAGCGACTGGCACTCCGCCCTGTGGTGGACCAGGAGAGCGAGGATTCGAATATCGCGGGCTGCGTCCAAAATCGCAAACAGCGGCTGCAAGTCTCGCCGCAGCAGAGGCAACAGGAGTTCTTGCGGCGTAATGGAAGGAGCCGGAGTTGCCAGCGCGGCGGTGGAGCTTGCCATGGTAGGCACGTCCGGTTCAATCCGGATGGCAAAGGTGGTCTCGCCTGCTACGACCGTGTCCCCGTCCCGCAGCAGTGCCGCCTTCACCGCCGCACCATTGACCAGAACTCCGTTGCGGCTATTGAGGTCGGTAATGCGGCAATTTGTTCCTTCCCACCCCAAACTGAAATGTATTCCCGACATGTGTGAGTCTTCTGCAAACACGACATCGGCGTGAGACGTGCGTCCGACTCGCACAACCTGCACTGGCTCCAGTCGAAATTTCTTTCCTGCTTGGGATCCTGATTGTACTTCGAGGAAAACCGGCATAGTTCATGGGTCCGCTGCGCTAGTGAGGGCCTCGACCGAGGCCGGAATTATTCTTTTCAATGCTTGCAAAATGGCGCGCCGGTTTGGGCTGCCAGAACCATGCCCTTTCCCACTTCTCCAATCATCACGGTCGGGCAGCCCAGCATGATCACCCCGCCGTGTGCGGTCGGATCACCCATGCGGGCAGCCATCAGGCCTCCGATCAGCACAGTGGGTGAGCCCATGGCGATGACGTCGGGAGGCCCGACGCAGGTCAGCATGTCGCTGACACGAGCTGCGGGCATCATGCCAATCAAGACCGTTGGACATCCCGGAGGCAGCACTGGCCCACCGACATGAGGCACCACGCCCGTCACTAGCGGGCAAGTGTGCATGTCCGTTACTCGTGCTGCTGGTGGCATTGGATCTGTGCTCCTCTTCGTCCCTGATTCACGCTCGTTTCGCTATTATGCTTAAGAGTTCAGCACCGACCAGCCCTCGTGCGAATCGGACCGCCTCGCAGGTGGTCAGCTCAGCGTCTCCCGACCCTCAACTAGTTTCGAAGCCGGATGGATCCGAATTCTGTTTAAAGCTTCCGTCGGCGTAGCTACCGCCCGTGTCGGCGATCTCCGGGCTCTTGGGAGTATCCGGATCTTTTGGCTCCTGCGGCGATTGCGGCGATTTCGGGCTTTCTGGAGATTTAGGACTCTTTGGGCTTGCGCTGGTCGCCGAGCCCGCCGACCCGCCGCTGTTGATCATCACCATGGTTCCCTGGATCGCCACTCCCGCAGGGCCGATGGTGATGAAGCCCCCGGGCCCCACCAGGCTGAGTTGCATTCCAGCCTGGAGGGTAATATTCATGCTGCCCTCGACCGAAACATTCTGCCCCGCGGTCAGCGCGTAGTTTGATCCGATCTTCTCGTCGCAGTTGCTCGAGACATCCAAAGACTGGTTTCCGCCTATCTGCTCGGTACGATTCGATCCGACGCTGAGATCAAGATTGCTGCCTACCGACTCCGTCCGATTGCTACCAATCGTGAGATGGAGATCACTTCCGATGTTCTCGACCCGCTTCGCGCCGATATTGATCTGCGCGTCTTTACCAACATTCTTGATGTGGCTACCGCCGATGTTGCCATGAACGTCCTGGCCAACATTTTCGACCTGATTTGCGCCGATGTTGGTGTGGACGTCTTTGCCGATGTCCTCCTGCAGGTTGTTGGCAACCGTCAGGTGCTGATCGTTGCCAATCGATTCCAGAAGGTCTTTGCCGACCGTCAGCGACATGTTGGTCGCGATCGACTCAACGTGATTCGCGCCGACCGTGACGTGTTTGTCAGCGCCGATGTTCTCGACCTGGTTTGTGCCGATATTTAGAAATCGATTGGCCCCGACGAATTCGCGCGAATCGACGGCCACGCGCTGGTCCATGTCTTTCTGGGCTTTAATGAAGATCTGTTCGCTGTCCTTCTTGTCGTCGAAGCGAATTTCGTTGTAGCCGCCGCCACCCTTGGAACTATGCGACATGAACGTGCTGACGGTCTGATGATCGGGCAATGAATAGGGAACCACCTGTTCAGCGTTGTAGACGCGTCCGGTAATGAGGGGACGGTCGGGATCGCCCTCGAGGAAATTCACCACCACTTCCTGGCCGATGCGAGGAATCCACGTGGCGCCCCAGCCCTGGCCTCCCCAGGGCTGAGAGACGCGAATCCAGCAGGAACTGTTCTCGTTTTTTTGTCCCAGACGGTCCCAGTGGAACTGCACCTTCACCCGGCCGTACTTGTCGACCGTAATCTCCTCTCCCGACGCGCCCACAACCAGCGCGGTCTGGGGACCTTGGACAAAGGGTTTGGGCGTGACTCGCGGCGGGCGGAAGGGAACCGATGCGGGGATACAAGTGAAGTGATTCGAATAATGCGCGGGCGTCTCCCCCTGCGCGTAGCTGCCCATGGTGGCTACATGCTGTACCTCGGTGAGGAGATAGCTATCATTCGCGTCATCGCGGTAGTGCTCTTTCAGATCGAACTTGTATCCTGAAGTGAAGGCACGGCAGGTGCTCGATCCGCTGATAACCGTAAAGCAGGCTTCCTCCTCCTCCATGCGAACTTTGACGAGCGATGAACCCCGGGCTTTGTCCTGGAAGTCGCCGGGGTAGTCGTAGATCTCAAACCTGCTGTTGTTTCCTACACTGGTGAGTGTCGGTGCGTTGCACATGAGATTGAGACTGGGCTTCTCGAAGTTGTAATCTGTGAGCGAATACTTCCCGGTCCGCAACTCCTCTGCCCTGCTCCAGGATGTGATTACGTCATCAGACTCCAGAGCCCCCGCGGCATGCTGGTAGTTGACAGAAGCCTGATTTGGGCAGGGTTGGTACTCAGCATCGGAATCCGCAAGCACCATGGTGTGTTTGCCCTTGTCGTGAGTGAAGTAATAGAAAATGCCATTTTCTTCCATCAAACGCGAAACGAAATTGAAATCCGTCTCGCGATACTGAACGCAATAGTCGAGTTTTTCGTAGGAGCCGGTGAGCGAGAACTTGTACTTATCTTGACTGAAGCCGTGGTTATCAAACACCTTCTTGATAATGTCGGCGACGGTCACATTCTGGAAGATCCGGCAGTCGGCATTGCGGGTCAGAAACCACAGCCAGGGGACGACCTCCATCTGGTAGTTGGTGAGCCTGGTGCCAGAACCGGCCTGGCCAAATCGGCTGACCACGCCGCTAAAATAGCGCTCGTCGCTGCCGTCGGTCAGCAATATACGAATCGATACGTCCTGGCCGATGATCTTCTTGAAATCGATCTTGTCATTTTCCGAAAGCAGATCGAGATGGAAGGTAAAGAGACGAGAAATGCCCTCGCTTCCCGTGAACCCCTGCAAGAGCAGGACATCATCACCAAGCGGAGTTTCCAGCTTGATGAGGCGATTTTCTTGCGTGTATTCCATTCGCTTGAGCGGATCTGCTTAAATGCTCAGTTGTACACGAACGCTCCGTCCAACCCGATTCCAACCGAGATCGAACTCAACTTCTCGCCTTCCGCCATCCGGCCCAGGATCTGGCGCGAGATATCCGGCAGAAGGGAGTTCGTGAGGATGTTGTCCACGTTGCGCGCACCGCTTTCGACTTCCGTACAGCGCTTCGCGACTTCCTCGACTAGTCTGTCGTCGTAATTCAGGCTGATCTTGTGGTTCTCCTGAATACGGCGTTGAATCTTCCCGAGCTTCAGCACAATTATCTTCTTTAAAGCTTCGTCGCGCACGGGATAATACGGCACGACCACCATTCGCCCCAGGAATGCCGGCTTGAAGATTTTATTCAGCTCCGGCTTGAGTGCATTGACCAAAGCTCCCGGACTGGGTGCGGTCTCGGGATCGGCGCACAACTTCATCATCTGATCCGTGCAGGCGTTCGTGGTCAGAATAATGATGTTGTTCTTGAAATCGATCTGCCGGCCCTCTCCGTCTTCCATCATGCCTTTGTCGAAAACCTGATAGAAGAGTTCGAGCACGTCGGGATGAGCCTTCTCCACCTCATCCAGCAGAACGACCGAATACGGACGCCGGCGCACGGCTTCGGTCAGCACGCCACCCTCGCCGTAGCCAACGTATCCCGGAGGCGAGCCCTTCAAAGTCGATACCGTATGGGATTCCTGGAACTCCGACATGTTAATGGTGATCAGATTGTGCTCGCCGCCATACAACTGGTCCGAAAGCGCCAGTGCGGTTTCGGTTTTGCCGACGCCGCTTGGGCCGACGAGCATGAACACTCCGACCGGCTTGTTGGGATCATCCAGGCTCGCGCGCGAAGTTTCGATGCGTTGGCTGATGACCTCCAGTGCGTAAGGCTGGCCGATCACGCGATTGCCGAGCAGGTTCTTCAGATTCAGGATTGTGGCGATCTCGTCCTTCATCATCTTGCCGACAGGAATGCCAGTCCAGCCAGAGATGACTTCGCCCACGATATGGGCATCGACGCAGACGCGGATCAGTCCGGTTTCTCCCTGTAGAGCGGAGAGCTGCGATTCGAGTTCTTTGAGTTGGGCACGCAGATCGACGGGCGGCGCTTCGGTTGCAACAGCAACCCCACCATTTGCTTCTACGGCGGCAGCGGAGCCATTGCCTCCGGCCGCACCTGCGCCTTGCGCCGGATCGATGCTGGCCACCGCGGCACCAGGTGCAGGCTCGCCGCCTTCGAGCTTGGTGCGGATGTCGCGAATTTTGGCGACCAGGTCGCGCTCTTTGTCCCAGCGCTCGCGCATGGAGTCGAGGCGGGCTTTCACTTCGTGCTTCTGTTTGCCGATGGTCTCCAACCGCTCGGCATGATCGACGCCGACGGCGGTCTCACGCGTCAGCACGCGGTCCTGCACTTCGAGGTCATCGAGCTGACGAACTGCGTCTTCGATCGCCGCCGGAGTGGCGTTCTGACCAAGGGACAGCCGGGCACAAGCCGTATCGAGCACGCTGACTGCCTTGTCAGGAAGCTGCCGGCCCGCGAGATAACGATTGGATAAACGGACTCCAGCGGCGACCGCCTCGTCGAGAATGCGGACTTTGTGGTGCTTTTCGAGCGAACCCACGATGCCGCGCATCATCACCATGCACTGCGTCTCGGTGGGTTCCTCCACCTTCACAACCTGGAAGCGCCGCGCCAAAGCGGGATCTTTCTCGAAATACTTTTTATATTCCGACCAGGTTGTCGCTGCGATGGTGCGCAATTCTCCGCGAGCCAGGGCGGGTTTCAAAAGGTTGGCGGCATCGTTCTGGCCGGCTTGGCCGCCGGCGCCAATCATGGTGTGCGCCTCATCAATAAAGAGGATGATCGGGATCGGCGAAGCTTTCACTTCTTCAATCAATCCCTTCAGGCGGTTTTCGAATTCGCCTTTCACGCCAGCGCCTGCCTGCAACAGCGCCAGATCCAACGTGCGGATGGTTACATTCTTCAGTGGGGGAGGGACGTCGCCCTGCGCGACACGAAGTGCGAAGCCTTCGACGACGGCTGTTTTTCCAACGCCAGCTTCACCCGTCAGAATCGGATTGTTCTGGCGACGCCGCGTGAGGATGTCGATCACCTGACGAATTTCGAAATCGCGGCCGAGAACCGGGTCGATCTTTCCCGCCTTCGCATTCCCTGTGAGGTTGACGGTGAACTGATCGAGATTCGGAGTCTTGCCGCCGGCAGCACGTGCGCCGGGAGTGGCGGCAGCGCCCGCACTCGCGAGTGATGCCGGAAGAACTTCCTCGTGAGACGTGGCGACGATCGCTGCGAAATCCTTGCGGAATGCCTCAGGCTCGATCTTTTGCATCTCCTGGCTGATCTCGCGCACCATGCGGCGCAGGTCATCGTCGAAATAGAGCGCGAGCACGCAATAGCCGGTCCGTACTTGACCGGCGTTGTAATCGATGGAGCCGATCGTCCAAGCAGTGGTGAGCATTTTGAAAATGCTCGGGCTGATAGCCGGCGTGCGGGCATTGCCCGTCTTCAACTTGTCGAGACTGCGCGTGAGTTCTTGCTTGAGCCGCGAGGTATTGATTTCGAAATGCTTCGTGATGCTTGCGAAGTCATTGTCGGCGGAATCAAGCAGCTTCATCAAAAAGTGCTCGACTTCAGTGTCATAGTGGGTACGCGCCAGGCACAGGCCGGCTGCACCTTCCAGCGCCGAGCGCGTCTGATCATTCAGTTTCCCAATCAACGATCTTACGTTTGGACCCACAATAGCCTCCGATCAGAGATCGAGTACCGTGTCCCCAGGACTGTGATCGAGCGGAATCGATTTCAACCAGGAAACCCATCCCAGCCGAGGGGACTCTTCGCCCTCCGCCCCAATTTCACACTTCGGGACCTCGTCTCGTTGCAAAACCAGCTTTACTTCAAAATCCAATTCATCATTGGAGAAGAACCGGACAATTGCCTTGAGCGGCTCGAATGCTACGCCCTCGGGAAGGAAACTGCTGTACTGTTCCAGGGTCAGCGGGCCGAGCGTCACTCGCACGCGCGACTGCTGATCCCAGATTTCATCGCCAACTACAACGCCCGCGCCCAGCCGGTCGGAGTCACTGTCATCATCGACCATGCTGCATTGCGATGACGGGTCTAGACGGTACCACGCTCCGGCGAATTGCTCAACTTCCACCGGAACCTCGAAGTATCCGCCCAAGATTTCCTCGAGCGCCTCGGCCGAACGAGCCTGCGAGCCGACCAGCGCCGCGAAGTGCAACAGCGCGCTGTCTGGAACGGCCTGCCGCCCGGTCAGGCCGGGCGTACCCAGCCCGATGAGATCGAGCAAATGGTGCGTGAACGCATCGTCCCCGCGATAATAAGACGCCGGGAACCGGTATTTCTCCCAAGCCCGATAGAAGAACGAAATCATCCGGTGATTGAAGATGTCGAAGAACGACTGCATCGACGAGTCTTTTGCCCGGAGCCGTTCCAGCACCAGCTCTGTGTAGCAGTAGGGCAAAACCCCGTTCGGACCGGTGAGTCCCATGAAATTCACTTTCATTTCAGCAGGACCGTCTTCTGACGTAGCAATGGATTGAATCTGGCTGGCCGGGAAAGCCAGGGAATTATGTGCGGAAAAGCGAACCGCTTCGTCCGCAGGGTTGGAGAATCGTCCTACCGGATCACTCTGTGCACGCAAGCGTTGCAACAGCGCTACGGCCTGGAAGAATTCGAACGAAGGCGCGTCGTCGACCAGGATCTGCTCGATAGAAGGATCGCTCATACCAGAATCCTCCTTCCGGCGCGCGGCTTCCATTCGTGCAGCGGTTGCTTTCGCTGCGAAGTCTTAACCGAAAGCTGAACGAAGCTGTTGAGAGACGCGCTGAGCCCAAGAAAACGTTCGATGACGCTCGCGAACAGAAACGCTCCGCCGCCCACGAATTGATCTTCGTCGAGTTCCAACTCAACCCGAATGCCGCGCGCGAACGTCGTTCCATTGTCGGACCGCACGGGGGCAAAATGGCGCGTACTTGTCAGTTTGAGCACGCTGTCGATTACGTTCTGCGAGTAAGCGGACCGGCCAATGTCGTAGAGCCGCAGAATCTGCTGAAAAGCGTCTTTCCCGTCTTCGACAAGAGATAAATAGTTCAACGAGAGATGCGAAATCAGCCGCCAGAGGGCACTTTTGCCGCTGGGCGGGCGAACCGGCTGAGTTGGCTTGCGCAGCGCCACGATGCGCTTGAACACCGACGCTCCCTCGAGTTCGAAATCGCCGTCCTCCAGGCCGAAGGGCAGGCGAGACGGCAGATCGCGGTTGGTGCAGGTGGTGCGCACCGAAAGAATGCTGCCATCCGGATGCATCGGCCGCATCGAGAGATCGACCAACGAAAGGAACATTTCAGTTCCTTCGTCGTTGGGCCGCGCGGAGGGCCGACGGCGCGCGGTCCAGAAACACTTCTGTTCACTCGCCGATGTGGAATGCCGCAGGGAGTAAAACGGCTCGAACGTCGTTGTCTCCTGCGTCGTCGTATCGATACTGCTGACCTCGTCGACCGAATAAATTTCCGTGGCATAAGGCCGCCGAACGTCCGGGTTGATGGGATATTCGTACTTTCTCTGGCTCAACCGGATTGGCTCCGCTACCTGAGTGAATAAATTCACGACCGGAGAACAGCCGAGGCGAAACGTCTTCTTCGAGAGTTCGAGTTCCAACCGCTGGCGGCGGTCGTCGCCATCGACTTCGCCCAGCAGGAAAATAAATTCCACCGCTTTGTCAAAGCCCACTGGCCACACGTCTTCCAGTCCGGTAATGTCGATGAAGAAGAACTTCTCGGGAAAGGTGAAGTACTCCATCAACAAACGATGCCCGCTGAAGGAACGATCGGAATACGGCACCATGCCTTCGTCTTTGCCGAATCCCACTGCCTGCAACGCGGAGGCCGGAAGAGTAACAGGATTCAGTTTCGAACCCGGGGTGGGATCTCGAACCAAAATGCGGTTCAGTTTGGTGAAAAGCAGCTCGTATAGCGTGTTGATCAGTCCACCTTCGCCATCGAGGTAAAAGCGCAACTTGTCGATCTTCAGTTCACGCAGATTCACATCGGGTGCGCAAGTGATCTCCAGTCGGATGGCTGCCGAGGAGTCGAGAGTCTTCACCGGTGGCTGCAGCCGGTTCGGGGCTTTCAATTCGGCATTCGTCACCGACACCGGCCATACGGCCGCGTCATAACACGTGCGAAAGGTGCAGGGAGCTCCACCCACCGGCCGCGAATTCAGGACCGAACCTCGTGGAATCGGCAGGGCTGTGGTCAGCTTGCCTTTTTCCGGATCGGGCTGGAACTCCACGATCGACATCGAGGGAATCGGCCGCACCAGCTGCGGGTAAACCACGGTGAGCAGCGCCTCGCTGATCTCTGGAAATTCATCATCGATTTTCAAGTGCACGCGCGCCGCCAGAAAGGCGAACGCTTCGAGCAGCCGCTCTACGTGGGGGTCTTCGCACTTCGTGGGTTCGAGAACCAGCCGGGAGGCGACTTTTGGATTTTTCTCCGCAAACTGCACCGCAGTCTTGCGCAGGTAATCGAGTTCGCGCTCGTAATAGAGCAGGAGGTCGTCACGCATTCACACCTCCTGCGATCCTGGCGGTCCCCGATTTCAGTCCAATCACCGTGTCGAATGATACCGGTTCCGGAGCGGGATCCATCAAGAGCATGGCTTCAATCCGCAGCCGGAGCTGCTGAATACCGGTCTCGGTGCCTTCGACCGGAACGAGGCGGACATTTCCCAGGCGCGGCTCAAACATCTTTACGGTCGCCTGGAGCTGCCGCAGGAGCTTGGATTGATCAGCCGGATTCGCCATCGCGTACTGGGAAAAATCAGGCAGTCCATAGATGTACAGCGAGTGGTTGACCTCTTTCAGGGACTCGTCGGGCTCCTGAAAAATGCGGCGCGTATTTAGCAGCCATTCCAAGTCACGTTGAACGGCTGCTTTCAACGATCGCACCGACTGCGAGCGCGAAAGCGGAGCTTCGCTCTGGGACTTGGGCTCCAGATCGATGAGCCGGTCGAGAACCGACAAAGTGACTATGACATCTGCGCCGGTGCGGGCCATTGCGGTTAACCTGCGCTCAAGGCGCGCACGGGATCGAGTCTACAGATCCGTTCAAAAAGGCGTCGTTTCTCGGCGTCGTCCTCCTGAACTTTACTGCTGATCCGCATGATCGTCGCCAGGGCGGCGGCGACCATTCCCTTGTCCTCCCAGTCGTCCAGCTTATGAGTTTCGATCGCCGCCGCGAGGTCTTCGATCAAGGGCTGTGCGATCGCGTCCTTGCCAGCGGAAACGCAGAGTTCCACCAATTGTAGAGTGCGCTGGAACCGCCCGCGACCCGAGTGCTGGCGGGCGATCTCTTTGCGCATGATCTCGAATGCTTTTTCTGGTTGGCCCGCCATTAACGTGTCCTTGGCTAAGGCATACGCATCGGCCGGTCTCTGCAACCACGATGAAGCAGGATGGTGGCCGTTCATTGGAGCCAGTTCGCCTTCGGCCGCCGGTGCGCTTTCACTCACGGCCGGTTCCTGGGACGAGCCCAACTCCTGCAGCCACGCCCTCGTTTCGCCATTCGCCGCTGGGGTGTCATCCAGTAGCGTAGCGTCGATCAACTCTGGAATATCCTGCAGCAAAGCCTTGAGTTCGGACCGAATGGCTCTGGCGATGGGCTCGTACTCGTCTCCCAAGCCATTGCAGGCGGCGACGACGAGTCGTTGCAAATCGAGCCAGGCACGGCTGCAGGGCAGCGACATCGCATTTTCTGCCACCTCAAGAAGCTCTTTCCATTTGCTCGCAAGCCCGAGCCGTTTCACATGTTGACGCAGCTCGGTGGTCGGAGCCTCCAGCAGTTTCGCGTCGCCGATTCCTTTGGCGGAGCGCAACTCTCCCCAGCGCAATCCGCGCATCATGAGATACGGAGCGGGATTCGTCGGATCCTGCTGACGAAGCAAAGCCGCTACGCGCGCCACTGTTGCGATTGCTTCTCGACGATCTGCGGGTTCGGAACTGGTCAACACCGAGATGGTGATGCCCGGGGCTGCGCTCGCAACTCCCGCAGGACCGACACCTCCAGTTGCACCGTCAGCGCCGCCCTCTGGGACAGGCACGACCTCTACCGGGTCAGGTTCCGTCTCGCGTTTCTTTTCCAGCAGAGCATGAACCGTGAAGCGAACTTCTTCCAGCGCAACTTTTAATTTGCCGAGCGATGGACCAGAGTCGCCGAACTTCTCGTCACAAATCTCGGTCAGCTCTTTCAGGCCCAACAGACAGCCATCGAGATCTTTTTCGGCCTGAGCATAGAAGGCCTTCGGAGTCTCGGCGAATGACTTGTCAAAGATTTCAGGCGCCAGTTTTTTATCTTCGTCGATCTTCTTCTGGCGAACTTCGCGCTCGTTTTCGGTCTTAACCTGATCTTCGTACCCTACCGCTCGTGACTCCTTGTACTTCAGCCAGTCGTATCCGGCCTTAGTCAGGGGCCTGGTCTTTAGCGGCATTTCCAGGGCGGTTGCCAGAAAATCCAGAGGAGCGGCGCGCAGTTCAAGGTCTCCATCTTCGATCGGGGGATACAGAGTGTCCCAGAAGTCCCGAATCAGGCCTATGCAAAGCTGCAGCCCCTTTTGTAGACCGCCGAAGCCGTCGCTATGCAACAGCGATTCGGTGAGCCAGGCGGCAATTTGGAGATCTTTGGTTTTTGTGCCCAGCGCCTCCTGAGCCAGCTTGCCCTCTAGACCATAGTCGGCGACCTTGCGCTCGGTTTGCCAGTCGCCTTGATCGAGGCCGTCATCCTGACGTCTCGCTTCCTTGATCTTGTCGTAGATAAGCAGCCTGGTCTCATGCCGCAGATACACACCGCTTGGGTTGTCGCCGGGAATGGGAGTTAGGAGATCTTCGCGCAGTTGCATGGCCCTATCCAAAAAAATTAGTCGGCCGTCGCTTGCATGGCAGGTTGTTCGAACTTCAGCGACCGTACTTCAAGGAACGGCACTTCTTCCCCATCCACCAGAAGCATTTTTTGTCCGGAGGGATATTCGTTTCCTTCGTCATCACCCGCCCAATCGGTGATGCGTCCCAGCCAGACTGATTCATCCGGATGCTTCCACGAGAATGGATAAATTGCTGGGATCAAAACCTCGCCGATGTCTTTTCCCTTAAATGACGGACCGGTTGTGACCAAGGCCGGGGTCCACAGAGTGTCGCGTAACCGCTGCGGCGCCTGCATATCCAAAGAAGCAATGTGCTCGAATGGAATCCAAAGATAGGCGCCGGCGGCGAATATCTCCAATCGGGCTCCTATGTCGGGATCGGCGTCACGCAATGATTGAAAAGGCTTGCCGTTCAATGTTCCGGGACAGGAAGCGGCGGCCTGATCTTTAGGAAAATTCTGCTTGTCGAAAAGTTCATGCCGCAACTTCTCGGCGTGCAATGCGGCGTAGTAGAGGACCGCCCCCAGTTCGCGATCCGCACTTCCTTCTGCCAAGACACTAAGTTGCTTCTCAGCCCGCGCATAATCGCCAGAGAAGCAAAGGAGCTCAAATAGAAATGTGCGCTGGGCTACATCCGTCGGATGGTCGCGGAGATAGTTGGTGATCTCCCTCTCCGTTTCGCGCACTTTCCCTGCAGCAAAAAGCTCCCTTGCTTTCACTGGCACCGGCCTTGGTTCGAGTCCTTACCAGGGTTTCAGTTTCAGGACGTCGAAGCCCTTGTCGATGAAACCCTTCAAACTGCCATCCTGCTCTGGGTTGTAGCTCACTTTGATCTTGGAATAGGCGAACGAGATCGACTCCGTGGGGTTCTCAGCCGATCCAGAATGCTGAATGGAGGTGATCAAGGCGTTTTCCATGTGGATCTTGTAGTAGTCTTCCTGGTCGTCGCCCATGGGTTTGTCGTAGATGATGTCAACTTTCTTGAGGTAATTGCCGGTTACGCAGTGCTCGAAGAGCAGTGGAGAGGTCTTGTCCACCACCTTCATGACTGTTACGTCACTCAGGTTCGCCCGGCCCGCACGCGCCTCCGAGCCAGATGATCCCACTCCGATAACCGCGGCATTGGAGGCACCAAAACTGAAAGAAAGGATGTCGATCGCCTTTTCTTTGCTGGTGCTCGGTCCGGGAACTCCGTCAATAATGAGATAGGCATTAACCGCCATTTTCACATCTCCTTTAACCAAAATTGAACACTCAAACTCAGTTACTGCCGTTGGTCAAAATACGATTGGTCCCCGAACCGCAGCTGTTACTTGGCTGCCGCCGGGAGATCCGCCACCAATCGCAACGATACCGTAAGTTCATCCAACTGGAAGTGCGGGCGCAAAAACGCCACCGCCCGATAACATCCAGGCTTGCCCGCAACCTCCGTGACATCGATGCGCGCTTCGCGGAGCGGCCGCTGCGCTTTCGTTGCCGGCGACGCCATGTCGTCTGGAGTCACGTAATTCGTGATCCAGCGATTGAGGAACGACTCCGCTTCTGCACGCGACATGAAGCTGCCGATCTTGTCGCGCATCATGGCTTTCAAATAATGAGCAAATCGCGAGACGGCCATGATGTACGGGAGTTGTGTGGATAGACGAGCGTTTGCATTCGCCGAATCGGAATCGTAAAGCTTGGGCTTCTGGCAGCTCTGCACGCTGAAGAAGGCCGCATAGTCCGTACCTTTGCAATGCACCAGGGGCACGAAGCCGAGATCTGCCAACTCCTTCTCACGACGATCCGTGATTGGGATTTCCGTCGGACACTTCAAGGCAATGTCGCCCTCGTCCGTGTAGAAATTGTGAGTGGGCAGCCCTTCAACCAGACCGCCGCCTTCCACACCCCGCATCGCTACGCACATGCCGTACATTGCGAACGAATTGGTCATGCGGGTGCCCAGTGAATAGGCCGCGTTCATCCACAGATATTTGGAGTGATCGGTGCCGTCGACATGCTCTTCGTAAGCAAATTCATCGATCGGTTTCGTCTCCTTGCCGTACGGCAGGCGCGAAAGCGTACGCGGCAAGCACAGCGCAACGTAGCGCGAATCTTCGCTGGCCCGGAAGGATTTCCACTTTGCGTATTCCGTACTGTCGAAGATCTTCGCCAGGTCGCGAGGCGCGTCCAGTTGCGTGAAGCTCTCGAGGTTGAGCAGGTCGGACGCGGCAGCACTCACAAAAGGCGCGTGCGCCTGCGCCGCCACATGAGAGATGCCTTCCAGCAAGGAAAGGTCCTCGGGATGTTTCCCGAATTCGTAGTCGCCGATCAACGCACCGAAAGGTGCTCCGCCGAAAACTCCGTATTCCTCTTCGTACACCTTTTTGAACAGCGCGCTCTGATCGAATTCCGGAGCCTTCTCGATGTCCCGCAGCAGTTCCTTCTTGGTCACATTCAGAACGCGGATCTTCAACTGTGTTCCGGTTTCGCTGTGATCCATCAGGTGCTTCAATCCGCGCCAGGATCCTTCAAGTTTCTGGAACGAGGCATGGTGCATGATCTCATTGAGTTGGATGGAGAGGAGGTGATCGATTTGCGCGATGCGCGCATTGATCATCATCTCGGCGTCCTTGGCAACGGTCATCGAACCTTCGAGGACCTGCGCCACGAACTCCTTCACCAGATTTTTCCCGCGCTCGCGCGCGCTGGCTTCTGCACCAAAGCGTCCTTGTTCAACGATCTGGTCCAGCAATCCAACCTGTTCGGTCTCCACCGTGGTGGTGGCTCCCTGTTGCATTTTCGAGGGATCAGGCATTGGGCCCTCCTTCCTTGGTTCCGATTTCACCCTTCAACTTGTCCAACTTGTCGGTATTGCCGACTGCGTCGAGCAGAACTTCCTCGAGCTTGTCGTTGCCCTGCAGTTGCCCACGGAGATCCGAGAGGCGGGTGCGGAGATCGAGCAGTTCCTTTAAAGGCTTCACTTGCTTGGCGACGTTGGCGGGCTCGAAGTCGTCCATCTTTTTGAAGCGGAGATCGACTTTGAGTTGCGGCGCCGCAGGGTCGTCGCTCAACTTGTTCTCGACTGCAAACGAGAGATGCGGCTTCATCCCTTCGAGAACGGTGTCGAAGTTGTCCGGATTCACTTCCACAAACTTCCGATCTTTGAGCTTGGGAAGTGGTTGGTCGGGTTGACCCGTGAAATCACCGAGTACGCCGACCACAAACGGCAACTCTTTGATTTCGATGGCGCCGCCGACCTCAACATCGTAGGTAATTTGTACGCGTGGTGGACGCACACGATCTAACTTGTGCTGGGCACTTTGTCTGGCCATGATTTTTTCCTCGCAGCAACCTGTCGGTGAGAGCAGCTTTTGGACACTCTGCACCGAATCGCTCTTAGCACTCAACGGGGGGAAGATCGCGCCGAATGAACTCGGCGTAGAGTGGAGCAAAGTATTATCACAGGAGTAGGGGAGTGTCAAGCAGCTAAGAAGAATTCGGATGTCTTGGACTAAATAGGGGAAATTCATCCAAATCGCAGGTCGCCAGCGGCATTTGGGGGCGTGGGTTCGATTACTGTAGTATCCTTCCTCGCGCCGTCGTTGCGCGTGGCGGCTATCTCTCAGAAGGGCGAAAAAGTGCTGAAAACCATATCCCAGGGCGATGCCCAGCGTTTACGAGAATTCTTCCGGGAAGTCGGCTACGAAGACAAGAATCTGTACGAGAAGGGTTATCGCCTGCAACTTCCTTCCTCCCGCATGCGCAATACCGCTCGCTTACTGGACCGGGTGCGGGAACCCAGCCTGCTCCACCTGCTCCTGCGCTTGTTTTTGCTGAATGCGCCGCAGGATGCTGCGGCCTGTGCTGATGTCATCCCCCTCTGGTTCACGGAACTGGCCCTCTCCTGTGGTCTTCTGCGACGTGACGGGGAGAAGTTCACCTCCGAGGTGACGCTGTTTCCAGCGGACGGTTTTCTCGCCGTGTGCGACCCTCCTGCGAGAATTGACGCCCAAGATCCGGAAGCCGTGCTGTGGCCGAATCCGACCACCAAATTATTGGCGAACTTCACCATCCGCTGCCACTCTCGCGCGACCCTGGATTTGGGAACTGGCAATGCGATGCAAGCCGTCTCCGCCGCCGGACACAGCGATCAGGTCGTTGCCACGGACCTCAATCCCCGCGCCGTGGAATATGCGAAATTCACGGCCAGACTCAACGGAATTGAAAATATCGAATGTCTGACCGGAGATGGTTTTGCTCCTGTGGCCGGACGGAAATTCGACCTCATAACTTCGAATCCGCCTTTTTTTATCAGGCCCTCGCATGCGTTTCTGTTTTGCGACAACCCCATGGACCTCGATCAATTATGCCGCCGGTTTGTAAAAGAGGCGCCGGAACACCTCCACGAAGGCGGCTATTTCCAGTTGCTTTGCGAATGGGCGGTGATCCGAGGACAGTCAATGCATGAGCGTGTAACAGAGTGGATGCAAAACACCGGCTGCGATGCCTGGGTCATCAAGGGGCATGTGCAGGATCTCTCCGAATATGCTCAGGAACTCATTTCCCGGACGAGGTCTTCGCCGGATGGCGATGCCGAACTCTATGCCAGTTACATGGAATACTATCGTTCGCGCAACGTGGAAGCGATTCAAGACGGGGCTATCGCCATGCGCAAGCGCTCCGGCCGAAACTGGATCTTGATCGAGGAACTCTCCGACATTCCCAAGGGGCCGTTCGGAGAATCCGTTCAGGAAATGTTTCGCGCGCGTGATTTTCTCGACTCTCATGCGTCCGAGGAACAGATGTTGGCGGCAAAACTCCGACTGGCGCCGCACGCCCGCCTGGAACGGTTCTTTCAGTCCACCAAGGGCCGTTGGCAGCCCACCGCGCTGAATTTACGATTGACCAAGGGCTTACCCTTTTTCATCGGAGTGCAGCCCGAAGTGGCGGAGTTTCTCGGCGCCTGCGATGGCAATAAAACGCTCGGGGAACTGGTTGCAAGTTTCGCCCGCGGGGTCGATGCTCCATTGGAGAAAGTGCAATCCGAATGCCTGGGAGTGTCGCGCCGACTGCTGGAACATGGATTTCTGCTCGGCGATTAGGTCAGGATTTCGGTTTGGTTTACGAGCTTGGCTCGGGGATGAGTCAATGCCCTCCTAATCCGTTGCAAAACTTGGTATAACTGGCAGTGCTGAGAATTAGGAGGAAGCAGTTTTAGGAGCTGCAGGAGAGCCTCCGAATGAAAAAACTGACCGGCAACATCCGCATCACGCCAAATCCCGGCACGGAGACGATGGGCCCGCATTTTGAAGTCGTGTTTGTTCCCTATGCCGGGCGCGTCAACGCGCAGACGGTGCGGATCAAGAGCCATGATGAGCTCGTCGCACTTCTGATCGAGATCAAGATTCCCGAAGACGAAGCCTCGCGCTGGGCGGGAAGAGCCAAGGGTTCGTTAGTGTTGATTCCCAATGTCGAGCGCAGCGAAGAATTGCTGAAAGAGAACGGGCTGCTGGCGTAAGCTTGAAAGATCGCGCGTATTGAGTTTGTTTCGCGCGACGAATCCCTCCCTCTTTGCTTTCTCCCCCGAAATTGCTATTGTTCCCGAGCGGGCATTCTATGAAGCGACTGCAACCTGTCATCTGGACCAAAGGTACCTTCCTGACTCCGCAGCACCTCCAGGTGCAAGACAGGTTTTTGGAAGATGCGCTGCAGTTCCGGCTGGAGGCCTTGAAATTTTGTCCGTGGGGATTCAGCGAACTCGTGCTCGATCAACAGAAGCTGGCGACGGGTGATTTCGCGATCTCGCGAGCGTCCGGAATTTTTCCCGACGGACTTCTTTTCGACATTCCGGATGCAGACCCAGCGCCGGCTTCGCGAGCGCTACCCGAGCTTTTCGAGCCCGGGATGAACAATCTCGACGTCTATTTGACCGTTCCTGACTATCGCCAGCGGGGGCTCAACGTCGCGATCGGAAAACGCGACGCGGGAACTCGCTATGTGGCGGAAGTCACAACCTACCGCGACGAAAATACTGGCAGCAGCGAGAAGCCCGTCCAGATTGCGCGCAAGAATATGCGCTTCATGGTGGGAGGAGAGAATCGCGAAGGCAATGCCGCGCTTCACATCGCGAATGTCGAGAAAGCCGAAGGCGATACATTTCGCCTGAACCCGCGTTTCGTCCCTCCTCTGCTGGATATTCGCTCCAGCGAATACGTCATGAGTTTGCTGCGCGGAATCATCGAAGTGCTCGCGGCGCGGAGTTCGCAACTATCGGGCACGCGCCGTCAGAAAAATCAGAGCCTCGCTGATTTCACCGCGGCTGACATAGCCAACTTCTGGCTGCTCTATACGGTGAATTCTTCCTTTCCGGTATTCAGCCATTTGTTCGAAGCCAAGCAGGTTCATCCCGAGGAGCTTTACTCGGCGATGGTTTCTCTGGCCGGCTCGCTTACGACTTTTTCTCAGAAACTTCGTCCGCGAGATCTGCCGCTCTACGATCACGACAATCTCGGCCCGATTCTCGCCGAGCTTGACGACAAACTGCGCTCGCTTCTGCAAACTGTGGTTCCCACAAATCTTGTCGCCCTGCCGCTCACGCTCACCCAGCCTTCGATCTACGCGACGGCACTCGCCGAAGACAAATATCTTATCGACACGCGCATGTACCTGGCGGTGAGCGCCGAGGCCAGCGAGAATTTCGTGATCCAAAAAGTTCCGCAGATGCTGAAGGTCTGCTCTGCCACACACATTGATCACTTGGTGAAGAATGCGCTGCCAGGGATCGAACTGAAGCATCTGAGCAATCCTCCGGCGGCGATCCCGGTCAAATTGAAATATCAGTACTTCAGCCTGAATCAGTCGGGCGCGGCATGGGAGGCGGTTTGCCGTGCGCGCAATCTTGCCGCTTTTGTTCCGCGCGATCTTGCCAATCCTCAGTTGGAATTGCTGATCCTGCTGCCGCAGGCTTCCTGAGATGTTGGGCGGAGTCGCCTCGTCTAGTGTTTCATCACAAAGTACATCACCAGCATTGCCGCGATCGCGAGCAGGATCGTCAGTCCTGTGACCAGTGGCCAGATTGCGCCGGCCTTTCCGGCCGCAGGTGCGGCAGCTTGCGGCATCGCCGGAGGGGCCGGCATCGCAGGCGCGGCGAATTTGGGAGCCGGAGGAGGAGGCGGTGGTGCGAAATGCGGCATCGGCGGCGGAGCCGGCATCGGAGGCGGCGCAAAAGCCGGACTTCCGCCACCGGCCGGATTTGCGGCTGATTCCGGCGGTGGCATCATCGCCTGCAGCTGACTTCGATTCAGAAAGACCGTGAACTCGCTGGGTCCGCTCGGGACGTCTTCAACCGGCGGCGCGTCACCACCGCGCCCTGGCGCGCGGAAGATATCTGTCGTGCTCGAAGGCGCGCGATTGAAAAATGTTTGATCAGAAACCGGTGCGGCGGGGGTTGGCGGCCGTGAAAAAACGGGTTCCGCAGCGGGCGGAGTAGACATCGGAGGCGGAGCTGTTCGAATGGGTTCGACCGGAGGCGGAGCGATCACCGGCTCCGCCCGGATCGGACGAACATTCGGACTCGTTCCGATCGTGCTGGTTCCCAGTTGCGAACCGGACGGAGAAGAATCCTTTCCGAATATCTGCGTATAACTCGGCTCAACCGGTTTCGTGTCCGACGGAAAGGAAGGGGCAGCGGGCAACCGCTCGGGATTCATGTCGCCGGCGCCGAACATCTGGGTGAAAGCTCCGGCTTGCTCCTTGACGGGCTCGGCACTCGCCACGTCATGCAATTCGATCGAGGGTGCAGGCGCTGCGTCTTCAAACGGATTGCGGAACGCTCTGGTGAATTCGCCGGGCTCGGATTTTCCGATATTTTCGTAAGAAGCGCCCGCTGGTGGAGATGGCTTTGTCGGTTCAGGTCCGAAGAAATCTCCGAACAATGATGACGGCGGACCGGCGTTTGGGACCGCTGCGGGCTTGCTTGGTGGCGCGGCTGCCGTCTGGCCGCTTTGTGACACCGCCAGGAATTCTTCGGTGAACGAGCTAGGCTTTTGCGGTGGCGCAGTTGATCCGCTGAAACTCTGTTTCGAACTGCCTTCAGGCTTTTCAGCCGGGAGTCCCAGAAACTCGCGAGTAAATGACCCGGGAGAGGGCTCTTCAAGAGCAGGAGGAGCTGCAGGAGGCACGGGCTTTTTCTCCGCGAAGGACATGGTGCCCAGTTGGCCAAACGGATCCGTGGCGCTGCCCACATTTGCAGGAGCCGGTGGCGCGCTGCTTTTGGTTGGCTGAAACTCGCTGGCGTCCCGGAACATGCGGGTGAATTCACCCGACGATTGCGGCGTTTCGGGTTCGGGGGATCCCAATGAGATAGCTCCGGTTGTTGATCCCGTCGGCGAGGCGGGGGGCTGGCTCTTCGAAGCGGTACTTTGAGCGAAGAGGGCCTTGACCTCGTCCGCATTTATCTCGGCAGTCGCGTCGGAGAAACGATTCGCCGATGGCGGCGCTGACGGTGGTGGACTCGGAGCCTTGCCAAAAGACTGATAACCGCGCACCCATTCTTTCAGCTGCGCCGTATCGGGCATCTTGGTGGTGATGAACGCGGAAGAACTCTCCTCGTCGAATCCAGCCTTGACGATGATCCCCGGAGGGCTTGGAGCCAGCGAGGCAAACTTGGCGATGATCGATGCCGTGTTCAGTTCCGACGTACCTGCCGCACATTCGAAGGTGTAGACGACGACAGGTTCCTGCGAGTTCTTATCGCGAGCGAGAAAGGTGCTTACCCGCCCGCTCGTCACCATCTCGACGATTTCGTATTTTTCCCCAAACTTCATGTTCAGCCCATTACGTCTCGACCGATACGTTCGACCAACAGTAGAGCAGGTTCTCTCAGATCACACTGCAACCCTGATTTGAGCGAGACAAGCATAGCACCGAGTGCCGGAAAACTGAGTGCGAGAAGTAAGTTTTCCTGATTCTGCAGCGCCTTACTTCCCTGTCGGTAGCAAGTTAAAATGTCCGGTTTTTGTAGCAAATGAAATGTCCGGTTTCAAAGTTGTGCCCTCGCCGATGGGGTTGGGTTGATTTTGGGGATGGGGTTGCAGGGGAAGGGGGCATTTCCC
>Ga0335081_10000123_pt1 | contig 152944 bp, 148 predicted proteins | sample Lox_Sample_35_FD_206713 | JGI IMG/M metagenome (GOLD analysis project Ga0335081, IMG submission 206713) | Soil microbial communities from Loxahatchee National Wildlife Refuge, Florida, United States - Lox_Sample_3.5 | ecosystem: Environmental > Terrestrial > Soil > Wetlands | place: USA... | reverse complement strand
GGCGACGCGGCGCAGGGTCGTCTCCAGATCAAGCGACGTCGCCAACACGTCGGCAACGTCGAGCATGAGTGACTCGACCGGCAACTTCTCCGGTTTGGAAACGACAGAACCCATTTGCTTGGCTATGATAGCAGCCGCATTCGCCTTTTAAGGTCGCGGAATAGAGAGGGCGCGCCGCAAGGCTTCGGTTAATGGATGAGGTCTCATTGCCTCGGAACGACGCAGATGTCAGCAAGATTGCGATACTTTTCGGCGTAGTCGAGTCCGTAGCCCACGACGAACTCGTCAGGAATCTTGAACCCGACGTAGTCGCCTTCCAGTGGAAGCTTGCGGCGGGAGGGTTTATCGAGAAGAGCGGCAACCTTCAACGACTTCGGCTGGCGGGCCATCAGCATCCGCTTCAAATACGTCATCGTCAAACCGGTGTCCAGGATGTCTTCCACGAGAATAATGTTTCGGTCTTTGATCGACTGATCGACGTCCTTGGTCAGCTTCACCTCGCCGGTGGAGTCCCAACCGCTCTGCAACTCTTGCTTCGGTGTCGGCCGATTGCCGTAACTCGAGACACCGATGAAATCGAAGGTTGCGTCTAGATCCAGCTGCCGCGCCAGGTCCGAAAGAAAAATTGCGGCTCCTTTGAGCACGCCAACGAGCATTACCGATTGTCCGGAGAACTCTTTCGTGATTTCTGCGCCTAATTCAGCGACGCGCTTCGCAATGTCCGCTCGCGAGATGAGGACCTTGAGTTCTGACATGGCGTTTCATATTAAACTAAAAAAGCGGTCAGCACTTTGCTGATTGCATGGCTGCTGAGGGCCGAACACCGAGGGGAGATTGACGGGAGCTAGGAGCTTTTTATGAATCTGAATGGCGTCAAACTCACATGGCTGGGACACGCAACCTTTCGCATTGAAACGCCCGAGGGAAAAACCGTTATCATCGATCCGTGGGTCATGAACAATCCCATGTGCCCGGAAGCGGAGAAGTCCGTAAAGAAGGTCGATGTGCTGTTGTGCACGCATGGCCACGGAGACCACATTGGAGACGCAGTTCAAATCTGCAAGCAGCACGATCCCATCGTGGTCGGTATCCCGGAACTGGCGCGTTGGCTCGGGAAGAAAGGCGCCAAGCAGATTGCGGAGATGAACAAAGGCGGCACGCAGACCGTTGCCGATATGAAGGTCACTATGGTGCATGCCGACCACTCGTGCGGCATTCAGGACGGCGATGAACTCATCTACGGCGGCGAAGCGTGCGGATACGTAATTGAGTTTTCCAATGGCGTTAAGATTTATCACGCAGGAGACACGAATGTATTCGGCGACATGACCATCATTCGCGAGCTCTACGCGCCGCAGATCTGCATGCTCCCCATCGGCGACCACTACACTATGGGACCGCGCGAAGCGGCGTACGCCTGCAAGCTGCTCAAGCCGAAAACCGTTATTCCCATGCACTTCGGCACGTTTCCGGTTCTCGTCGGCCGTCCTGATGCGCTGCAGAAGCTCGTTCAGAACGTCGAGGTGCTCGAACTGCAGCCGGGGGGCACCGTTGACGGAAAGATCGCTCCGCGCTCCTCCTCGCCGCGGAGGAAGACCGCGTGAGCAACGGCAAGACATCTACCGCGAAGAAAGACGCCCGCGCATCCTGGCGTCATTACAATTTCGTGACCGCAGGTCCCGTCGACGACTATCTCTATTCCATGCTGCCCGCGCGTAACGCGGTGCTCGCCGAGATGGAGGACTACGCGACCAAGCATGAGATTCCGATCGTCGGTCCGGCGGTAGCGCGCGTGCTGCAGCAGTTGGCCATGTCGGTCAATGCGAAGAGCGTGTTCGAACTTGGTTCTGCTATCGGATATTCGACGATCTGGTGGGCACTGGCTGTGGGAGAGAACGGCCGCGTCATCTATACCGACGGCGATTCGAAGAACGCGGAGCGTGCCCGCGATTATTTCGCCCGCTCAGGAGTGTCCAAGCAGATCACGTTGCACACCGGAGACGCTCTCGAAATTCTCTCCGAGCAGAAGCAGGAATTCGACGTGATTTTCAACGACGTCGATAAAGCCGACTATCCGCGGGTGCTGCGTCTGGTCGCGCCGCGTCTACGCAAAGGCGGCCTGTTTATCACCGACAACGTTCTGTGGAGCGGCCAGGTCGTGAACAAAAATCCAGATTCGACCACGAAGGCGATTCTGGAATTCAATCGGAAGCTTTACGACGCGAAGGAGTTCTATACCACAATCTTGCCCATTCGCGACGGACTCGCGGTGGCACTGAAGATCTGACTTTATTTGCCCAGCAAGCCGTAGACGTCGATCTCCGTCGCGGTACTCACGTAGACTTTGCCGTTTGCGATCGTCGGAGGCACGAACTTCACCGCTGGTCCCGCCTGATCCCGATTTCCGCTTGCCTGTGAACTGTTCCAAAGCTCGGTCGTGAGATTCGTCGCGTCGTAGGCATGCAGCACCGCCGGACCGATGCACACGGCCGGAACGGGCACCACGTAACAGTTCACTCCTCCCGGTGCATTCGGACTGGCGTAGCCATAGAGGCTGGCGTCAATCGCCCATGCAATTCCATTCGAAGCACCTTGCGAAGAAATAGAGGGGCTCGCGTCAGGGAAGCCGAAAATGTTCGCGGATTGTGACGTTGCGGTCGAGTTGAACTGGCCGGTCGCGGGATCAAAGGCAAAAACTTTAAGCGAATCCCAGGCGCCGGCGAAATAAAGACCATTCCTCCAGAAAGCCGGAGTTCCCCACAGTCCGTTGCCAGTTCCGGAGAAACTTTGCAGGATCTGGCTGTTATCGGTGGGATTGAATTGTCCCATGTTGTCGCGGTCCACCAGATAGACCACGCCTTCTTTTCCCAATTGCGCGAGAAGGTGCTGTGGGCCCGCTGTTTGATCTGGCAGCAGAACGGCCGCTCCCGATCCCAGATCTGTGTCGTCCTGCGCCAACGTTAGCTGATCGTACGGGGTGAACCATCCCGCGAGATTCAGATTCGAGCCGTTTGAAGTATTTCCGGGAAAAGGATGCAGCCGCAGGATGCTGTCGCCATAATCATTGAAGGGCACGGTGGTGGAATTCGCGTCGAATATGCCATTGCCGGTAGTGACGTAAATATCTCCGCTCGCATCGATCGCCGGCGCTCCGCCGGCTGCCCAGATTCCGCCCAGACCACCGTTGGGAGTTGTGTTGAAGACACTCGGCAACTGCGACAAATCCGCGGCGTTGTATCCGAAAAGCCAGCCGTGATAGGGCGTCGCGTCTTCGTGTGCTGCAAAAGCTACGTACACAGCGCCGTTCGCGAGTGCGAGTCCCGAGCGCTGATGATGCTTCTGCGGATCGAAAGTGACGACCGTTCCTCCATCCCCTACTCCGGGCACCGATGCCGCGATGGTTACCGGCCCGTTGAACTTCTCTGATCCCGTAGCCAGATCAATTGCATGCAGCCGCCGATAGAAAGTTCCGGGACTGTAGGAACAATTTCCGCCGGCCGATCCCACCTCCGACGAACTCACGACATAGATCGTGTCCGTTGCTGGATCTATGACCGGGGTCCCCGTGACGCCGACTTCCGGATAGACATCCCCGAAGCAATTTCCCACGTCGTTCCAGATAATCGACGTTTCGTTGCCGGTACCGCCATGCATGACGTCCAGCAGGTTGACCGACCATCTCGCCACGCACGGGTTCGATTCGGCGTCAAAGGCGAAAAGAGTGTCGTGCTGCGTGGCCACGATGAGCAGATTGTGTGGACCATCCGTCAGACGAATGGCCGGCGCCCACAGCGGTTGGCCGTAGACCGCGCCATCCACCGGGCAGGAAGTCAGTTTCCCGAATGTTGTCGAGTTGACGTTTGCCGGAGTCAGTACATACTCCTGCACATTGGCGCCGTCGCGTGCCAGATCGCTGTGATAAGTGAAGACTCCAGCCAGATCGGTGACGACAACATTCGCGGAGCCGGAAGCAGACGTCAAGGCAACGCTGGTTGCGGTGATGGTATGCGGCCCACCAGTCGGTGGGGGCTGGTATAGTCCCGCGGAATTAATGGTTCCGACAGCCGCATCGCCGGCGGCCATTCCATCGACAGCCCAACTGACGGAAAGATCGGTGATGTTGCCGACGACGCTGGCGCGAAATTGCTGCGGCTGCGCCGAAGCCAGCTCGGTGAATTTCGGGGAGACGGTAACCGTCGCAAACGGCGGAGAGAGCATTCGGCTGCTACCTCCGCCTCCTCCACATCCGGCAAGAAGACCTGCCAGTCCTATCACAGTACACCACCGGTTACTCCATCGCATGCCCCGACTCCTCGAGAAGAAAATTCAGAAGTGCGACAGCACAGTGGAAAGAAGCTGAATTATTTAGGTTGCGGCTGAATTAGTTCTGTATCGATGATGATCGCGATGTCATCTCCCACCACGCCCGGAGCGCCCTTGACGCCGAAATCCTGCCGATTGATTTTGGTCGATGCCGACGCGCCAATGCGTTGATTACCCCACGGATCCTTAATCGGAGCAGAAGGCCCGTCCACATCAAGGACAACTTCTTTTGTTACTCCATGAATCGTCAGATCGCCGACGATCTGCAGTTTGCCTGTGCCGGCAGCCTTCACCGATTTCGAAAGAAAGATGATGGTGGGGTATTTCTGCACCTCTAGAAAATTCGGGCTGCGCAAATCGTTGTCGCGCATCTGAACGCGCGTGTCGATCGAGCCTGCGTCAATGATCGCATTAAGAGTCGTCTTGGACGGATCCGCAGGATCATACGTCGCCGTTCCGCTGACCTTCTGAAAAGCGCCGCGCACGGTAGAAACTCCAAGGTGCCGCACCGCAAATTGCGCCGTGGAATGATTCGGATCGATCTGCCAGTTTCCCCCCTGCGCAGCTGCAACTGCAGCCATCGTCAGAGCGGTCATGACTGTGAGTGCAAAACGAGACATACGTGCAAATTCTCCTTCGGGGATGAAATTGAGTTCGACAATGCTAAATGGATTTGACGGGAATGGCCAGCAGATCGTCAACCAGTCCGACTTCCTTCTGCAGGAAGGGCTCGGCATGGGAGATGCCGCCGAGTGCTCCATAGAAGCGGGCCATCGATTCCACGCGGGCTCGGATTTCGTCGTGCGCCGGGAATATGTCTTTGCCCGCCTCCTGATCGCCGAACTGGGATTTGTAGGCGAGGATCGATGCGAGCTTCTGTTCGAAGTGCTCACTGATGTCGACCACGAACGTCGGCCGGATATCGTAATAAAGAGTGGCGTAAATAATCTTGAAGGGGCGATGGGGTGTAACGCCGGCATCTTGCCGGCTGTCGCGGGGGCGGCCCGCCCCCGCCATGTCTAGTTTGGCCAACCCGGCTAAGAAGCACGCTTCGTATCCCAGAATCGACGCCGTGTAGTGATCCGGATGCCGTCCCTTCCAATAGGGCAGAATCACCACGCGCGGCCGCGTCTCTCGAATCACGCTGGCAACTTTGAGGCGATTCTCCCAGGTGTTCTCGACGCGCCCGTCGGGAATATCGAGTGCTCGCCGCCAACTCACGCCCAGGATCTTGGCCGCGTCGCCCGCTTCGCCCGCGCGATCTTCCGCGGTGCCGCGCGTGCCCATCTCGCCCTGAGTTAGATCGAGGATGCCGGTGCGCTGTCCGCGTTGCGCAGCCTTCAGCAGCGTGCCGCCGCAGGTCTGTTCCACATCATCGCGATGCGCGGCAATGGCAAGGACGTCCAGAGGTTGATTCGAGAGAAGGGAAGCCATCAGTCGAGATTTCCTTGCTCCAGTACGACGTTCTCGCGCACGATCAGCCGGTGCGCGGCCATCTCTTTCAGTGTCGGCAGAACGCGCGCCACGTGTTCGTCAGTGTCCACGAAGATGATGATCACGGGAAGCTTGCCTCCAGCCTCGACCAGGTGCGCTGTTTCGACGCGCTGGCGTCCCAGAAATCCCGCAACGCAATGGATCGCGGTCGCCGCATACACATTTTCCTTGCGCAAGTAATTCAGGATTTCCATGTGCAGCGGGCGATGCTGCCATTTGTCGGCTTCGTTCAAATAAATCGTCACCTGGACAGCCATGGCATTTGGCATTCTACGCGCCCTCCTTGCCGGAAGTCTCCCATTCGCTTCGCAGGATTCCGTAAAGCTCCGAATCCACAAACTCACCCCACTTCCGGATGTGTTCGCGCTGGCAACCTTCATGGCGCATCCCCAGCTTCCGCAAAACATTTCCCGACGCCGGATTGTGTTTGAAATGTGAGGCGAAGATGCGACGCAGCCCGAGATCTTCGAATCCGTAACGCAGCATCTCGCGAGACGCTTCGGTGGCGTATCCCTGACGCCAATAGGGCACGCCAAGCCAGTAACCAAGTTCGGCGTGCTGGTGCTGCTCATCGACCGTCAGCCCCATGCCGCCGACCTGGCGTCCATCGCTGCACAGCGTGACTGCTAGCCAGATGCGGTTGCCTTCGCGCGCCATCTCGAGAAAGGCTCTGGCGTCCTGCTCAGTGTATGGATGGGGTATGCGCAGAGTCGTGGCGGCAACTTCGCGCGCGCCGATCAGCGGAACAAGTTCTGCGATATCGGCCTCGCTATAGGGACGAAGCTTTAGTCGCGAAGTTTCCAGCGTCGGGCGAAGGATCATACGGGAAGCACTCTCGCCAGCGCCATGCCGGCCAGCGCGCCAGCAAGACAGAGCAGGTTGGTGCCGAGAATATTTGCCAGCATGAGCCCCCACTGGCCCTGTTCGAAAAAGGCCATGGACTCGAAGGCGTAGCTGGAAAACGTGGTGAACGATCCGCAAAAGCCGACGACGACGAGCAGCCTCCAGCGCGGATCGACGAGGACGCGCTCGGTCGTCCAGATCACGAACAGGCCGACAATAAAGCTGCCGGCGATGTTGATGATTAGCGTGCCATATGGGAAAACGGGGCCAAACTCGCGAACCGCCAGGCGGCTCAGAAGAAAGCGAAGGTTTGCGCCCAGGATAGCGGCGACAGATATAGCGAGGAAATCTTTCACGACAGAGCTTCTCCTACAGAATGTGACTTTCAGTTCGGTAGGAGTTATCAGCCGGCGCCGGCGGTTATGGCGAACTCCATCGCCTTACAACATTTAATCACAGGACATGCGGAAGCACGATTTTAGATTTGTGATTTCAGATTTCAGAATGAAACCCCTGCCTTCAAAGGTAGTTCAATCTACAATCTAAAATCAGAAATCTGAAATTGTTCTTACTTTTTTCTCTCCACCAGAAACCTTGCCAGCTCCCTCAGTGGCTCGGCCCGTTCGCCGAAGCTCGCGAGTTCCGCAAACGCGTCGTTCACCAGCGCGTCGGCCTTGCGAATCGACGCGTCAATTCCGAACAACGCCGGATACGTGGCCTTCTCCGAAGCAGTGTCTTTTCCCGCAGTTTTTCCGAGCTGCTCGGAGGTCTGGGTCACATCGAGCACATCATCGACAATCTGAAAGGCCAGCCCGATCGCCTGACCGAAGCCGCGGAGTTTCGCTACCTCGTTATCTTTCGCACCGGCATACAACCCGCCACTCACGAGACTCGCAGTAATGAGCGCGGCGGTTTTCGAGCGATGAATATATTCCAGCATCTCCGCCGTCGGATGGGTGTGCTCCGCTTCGAGATCGACCACCTGACCGCCAATCATTCCGTCGACGGTGCCTGTCCCGCGCGCGATCTCTTCGATGATTCGTACGCGCGCGTCCGGCGGACACGCCAGGCGCGAAAGAACTTCATAAGCCTGCGTCTGCAGCGCATCGCCGGCCAGAATCGCGATCGCCTCGCCAAATACTTTGTGGCACGTGGGACGACCGCGCCGAAGATCGTCGTTGTCGAGGGCTGGCAAATCATCATGGATGAGCGAGTAGGTATGGAGCATTTCCAGCGTTGCTCCCAGTTCCTCAACTCCTTCCGGCAGCGATCCGGCAATCATTCGCGCCGCTTCCATCGCAAGGATCGGCCGCAGCCGTTTTCCCCCCGCAAACACACTGTGCCGCATCGCCTTATGAATCGAGACCGGATGCGCGGTTTCTAGCGGAATGAGGCGGTCGAGTGCAGCATCGGCCAAATGCTGACCCTGTTCCAGTGTGTCTTGAAGCATGAAGACGCAGTATAGCAATTCCGCGCGCGGGTGGAGACGCTCGAGACGGGCGTCATCCCGAAGCCCCGCGCCTTTCAGGTAGACCCTCGGCTTTAGCCGAGGGCGGCGCAGCCGCGGGGCGAGGGATCTCGCGTGGACATACCGCAATGCTGCACGCGAGATCCTTCGCTTCGCCTGAAGAGCGGCTCCACTCAGGATGACGCCCACTAATCCCTGCAAGAATCAAAAAAGGACGCCCGTAGGCGTCCCTTGGTTGAAAGAATCAACTCACGCTGCTGCGCTGCGAGAGACGCTGGTACTTCGCAACACCGAAGTCAGCACATTGGCCACGTCGTCATTAGGACAGACATCTTCTGCGCCGGCGGCCAGCGCGGCCGCCCACATTTCTTCATCGGGAATGCGGTGCGTGCAGACGATCGGCAGATGCGGAAATTCCTGATGCAGGCTTTCTACATCCGCAAGTCGTGAATTCTCGATATTGAGCACTACGGCTCTGGGCTGATTCCGGGCTACGTTTTCGCGCAGCTCTTCGCGGGAGCGGGTTACGTGAACTGAGAAGTGAGGACCGAGTCCTCCAGCGAGGGACCGGGCTACTCTCGGGTCCCTTTCAAGCACGACTACTGTTTGCGCCATACATCCCCCGATCTTCAACCGTCGTCAACGGCCACAGAAAACCCGGACTAGGGCTGCGGGGTGGCTGGGAATACCACAACTCCACAGACTATCTTGATCAATCTCGAGTCGCGGACGCTACCGGCGGGCAGGCGCCTTTTCCGTCACCGGCTCGAAAGGTTCGGCCTGGAGCTTCCCGTTCTTCTTCAGTAGGATTTCTACCTTGCCTTCTGCCTCCTCCAGTTCCTTGCGGCAGGCGGTAGAAAGCTGCATGCCCTCTTCAAACAGTGTCAGAGACTTCTCTAAAGGAACCTCTCCCTTTTCCAGTTCCTGAACAATCTGCTCCAGTCGCTGGAGGCACTCTTCAAACTTAGGCAACGGGGTTTCGCTCCGTCTACATATTGTAATGCAACTCTTTTCGACGGATGTCTAGTCTTTTTACGTGAATTTTTGCAATTTTGATGCGAGGTACTTCCCGGTTCGGGAAGGTCTAAGACGAGGCGGCGCTCTGGCTACCGAGAGCCTCGAGCACATCCACGGCGGCGCCATAACGGCCCATGGGTGCGCTGATCTGGGCTCCCTGAACCGTTCGCTTGGCAGCGATCAGCATCTCGCGCGCGATGGCGATTCCTTCCTCACGAGCTGCTTCCGGCGTCTGGGCGCGGGCCATGCGCTCCAGGATGGAGTCAGGCACGGAAACCCGCAGCTCGTTTTTCATGAATTCGGCATTGCGTACGCTGACGAGAGGCCAAATGCCGGCGACCACAGGAATCCGGCAATGCTCAATTCGCTTCAGGAAATTTTCCAGCAGCCGCACGTCGAACACCGGCTGCGTGACAGCATACTCGGCTCCGGCCTGCACTTTGTATTCGAAGCGGCGGATTTCCTCATCCATGTTCGCCAGTCCCGGATTCGCTCCGACCCCGATCACAAATCCCGTTCCTGTCCCAATCGGATTGCCACCCAGGTCGAGTCCACGGTTCAGATTGTGGACGATGTTCACTAACCCGATCGCATCGACATCGAACACAGCCGTTGCGTCGGGATAATTTCCCATCTTGGGTGGATCGCCGGTGATGCAGATCAGGTTTCGGATCCCAACCGCAGCCGCGCCCAGCAAATCGCTCTGGATACACAACACGTTGCGATCGCGGCACGTGTAGTGCAGGATGGCGTCAATGCCAACCTCGCGTTGAATCAGCAGCGACAACGCCTGGTTGCTCATGCGAGCCGAGGCCCTGGGACTATCGGGAATATTCACCGCGTCGACGCCAACTGACCTCAAAAAGCGCGCCCCTTCGACTTCTTTACGGATGTCAATACCTTTGGGCGGGACGATCTCGACCATGGTCACGAATTCGCCGGCAGCGAGCTTTGCTCCTAACGGCGATCGCTTCTCCAACGGCGTAGCCGTAATCGCGCTGGGAGAGGTGTGGCTCGTCACCTGTGCCGAGGCGGTTCGCCCTCTTGCTTCACCGACACGCAGGGCGGACTTCATCACGCGGATGTGATCGGGCGTGGTTCCGCAGCATCCGCCGACCACGCGCACCCCGGCGGCCACGAATTTCCGTGCGTAGCTCGCCATGTACTCGGGAGAGCACAGGTAGATATTTCTGCCGTCTACCGACCGTGGAATGCCTGCGTTCGGTTGCGCCGATAAGGGCAGGGAAGTCAACGTGCGTACCCGCTCCATTGCATCCAGCATCGCCACCGGGCCCACGCTGCAGTTGCACCCGATAACGTTTGCGCCCCATTCTACCAATTTGGGAACGAAGACTTCGGCATCGGAACCGTCCAGGCAGTTTCCATCCTCGTCAATCGTGACCTGGGCGATGAGCGGCAGCGACGGCGCGACTTCCTTGGCTGCGAGCATCGCCTGATGAATCTCCTCCAGATATCCAAATGTTTCGAGAATCAGCAGGTCGACGCCGCCTTCGACCAGCGCCTCAATCTGCTGACGGAACGCACGGCGCGCCTCATCGAATGAAGTTTTGCCCAGCGGCTCGATTCTGGTGCCCAGCGGGCCAACCGATCCTCCCACCCACACATCGAAGCTTTTGGCGGCCTCACGTGCCAGGCGAGCGCCGGCCCGGTTGATATCCTTCACCTTTTCGTCGAGAGAATGCCGGGCCAAACGAAAAGAATTTGCGCCGAAAGTGTTAGTTTCAATAATCTCTGCGCCGGCCTGAAGATACTCGTGATGGACGCCGCGGATGAGGTCTGGCTGGGAAAGATTCAGCTCATCGTAGGAACGGTTGATGAAGACGCCTTTGGCGTAGAGCAGCGTCCCCATCGCGCCATCGCACAACACTGGGGATTGTTTCACTCGGGCAAGAAAGTCGGCCGCCATCTTGTGCTTGAGAATACAGGAGGAAGGGCGGATTGCGCATCCCACGGTCGGGGGATAACGGTTGCCGCGGGTTTGTCGCAGGCGCGGGTGAATGCCTGGATGTCGACTCTGGTATAATCCACGATTTCGCGGATAAATCTTCCTTTTTCATGTTCTTAGGAGCCTGCCGGTTGAAGAAGCTCATCTTCGCTCTGGTGGTTGGACTGTGGGCCGGTTTATGCCTGATTTCTTGCGGAGGGGGCGGAAAGAAGAATCCCCCCAGCGGCTTGATCAGCCGTGTTCTGGCCTCCCAGGGAGTAAGCACTGCAACCACTTTCGGCTCGTTGATATGGATCGATGCCCGATACGACACCATCGCCCGCGTGCCTCCACTGAGCGCCGGCACTGCCCCTGGGCTAATGGCTTTGTCGCCGACGCGTAATATCGTCGCGACGGTCGACTCCAGCAGCAACACGGTCTACGCTTTCGATACGACCAAAGAAACCGCCATTGGGAATGTCAGACTTGCTGGTCCGAGCAACAGCATTGTCGTTCCCAGCGCGCAACCGACCGGGTACGCCGCCGTCCCCAGCGCCACCATCAACGGATTTTCGTTTCAGGGCGCGGTCCAGGTCCTGAACTTTTCGAGCGGAGGTGTCATTACGACGATTGCAGTTTCCGGAGCTCAGACCGTCGTAGCGAACGGCAACGCCACCCAGCTTCTCGTATTCAGTAACGACTCCGATTCCATGACCGTGTTGTCTCCGGGAGTGGCCGTCCCGCCGGTCGATACCAGTTGCTACACGAATCCCCCAAATTCGGTTTGCACGATCATTTCCGGCTTTGACCGTCCCGTGAACGCAATCATTTCTGGAAATACGGCCTACGTTCTGAACTGCGGCGCACAGTGCGGCGGTAAGCAGGCCAGCGTGATGGTCTTCGATCTTCCGTCGCTGACTGTCACCCAGACCATTCCCGTCGATGGCGCTACCATGGCGCTCCTTAGCGGTTCGACGCTTTACGTCGCTGGAACTTCGCCGACCAACAACGCATGCACTGGGCAGACCACCGCCGCCACAACCTGCGGCCGCCTCGATGTCGTCGATCTCGGTTCGGGGACTGTAACCTCAACGTCTGTGATTACAGATGGCTATCATTGGCGCATGGACCTCAACGTCACCGGCCAACTGTTTATCGGATCAATCGATTGCAGCAACATCGGCGACGTAAACAATCCCAGCGGAGAAGTGCGTGGCTGCCTCTCGATCTACAAACTCAAAGATGGTTCGGTGCTCATCCCTCCCGATAATGGCGATGTGAACGGCCTGCAAACATTGATCAGCCGGGACATCGAATATGTGGCGGAAGGTGGCAACCTGCGTGTCTACGACACCGAGCACAATGATATCCTGCTGATCAATTACTTCGTGCCCCAGGGATCCATAGGGATCGTCGGCTATGTAGGCGACGTCAAGGCAATAGACGCGTTTTAGATTCGTAACGCCGACGTCAGAATTCCAGAATAGGGTGCCCCAGATTTTGCGAGACGTGGGAAGTAACCTGCTTACTTCCCCGGTTCCAGCACCAGTTCGTGCGCCTTCGCCGACTGCACTGCCTTTTCCGTGAAGGGTAGGGTGAATGTCGTCCCGCCATACCAGGCCTTCCACTGATCCATGTAGTACGGGCTGAGAAAGTTTCCGCCCTGTCCCGTCACGGTGTTGAGCGTGGATTGATCCAAGTCGGCCAGATTCGCCGTGAACCGCTCGGAGGGACCATGCAGCGGCGTCACTGCCTTTACCGAATATCCGCTGCCCGACTGCGGTTGCAGTCCTGTCCCAGACCAGTGCCGAACGATCGGAATTCTTCCCAGGATCGGGTGCTGGATGTCGATCGCGTTGAAGTCGCCCCAGCGCCATGATGCAAGATTTTTCGGCGCCGCAGGATCGTTGACCGCCGCTTCAATCGCCGCCGTCAGAAGCTCGTCATAATTCGCAAAGTTTTCTGGCAGCCAGCGTTTCGGACGATGCAGCAGAACATTCTCCATCCATACCGAACGCTGCAGCCAGGAATACGTCTTCCAGTTCACCGCCGCGCGGTCTTTTCCTTTGTAGAGCTCGGAATCGGGGTCAGTGTTGCTTTCCGGAGGAGCTGGGCCCAGTTTCGGTTCGAGCAGCAGACGGCGCAACTCACGAATCGAATTTTCCGCAATGGTCGGGGCAGCCGAAGACGCCAGCATGCGTCCGTCCCAGCCACGCATCAGGTCTGCCGCTTGTTTCGCTCGAGCTGATGCCTTCACCGCGTGATCCACTGCGTATACCAGCCGCTCGGCCGCAAACAGCGTCGCTTCCGATTGAACGTCATTCTGCAACGCGAGCATATCCGCCGCAGAGAACAGCCGTCCCGATTCCAGCACGTGATAAATGCGTGCGGTCCTCCACGGTGCTTCCCACTCCATGCTGACTGGGTACGGATAGCCATCCGGCGTTATTCTTCCGTTCGCGGTAGCGATAATTCCCGAAGGCGGATTGTAGATGCCGGGCAACTTCTCAAACGGGATGTACGACGTCCACTCGTGCGCATCGTCCGCGCCGCTGACCGGCAGACTTCCATCGCCCGCAGCACGAATCGGAACCTTGCCGGTCGTGTGATAGCCGATGTTGCCGTCGACGTCGGCATATACGACGTTTTGCCCAGGCGCATCGAGTTGCGCAAACGCCTTCTGAAATTCGTCCCAGTTCTGTGCCAAGTTCACATCGAAAAAGGGAATGTGCAGGCCGTCGTAAAGCGTCCAGCGCAGCGCCAACGGACGACGCTCTCCCGGAACCAGATCGGTGATGATCGGCCCGTGGCGCGTGATCTTCACCTCAATCGCGACGTCAGGCGTGCCCTTCACATGGATTATTTCCGTACGATGTTCTGGCTGGATCCACCCCTTGGGGGTCTGATACTCGCCTTGCGCATTGAAGTTCTCGATATAGACGTCTGTCACGGTCGGGCCGACGTTCGTGAATCCCCAGGCGACGCGCTGATTGTGTCCGACGATCACGTACGGCATGCCGGGCAGAGTAACGCCGGCGACATCCAGCGCGCCCGAGCGCAGATGCGCCTCGTACCAGAGGTTCGGCATCTGATGTCCGAGATGCATATCGTTCGACAGCAGCGGCTTTCCCGTGACCGTATGCGCACCGGAGACGACCCAGTCGTTCGATCCATTTACCGGCGCTTCTTCAGCCGGCTGAACAAATGGATGTGCCCGCGTGACTGAATTGTCGGGCGAATCCTCGTCGTCATCATCATCGGAATCGCTGTTGTTCGTGTCGGGCACGTTTATGTCTTCGCGCATCACCGTTGGAGGCCGGTCATGCCAGGATCGGTTCACATACAAGTCGGCCGTCAGCTCAGGACCTAGCTTGGCCAGGATTTTCTCGCGATTGAGCGCGTCGAAGAAATAGTGATAGTTCAGGTCCTTCACCATCTGATTCGCGATGACAACGGAATCCTCGGGAGTCCATGGCTTTGGCACATAGCCGAGAATGCGGAATTCGACGGGCAGGTGTTTGCCCTGGCCGGCGATATATGCATTTACCCCGCGCGCGTAAGCCTCGAAGAATGCGCGATCGCGAAGGGAGGCGATTTCCACATTCCTCTTCGCTGCAGCCCGTAGACCGAGGGTCTTCTGCTCGCGATCGAGTTTGAGCGTGTCCCGGCCCAGGATTTCCGAAAGCTCTCCTCCGGCATAACGCCGCATGATATCCATCTGCCAGAGACGATCCTGCGCTGTGACGAAGCCTTGCGCAAAGAAGAGGTCCCCCAAGGTGGCCGCTTCAATGGTAGGAACTCCATGAGCGTCGCGGGTGACCTTTACCGGCGCCGTAAGACCACTCATGGCAAGCCGCCCGTCTAGCTGCGGCAGGGCAGCGTGAGCCAAATAGAAGGCATAGGATGCGACGCCCGCCACAACGACGACGACCAAAGCCAGAAGCCAAAAAAGAACGCGTGGAAGGGGAGACCGCCGCGCCGAGGAAACGGGGATTTCTGCCATTGTGCTCATCGGAGTCTTTGATTGTATTCCAGCGGGAAAGGTCTGCTTCGCCGATGAAAATGAATTTCATTTTCAACTTGCACGGGTGATATCCTGAAACCGCCGGTATGCTCCAGAAGCGCATCGATGATCAGCCCACCATCTCGCGCCAGATGATCCGCGAGGCCCAGGAGATCCTCCATCGCCATCTGAAGGGCGTTGGCCTGAAGCAGACTGCGCAGCGCGACGCCATCCTGCGCACCTTTCTCGAAACCCGCGACCACCTCTCCACCGACGAACTCCATCGCCTGGTGCAGAGAAAAGACGCCCGCATCGGATACACCACCGTCTATCGCACGCTCAAGCTGCTTGCCGAGTGCGGACTGGCCAGCGAAGTCGCGTTTCACGACGGCATTGCCCGCTTCGAACATCAGTACAATCGGCGCAGCCATCACCACATGGTCTGCACAAAATGCGGCAGTTCGGTGGAATTCTTCTCCCAGGAAGTCGACCGTCTGGAGCAGGAGATCGGCCGAAAATACCACTACCTGACCACTCGCCATACCTTCCAGATTTATGGTGTCTGCGAAGATTGTCGCAGGAACGGCGAAGGCCGCGGCAGCGGGGCAGCGTAGATTCTGACTCCGCGTTTAGTTGTGGACGAACCGGTGCACACCCGTGGGATCGTCTGGCGGAAAAGGCGGCGTGGGCGGAGTTTTGCCGCCCAGGGAGCGCCGGACGCGCTCCATCACAAATCCGACATCGGTGATATAGCTCCGCCGCGCCTCGGAGGTCCAGCCATGGCGTTGTTGTACCTCGAGAATCGCCTCGCCCTTCAGCGCATCGGCTGCTTGCACATGACGAAGATGCTGCATCGCGTCGGTGCCGCCTCCGAGCGCTTTCCCGAAGGCAGTTGTTGTCAGATCGCTGATCCAGTGAGCGATGCCACTCTGGTTGCAGCATGCGGGAAACGTCGATTTGGGGTCACCTACCCCCGAGGCGGTCCGTACTTCGCCTCGGGATCAACCGTCTGATCGAGATAAATCCAAAGCACGCGGGAAAGAAACGTCAGCATAGGCGCAAAAGGTACAAACAAGACGCATGCCCAGAGTGCGATCGTGGTGATGCGCCAACTGGTGAGCAGCCATAGGGCCGCTCCGAAAGCAAAAATAAGGGCAAGACCCAAACCGTAACTGATGTACATCGCGCCGAGAAAATATCCCGGCTCACGATTGAAGTGCAGACCGCAAGCCGGACAGCGATCGTGCATCTTGGGAAATCCCCAGTAAAGGGAAGAGCGAAAGATGGTGGTCGTCCTGCATCGGGGACAGAGCTGGCGCAGGATGCTGCTGAAAGTCGATGGCCGCGGGCGAGGCAAGAAGGCATCATAGGTGAGGGAACTTTTGAAAGCGAGATTTAAGAGTGGGGTGCCCCGGGTCTCGCCGATTTTGCGAGACCTGGGATAGGCGCTTTCTTGGTGCCTTTCACAGGCGCAGCATCGCTCCTGGAGCCAGCAGGTCAAACGGATAAACCGGCAGATTCCTCAGAATTCCGAACAACACGATCACAGCACAGAGGCCGTAGATGCAGGCGCCGGGGATAAAAATCTGCGGCAGGGCTCGGCCTCTCACCCAAAGCCAAACTTCCGACGCAAGTCCATAAATCAAAAATGGCAGCAGCACGCACGTTAGCGGATTCATGGCCCACGCCGTGTGCCAATTGCCCAGCAGCAACTGATGCAATGCCCGCAGCGAGCCGCATCCGGGACAGTACAGCCCGGTGAAATAGTGTAGCGGACACGGCGGAAACAATCCGGAGCTAGCCGGGTCATAAAAGCGCAGAAGGACTAACCCAGCCGACGCCGAGAATAAACCAGCCAGCATCGCGCGCCGACTGCGGATTGTCGCGATCACGCGCATGCTTAGTGTTGACGCAGGCTGCCGATTGCCCCGATCAGCATCAGCACGATCCAGATTCCGATGCTTGCCAGGCCTAGCCCGAAGGCGATCCAACACCACATTTTCGCATTATTCGAAGATGCCTGGGCTCCGGCGACGTCGCCCATCTGGAGCTTGCTGTTGACCTGCGCCGCATAAACAATCGCTGGAATACCAGCAGGCAAGCAGCACAAAACTGTCGTCAGGATCGCAAACACCAGGTAATTCGGAATGTTAACCGCAGGCGCTCCTGGTGGAATCACCACGCCGGCTGGCGTCGGAACTGCTGGTGCGCCGGGTTGCAGGTTCCTGCCGCATTGCACGCATATCGCCGCTGTGTCTGCGTTACTGGCGCCACATTGTGGACAAAACATGAGTGTTCTCCTGACTGAGAATTGCGAATCTTACTGCAACGCTTCGCCGCTTTCGAGGCACCGTTCGGCTGAGCCGCCCGCATCGACCTTGATGACGGCGGACTCGTCCGAACAGAACGCCCTAACCCCGGTCTGGTTCACCGTGACCGGATAGGCCACAACTTTGTAGACTGTGATCGCGGTGCCGTCTGGACCGGGCGCGCATCCGCTGAGTTCGAATCGGTAACCGGTCCGCAGGCCTTGCGCAAGTTCGTGGGAAATGAGCCCGGCGTCGGCTATTGCGGAAAGCGAACAAGTATACCCTTCAGCCGGATGCTGGTTTCCATAGACAATTTCGGCAGTGCCAATCGTCCGAACGCTTGCCACCGCGGAAGATTCATTAGCCGCCATTTTCGCGCGCAGCAAATTCGGAATCGCAATCGCCGCAATGATCAGGAAGATGGGGATGCCCACAATCCACAAATAACCGAGGACAAGTCCGGCGATGGCCATGCCCTCGCCCTTGAGGCGTCCGGCGCTGCGTTTAATCTCCGAGAGTCCGATGTGTCCGAATACAATGGCGGCAATGAACGCCAGAGGCACGAAGAACAACAGGCCGCACACCAGGCTGATGATTGCCTTAACGCTGGTTTGCGGAGGTCCGATTGGTGCGGCGGACGCGGCTATCGCCGGAGGTGCCGAAACCTGTCTTCCACACACGCGGCAGAATTGATCACCGACCTCGACACTGTTTCCACACGCGGGGCACACTGTACTCACGCAGTCCTCCTGGGACAGACGCGCAACGACTGCATTTTGAATTTTGCCCGAACATACTATTCGCGCCGCCGTGCGTCAATGCGCTAGATTGATTCTGCCCACTTCCGGCGGGCCTGTTGCTGTTCGCCCGCGATCGCCAGCATGGAAGCTCTCTCGAAATCGTGCCCGCGTTGTGCCGCGCAGATGCCGGAGACGGCAGCTTTCTGTCCCGGATGTGGAGTTCCCATGCCGGAAAAGCGGGGGACGGAAAGCGCCATGGAAGGTCCGATCTCGGAGAGCCGGGCGGATGGAAAAGTCGGCATACTACCGGAAAATATCGCGGGCGCTTTAGCGTATCTCACCTTTGTACCGGCGGTCGTCTTTCTTTTTGTTGATCCCTTTCGCAGAAACCGATTCGTGCGTTTTCACGCCCTGCAGTGCCTGCTGTGCTGGGTCGCGGGAATCGCGCTGATCATTGGCCTGAAGCTTGCGGGGGACTTGGTGTTTCTGATCCCTACCGCTGGGCCGCTCTTTGTGACGATTATTGACGGGGTGGCCGCATTGGCGACGGTGTTCGTCTGGCTGGTCCTGCTGGTAAAGGCGATGCAGGGCGAGCGGTTTCGCCTGCCAGTGCTGGGGAATTTCGCCGAGCAGTATTGAGCAGGGCCTGCCTCGAACTAATTAACGATTGCTTTGAATCCCGCTTTTTGATACTTTGCCGCCGGTATCGCTTAGGGGCGTGCGTCAGCACCCTGGCGATCTCGTTCGATTTCACACCTGACGGAGGCATCTCCATGGCTTTTTGCAATATGTGCGGGGCACAGATTGCTGACGGAACCACAACTTGCGCGGCTTGCGCCAGCCGGGTTTCTGCTGGCTCCGGCGGCGTTGCCACTGCCGCTGCTCCGGCTCAGGGCATGACCGACAACGTGGCTGGTCTGCTCGCCTACATCACGATCATTCCGGCGATCATCTTCCTTGTCGTGGCGCCGTATAACAAAAACCGGTTTGTTCGCTTTCACGCATTTCAGAATATCTTTCTGCACGTGGCTGCGATCGCCCTCTGGATCATCTTGCTGATCCTCACCATGGCGGCCAGCGTCGTCCCGATCGTTGGGCATCTCATTGTGATGCTGCTCGGGTTTGCGTGCTGGGTTGGTTTATTCGTGATTTGGATCGTCTTGCTGCTCAAGGCCAATCAGGGCCAGATGTGGAAGCTGCCGGTCATCGGCGACATGGCCGAAAAACAGGCGAACGCAATCTAGCGCGTCACCCGACGGCGGCGTCATCCCGAACGCCCGCGCTTGCACCGGAGGGCGGAGGGATCTGGCGTGCAGCGCTCAGACGCTCCACGCGAGATCCCTCGCTGCGCTGGAGAAAACGGCTTCGCTCGGGATGACGCCTTGGGCTGTTTTGATCCGCATCCAACTCCTCGCCCTTGACTTTCTCCTGTCAAGCTGTCAATGCTATTAGCTTTTCACCCTCGACTCAGGCTGCGTTGAAAATTCGCCTCGGTCGCGGGAATTTTCGAGCGACAGGGGAATCGTTTGCGCATTCGCGTCTTTTACCACGACAAGTGTTTTGATGGGGCGTCTTCCGCCGCGTTGTTCTCCCGCTTCTATCGCGAGCGCATTCGCAATGACGTGCAATTCGAGTTCACAGGCCTTGTCCATCGCGCGGGAGCGCTGTTCGACGAACGTCAGTTTGACGGCGACGAGAACGCGATTGTCGATTTCAAATACTCCAGTTCCCCCAACATCACGTGGTGGTTCGATCATCACGAAAGCGCATTCCTGACGCCCGCCGACGCCGAGCACTTCGAACAGGACCAGAGCAACCGCAAGTTTTATGATCCGGCCTTCAAGTCATGCACCAGCTTTATCGCAATGATTGCCGAGGATCGCTTCGGATTTGATCCCAGGCCCGTCGCCGATCTAGTGCACTGGACCGATGTGATCGACGGGGCCCTTTATGAAGACGCCAAGACTGCGGTCGAGATGGAAGCGCCGGCGATGAAGTTGACGATGGTGATCGAGTCGGCCCCCGACCACGGCTTCGTGCCCAACCTCATTCCGTTGCTCGCGACCAAGCCGCTGGGAGAAATTCTTGAGGAACCATTCGTAGCTCCATTGCTGCTGCCATTGCTGAAACGTCACGAGCTTTCCATCGAAATTCTGCGCGAGCGCACCGAATGCAAGGACGCGACCATATTCTTCGATGTAACCGATCACGATCTCGAGGGATACAACAAATTTATTCCCTACTATCTGCATCCGGAGTCGGTGTACAGCGTGGGACTGAGCAAGAGCAGCTTTCGCGTGAAGGTTTCTGTGGGATCGAATCCCTGGGCGCCGCAAGCTCCTGAGGTCAACCTCGCCAAGATCTGCGAACGGTACGGCGGAGGAGGCCATGCCCGCGTCGGTGCGATTTCATTCCCGGTTGACCAACATGCAGCGGCGATCCGCGCTTCACATGAAATTGTGGCAGAACTGCGCGCGGCGATTCGGGAGAAGAATGCCGGACGAGCGACGAAGTAGAAAATCTTTCGGAAGGCGTCATCCCGATGGCTTGCGTCTTTGCCAGCGGGCCGAGGAATCTGGCGCGAAACATTGGGACACTATGCGCGGGATCCTTCGCTCCGCTTGAACTGCGGCTGCGCTCAGGATGACGCCAGTCTGGAGTTTCAAAATGATGAAAGTAGCTGGCGGACCCTTTTTACTCACACTAGCTCTCGTCTCAGCGCTCGTCGCACAAACCCCCAAGCAGACTCTTCTCGCGCTCAGCAAGCGCGACCACACGCTATCTATCGTCGACCCGATGACATTGAAAGTCCTTGCCAAAGCGCCAGTGGGCGAAGATCCGCACGAAGTCATCGCGTCGAGTGACGGCAAGACCGCCTACGTTTCCAACTACGGCGGCGGTGCCTACAACACGCTTGCTGTCATCGATCTGGTCGCGCAGAAGCCGCTGCCATCGATCGATCTTGGAGCATTGCGCGGTCCGCACGGGCTCGATTTCGTCGGAGACAAAGTCTGGTTCACCGCCGAGGCCGCAAAAGCGATCGGCAACTATGATCCGGCGACGAAGAAAATTGACTTTATCCTCGGCACGGGCCAAAACCGCACGCACATGATCTACGTATCCGAAGACATGAAGCGGATCATCACGACAAATGTCAGCTCCGGTACTGTCAGCATCATCGAGAAAGCCGCGCCCCGCCCCATGGGTCCACCTCCCGGAGCGCCTGGACCTCCGCCCGGCGCACCGCCGCGTCAGTTTGGACCTCCCGGCGGGGATTGGGATGAAACGGTAGTTCGCGTCGGAAACGGCTCGGAAGGATTCGACGTCTCGCCTGACGGCAAAGAAATCTGGGTCGCGAACGCGCAGGAGGGCACGATCTCGATCATCGACTCCGCAACGAAAAAAGTGACAGACACGCTCTCAGCAAACGTGCCCGGCGCGAATCGCCTGAAGTTCACGCCGGATGGAACTCGCGTCCTGGTTTCGAGCTTGCGCCTTCCCGATGTTCTGGTGCTTGATGCCGCCACACGCAAGGAGATCAAACGCATCAAGGTTGGCCATGGCGCAGCGGGAATTCAGATGCAGCCGGCTGGCTCCCGTGCCTTCGTCGCCTGCTCACCCGATAATTACGTAGTCGTGATTGACCTCAAGTCGCTCGAAGTCACCAGCCGAATCGACGTAGGCCCGGAGCCAGATGGGCTGGCGTGGGCGGTGCTGCGGTAGATGACGGCGCACGATCCCCATTGGCGCCAGCGGCAGGTGCTTCGCACCGTGGCTGGTATCGAATTCTTCAAAGGCATCTTGGTGATCTTGATGGGAGTCTGCGCGATCGTACTGGTCCAGCAAGATAGCTCCCAGATCGCCGCGGTTTTGCTGACGCGCCTGCATATCAGCACCGACCGCCACTACGCGCAAATGTTCCAGGATTTCGCCGACAGCATCACCGACGCGCGACTGTGGGCCGCCGCCCGTATCGCCTTCGCCTATGCGGCGCTCCGCTTCACCGAAGCTTACGGCTTGTGGAAAGAGCGAACTTGGGCGGAGTGGGTCGCGGCTATTTCGGGAACTCTCTTGCTCCCTCTTGAAGTCCGCGAACTTTTCCGAGGAGTGACCGCCATTCGTTGTGCTCTGCTGGTCGGCAATCTTGCCATCGTGGCCTATATGGTTTACGTCATCGTGGTAAACCGTCGGGAGCGGAAAAATGCCGCTCTGGCGCTATCGGCCAAAAGCCAAGCCTGACGCCGATTTCGGGTTACTACCCTCTGGCGTTCCGGCGGATTTCGTACCATAATCTCCCCAGCAGCGTTTCACTTCCGGAGGTTGCATGCGTCTCACCAGCCTGTGGTTCCTGCTTTTTGCTCTGCTTCCCGTCTCCGCCGCGCAAGATACCAATTTCGTCGAAGGCCCGCAGTATCTGATCACCACGACTTCGACAATCCTGATTCGTCCGATTGCCACGCCGACAATTTCGCTGGATGCGCCGCTTCCGCCAATTCCCAGCTTTGAGGGGATTGGCCCGGCGGTCGTGAACCAGCCGTATGTCAGCAACCCGCTCCTTGCGGATCAGGCGGATCTATTCCCGATCTACTACGGTTATGCGACAGTCCCCGTCGTTGAGCTGGCCTCGACTGAAGAATCGGTCGTAATTCCAGACAGTCTCAATGAATTGGGATTCGCGACGAACACCGATGCGCAGGCCCTCCGCCAACGCGGTTACGGAGTTCCGCTTGGTGACGCGGCGGGCTATTGGAAGGCGCACAAGCCGCAGGCACCGCGGGTTTTCACGAATGCGGACATTCAACGTCTGCACGAGAAATGACGGTCTGGCGTCATCCTGAGCGGAGCCGTCTTCTCCAGGCGAAGCGAAGGATCTCCCGGCGCACAATGCCGAGGGTGCGGGAGATCCCTCGCCCCGCGGCTGCGCCGCCCTCGGCTGAAGCCGAGGGTCTACCTCATGGCGCGGGGCTTCGGGATGACCTCTAGCCATCCTGTACGATCAATGTTCTCGTGATAGCCTGAACTCCTTGCAAAGGCCTATGCCACCCGCTAATCCTTCTCATGTCGACTTGCAGGCCATTGCCAAGGAAGTTATGTTGCAGCGCGGCTTCGAGCCGGATTTTCCCGCCGAGGTCTCAGCGCAGCTTGACCACCTGCGAAACAACCCGCCATCGGTCGTCGCAAACGACAATGTGCGCGATCTGCGAAACTTGCTCTGGTCTTCCATCGATAACGACACTTCGCGAGATCTCGATCAAATCGAAGTGGCCAAGCGTGGCACAAACGGCGAAGTCAAAGTCATGATCGGCATCGCCGACGTGGATGCCTTCGTTCCCAAGGTATGCCCGATCGATCAGCACGCTGCGCGCGAGACCACGACGGTCTATACGGGGGTGCGAAATTTTCCCATGCTGCCGGAGGAACTCTCGACCGGCGCGACCTCGCTGCTGGAAAATCAGGATCGTCTCAGCGTGGTCACAGAATTTGTCGTCGACTCGACGGGAGAGATCAGAGGTTCCGACGTCTATCGCGCGCTGGTTCGCAACAAGGCGCAACTGCAGTACAACTCTGTCGGAGCCTGGCTGGAGGGAACTGCTGCGTCTCCGCCGAAAGTCGCCGCTTCCGGCGAGCTACAAGATCAGCTGAAGCTTCAAGACGAAGTCGCACAGCGGCTCAAAGAGCAGCGTCATCAGCATGGCGCGCTCAACTTGCAGACCGATGAAGTTCATCCGCTCGTCCTGAACGATCAGGTGGTCGATCTCGTAAAGCAGCAGAAGAATCGGGCGACGGAGCTGATTGAAGACTTCATGGTTGCCGCCAATGGCGTGGTCGCGCGCAAACTGGAAAAGGTTTCGTCGCTGCGCCGCATCGTGCGCACCCCCGATCGCTGGGACCGCATTGTGCAGCTCGCAGCCGGTAAAGGGGAAAATCTCCCTGCGCAGCCGGACGCCAAGGCCCTCAACGATTTCCTGCTGCGCCGCAAGGCCGCCGATCCCGACCACTTTCCCGATCTCTCCCTGGCAGTCATCAAGCTCATCGGGCCCGGCGAGTACGTGCTGGAGAAAGCGGGCGAAGTCGCTCCCGGACATTTCGGGCTGGCGGTGCAGGACTACACTCACTCTACCGCTCCCAACCGCCGCTTCGCCGACGTGGTGACGCAACGGCTGCTCAAGGCTATGCTGGCTGGTCAGCCGAATCCGTATTCCGATTCCGAGCTAAGCGCGATCGCCGCCAACTGTACGCAGAAAGAAGACGCTGCTCGCAAAGTGGAACGCGACATGGGTAAGCGCATCGCTGCCATCGCGATGCAGGGTCATATCGGCGAAGTATTTGATGCGATCGTAACCGGCGCCACCGATCACGGCACTTTCGTCCGTGTTTTGCAGCCGCATATCGAAGGTCTTCTCATCCAGGGGCAGAAGGGCCTTGACGTGGGCGACAAGCTGCGCGCCAAGCTGGTCCGCACCGACGTGCAACGCGGCTATATCGATTTCACCCGCGCCTGAGCCGAAGCTCGCTCCGCCAGATGTGCTCCAATCCGCGCCGGGTCACCAAGAGTGCCAATAGTCCCCGCCGGAAGTGTCCTTTAGGCTCTTAGTAGGAATTCGTGCGGGAAAACTCGGGGTATTGGCCTGTCCTGGTGGCGCCATATCGTTTGTGTCGGGCTGATCATCATGCTGGTCGTGTCCCTGCCCGCGCAAGAAGCCGCCGGAGCAATGTTGCGCAGCGATGGCGTCGGTGTTCTGGTGAACAAGAATCCCGCTCCCACCTCGATCGCGCTCTACCGCAGCGATCTGGTCGAAACGGAAAAGACGGCGGTCGCACGCATCGAAGTTGCTGGCTCCAGTGCGGATCTGAATCCCGAGTCGATGGTCGAGTTCGACGTGGGCGAACTGGTGCTCGATCACGGCAGCCTTTCCGTGAACACCAGCCGCGGACTGCGTGTGCGCGTTGGATGCCTCACGGTCACGCCGGTGCGCGAGGCGGAGTGGACGCATTACGAGGTCGCCGACGTCGACGGCAAAGTGACGGTGTCCGCGCAAAAGAACGATGTTTACATTGATGAGCGCTCCAACAAAGTGCAGGACACGAAGCGAGAAGAGAAATCCCGCTCCATTGTGCACGAGACCGAACAGAAAACGCGCGATGAGAAATGCGGCGCGGGCGTCTATCAGCCGACGCATGGAGTTGGCGGGCCAAGCGCGATTCTGAACACCAGATGGGCGCAGATCGGAGGCATAGGAGCGGTTGGCGTCATCACCTGCTGGGCGCTTTGTCGGCACGAGGATCCCATCAGCCCAGCGCGTCCAAACTGAGTCTGCTCTGTACCTTGAGCGCCGCTTCTTTGCGCGAACTCTCACTGCTTCGTATCAGGGCATCGCTTTAGCGATGCCGATTCGATCGCGCTCGCGATGGGGGCTTCAGCCCCCGAGTCAACACCGCAGCGGCTAAGCCGCGCCTGTTCAATCTGTATCGGAATGCCGGTAGTGGGCTACTTTGGCCCACTACCCGGAATGCCTGAAGGCATGCCCTGATACGAACCGGGCGTATAATCAGCTGTTTGCGTTTCTCACGATTTTTCCCGCCCCGGAGTCTTTGGAATTATGGAAAAAGCCACCCAACACGAACTCCAACTTTCCGGCCGTATGTCGCGGCTCGGCACCGAGACCGCCTTTGAAGTTCTGAACAAGGCCCGCGCTCTCGAGCGCCAGGGACGAAGCATTATCCACCTGGAGATCGGCGAGCCCGATTTCGACACGCCCTCCAACGTCGTGGAAGCTGGCGTCAACGCGCTGCGCAAGGGCTGGACGCATTACGGCCCTTCAGCCGGATTGCCTGAGCTTCGCCAGGTCATTGCCGAGTACGTGAGCCGCACCCGGGGAGTGAAGGTCGCGAGCGAAGAAGTGGTCGTGGTTCCGGGTGGCAAGCCAATCATCTTCTTCACCATGCTGTCGCTGATTGATGAAAGCGATGAGGTCATCTATCCCAATCCCGGCTTCCCGATTTACGAATCGATGATTCATTACGTCGGCGGACGGGCCGTGCCGATTCAATTGCGCGAGGAAAATGATTTCTCCCTCGACGTCAACGAACTGACTTCGCTGATCACCGACCGGACCAAGCTGATCATCATCAATTCCCCGCAGAATCCGACCGGAGGCGTGCTGCCGCGCCGCGACATCGAGCGTATTGCTGATGCGATCGGCGACCGCAACATCATGGTTCTCTCCGATGAGATCTATAGCCGGCTGCTCTTCGACGGCGGCCAGCATTTCTCCATCATGTCGGTGCCCGGGATGCAGGAGCGCACGATCCTGCTCGATGGATTTTCGAAAACCTACGCCATGACTGGCTGGCGCATGGGATACGGCGTCATGCGCTCCGACCTTGCCACGCATATGACGCGTCTAATGACGAACTCAAACTCCTGTACTGCCAGCTTCACGCAGGTGGCCGGCATTGAGGCGATCCGTGGCGATCAGAGTTCGGTCGACCGCATGCGTGACGAATTTCAGCGCCGCCGCGATGTCTTCGTGGCCGGGCTCAATAAGATCAAGGGATTTTCCTGCCGCATGCCCAAGGGCGCGTTCTACGTCTTCCCGAATGTCACGCGCTCGGGATGGAAATCGAAGCCGCTGGCCGACGCCCTGCTGGAGCAGGCGGGAGTCGCGGCGCTTTCCGGCACATCGTTTGGCGAGTTCGGCGAAGGATACCTCCGCTTCAGCGTGGCCAATTCACTGGAGAATCTGAATGAGGCCTTAAACCGTCTCGACGCGTGGACAAGAAAGAATCTCTGAGGGCAAGGGTCGCGTTGGATTGCAGGGTTTCGTTAGCGCTTCAGCGATCGGTTCTGAGCGTAAACGCGTGGTTTGCCATCCTGAAACTCCGTACCGCGTTGGACTAAAATTCGGTCTATGATCCGCGCCATATCTGCGATGGTCCTGCTCGCCCTAACTTTGGCCCTGGGACAAGAGGTTGGTTCGCCGCAAACAGCAAAGCACGTACCCCCATGCCCCTCACACCCGGTAAACGGGCGTGTTTGTCTAAGCGAGGGCGTGCTCCGTGGCTTCCTTATGTTTTACGTACCTCCCAAACTGCCACAAGGAGCCAGCGAAAATGGCGAAGTGCTGCTACACGTAATCGTCCCCCGCACAGGTGGAAAGCCCGCGAAGATCTTAGTGATTTCCGGTGATCCCGCACTGACCCGCTCGGCTGTTCGCGCAGTCCGGGAGTGGGTGTTCATGGGCTATGTCGTTCAGGGCGAGCCCGTCGGAATGGAGGGTGACCTTCATATTCATTTCAAGAGCGCGCAGTAGGTCCTCAGAACCTAGTTGACGATAAATTTCTGATTACACTCAAATTGCCCGAAAATGGCTGATCGTCTCCGTAACAAACAAGCGATCCTTCAGTCGCAATGTCCAACCTCGATTGGCTGATCGTGGCACCAGCGATACCGGTAGCACCGATCTTCGTTACATGGTGGCTTCCATGGGAGAGATGGATTCCGTGCGGACGGCTACCGAAAGCAGTTCTCGGCCCGTATGCGCTTTATCTCTTTTTCGTCGGTTACCATTTTGACCACCTTGAGCACTGGTGTGCCTATATTTGGCTGGCAATTGCCGGTGTGATTGTGACCGTAATGGCTGTGCGTGAGGGTATCAAGAAAGCCGCAGCCGACCCGGGTAAACCTTAGCTGTTGAGAGATCCTGGTTACACTCATTGAACCTTCCGGCACATCAGTCTAGGTTCGAGGTTCCCACCCTTGCGAAGAACGCAAGGGTGAGGCACCCTCTATCGTGATGAAATCAACAGAGGTGCATCAGCTCTCCGCGATCTCGGCGAGTCCTCTGCGATCTCGGGGGTTTAAGATTCCTGTGACCCCGTGTCCCCTATGGTTGAGTATGTGGTGACGAATGAAGAAGCAAATCAGCAGTCCCAAGTCCTCCCGCATTGACGCCCCCGGCTACGGTTTCCCCACCAGCACGAAGGGCCTGCTGGCCTGGTCATGGGCCGAGCAGCGGCTCAAGAAATCGCACAATTACTGGATCACCACCTCTAAGCCCGACGGCTCTCCTCATACCATGGTGGTTTGGGGACTGTGGCAGGACGGACGCTTCATCTTCAGTACCGGCAGCAAATCGCGCAAAGCGCAGAATCTTGCCAGGAATCCGAACTGCATCGTGTGCACGGAAGATGCCGCCGAGGCCGTCATCGTCGAAGGCTTGGCGGAAATCGCCGACGTGGACGCGCGCCGCAAAATGCTTCCTGCTTACGAGCGCAAGTACAAATTCGACATGTCGTCGATGAAAGACGACATCCTCTCGATGAAGGAGCCCGTGTTTTCGGTTCGCCCTCGCGTCGTCTTCGCTCTGTGGGAAAAGCACTTTCAGAACAAGTCCACGCGCTGGAAATTTGAACGATAACGTCGCGCAGGCTTCCGTCCTCCCATTACTTTCGTTACCCGTCGAGCACCCTGCATATTACGAGGCAAGGCGATTTCCCCACCTATAATTTCGTCAGGTCATCGTTCCCAGTACGCGGCGAGCGGATCAAGAAAATAATGGGGAAATCTCGAAAATCCAAAGAGCTTTGGATCTACGGTCCCGGGCTCGACCTGATCGTCGGCTGCGGCGCGTGGTCCGCCCCTCTGCTGCTGATCGCCTACTTTGGAGCGGCGTCCAACGTTCGTTTGTGGGCAGTTGTCTTTTATGCTCTCGCGCTATTCTGCAACTATCCGCACTACATGGCGACGATTTATCGCGCCTATCACCGCGCCGAGGATTTTGAAAAGTACCGGGTCTTCACGATTCACATCACTGCGCTGGTTCTGCTTACGCTGCTGGCGTCTCATTTCTGGCTGCGGCTTCTGCCGTGGATATTCACCATCTATCTGACGTGGAGCCCGTGGCACTACAGCGGCCAGAATTATGGTCTGTTCATGATGTTTGCCCGCCGCGCCGGAGCGGACCCAACTCCAGAGACGCGACGCGCGCTGTATTGGGCGTTCATCGTTTCCTGCGTGGCCCTGCTTCTGGGATTTCACACAGGCCCTTCGAGTGATCCGCTCTTCATCTCGCTTGGAATTCCTTCGGCGATGGGCCGGGCAGCCCAGATCGTAGCTGGTATCGCATTTGTGGTGCTCTCGAGCTTCGGGTTCTCGAAGCTCCTGCCCAGTACCGGATGGCGCAAGTTGATTCCTTCACTCACATTGTTCTCGACGCAATTCTTGTGGTTTCTCCTGCCGGCGGCGATCTCGCTCGTGAAGGGGCTGGCCATTCTGCAGAGCCGCTACAGCACAGGAGTGCTCGCGGTGATGCACTCGGCGCAGTATCTCTGGATCACCAGCTATTACGCCCGGCGGGAGGCGGCGAGCGCCAATGCAACTGTACCGGACTCAACTAGGAGGGCAGGGAACTGGCGTCCACTTGCGTATTTCGCCGTGCTCGTGGGCGGGGGCGTTGCGTTATTTGTTCCGGGTCCATGGCTGGCCAGCCGCGCATTTCATTCTGACTTCACTGCCAGCTTTCTGATCTTCACCGCTCTGGTAAATATTCATCACTTTATTCTGGACGGAGCAATCTGGAAACTTCGCGATGGCCGCATCGCCGCGCTCCTGCTCAATTCCCGGGAACGGGTCGCCGGTTCGGTCACAACTGTCCAAACGCGAGTCGCTGCTGCCTGGCAATGGTTCGCGGCCGGGAGTCCGGCGGTCAGGCGGGTGCAGATTGGACTGGCTGTGTTTCTGTTCACGCTGGCGTCACTCGATCAAGCCCGCCATTATCTCGCGCTTCGCAATGACAATCTGGGCGACCTCGAGCGTGCCGCTGCCCTCAATTCCTTCGACGAACCATTGCAGATTCGTCTTGCGCAGACGGAGACGAAAGCGGGCAATGCGCAGAAAGCGGAGATTTCCTGGCGGCGGGCCATCCAACTGAATCCAACGGATCCCGCCCCGCGCCAGGGATTGCTCCGATTGCTCATCGATCAAAAACGTTTGCAGGAAGCCTTTACCCTGACCGAGACTTCGCTGGCCTATACGCCACGGGATCCGAACCTACTCGTCGATCGCGGCCTGCTGGCCTTGCAACGCGGTCAGGCGGACGTGGCATTGACGAGTTGGAACCAGGCTCTGGCGGCTGATTCCAATCAGCCACTGGCGCACCTGTATTTGGGCGACGAATTGGATCGCGAGGGCAAACCGCAGGCAGCGGCAGGTCACTACAGGAGCTTCCTCGAGAGCGTAGCCAGGCGACAGCCGGGGGCGCGGCCCAGCCCAGACCTGGTCATTGGAGTCGTTTTGCGCATGGCCGATTGCGAAGCCCGATCGTCGCAAGCTGAGGCTGCGATCAAGTCTTACTCGATGGCCGCATCGCTCGCCGCCGAGACCAATCGTCCGAGGTTCGAAAGCGTTGCAGAGATGAACGAAGCGGAGCTCGAAGCCAGAAGCGGCCGAATGGACGATGCGCTTGCCCTCTATCAGCGCGCGCTGCGCCTGGATGATTCGATCGCTGACAATGCCGCCGGCGGACTGGACTGGTTTAATTACGGGCGGTTTCTTGAGGAATCAGGCTTTCCAGCGCGGCTGGCGTATGCGTGCATCGTGAAGTCAGAATCTGCCACCCGGGCGCTTTCGCATTCGAGACTGCCACAGGAGGTCGATTCGCGGCGGGAGCTCTTGAAAGACCGGCTGGAGCGTGAGCTTGGAGGCGCGGCAGCAGCCGCCATCCGCCGCGATCCCGGACCTCTCTCGCAGGAGGCGCTTCTGCTCCGCCGCTGAGCTCAAATAGTGATCATCCCGAGCATACAGCCCACGCCGCATCCCGGCGTGGATTGACACTACGACGTTGCTGCTCAACAATGAATTCATCTTTATCCCTGCATTTATCGGTTGCTTCCTGAGGAGGAGGAACTATGGCTGACGATGGACAGATGCACATGGAGTCGCAGTCGAACGCAGGCAAGTGGATTTTGTTGGTGCTGGCGATTTTGGCGGTGGCAGGTTTCGGCTACTCGCAATATGTAACTCATTCGTCTGTAGCGAAGTTGACCAAAGAGCTGGCCGACAGCCAGGCGCAAGTCAGAGAGCTGCAGAACCGCATGCAGACCTCCGAGGCGGAAGAGGAAACCTTGGCGCAGCAGGCCGGCATGACCAAGAAAGAACTGGCGCAGCGTTCGGCCCAGTTGCTGGCTGAGCAGAAGGCCGCGGTCAACCGCATTGAGCAGGAACAGAAGGCGCAGATCAGCCAGGTCACTGGCGACATTGCAGGCGTAAAGACCGATGTCGGCGGCGTGAAGACTGACCTGGGAAGCACGAAAGCTGATTTGGAAGCGACGAAAGCCAAGCTGCAGAGCACGATTGGCGATCTCGGTGTGCAGAGCGGCCTGATCGCTAATACCCGCTCCGACCTCGAAGTCCTGAAGCACAAAGGCGATCGCAACTACTACGAATTCACTTTGCTCAGGGGAGCGAAGCCGCAGCCGGTCTCGACGGTCAGCCTGCAACTGAAGAAAGCCGACGCCAAGAAAGGCAAATTCACCATGGAGGTGACCTCGGACGATAAGACCATCGAAAAGAAAGACCGCAATATCGCAGAGCCTATCCAGTTCTACTCTGGGCGCGACCATCTTCTGTTCGAACTGGTCGTCTGGACGGTCGACAAGAACAAGGCAACCGGCTACCTGAGCACGCCAAAGAGCGCTCCGGTCCCGGTCACGGCGACACCTACAACCGCAACGGCGAACTGAGTTCTGAACACTGAACACTGAACTATGACTGGCGCGTTTTTCCCCGGCAGCAGCGTCCTCGCACAAATCGTGCTGCGCACTGGCGTGATTTATTTGCTGGTGCTGATCGGAGTACGCTTAAGCGGAAAGCGGGAGGTCGGACAGATGACTCCGTTCGACCTCACCCTGCTTTTGCTTCTCTCCAACTCCGTACAGAACGCGATGACTGGCCCCGACACTTCGCTGATGGGCGGGGCAGTGGCGGCAGCAACGCTGCTCATCCTGAATTACTTCATCGCGAATCTCTCGGGCGTGAACCGGCGCTTCCGGCGCCTGATCGAGGGCCAGCCGTCACTGCTGGTGCATGATGGCAAGGTAATCGAATCTCATATGGCGCGAGAACACGTCAGCATGGACGAGCTGCATCGCGCGATGCGCGAGCATGGCATCAACTGCCTCGATCAGATCGCGCTCTCGGTGCTCGAGGTGGACGGATCAATCTCCTGCCTTAAATATGACGAGATCAAGCCCGACGCGAGCACGCACCTGGCGCGGAGACGGTTCCTGCAAAAGAAGCAATAGTCCTTCCCTTTCAGATCGGACGAAAGGTGAACACGATGCGCGTACGAAAATCAGCTCTCGGCGCGGTCCTTGTGCTCCTGGTAATTGCCGGACCGGCACTCCCCTCCGAGTCGGCATTCACCTACGGACTGATTCGCGGATCCTGTGCGCCATGGGACGGACCCGCGATCGACGTGCGGCTCACAAAGGAGCGTGCGGGTTGCAAACGAGGCAGTGAACCGTTCGTTGACATTGGTGTCTGGCGAGGCTTGCCCATCCATGCCGGGCAGGAAGTCAAGTTTGGTTCAGGGTCGGACGCTGGCTTCGCCTCACGCTGCGTGAGAGAAGGCAATTGCGAACGTGCCGAGTCCGGGCGGATCGTATTCGATACTTACGACGAAGGCTCGGGCGCTCGCGGTCAATACGAACTTCATTTCAAAGGCGGCGAAATCCTGAAAGGCTCGTTCGATGCGAAGTGGTGCGAAGAGCGCGTCATCTGCGGGTGAAGACGCCTTAGTTTCTCATGTCTTTTCCGAACTCGTTCATTCCACTTTCAGGAACTTCACGCATATCGGCGAGGCAACATCGATCTGCTGCCCCGTCGGCGTGAGCTTGCCTGTCATCGCATCGATCTTGAACACCACGATATTGTCCGACTTCTGATTTTCCGCAAACAGGAGTTTCCCCGTGGGATCGATCTCGAAGCTGCGCGGCTCCTTGCCGCCGGTGGGCGCGTCTTCAACCAGTGTCAGCGTTCCCTTCGCCGGATCGACGGCGTAGACAGCAATGCTGTCTTGTCCGCGATTGGACGCGTAAAGAAACTTGCCGGAGGGATGCACTTCGACCTCAGCATCATCGTTGCGGCCGCTGAAGGCTGCGGGCAGCGTGGAGATCGTTTGCAGCTTCTGGAGCGAACCGTTCTTCGCATTGTTCGCGAAAACTGTGACGGTGTGGCCCATCTCCCCGACCACGTACGCGAACTTGCCGTCCGGACGAAGCACGAAGTGGCGTGGACCTGTATTCGGATCGAGCTTCGCAAACGCTGGATCGTTGGGAGCAAGCGTCCCTTTGGCGCTGTCGTACTTGTAGACGAGCGTCTCGTCGAGGCCGAGGTCGTCCACATAAGCGAAGCGCTCGTCGGGCGAGAGATCGATCGAGTGGGCGTGCGGGCCTTCCTGCCGCTGCGGATTCGTGCCATGTCCGGTGTGCTGGACGAAGGCCGAAGCCTCGCCGAGACTGCCGTCATCCTTGATCGGAAAGACTGCAACGCTTCCGCCAGTGTAATTCGCGACCAGCACGTGCTTGCCTTCCCTGTCGACGATGATGTAGCACGGGTCGGCTCCGCGCGATGGTACCTCGCTCAGAAACGTAAGCTTGCCAGTGGCGCGATCGACCGCGAAGGCGCTGACGCCGCCGCTGTTCGGTCCCTTGTAATTCTGGAGTTCGTTTACGGCATAGAGAAACCGGCCATTCGGATGAAGAGCAACGAAAGACGGATTCGTGGTTTCGGCGGCCACTCCGATCATCGTGACCTGGCCACTGGCAGCGTCATAGCGGAAGGCGTAGATGCCTTTGCTGTTCGTGCCCTCAGTGTAGGTGCCGATGTAGCCGATGTACCTGCCGGTGGCCTGAGCGGCAGCGAACTGAATCAGGCTGGAGAGAAAGGCGATGAGAACGGCGTAGCGCCGGATGTTGGTCATGCCGATATGGAAACGCATCCCGCGGATTCGCGCAAGTGCGGTGTCCCTTAGAAGAGGCGTCATCCCGAAAGCCCGCGCTTTCACCAGAGGGCTGAGGGATCTCGCGTTGAGCTAAACTGGCACCCACATGAGATCCTCGCCAGATCTCTCGCTCCGCCTGGAGAAACCGGCTCCCCTCGGGATGACGCCATCAATGCATTCTCGCAGCCTCACTCACTTGGTCAGCGTGACGGGAACGGTCTGGCTGTAGGGCCAGATCACTACACTCACTGACTTGCGTTGATTGAAAGCATCGAGCTTGATCGGGAAGGCGACGATCACCGTACCGGTGAGCGTCTCTCCCGGCTGGACCTTCGTCTCGGGCGCCACTGGCGGCCGCGAGCCTTCCTTCAGAGCGGGGAATGCCTGGAAGTACCGGTTGAAGTCGACGGCGGAAACGGCATCGGCAGTCTTATCGTCGGTCGCGGTCTTCACGTCGCCCTCGATGTTGTGGATGTAGAGGGTCTTCTCGCTGGTGTTGTTCAATGTGAAGGAGAGCGCGACCATGGTCGAGTCTTGCCCGGGAATCTCGACGGCGACCACGTTGTCGAGCGATCCCGAGGCCTGCGGCTTAGCGCGTTTCACGAACGACGCGATCGCCACGATGATGAGCACCGCGATCACCGCCGGAACAACGACTTTCGCCGGCGGCAAATTCTTTTTGGCGGTGCCGTATTCTTCGCCGATGTTGATGGTCGGGCCGGAAGGTGCGGGCGGCGGTGTCGCGGGCGGAGGAGTAGGGGATTGTTCCGTCATACGTTTGTGCCTTGCGCGATTCTACGCCAAAAGCTTGACCGCAAAGAGTGCGAAGGTTCCGCAAAGGTCGCAAAGAAGATGGCAGAGAAGATCGCAAAGAGAATAGGCTGATTACTTTGCTTCTTCCATCTGCCTGGGAATTCCGGACACAACTTGGAGTTCGCGGTCGCCGCTGTTCCAGATGTCCTCACGCACCGCGCGCGGCAGAATTACGCATCCCTGCGAGGCGCACCCCGGAGATTCTTTCGAATCGCCATGTAAGAGGAAGCCGCTCCGGCCGAAAGTCTCAGTGTGCGCGGCGGGTTCGAGACGCATGACGTACGGCCCGTGATCTTTGGTATCGGCAGGCGGGCCGGAGATCGTCCAATCGCCGCGCGGGATGGGGCCTGTATCTGCCACGCTCTGCATAGGCGGATTATTCTTGCCCGCGCCCGCCCCAGAGTATCCGTCGGCGACGTGCCGGCCATCGTGGTGGAGTTCGCCGGTCTTCTGTGAGTAAGTCCAGGCGAAAGCATGAAGGTTAATCGTGAGATTTGCGCGCATGATCGGATCTTTGCGCAAGTAGGGAATTGAGGTAAAGGTTGTTCGTCACAATGGCAGGCTGTGGAAAAGCTCGTGCAGACGCGGGGACGGCCGGCCCCGCCACAGCCGGCGGGACGCCGGCGCTACGCGTTGGGCGGGCTACCCGCCCACGCAGCGAAGAAGCAGCGCAGGCCTCAGTGGATGATTATTGAAGATGGGGTTTGCGAAGCTCGGCCCACAGTCGATCAAATCGCTCCGCTCGCACCGGCTCCTTGGCTCTACCAAACTTCCAACACTGCGCGGTTGTTTTTGCGAAAAATTCATTCGACCTGGCTGCTGCTTCAACCCGAGGGAAGATCAAGTCAAAGTGATGTTCCAGCAGGTGCTCAAGCAGGCAAGTCGCGATGGCTGCTCTCAGATCGTCGTCTCCGTGCGAGCCCCATCTCAAAACGAACGGCCACACCGCTTCGGGCTCCTCTGAAACGAAGTTGCCAACTTCGATGACAGCCTGCCAACGGGGATCCTCGACGCCGTCTGGCGCCGCATGTCCCGGAAGGATTCGTTCAGCGGCGGCAATCGCCTCGTGGACGGTCATGTCTTTTCCTATTGAATCATGTTCAGCCCAAGAATGAGGGACCTGGCAGCGGTTCGATTGCCCAGTACCCACCGGTGGACAATCGGGCGGCGGATATGAGACCCTTACATCACTCCCTACAACCGAGTTATCTGTGCATCGCAGTATCTGTCGTTTCTGCCCGGGTGTACGATCGCACGCTGTCACCCTCGTTATCGGCCTCTTCCAGGCAGCCTGGAGATTACTGTCCCTGGGATTGGTCTTTGCAGCAGTTTCCGCGGCCCAGACGACGATTCAGCCGACAACCACGCTGGCCATCGAGACCGGTAACAACACCAGTGCCGCGTCCAGCTTCACGGCGCAAAATGATGGGAACTCCGGGGCGGCAAACGTCAGCAAAGTGGCGACGCGCAACTTGCTGTATTCCGGTTCGACCACGAACATTTACGCGCATCTGATGACGTGGTTTGGCGAGTCCAGCCACGAGAATGTAGGCTACACATCCGGCGATCCCACACAAATTCACGCGCAGGTCGTCGACATGCTGAGCCGCGGCATCCAAGGCGCGATCCTCGACTGGAGCGGTCCCAGTTCGACGGTTAGCAACACCACGGCGCTGAATATGAGAACCGAAGCCGAGTCGCACAATGGCAGCTTCGTTTTCGCCATCCAGGAAGACCCGGGCGCGCTCGACAGCGCGGCCAAGCAGAACGGGTGCGACATCACGCCGCAGCTGATCAGCGATCTGACGTACGCCGCCAACAATTTCGAATCCTCTTCAGCCTACCTGCGGATCGGCGGACGTCCGGTGGTCTTCTTTTACGACATCACCAAGTATTACCTTGATTGGGATCGGCTTCATGCCGGGCTGCCGCTGAATCCTGTTTTCATTTCGCTCAATAAATCTTCGTTCTCGCTGCCCCAGAGCAGTGGCGCTTTCAGTTGGGTCACATTGGATAACACCAATCCTTACGATGTTGGTCTCTCCTATCTCAACGACTTCTACTCCAATGCCGTTCACGCCTCCGGTCAATATGCGCTGGGAGCGGTTTACAAGGGATTCAACGATTCCCTCGCCAGCTGGGGAACGAATCGCTTCATGCATCAGCAGTGCGGAGTGCCATGGCTCACGAGTTTCTCCGAGATTGGCAAGTACTACTCGAGCAGCAATCAACTGTATGGCCTGCAGGTGGTGACCTGGAACGATTACGAAGAGGGGACTGAGATTGAGACGGGCATCGATAACTGCTTGTCCATATCGCCGGTGATTTCCGGCGCTACGCTCACGTGGTCTGTCCAGCCGGATCCGGCATTGCAGCAGAAGCTCGGCACGGCACAGATCTCCGAAAGTACGGTCGACCACTACACAGTATTTATCTCGACCGACGGACAGAATCTGATGTCGCTGGCGCAGGTTCCGTCGGGCACTCACGCGCTGGATCTTTCGCAATATGGGCTGGCTGCGGGCGATTACGTGTTGTATGTGAAGGCGGTAGGCGTGGCCTCCATCAAGAACACGATGTCTCCGGCGGTGAGCTTCAATCCCGCGCAAGCGCCACCGGTGGCAAAGCTTTCCGTGACGCCGGTTTTCGGCGTAGCACCCCTAAGCGTGTCGGCTTCGACTTCTGCTTCGACGGACTCCGACGGGACGATCTCGTCATCGCAAATCGATTTCGGCGACGGTATGGTTCAGGCCGGTCCCACTGCGACTCACACCTATGCGGACGCTGGCCCCTACACACTTCTCGCTACCGTCAAAGGCAGTAACGGTCTCGCTGCCACGACGGCGACAAACGTGGACGCCGCCGCGCTGGCTCAGCCTGGAGTCGCAGTGTCAGCGCCGGCAAGTGGTACTGCATTGCAATCCAACATTCATGTCGTAGCCGATGCGGTGACGAGTAAATCGATAAGCTCGTTCACTATTACCGTGGATGGCAATTACCTTTACACGATCGACGCTCCGCACATCGACACGCAGCTGAAGCTGTCGCCGGGGGCGCACGCGCTGCAGTTTCAAGCGACCGATTCTGCCGGGAATAATGTCGCCTCGAAAATCAGCGGCACGGTGCAGAGTACGAGTTCGACGCCGTCGGCGCAACTGGCGCTCTCCACCGTTCCGAACACTCCCGCCGATACTGTACTGGCGTGCACGGCGAACTCGTCGGGGAACATCACCCATACGAATATCGATTTCGGAGACGGCACCAATGACACCGGCGTGGCCGCACTGCACACCTATGCCGACTCTCAGCCGCATACCGTCACGGCGACGGTGACGGCTGTGGACGGCCAAACCTCGATTGCGATCGCGACTGCGGACGGATCGGGTCCTGACTTTACCTTCGCGATGTCGCCAGCGAACGCCAGTCTGCAGGCGGGTCAGCAGGCGACAGTGAACCTCAATCTCGGAGCGATGAACGGCACACTGAGTAGCGCAATATCACTGGCATGCTCGGGATTGCCCGCGGGCGCCACATGCAGCTTTTCTCCCTCATCAGTGACGCCGGGCAGCGGGACGGCGAGTTCGAAACTCACCATCTCGACCGCCGGCGCAACGGCACAGTCGAAGCCCATGAGCCTGCGACACTCATTTCCGTTTTATGCGCTCATTTTGGCGTGGCCCGGTGTTGTACTGGTGAGCCGCCAGAACAGCCGGGGAAGGCGCCGAAGCATCGGCTTGATTTCGATCCTGCTGATGTTCGCGGCGCTGCAGATCGGGTGTGGAAGTTCTGGCAGCGGCTCGGGAAGCAAAGGCGGTGCGAGCGCAACGCCCGCCGGAACTTATACGATCTCGGTGACGGCCAACGCCGGATCGATTCAACATAAGATCCCATTCACGTTGCTCGTGGAGTAACGCGCGAGAGGTTTTCACGCCTGGAATCCAACGTTTCATCCACCCGCGATTTTCCACATGACTGATCTCGCTCTCGCGCGTTAAGCTTTCTGGTCGATTTCCACGACAAACTCTGTGAGCGCTCCTACCGTCACACCCACGAAAGGTTCGAACCTATGGCGCCGCCTATGGCAGATCGAGCAGGCGCTGATAGTCATCGGCTTCGTGGTTTATGCCCTTCTGGTATCGATCAATCAGCGGCCATCGCTCTTGATCATCATGCTGGCGATCTTCACGGTGGGCAATCTGCTGGTCCCTTTTGCCTTTGCCAGCCGCCGGTTTTACGTGACACGACCTTTCCCGTGGAACTGGGTCGCATTTTTCCCGGTGCAAATCATCTTCGGCGTGCTTTGCGCGACGGGCTCAATACTCTTTCTGCAATTGACCAAAATTGATCCCGAGCCGTTCCCGGTTCTTTTCCGCAGAATCGGTTATTTCTGCATGGTCATCGTGCTGATCGCCAACGTGATCGGCTTCGGTGTGGAAGAAATCTCGCGAAGGCTGCGAGAACGGAACGAACTGCTGGAGCAGACAGTCGAGAAGGGAACCATCGCGCTGCAACAGCAGGAAGAAGAGCTCAAGCGGGCTCGGGAGATTCAGCAGATGCTGTTGCCCAACAGGTTGCCGCAACTTGCCGGTACCCAGATTGCCGGGGCCTGGCAGCCGGCCCGCGAAGTCGGCGGCGACTACTTCGACGTGATTCAACTCGACGAAAGGCGTGTCGGCATCTGCGTCGGCGACGTCGCCGGAAAGGGCATTACCGCAGCTTTGCTCATGGCGAACCTGCAGGCCTCATTTCGTGCCTTTGCCACTGCCGAGGCGTCGCCTGAGGTGGTCTGCACCAAGCTGAACAAATTTCTCTGCGCCAACATCGCAGCGGGAAAGTTTGTAACGTTTTTCTACGCGGTGCTCGACGCCGACACTCGCACGCTCACCTACGAGAATGCCGGACACTCCCCGGGACTTCTGTTACGCAGCAGCGGGGCGACAGAATCTTTGCGCGGAGGCGGCGCGGTGCTCGGGGCGCTGCCGGATTGGACCTACCAGAACTACAATGCCCAGCTTCAAGCCGGCGACAAGCTTTTGCTCTCGACTGACGGCATCACAGAAGCCGAAAACGTTCAATTGGAAGAGTTCGGCGACGAGCGCCTGCAGGGAGTTGCCCGCGAACACGACGGAAGCGCGTTGGATATTCAGCGGGCTATTATGCAGCGGGTCACGGAGTTCTGCGGTGGAAATTTCCGCGATGACGCGACCTTGCTGGTCCTGCGGATTTCGTGAGAGAAGTCAACGAGGTCCCTCGCGCTGCTCGGGATTTCGGCAGCGGGCTCAGATGCCCGCTAAACGCCTCAACTTGAGGGGCCACCCTCACTTACCACTCGTGCTTCATCGCTTTCGCAAACTTCTCTGGCGGGAGCGTGTTCAGCACGTCATCTTTTGTGAGCCAGGCGCGGCGGGCCTGCAGGACGCCGAAGCGGATTTTCTCCATGTGCGAGGTGTGATGCGAGTCGGTGTTGATGACGATCTTTACGCCATGTTGCTTGGCCTGGCGCAAGTGCGCGTCGCAGAGATCGAGACGATCGGGATAGGCATTTAATTCCATTGCGACCTTGTGCTTCGCGGCCGCGGTGAGCACGGCATGCATGTCGAAGCCGTAGGAGTCGCGCCGCAGCAGGATGCGGCCGGTGGGATGTCCGATGAGTGAAGTGTTCGGATTTAAGATCGCCTTGATGAGGCGCTCAGTCATCTTCTCAGGTTCGAGATTGAAGACCGAGTGCACGCTGGCGATAACGATGTCCATCTGAGCGAGGACGTCGTCGGAAAGGTCGAGATCGCCCTCGGCAAGGATGTCGACCTCAATGCCGGCAAAAATCTTGATTCCATCAATCTTCTTGCCAGCCTCGCGGATGCGCGCAATGTGCTCGACGGCCCGCTTGTCATCAAGGCCGTTGGCGAACGCGAGATTCTTCGAGTGATCGGTAATGGCCATGTATTTGTATCCGCGCTCTTTGGCGGCTTCGGCCATTTCTTCGATCGTGTTGCGGCCGTCGGTCTCGACGGTATGCATGTGGACATCGCCCTGCAAATCTTTTTGCGTAATGAGATTGGGCAGCGAATGGGTTTCGGCGGCTTCGATTTCGCCGCAGTTTTCGCGCAGCTCGGGCGGAATGTAATCCAGCTTCAGCTTGGCGTAAATTTCCTCCTCCGTCTTCCCGGCGACCGGCTTCTCGCCCTCGAGCGTGGCTAAACTGTATTCGTTAAGCGTGTACTTCATTCGGAGCGCGCGCTGGCGCAAGGCGACGTTGTGGGCCTTTGATCCGGTGAAGTACTGCATGGCCGCGCCGAAAGACTCGGGCGGCAGAAGGCGCACGTCGACCTGAATGCCGTTGCGCAGGTGGAAGCTGATCTTGTTGTCGCCGCGCGCGATCACGTCCATGAGCGGCGGGTATTTCGCCACGTAATCGATGGCTTCCTGGCGGCCAGCTTCGGTGCTGCAGGCCGGGCCGCTGACGAGGATATCGAGATCGCCGACGGTGTCCCGTCCACGGCGTAGTGATCCGGCGGGTGTGGTCTTCTCAACGCCGGGGAACTTCTCGATATAAGCGGTGAGCTTCTCGCATTCGGTCTCGGCGGCATCGAGCAGGTAGCGGCCTCCGATGCGGCGAAAGTCTTCGATGGCCTTCAGCAGCTTGGCCTCGTGCTTTTCGCCCATCCGGGGCAGTTCGCGAATCTTGCCCTGGCGTGCGAGTTTCTCCACACCATCAACGTCGCTGACTTGATAGGCGCTCCAGATGAGCGCAATGGTCTTTGGTCCGAGGCCCTGAATCTTCAGCAACTGCAGCATCGATGGGTGATATTTCTGCAGCAATTCGGTCTGAACCGCGAGCTTGCCGGTCGATAAGAGTTCCTGCAGATTTTGGAGCATCCCTTTCCCGATGCCGGAGATTTTCAAGACTTCTTTTGGCTCGGCAATGATGTCTTTGATCTGGTGGGAATGATTCTCGATGGCCTGCGCGGCGTTGCGGTAAGAGCGGATGCGGAAGGAATCCTGCCCGTCGATTTCGAGCAAATCGGCGGTCTCGAAGAGAATATTGGCGATAGCCTTGTTGTCCATATTTGGTCCGGACAACCAAGGGTAAATAAAGTCTCTGGCCCATGTCATCCTGGCGAGCGCGGAGCGGTCGGAGGGACCGGACGACGCTCATGCGCTGTTTCGGAAGTTGGGAGGGACCGTGATACGCCCGGACAGCGCGTTGAATCCCGTAAACTGCATCGAAGGGCTGGGCTGCCGTACGGTCCTTCGTCCCGCTGGCGCCGCACTCAGGATGACATCGGGCTTGGAGATCGGAGGAAGATCCCGCGTGCTGCATCGAGGCGGCGGGCGCCGTACGGTCCTTCGTCCGCCTTCCGCCGGAATCAGGATAAGATCATACGGTGGGAAACGCGAGCTGCAGGGACACACTTCTACACTCATTTCCTGCGGTGTGCGATTCTCCGGCGGGCGGCCTTGCGGCTGTCGGTCGCAGGCGCGACTCAGGAAAGTGTGCTACGCGGCCTTGACTACATTGGCAGCCTGCGGTCCCTTCTGACCTTCGGTGATTTCGAACTCCACCTGGTCTCCCTCCTGCAGGCTCTTGTAACCTTCAGAGCTGATCGCGCTGTAGTGAACGAAGACGTCTGGTCCATCTGCGCGGCCGATGAACCCGTATCCTTTGGCGTTATTGAACCACTTCACGGTTCCCTTCAAGCGTTCCACCGAACCCCCTTCTTCCGCACGCCCTGTGGGGGAAAGGACGTGCCCCATTTCTTGCAGCGCTAGGATGCATTTTCGGCCTGATAGGTTAGGCTCGTCAAGAATGGGGAACGCAAAAAAGTGGCAAGTTTTGGCAGACAACAAAATGACGATTTTCCGCAACTAAAATGGTTTAACTCGCGCGTTACATGCGCTCCGTTACTCGCGACCGAGAGCACGAGGACTGTGGCGCAGCAGGTGGTCCAGCCACAAGACCGACGAGATGGTTTTGGCGTCGCGGATGGTGCCGCTCATTACCATCTTTAGCACTGCGGGTAAGGGCAGCATTCGAATCTGGATAACTTCGTCCTCTTCCGGTTCGGCTTCGCCGGCACGCAGTCCTGTGGCCAGGTAAACAGCCATGGTTTCGGCGACAAAGCCGGGGCTCGCATAAAATTTCAGGATGCGGCGCCAGCGGTCGGCGCGGCATCCGGTCTCTTCGATCAGCTCCCGTTTCGCCGCCTTCAATTCGTTCTCGCCGGGATCGATGCGGCCGGCGGGAAGCTCCCACAAATAATCTTGCGCGGCGTGACGGTACTGGCGTTCGAGCAGAACGTGAGGCGTGGCGCGGGAATCGTCGACGGCAAGCACGACCACCGATCCTGAGTGATGAATAAGATCGCGGCGGACCTTGATTCCGCCAGGCTCGAGCACATGGTCGGTGGTGACCCAGAAGACGGGTCCGCGATAGACGACGCGGGAAGAAACCAGGCGGGCTTTGGGCTTGCGGCTGCGGGCGGCGCTCGATTTTGGCATGGAACCAATATAAAGCAGACCGCAGGCCCGAGGTCCGAGGCCTGAGGTCGGGTTCTGATATGCTGCCGGACGTGAAAGCCAAGCCGCGCATCGCGATTGTGGGAGCGGGCAATCTAGGCACGGCGATGGCACTTGCGCTGCGGCGTGCCGAATACACCATTGCGGCGATCGTGAGTCGAAGTGGAGGCCACTCACAGCGAAGGGCTCGCGAGCTCGCTAGGCGGGTTGGCGCGCGGGCCGTCTCGCTACGGTCGGCCGCCGATGCCGAAGTGGTCTGGCTTTGTGTGCCCGATTCGGAGATTGCCGGCGTCGCAGAGCAGCTCGCGAAATCTGCAACGTCCACGTCATGGAAGGGAAGAGTCGCTCTGCATTCCAGCGGTGCACTCACTAGCGACGAACTGGCGCCCATTCGCCGCTTGGGTGCAGTGGTGGGTTCTGTGCATCCAATGATGACTTTTGTGAAAGGTTCAACGCCATCGCTCGCGCGAGTCCCATTCGCGATCGAAGGAGATGCGGCTGCGGTGCGGGCGGCGCGGAAGATCGTGCAGGATCTCGGCGGACAGGCGTACTCGATTCGAAAGAAAGACAAAGCGGCATACCACGCGTGGGGAACCTTCGTTTCGCCGCTGTTTACGGCGCTGCTCGCGACCAGCGAGCGGGTGGCGGCACGAGCGGGCGTGAAGCGCCCAGATGCTGCCCGGCGAGTGATTCCGATTCTGATGCAGACTCTCGCAAACTACACGCAATTTGGGGCGGCTGCCGGTTTCAGCGGGCCGATCGTGCGCGGAGATGTCGACACAGTGATGCGGCACCTGCGCGTCCTGCGCGCGATTCCAGCGGCGCGTAACGCGTATGGTGCTTTGGCAAAGGCTGCGATCGAGTATTTGCCATCCAGGAATAAAGCTACTCTCAAGCGGGCCTTGAACCGTGCTGCGAAGTGAGCTTCCAGCACATAGCGAGCAGCGCGAGAACAACAAACGGTAGCGAGGCTGCAGTCCGGATCGGCAGTGATAAGGCTGTCGAACTCAACTTCAGCCAGGTATGCATGACGTCGACGGCGAAGGCAGCAATCCAGGGCCAGAACAGGACGACCGCTCCCAGCCAAAGCAAGACACGACGAACGGGCGCGGCATTCTCGAGTTGTTGCCGGTCGCGCGCGATCAAGAAAATTCCCGGAAGAAGAGCAAGATGGTCGTAAATCGCTTGTCCGGGGAGCAGAGTGATCGTGGTGATCGCGAGCAGGGAACTGAGAGTCATCAGGAACGAAGTAGAGTTCGGCGCGGCGTCGCGATTACGCCAGCCGATGGCGGCAGCTATCGTGATGGCGACTAAGGATAGAACCAGCGTTGCGGGACCTGCTAGGCGCGGTCCCAGGAATGAAGAGATCACTTCGGCGACCAACGGGGGCTGGGTGTAATGGCGATAGGCAATGAGAGTGTGAATCCAGAACCGGATCCAGTGGGGCCATACGAGCAGCGCGCCCCCAACGAGCAGAGCCAGTGTGAAGAGGAATCCAACGTAGAAACGGGCACGAGGGCGCCAATGGTGCAAGGCCCAGAGCATGAGATACAAAATCGCCAGCGCCGTAACCTGCGGCTTGATCGTGGTGAGTGCGAGCAGGACTCCGGCGAGTAGAAGGCGGTTACGCTGAAGAGCGACTATGGCTGCGGCGAGCAGGAATGTCATCAGCAATCCCAATTGCAGTGCATAGAGGCCTTCGAGAGCGGGATAGCTGGTCAGCGTCAGCAGAATTATCGCCAGAGTATTTTTCCACTCCAGACGCCAATCGATCGCGCGCAGCCAGAGCAAAACCGCGGCAATGGTGAGAGCGATCAGAGTACAGAGAATCGGGACGCGGATGCGCTCAAAGGAAAACTCCGCGGCAGGCGCGAACAGCAACAGTGTGAACGCCGGATAGGGAAAAGCGCGCTGGTCGATTGGATCGCCGGGACGCGTGAGATCGAGAGGGCGGCCGTAGAGTCCGACCTGAATTTCACGCGTCATTTCAGAGCTGTAGGGATCGACGCGCGCACGATCCCACGCGCGGGAAGTGGTCCACACCTGGTAGAAATCGTTGCCGAAGGAATAGCCGCCTGCCAAGCCATACGCCGCGCGGATAGTAGCCGCGCGCGGCATCACGATTGTCTCGTGGTAATAGAGCATAGAAGCGGCAGCGACGAGTGCGAGGGACAGCACAAAACCCCCGCTCAAGCGAAGCTTGAACGGGGCACCCGGCTTGGGCGAGCGATTGTCGTATGCGGACATTCGAGGAGTTAGGGATCGGGTCTTAGGGAGTAACTTCCAATCCTAGCCCCTAATCCGTAGTCCCTGAACTTGTGAACAGGTGTCCCAACTTTTCTTTCTTTGTCTTCAAATATTCTTCCGCGTGCGGGCTGGGAGTGACTTCGCACGGGACGCGCTCGACGACGTGGACACCGGCGCGTTCGAGCGCCTCGACCTTGTCGGGATTATTGGAAAGCAGCCGCACGCGCGTGACCCCGAGCGCCTTAAGAATTTCGCCCGGCAAAGTGAAGTCGCGATGGTCGGCCTTGAAGCCGAGTTTCTCGTTGGCTTCAACTGTGTCGAGGCCGGCGTCCTGTAATTCGTAGGCCTGCAGCTTCGCCATCAGGCCGATGCCTCGTCCTTCCTGCTGTTCATAGATCAGGATGCCTGCGCCCTCGTCAGCGATCATCGAAAGCGAGAGTTCGAGCTGCTGGCGACAATCGCAGCGCAGTGAATGGAAGACGTCTCCCGTGAGGCATTGCGAATGAACGCGCACCACGGGCGGCGATGACTCTACGTCTCCCATTACCAACGCGACGGCTTCTTCCACACGACGGTCGCCGCCCGATCCACTCTGGCCGCGAAAGCCGTAGATTCGGAACTGGCCCCAGCGAGTAGGGAAATCGGCAGACGCGACCTGTTCGATCTTGTTATCGGGCACGAGTTCATTATAACGAGTGCAAAAGCTTAACCGCAGAGATCGCGGAGAACAGAACACGGAGATTGCAGAGAAAAACGAGAACCGTGGAGAATTCAGCCTCTTGCGCGGAAGGGAAAGATGGCATCCTGCTTCGAAGGTACGGGAGTGCCGTTGCGCGTCGCAGGACGAAAATGCCAGCGTTCGAGGGCAGCCAGACACTTCGTGTCGATGTCGGACCCAAGGCTCTGCAACACGGTCTTGCTGACGATCTCTCCGCGCTCGTCAATCGTGATTTCGATAACCTCGTTCCCAGGGCTGTCAGGTAACTGCCACGGCCAGACCTGAGGATCGGAAGTCGCAATGGGCAGAGCCGGGCGAATCTCGTCACCGGTGAGCGGTCCCTGATAGAGAGTGCCGTAAGCCTGTCCCGCTTGCGCGCCGTGGCCGAGAGCGGAAAGGGTCTGGGTCCTGGAATTATCGGCCGCTTCCGAACGCGCCAATGGAGTGTACGGGGCGGGCAGTTTCGCGAGCGGAATGGCCTTGTTCCAGACCGTCTTTTGTCCGAGGCGCTCTTTGCGATAGCGTTGCGTCGCGAGATCAGAAGAACTGTGGCTGCTGTTATCAGGATTCTTACTCGACCAGTAGAGGCGGGTGACGGACGTGCCGTTTTGTCCCAAGGCCACCGAAACCGCTGTCAGCCGCTTCGGAGCAGGAGGATGGACCAGCCACGCTAGGACCAGCGCGTGGAACACCACCGAGGCGATGCGCACAAAGCGTTCGCGTGCCGCGTTGGCAGGGTGCAATTGGGCAAACATGGATCGATCCCCAGAGCCGGTCGTCTGCTGCTAGTTAGACGCAGCAGAGGGTGTTTCGTCAAGTAGCTTTGGTAAAAGCTCACGCCTCTGCTGCATGTTGTTGATGGCGTCATCTCGAGCAAAGCCGTTTTTCAGGCGGAGCGAGAGATCTCCATGCGGATGGACCTTTGGTGAGGGAGATCCCTCGCGCCGCTCGATAAAGCGCGGCGCATCATGATGACGCCAGTAATTAATTGTGAAGGCTTGCTTGGTGATGCTTCCGCATCGCTGATAAAATAATCAGGCCATCGAAAAACCTGCCTGCACGGGGCTATAGCTCAGCTGGGAGAGCGCATCGTTCGCAACGATGAGGTCGTCGGTTCGATCCCGACTAGCTCCACCATATTACAAAAAATCACGTTTCCTGCCTCGGTTCGTGAGCAGTCTTGTGAAACAGAATTTCAATCACGAGTAATGCCGCGCCCACCACAATCGCGCTGTCGGCGAGGTTGAATACGGGCCACTGATACTGCTTTACGTAGAAGAGAAGAAAGTCGACCACCCGTCCGCTGGCCACGCGATCCCAGAGATTGCCCACGGCACCCCCGAGAATCAGGGATAGCGCGATTCCTGTCATGGTCAAAGGACGCTGCTGCTTCCAGAGCAGGGCAAAGACCACGATCATCGCGATTACGGAAAAAGCGATCAGCAAGCCGGTCTTCCAGTGCGACGGAGAATCGGCGAAGAGACTAAAAGCAGCGCCGGTGTTTTCTGTGTGCGTCAGCCGGAAGAATCCGGGGATGATCTGAATGTGCGCGTACAGCGCGATGCGAGTGGCCGCCAGGTGCTTGGTCCAGCGGTCGAGAAGAACTACGAGCAGGGCGAGCGAGAAGTGGGTGGCGCGGGAAATAGACATTCGCTCAGTCAGGCTCTGTCATCCTGAGCCGCGTTTCTTGCGGCGAAGGATCTCTGCAACTTGGTGGGACATCGGTTGGCGACAAAATGCATAGATCCTTCGCTTCGCTCAGGATGACAACATTTCTTAGGTGTGAGACTCCAATTCCTTCAACACCGCGCTGCAGCGCTCGCAGACTGTCGGATACGTTTTGTCTTCGCCGACGTGCCTTGAGTAATTCCAGCAGCGGTCGCATTTCGCGCCGTCGGCCTTCTTTACCTCAACATGGACGCCGCTGGTTCCGTTGCCCGATCCCTGCACGAGAGTTACCTGCGAGACGATGAACAAATAGCGCAACTGATCGGCATAGCGCCTCAGAACCGAATAAGCAGGATCGCCCGCAGTGATAACGAGTTGCGCCTCGAGGCTCTTGCCGATGCCTTTATTGTTGCGCGCGGTTTCGAGTGACTTCAGCACTTCGTCGCGGACGCCGAGCAATACGTTCCAGTCCTGCGCGGTCTGAGCATCAGCGTCGTGAGTTGCCGCATCGCCGAAGGTATCCCGCGCATCGGGGAACAACGCGACATGAACGCTCTCTGGGCGATCGGCGACCTTCGGCAGATGCTGCCAGACTTCCTCGCACGTGAACGTCAGGATCGGGGCGAGCAGGCGTGTCATGGCTTCGACAATGCGCCAGACCGCGGTCTGAGCTGAGCGTCTTCCTGATGAATTCGAAGCGTAGGTATACAGGCGATCTTTGATCACGTCGAAATAAAACGCGCTCAACTCGACGACGCAGAAATGATTCACCCTGTGATAGATCTTGTGGAAGGCAAATTCGTCATACCACTTGCGAACATCGCGCACGAGCGCGCCAGCCTGCCGCAGCATGTACTGATCGAGCGCTTCCATTTTGTCGAACGGTACGACGTTCGATTGCGGATCGAAATCGAAAAGATTGCCCAGCGCATTCTTGAACAGCTTGTTGCGAATCTCGCGATAGTTCTCGCCGACGCGCTGCATGAGAGCTTCGGAGCCGACGACGTCTTCGCGGAAGTCGACGGACGCGACCCAGAGGCGCACGACCTCGCCGCCAAGACGGTTCGAGATGTCGACCGGGTCGACGTCATTCCCGCGCGACTTCGACATGGCCTGGCCCTTTTCGTCGAGCGTCCAGCCGGGCGTGACCACGCCTTTGTACGGAGGCGTCTGGCGCGTCCCCATGGCGCAGAGCAGGGAAGACTGGAACCATCCGCGGTATTGATCGCCGCCTTCGAGGTAAAGATCGGAAGGCCAGGGATAATCGGGTTCATCATCGATCTTTTCTTCGGCGAGCAGCGCGAGATAGCTTGCGCCGGATTCGAGCCACACGTCGAAGATGTCAGTTTCTTTTTCGAATTCCCTCCCGCCGCAGTGCGGACATTTTGTGCCTGCGGGAAGAATTGTGTCGGACTCGGGTGTGAACCAGGCGTCCGCGCCGGATTTCTGGAATAATTCGACAACCCTGCGGTTGACGGCTTCGTCGTTGAGCGGCTTGCCACATTGTTTGCAGAGAAAAACGGCGATCGGCACTCCCCACACGCGCTGCCGGGAGATGCACCAGTCGGGGCGGGTCGCAATCATGTTCGACATGCGTTCTTCGCCCCAGGCTGGGTCCCATTTCACTTTCTTGATTTCTGCCAGCGTGCGCGTGCGCAGAGTGTCGTTCGGGCCGCGCCCGCCGGGCATCGGCGTTTCCATCGAGATGAACCACTGCTCGGTAGCGCGAAAAATCACCGGGTTATGGCAGCGCCAGCAATGTGGATACGAGTGCTCGGTCTTTTCCGTATGCAGTAACGCGCCTCGTGTCTTCAGCAGATCGATGATCGGCTGATTTGCGTCCCACACGCGCTTGCCGGTGTATTCGGGCAGCCCGTTGCGCAGGATGCCCTTCTCATCGACATTGCTGGTCGCGTCGAGTCCATATTTCACGCCGGTCATGAAGTCCTCGGCGCCGTGTGAAGGAGCCGTGTGGACGACGCCCGTGCCCGTGTCCATGGTGACGTAGTCGGCGAGCACGCCGAGGATTTTGCGATCCAGAAACGGATGCTGGAAATTCAGGCGCTCCAGCTTGCGTCCGGGGAAGTGAGCGAGGGGCTTGGGATCGGCAAGGTTGCACTTTGCCGCAACGTCATTCGCGAGCTTGGAAGCGACGATGTAAACTTCGTCGCTCGATTCGAGTGCGGCATACTCTTCGTCCGGATGAAAGGCTACGGCCATCGAAGCCGGCAGCGTCCAGGGAGTGGTGGTCCAGATGATGGTCGAAACTTTTTTTCCGGCGAGCGCAGGATCGATCTGCGCGGGATCGTCGATCAGCGCATATTTCACGAAGACTGTGTCGCTGGTGTGGTTCTCGTATTCGACTTCGGCCTCAGCGAGCGCGGTTTCATCGTGCATGCACCAGTAGACGGCGCGCAGGCCCTTGTAGACGAATCCGCTTTCGTAGAACGAAAAGAAGGTCGAGAGGACGACTGACTCGTACTGCGGATCCATGGTGGAGTAAGGCCGCTCGAAGCGTCCGAAAACGCCGATGCGCTTGAACTGGGTGCGTTGCAGGTCGAGGTATTTCTGGGCGTACTTGCGGCAGGCGGCACGAACCGCGGTGGGCGCCATTTGCAGTTTCTTGCCGCCCAGTTCCTTGTCGACTTTGATCTCGATGGGCAGGCCGTGGCAGTCCCAGCCGGGCACGTAAGGGGCGTCGAATCCCGCCATCGTCTTCGACTTGACAATGAAGTCTTTCAGCGTCTTGTTCAGCGCCGTGCCCATGTGGATCGGTCCGCTGGTGTAGGGCGGGCCGTCGTGCAAAATGTAGCGGGGCGCGCCTTTGCGGGCTTGGCGGATGCGGTCGTAGATCCGCATCTGCTCCCAGCGTTCGAGCATTTTGGGCTCGTTCTGAGGCAGGTTGGCCTTCATGGGGAAGGCGGTCTGGGGCAGATTGATGGTCTTTTTCAGTTCCAGCGGCAACGCAGTGAGCCTTTCCAACTGATTGAATCTTTTCATTATAGGGATCACGGGAGCGGAACGTCTATGCGAGCAACGGAAACTCCGCGGAACCAGAGGGCGTCATCCTCGGCGGCGCTGTTTTTCAGACGCGAAGGATCTCTCAGAGTGCCGAACAAGAAAGATCCTTCGGCAGAGACAAAAAGCGGGCCTTCGGGGTGACGACGCCGGATCAAGGAACAGCACTTATTCCGCGCAGGAAGGACATGTCTTTCCGGAGGTTACCTTCCGTGTGTAAATGGACTGTCGAAATGGCCAGACTAGAGTTACAATTTCTTGAAAGCAGAGTAGGGCGAGCCCGGTGTGTCCGTGGGGGCAGCCGACGAGCTACCTTCATCGACAAAATCGGGGGAATTGGAAGCAACTTGTCACGGGTGTGGCTCATCTGTGTAAGGGGCAGGTATCAGGGAAGTTAGGCCACACCGCAGCTAGCGCATCCAGACGGGAACTATGGTATCTGAAGACATCACGACGAACGCTTCGGCCAGCGAGCCAGAGCTGCACCTGCTGATTACGGACAAGCAATTTGAAGAGCCGCTCTACAAGTCTTTGTTTCGCGAGTTGGACGAGTTCTTCTTCCCCAAGAAACTGCCGCCTCTGAAGCTGGAGTCGAAGCCAGAGCCGGTGAAGGATATCTGGGGCTTTTACTCGCACTGGAAGGCTGGGCTGGCAGGAGCGGCTGGCTATTACGGATTGATCGCGCTCACGATCGTACTGGTAGTCCTCGTGGGACGGCGTGTGGTGGCGGCAGCATCGCCGGCCAAAGTGACTGTCACGTTGGTCGACCCGGCGGATCTTCCTCCGTTAAAGCCTTCGAAAACGCAAGTGGGTGGTGGTGGCGGCGGCGGAGATCGAGACGTTCTGGAAGCCACGAAAGGACGAGCTCCGAAATTTTCCATGCAGCAGATCACCCCACCGGTGGTGGTGGTGCGAAATGAACATCCTAAGCTGACAGCCGAGCCGACAGTGATTGTTCCGCCGCAGGTACAGCTGGCGTCGAACAACATGCCGAACCTGGGCGATCCGATGGCACATGCCATTCTGCCTTCGAACGGCACGGGTTCCGGCGGCGGTATTGGATCGGGCAGTGGCGGTGGCGTGGGATCGGGCAGAGGCCCGGGCCTTGGGCCGGGAGAAGGCAGCGGTACCGGCGGCGGGATTTTCCACGTGGGCGGCGGGGTTTCTCCGCCGGTTCCGATTTACAAGCCTGATCCGGAGTTCTCGGAGGAAGCCCGGAAAGCGAAATATCAGGGCGTGTGTCTGCTGGGATTAGTGGTCGGCACCGATGGGCGCCCGCGGAATATCCGCGTGCTGAGCAGCCTGGGCATGGGTTTAGACGAGAAGGCCATCGAAGCAGTGAAGAACTGGAAGTTCGAGCCGGCGATGAAGGAAGGACATCCGGTGAATGTAGAGATCGCCGTTGAAGTCGAGTTCCACCTGTACTGAAGATCCAGAATAGATCTTTATGAGAGGCGTTGCTTTTGCAACGTCTCTTTTTGTTTGTCGCCGAATCGAGAGACGCAGCAAGCTACATCTCTACAGCGGCATCCTTTTTCGCAGGATGGCGTAGTGCTGGATGGTGCGGGTTCGGAATCCCAAGTGCTCGTAGAGCGCAATGGCGCGGACATTGTCTTTCCGCACGTGGAGAAACGGAATCTCGCCGCGCTGGCGGATCCGCCGCATGACCTCATTCATCAACACGCCGGCATAACCATTTCCCGAGTGATCGGGATGCGTGCAGACCGCGCTTACCTCGGTGTATCCCGGGACTTTCAACCGTTCGCCAGCCATTGCCACGAGTTTCCCGTCGCTGCGAATTCCCAGATATGTGCCGAGTTCGTGCGTGCGCGGGCCAAACGGCCCGGGCTTGGTGAGCTTCGTGAGTTCGAGCATCTCGGGTGAGTCGTGAGGTCCGAGTTCGATTAGGTTGGGGAGTGAATTCGCAGTTTGGTGGGATTCCGATCCGTTCTCGCAGACCATCTGCAGCAACGGCGCGCCCCCCGGCGATTCCCAGCCAGAGCGATTTTCGTAAGGAGTATCGAGAAAAACCGCGACGGTATCGTTGCCGGCGAGTGAAGCCAGGGAATGGTATCCATCATGGTTGGGTCTTTCAAATCCGCTCAGCGGGCTCACCTCGGCGATGAAGCGCCGGGCCGAGCCGAACCCTATTGCGAACTGCGAGTGCCGCGTGGTGAGTGCCGTCCAGATGATGTTGTCGAGCGGATGCATCTTGGAATTTGATTGCGCTGCGCGGGTGGAAGACACAGTAAATCTGCGAGGGCGGAAGCGCTATCCGAATCTTGCGGGGAAAGTCACCGCGGAACCTCAGCGGCTAAAGCCGCGGTCATCAAGGTCGCTTGCAGCACAGCTGAAGCCGTGCCCTTTCAAAACGATAGTTCTATCGCAGCGCTGAAGCGCTGCGCCACCCGGGCGGGTTTCGATTGCGGACTGACCCGATGCGCCTACCATCTGTCCGGCTACTCTTTCAAATCCACGTGCTCGACGTTTTCGATCGGATGTCCTAGGAAGCGGGCGCCGAGGCGCCGGAACTTTTCCGTCGAATCCGTAGCAAAGAATTTCATGCGGGCCTTAGCGCGGCGTTCCTGGGCCACAGCCTCCGGCAGCAGCTCACGGAGATGGGACGCCACGGCGCTGGCAGTTGACTCCGCAGAATCCACGATGCGAACGTGTGCAGGTGTCACGCGCTGCAGGAGCGGTTTGAGCAGAGGATAATGCGTGCAGCCGAGCACCATGGTATCGGCGTCGCGGAAGCCGTCCGAGAAGGCTTCCGCCAGATAAATCCGGGCGACCTGTTCGGTCACTGGATGCTCGATCCATCCCTCCTCGACCAAAGGCACCAGCAGTGGGCAAGCTTTCTCCCGTGTTTCCAGGCCGCGCGCTTCGAGCGCCTTGCGATAAGCATGGCTGCTGACAGTGGCCTCCGTACCGACGACAACGACTTTGCGATTTTTGCTGGCAGAGGCGGCCGCCTCCGCGCCCGGTTCGACCACGCCTACGACCGGCACGTGAGCAGCCTGTGTGATCCGATCGAGGGCAAGAGCTGTTGCCGTGTTGCAGGCAATGACGAGCATCTCGGCGCCGTGGGACTCGAGGTAGTGGGCGGCTTCGACTGCATATCGGGCGACGGTTTCGACGGATTTCGAACCGTAGGGCAGGCGGGCGGTGTCGCCGAAATAGACATAATCCGCGTCAGGGATAACTTCAAGTAACGCTTTAAGGACGGTCAGGCCGCCGAATCCGGAATCAAAGACGCCGATGGTGGAGCGACGCATGCTGCTGATGATGATAAACCGGCAGTTGCTGCGGAGCCGATGACGAAAGGGATACGTTGATTTCCTGGCGGGGAAAAGCAAGTTCCTGGCCCGAACCGTCGGACGTTCGGAATGCCACGGCGTTTGGAGCTACTTCGAACGTGCGGTCTCGCGCGTCACGGCCCCGACGAGCTTTGCCGCCCCGCAGCACGGTCCCGGCGGGATCGGAGCGCCGTGCGGGCACGTGCGGGGATGACCTAAGAACGTGCAGATCTTGTCGGTTGCCTCGGGCGACAGGATGTGCTCGAATTTGCAAGCCTGTTGCTCGATTTCGGTCTCGCTGTCCATAGCGAGGCTGTCGGTGAAAAGGCGCTCGGCCAACCGATGACGGCGGATGATGCTGCCGGCGCGCTCCCGTCCCCGAGGAGTCAGGTCCACAATCATGGTCCCGTCCCCTGAAGACGCGCCCAGCGGCTTCAGCGCCTCGTGGCAGGGATTTACAAACGGCTTGTGGTCGTGGGCCTGAGGCGGGTGCGGCGTCGAGACGACCAGTCCCAGCTCCATCATCTTTTCGATCGCAAGACTGACCGGCAGCGCACCGTGCACTTCCATGCGCTCGACTTCGGCGATCTCGCCATGCTCGGAGAGAACCCAAAGTTCTTCGAGGACTTCGTCGAGCTGTTCTTCATCGGCGAGCGAGAAAATCTCCTGCGAGGCGATCTTGCCGTGATGCAGCTCGATGCGGCGATCCGCCAGCCGGGCCACGACGGGATCGTGTGTGACCATGACAATGGTTCGTCCCTGCTGATGGAATTCACGCAGCAGGCGCAGAACAATTTCCTCATTCTGCGCATCCAGATTGCCGGTCGGCTCGTCGGCAAGAATGATCTTGGGATCGTTAATCAGCGCTCGCGCGATGCAAACACGCTGCTGCTCGCCGCCGGAAAGCTGGGATGGCAGGTGATGCGCGCGGTCGCCGAGGCCCACGCGGGTCAGGGCGTCGACGGCCTCTTTCTCGTCGGTCATGCTATGAAAGTACTGCGCCAGCATAATGTTTTCGACGGCAGTGAGAAAGGGAATCAGATGGAATTGCTGGAAAATGAATCCGATTTTTTCCGCGCGGACGCGATTCAGTTCACTGGAGGAGATTCCCGCAATATTCTCGTCGTCCAGCCAGATTTCACCGGACGATGGACAGTCGAGGCAGCCAATCAGATTGACCAGCGTCGATTTGCCAGAGCCCGACGGACCCATGATCGAAAGCCACTCGCCCGGAGTTACGTGCAGTGAGATGTGGTCAAGGGCGTGAATTGCGCCATTGTCCTTGCCATTCCCGTCGGCCGCTTCTTTGGCGGGGTAGAGCTTGGTCACGTCTTTGATCTGGATCATTTCACTCCCCCCTCAGGATGACAGCGGGCTGCACTCGCCGCAGCTGCGAAATCGGAAGGATCGCCGACAACAGCGTCACTACCATGCTACCAATGAGCACGACCGGAAGCACGTTCAAGCGTGGAACAACGGCCGCATGAAAATTAACGCGGCCGATCCAGGCGGCGATGCCGATGCCGAACAGAAATCCGACGACTGCGCCCGTCGCGCCCAAGGCGATGGCTTCGGCAGCGAAAAATCCGCCGAGCAGGCGTTGTGATGCGCCCAGCGCCTTCATGATTGCGAAATCGCGGCGGCGGTCGAAGACCCATCCCATCAGCGTGGAAAGCACACACAACGCGGCAGTCAGGATGATCAGAGCTGCGGCGGCGAGCAGGGTGGCGCGAGTCTTGCCCAGCACGCGCGCCTCGCCTTCCATGATCTGGCGCACGGGTCGCACATCCGCGCTGGGAATTACTTGCGCGAGTTGGTTCATCACGCCGGCAACTTCCTGAGGAGATCCGCTGGCTGCGACCTCGATGGTCGATGGCTGAAGTCCTGTCCAATGCGTGAAGTCGGCGAGGGAAAGATACATGCGGCTGTCTTCGGCTGCGCCCGTCTGCACGGTGCCCGCTGGAGTCACGTGAAGAGTGTGTCCCTGAAATTCGAGATCGAAAGACTCATTCTTTGGTGAGACCAGGGGCAAGGCCTTCACTCCGACCAGAGCTTGAGTGGACGACGAAGGCCAATTCGTCACCGACCACCACTTGTCGAGTTGGCGAACGCGGTCGAAATCGGTTCCCGCGACCACGATGGGCTGGCCGTCCGATGTACGCGCCACAACCATCGCAAAAGGGGCGGAAACGCCGCGACCAGCAAGTACGGAGTCCACCTGCGAAAGCGAGCCGGCGGGAAGGGAAGCGCCGTCCTTTCCGACGAGAATGATATTCGCGCCGTAATTGCGGAATTCGCGCCGCAGCTTGGCTTGCACGTCGACATATAAATTCAGCATGGCCGTGGCGACCGCTGCGGCCACAACCATCGCGAACAGAGCAGAGAGCGCGCGTCCGCGGCGAAGGATTGCCGCCCGTAACAGCATCCGCAACAGCATCGAAGTATGCGGAGCATGAGCGCGCCGGGCCGCGAGATCGCGTGCCTGAATCGACATCGGGGCGCTCACAGTTCCCCCCGCAGTGCGAAGACCGGATCGAGTCTTACCGCGCGCCGGATCGCGGCCGCGCTTCCTGCGAAGGTGACGACCACCGCGATCGCGAGAATCACTGGCAACAATACTGGCGGAATCGAAATCTCTGAACTGAAAATGGAGCGTCCGATCTGATGCGCCAGCGCGGAGCCAAAAGCGAATCCCACGACGCCGCCGCTGACCGCCAGCAGCGCCGCTTCGGCGAAGAAGACCGAAGCGACTGCAAATTTGCCCGCTCCGAGCGCCTTCATCAATCCGACTTCACCGCGGCGCTCGAAAATCGCGGTCGCCATGGCGGCGGAAACTGCCAACGCCGACGCGAACAGCGCCGCCAGGGTAATCAAGAAAATCAGTCCTTCGATCCGCGTCAGCACTGCGCCTTCGTTCTGCGCGACCTGGCGAATCTGCTCGGCGTGCGAATGCGGAATGGCCTCGGTCAACTGCAATGCGATTGCCTGCGGATACGGGGTGCAGTACCAGCGTTCGTAAATGGCTCCGGAGAGGCTCTTGGGATCGCGCCGTCCGAAGGCATCTTCGGGCTTGGTGAGCGCACTGACGTAGACGCGCTTCACAGCGTCGGGCTTGGCGATGATCGCTTGCGCCACTTGCAGAGGCGCGACAATCTCATTGTCCTCAGCGCCGCCGGTCGAGAGAACGCCACTGACATGACGCGTCGCGCCAGACAGCTTGATCTCGTCTCCGGCTTTCAGGCCGAGATTCTGGGCCAGCCGCTCCCCGAGCAAAACGTCCGTGGAATTGTCTTTGGGCCACGATCCCGAAACCTTCCACCAGGGGAAAGTTGCCGGGGCGCCGGTCGAAAAAGTCTCGTTTCCATAGGACAGTTGCTTGTCGAAATATGTTCCGATAAGGGGTGCTTCGATGCGTTTGCCGCCGCCTTCAATGTCGGCAATTGTGGGCAGCACGGGCGCAAACGCGGTGATGTTGTTGTGCCAGAAAATTCCTTTGATGTTGGGAAGAGATTTCTCGTCGAGAAAAGCGCCGTCGGTCGGCGGCTTCAGGTTCACACCGCCGATTTCGAGGTCGAGAGAATCTTCCTGCGGAGTGACGACCAGATTCGCACCGATCGTGCGCAGTTCGCGGTTGATTTTGTCGCCGATATCGGTGGCGACCGCGATCATCGCCGTGGCGACGGTCACACCCAGTGTAATCGCGGCGCCGGCCAGCACTTTGCGCCGCTTTTGCCTGCGAAAGGATTCATAGACCAGCCGCACGAACATGGGCTACTTTTCCGCGAACATGCGGCTACCGGCCGCGATGTCGGCCTCCTGGATGATGATGGCGTCGGCGGTCTGAGTCGCCTTGAGGGGTATGGGATTGCAACCGCCAGCCGTGCCTACCGATTGCGGATTGATGGGCGCCGCGCAGTTCTTGCAAACCACGCCGTTGGCGCTCTTGTAGAAGCCGACCGAGCCGCAAATTTCACAGGCGTCAAAGACGGTGGCAATTTTCCCGTCCGGCTTCTGATAGAGCCAGAAGCGAATGTGCGTGCCGTTTTCGAGGGCCTGGAAGCGGTGCAGATCGCCGTCCGCGACCTGCGAGAGAGGAATCTTCAGCTCGCCATTGGTGAAGATCACTTCCGCCGCCGGCGAGAGCGCACTCACATTCTTCGTGTAAACGAATTCCGCCGTCACCATCGCGATAAAAACGAACGAGAATGTATAGACCGAGCCCATCCAGAGGCGCTCGCGGCGGGCCGTCCAGAGCGCCTTGCGGCGCTCCGCAGCAGAGGCATCGGCGGCCAGGACCGGCTGGCGGCGCTTGGCCTCAAAGAGCATCATGAGCGCGGCCAGTGCAAAGATCGTGACGAAAAAGAACCAATCGTTGCTCACGATCGGCCCGACGATCGCCATCTCGCGCTTCGACGAGGCAATCACACCGGTCTCAGAAAGCTCATGCAAGCCGGAGATCAGCAACTGAGCCGCAACCAGGAACAGGATCGCAGTAGTGACTTTGAAGAACTTCTGCAGGTTGATTCGGACGCTGCCCTTGACGAACATCACGCCGAACGCGATCGCGCACAGCACGCCTAAGAGAGTGCCGAGGAAACTCATCAGTTCAGTGGTGCTCAGGGAAACCGCCGAAAGGATCAGTACAGTCTCTGCCCCTTCGCGAAGGACCATCAGGAAAATGAAGATGAACAGGCCGAACCACGCGTCGTTGCCCGCAAGCAGACCGACTTTGCCTTCGATCTCACCCTTGAGCTTGCGGCCGGTCTTCATCATGAAGACGATCATGGTGACCACAAAGACGGCGGCGGCGAGATAGATCCAGCCTTCGAAGGCATCTTCGTTGAGGTGGGTGCGGGAGATGACGATGGCGACGCCGATGCTGCCAAGGAAGGCGGCAGCGAGCGCGGCGTAGACAGTCTTGCGAAGTTCGGCCCGTCCGATCTTGGTCAGATAGGCCAGCGTGATGCCAACGATGAGAGCCGCTTCTACGCCTTCGCGGAGGGTGACGATGAAAGCCTGGAGCATTTTCTTGGATACGCCCTTATGATTTTGAAAATGAATTTCAATTTCAACTTCAAGGATAATCTTCCCCGCCGGGAAGCGTCAATCCGCGTCCTCACAAACGCGTGTGACCAGGATCACATGGCGCGATTTACGCATTGAACTGCAATGCCTTGCAGTGAAGGGCGTGTGACCCCAGCGGCTAAAAGCCGATCAAATGCAAGAGCCTCTATCGCAGCGCTGAAGCGCTGCGCCACCCGCGACTACCAAATGCGTACGCGCTGGTCTGGCGCGAGATACAACTGCTCTCCCGGCTTCACATCAAATGCCGCATACCACGCGTCGATATTGCGAACCGTGGCGGCACGATACTCGCCCGGCGAGTGCGGATCGGTCATCACCTGCGTTCGCATCGCCTCGTCGCGCTCTTTGGTGGCCCAGTTCTGCCCGAAGGCAATGAAGAACTGCTGATCGGCGGAAAAGCCGTCCTGCCTGGGCGCAGGTTTGCCCGCGAGCGAAGCACGATAGCCGTCGTAGGCTGCGGAAATGCCGGCCACGTCGGCAATGTTCTCGGCAAGAGTCTGCTTGCCGTTGATGGCGAGGTCAGGAAAGGGCTTGTAGTGGTCGTACTGGGCGGCGAGGCGCGCAGTGGACGCTTCGAAGTGCTTCAAGTCGGCATCAGTCCACCAGTTGCGCAGGCGCCCTTGGGCATCGAAGGTGCTGCCTTCGGTGTCGAAGGTGTGGCTGATTTCGTGTCCGATGACCGAACCGATCGCTCCATAATTCACCGCGGCAGGCGCCTCCGGATCGTAGAATGGCGGCTGCAAGATAGCGGCCGGAAAGTTCAGCGCATTCTGCAGCGGCAGATTCACGGCATTTACCGTTTGCGGAGTCATCGACCATTCCTTGCGGTCAACGGGCTTACCGAGACGCGCGATCTGGCGTTGATATTCCGACCAATCGCCGCGCCAGACGTTGCCAAAGGCGTCGTCCGGCTTGACCTCGTAATTCGAGTAATCGTGCCAGGTTTCGGGATATCCGATACCGACGTACAGGCTCGCGAGCTTGGCTTGCGCCTCCGCCTTGGTCGATGGGTTCATCCAGTCGAGCGCTTCGATCCGTTTGTGGAAGGCGGCGATCAAATTTGCAACCATGGCCTGCGCTCGCGTCTTGGCCTCCGGTGAAAAAAAACGCTGGGCATAGCTCTGGCCGACGACGTCGCCGAGATAAGTATTTATGATGAACACCGCGCGCTGCCAGCGCGGCCGCTGTTGCTCGGTGCCGGCCAATTGCTTGCCGAAGAAGGAAAACCGCTCTTCGTCCAGTGCCTTGGGAAGAACGTCCGCGTAGTCTTCAGTGACGTGAAAAGCGAGCCAGTCTTTCCAGGTTTCCAGAGGAGTCGATTCCACGAGAGCGGCCTCGCCCTTGAATGCCTCAGGCTGCCACACGATGAACATCTTCACGTTGCTGAGTCCGGCGCCGCGGAAATATTCAGCCCAGTCCAGGCCCGGAGCGTTGGTGGAAAATTCGGCAGCTGTCCAGGGATTGTTGGCCTTGTGGATGTCCTCGTTGTCGGCGAGCGTGCGGTGGATCTGCGCAATGGCGTGCTCGAGATCGAAGATGCGTTTGGCGCGGGCGTCGAAATCGGAAAATCCCGCGAGCTTCAGCACAGCGGCAATGTGCGTCTGATACGCGGTACGGAGCTTTTGCATGTGCTCGCTGGAATCGAGGTAGTACTCGCGATCGGGCAACTCAATGCCGCCTTGCATCAGGTAAGGCGTGTAATGCTCGGAATCACTGAAACCGGGCGCGACCCACAATCCGAGAAGATTGGGCGTATGGAAGTTGGTATTGTTGAGCGCGTCGACATCCGCGCGCAGAGTGCTGCCGAGAAAATGCGCCAACTCGCGCTTGTCCTTGATGACGGCGATGGCGTCGAGATGGGGTCGGAGCGGAGTAAGGCCGCGGGTTTCGATTCCAACCTCGTCCATGTAGGAGTTGAAGAGGTCGGCGACTTTGCGCGTGGGAGGTCCGGGCGCGGAGTGAGAGCCGGCAATTTCCTTAATCAGATCGGCGGTACGCCTGTTGCTGAGGTCGTCAAGCTGCGAGAAAACGTCAACTATGGCGCGGTCGGGCGGAATCTGGGTCCGCTTGATCCAGGCGCCGTTCGCGTAGTGATAGAAATCGTCGCCCGGCTTAATAGCCGGATCCATGTTGGCGACGGCAATGCCGTGGGTGGTTGGGGTTGAGGCTTGCTGGGCGGAAATGACGCAGGGAATTGTGAGCGCGACCGACAGAATGGCAGTTGAAAGATGAAAGTTCATGCGAGGCTCCAAACAAAGGCAGACGGACGTGCGGCTGAGAGGTTAGCAGGCACTGAGTAGTGTACGCGTTTCGGGCTGTCTTTTGATGTCCGGCATGAGGACCCCCAAATTGCGTTCCATGCTGTCCCGCCCTGTCATCCTGAGCGAGGATTGATCTTCGCGCGATCGCGTGAAGATCAAACGCAGTCGAAGGACCCCTTGGCCGTCGCACGCGACACGACCGTATGAAGGAGTTTCTGCAATGGAACTCCGGAAGCATCGTACAAACGCCTATCGACAGTCACCTTCACAACAGACGAACGCGGGGTCCTTCGACTCCGCACTGTCCTGCGCTTCGCGCAGCACAAGGCTTCGCTCAGGATGACAATGCTGGGGGACTCTGTCACAAACGCTTCAGGAAAGCATTCGCCTCGCTCGCGTGCGGAAACAGTTTTTCTTCGTCCTGAAATTCTGCCGAATGCACACAGCGCCGGCTGCCACGCAGTCTCACCGGATGCTTCAGATGCAGCATCTCGTGGTAGACGATGTATTCCAGGACGTAGCTAGGAACGCCGGGATGATCGAAGATACGGCTGATGATGATGGCATTGTGCGCGGGATCATAGTGGCCGAGAATGCGGCGCGTCTTCGTTTGGCTCCAGCTCATCCGAGGACGCGCCATCAGTCCGTGAAAGAAGCGCAGGTTTAACTCTTCGAAGATCGCGTCGAGATCGTAATAATGCCCCCGGGCCGGGCGGAGCAGCTTGCGTCCGCGCATCTGGCGAACCAGATGAGCTTTGCGCACAATTTCGTGACTGCCAACATATTTGCGATAGCGGGCCGCATGCCCGCGATCAATCGGCTGGCGATACATCTTCGCCAGAAGAATGTGCGCGATAGCGCGCAAAACGGCCTCTGGCGCGCCTTCCAGCAGGTCGGAGAGGCGGACCAAAAGCCGTCCTTTGCGCAGACGAATCGTGTTGTTGACGTTCGCGAAAGCGAAGAATTCGATCTTCAGCTCGGGAACTAATGCCCCAGGCCTCAGTTCCTGATAGGTTTCCTGAAAGATTTCGAGGAGCCCCGCACGCACGATGAGTTAGGGTAGCACGAGTCGGATGTCGGACCTCGGGCGTCAGATTTCAGCCGTCAAGCGCCGAGGTCTGAGGTCCGACTTACTCCGGCCGTCCGCCGGTTCTGGCTGTGGAATTTGTGTTGAGCCTCTTGTGCTTCGCTGCGTCTTCCTGTTCGTCAAGCAACTTGCGGTGATCCTCGATCGAGGCGTCGACAGTCTCAATCGCATTGGTCAAGACGAATTCGTACTGCTCAGCCTCCTGCGGCTTCACGCCGGCGGCGTCCTTCAATGCGCGCAGTTTGGCCTGAAATTCGTTGTCGGCTTCGATGATCAGTTTCAGCGGCTTGCGGATGTCGTCTTTGCGATCCGCGTATGTGTCGATGTTGTCGTTGAGTTCGTCGTAAAGCAGTTGGAAATCGTCGAGCAAATCATGGGTTTGCCGGGCGCGATCCTTGGTCTTGGGATCGCTCCGCATCTGTTCCAGTTTCACCAGGCGCGCACGGGCAAACTCGACGTACAGCGGCAGCCGCTGTTTGGGTTCCCAGCTGGTGTCGCGAATCTGGTCGATTTCCGGCTGAGTGAGCGGATCGCGCCGCCTCTGGGCGGTCAGCGTGGATACGGTTATCAGCAGCGCCAAGGCGACGGCCATCCCATGAGAGACTCTCATTTTCCACCCTTCTTGAACATGGATGCGAGCAAGTCGTCGCGCACTTTCTCCAGGCGGCTCACCGCATCTTTGACGGGAGCCTGTTCGTCGCGGCCGAGTGTGTGCAGAATGCCATTCAATTTTCGAGTCATTTCGCGCACGGCTATCTCCGTCTGCTTCTGATATTTGCGCGACTGAATCGAATAGTCGCGCGCCAATTCCGAATACGCAACCACGTCGGTCAGCGGCTCCTGCGCCTGCTCGACTTCCGCTCCGGCATACAGCTTCTCGGTTGCATCTAGTTGCTTCTGCGCTATCTGAACGCAAAGGTGAGCACGTTCTTGCACCGTTGCCGCTGCGATACGCCCCTTCAGTTCGTCCACCGTAGGCTCGTCGCGAGAAGCGGCATTGGCACCCAGCGCAAAAGCAAAAATCAGGAGAACAACCAATTCGAAAAACCGCCCGGAGTTCAGACCGATAAGATCCGTTGCAGGCGTTAAAGGCAAACCGAAGTGTCCAGGCGCCCTGGATTCTGCAACGCCTGCACCGAGGGATTTTGAGCTGCGACGACGAATCAACTTCTCCACCCCAACTGTTTATCTCACGTCCGCTATTTCTTCGATTCGAGTGCGATCAGCCGATGCTTCGCCTGCCACTCCTGATCAGGATACTTCCCATTGGCCGCCTGCAGGAAGAGCTGATAGTTCACGACCGCCTTTTTCACGTCTTTCAGGTTGTCATAGGCTGAGGCGCGCAGGAAGTAGGTAATCGGAATTTCGGGCAGAAATCTGGCGCGCGCGTCGAGGGCCTGCAGAGCCAGCGGGAAATTCTTATTCTCTCCGGCCGCAAAGGCGAGATCGCCGTAGGCCTCTCCGAAATCGGGTTTCAGCTTCACGGCGGCCTGAAATTCCTGCTGCGCGTCTACGAACTCTTTCTGACGCAGCAGGCTTTCGCCGAGCCGGCAATGCAATTCAGCATCGTTGGGTTGGCTGGCTAGCAGAGTTCGGTATTCTGCCGCCGCCAGATCGTTCTTCCCGGTCTTGCCATAGACCTCGGCAAGGTCGCGGCGGAGAGCGACGTCGGTGGGTGCGAGTTTCTCGCCGGCCTGAAACTCCTCGACTGCAGCGTCATACTTTTCTTGCGCCTTCAGAACTTCTCCCAGTTGGATATGGGCTGCCGCATTGTCTGGATGGGCGGCAATAACCTTGCGCAGGGCATCTTCGGCTTCGGGCAGGCGGTTTCCGCGCATGTAGATGTTTGCCAGTCCGATCACGGCATCGGAAGAAGACGGATTGAGCGTCAAGGCCTGTTTGTACTCGCGTTCGGCGTCTGAAAATTTGTTTTGTTTCTCGAAAGTCAATCCGGCCGCGAGGTGAGGCTCCGGATCCTTTGGCTGGAGCGTTGCTGCCTGCTCGTAGGCATAGATGGCTTCTTCCGGCTTACTCTTTTCGAGCACATGTCCGAGCGAGACCCAGGCTCCGGCCTTTTTCTCGGCAGCATGGCTGGTGGGCTTGAGGGTGGTGGCGGCGCGAAGAAACTGTTCGGCATCGGGATTTCCCGCCTTTGCCAATTGAAGGCCCAGATTTAGGTTGGACTCGAAGACATCCGGCTTGGCGGCAACGGACTTGCGGTAGGCGGCGATTGATTCGTTGCGCTTGCCCAGTGCATTTTCGGCAAATCCGAGATCGAACCAGGCCACGTAGTTGGCGGCATCGTTGTCAGTGACTTTTTTGAGAAGTGGCTCGGCTTCGGCAAATTGCCGCTTCTGGATGAGGTCTTCCGCTTTCGTCAAATCGGCCGAGGGGCTTTCCTCCTCAGCGATCGTGATGTGATGAGTGGTTTTCTTCTGGCTCGAAGATGTCGCCTGTGCGCGCACTCTGGATTCAGTTCCGACGCAGGTCGCCGCGATCAACAACGCGGCGACGAACATTCTCCTATGAGCGGCCATTGGAGCGGGATGCGCCATTTCCGTTCAGAACCCGTGCGAGATATTTTCCGGTATAGGAGCCGGCGAGCTTCGCGATGGCCTCCGGAGGGCCGGCGCCGACAACCTTGCCACCGCGATTCCCACCCTCGGGTCCGAGATCGACGACCCAATCCGCGGTCTTGATGACCTCGAGATTGTGCTCGATAACCACAATCGATCCCCCTGCTTCAATCAGACGGCGAAAGGCGGCCAGGAGTTTGCTGACGTCGTCAAAATGCAGGCCGGTGGTCGGCTCGTCGAAAATATAAAGGAGACGCCGGCGCTTGTCCTCTTTACGGCCAGCCTGGGTTGCAGGCTGCAGGTGGGCAGCGAGCTTCATGCGCTGCGCCTCGCCGCCAGAGAGTGTGGTCGCCGACTGTCCGAGCCGCAGATATCCCAGGCCGACTTCTTCTAGCGATCGCAGTTTTTCAGTGACCTTGGGCGCTTCGGCGAAGAACTTCAAAGCTTCTTTCACCGTGAGGTTCAGGACTTCGTGAATGTTCTTGCCACGATATCGGACTTCGAGCACGGTGGGCTTGTAACGCGTGCCTTTGCATTCTTCGCAGATCAGTTCGACATCGGCGAGAAACTGCATCTCGACCGTCACCGTACCGTCTCCCTGGCAAACTTCGCAGCGGCCGCCCGGGATGTTGAAGGAAAAATGTCCGGCTCCGAAGCCGCGCTTCTTGGCTTCTGGCAGGGAAGCGAACAGGTCGCGGATCGCGTCGAAGGCTTTTATGTAAGTAACGGGATTCGAGCGCGGAGTGCGTCCGATCGGCGACTGATCGACGAGAACGACTTCGTCGATGAATTGCTCGCCCTGCAGGCCCTCCCAGGTCGAGGTTGCGGCCGCGGTTGTAGCGTTGCCATTGGCCGCCTGATGCTTGGCCTGGGCGAGCGCGCGATAAAGCACCTGATGCAGGAGAGTGGACTTGCCCGATCCTGAAACGCCGGTGATCGCAACCAGCATGCCGAGTGGGATGCTGATGTCGACGTTTTTCAGGTTGTTGGCGCGAATGCCGCGCATTCTGATCTGATGGGGTCCGGGCTTGCGGCGGAGGGCCGGGGGCTGTATGCGGAGATCCTCGGACAGATAACGCCCAGTCAAGGATGCAGGATTGTGAACGATCTGATCATACGTCCCTTCGGCGATCAGCTTGCCACCGTTTTCTCCGGCACCAGGGCCGAGGTCGAGAATGCAATCGGCAGCACGCATGATGTCGGGATCATGCTCGACCACGAGAATAGTATTTCCCAGATTGCGCAGGTCGTGAAGAATCTTTACCAGACGGTGCGTGTCGCGTGCGTGCAGGCCGATGGAGGGCTCATCGAGCACGTATAACGTTCCAACCAGCCGCGAGCCCAGGGATGTCGCAAGCTGAATGCGCTGCGCTTCGCCGCCGGAGAGAGTGGAGGACAGGCGGTCGAGAGTGAGGTATTCGAGGCCGACGTCATTGAGAAATGTGAGGCGCTCTCGGATTTCGTCGAGCAGTTTCTCGGCGATTTCAGCTTCCTCGGGACTCAATTCAACTTTCTCGAAGAACTTCAGCGCGTCTTCAACCGTGAGCGAACAAACCTCGCACAGATTGCGGCCGTTGATCCTGACTTGCCGCGCCTCCAGGCGCAAGCGGCTGCCGTTGCAGTCGGGGCAGATCGAATATCCGCGATACCGGCTCAGAAATACACGAACATGCAGTTTGTATTTCTTCCGTTCGAGGTGAGCGAAGAATCCGCGCACGCCCGGAAATTTTCCATCACCGTTGAGAACCAGATTGCGATGCTCCTCGGCCATGTCGATCCACGCCATATCGAGCGGGATGCCGGCCTGCTTGGCGTAGCGCTTCAAGTCGGTGAACAGGGGACGGTATTTGGGCTTTGTCCAGGGCTCGATGGCGCCCTCGGCGAGCGTTTTCAGCTTGTCCGGAATGACGAGATCGAGATCGAAATCGATGGTATTTCCGAATCCCTGGCATTTTGGGCACGCGCCGTACGGATTATTGAATGAAAACAAGCGAGGCTCGGGTTCTTCGTAGCGGATGCTGCAGACCTTGCATTCGAAGCGCTGGGCAAAACGCAGAGTACGTGTAGAGCGGGCGCCCTCGCCCGCTGCAGTTTCTGGTTTTTCTTGAATCTCAAAGATCACTTCGCCCGATTCGCGATACGCAGTCTCGATGGCGTCCACAACGCGCGAGCGGGATTCGGGTGAAACGCTCAGCCGATCCACGAGCATGAAAACCGGCTTACTGAAGTCGACATCGAGCAGCGATTCAGGTGTCGAAAACTCGAACACCTGCCCGTTCTGATAGAGACGGTTGAAGCCAGCCTTGCGAAGATCGAAGAGGCGAGTTTTTAGTGCGTCACTAAGAGGCGCGGGTGCCCCGTTCAAGCTCTGCTTGAGCGGGGATTTTTTGCTTTTCGATCCTGACGGTTGCTTTGGCTGCTCGGCGGTCATTCCGGGCCGCTGCAGAGGGAACAGCACCTGCAGCCTTGTATCCGGATCGAGCTTCAGGATCGTGTCGGCGACTTCGTCGACTGTGTCTTTCTTCACCTCGCGGCCGCAGTTCGCGCAGAAAGTCCGTCCCACGCGGGCGAAGAGCAGGCGCAGATAATCGTAGATCTCTGTAGCCGTCGCGACGGTTGAACGCGGATTCCGAGTGGAATTCTTTTGCCGGATGGCTACTGCCGGGGCGATACCGTCAATCGTATCCGCATCGGGCTTCTCGATCCGCTCGAGGAATTGGCGCGCATAAGCAGAAAGCGACTCGACATAGCGGCGCTGGCCTTCGGCATAGATCGTGTCGAAGGCGAGCGAGGACTTGCCCGATCCGGAGACACCGGTGACCACCGTCAGCGTATTGTGGGGAACCTCAAAATCAATGTTCTTGAGGTTATGGACGCGGGCACCGCGTACGATAATACTTTCCGTCTGCGTCGAATTCGAAGACATCGATAGGGCCGAATCACCGCACGGAACCGCGAGCGCAGGCGCTCAGAAGGTTCCAGAGGGTAGACTGAATCTTTCTATTATAAGGGATCTGGGGAGTCAGCTGTCTTGGTTCAGCCTGAAATGGAGCAGCGACGTTCTCCGTTAGTTGAGTATTCCGGCCTTCGGGCGGGGATTTTCAAGGCATGGGGTCTTTCGATCCGATGGAGTTTGGGCGGCGCAAGAGCGAGTCCTCACGCCCAGTTCATCTTCTCGATGAGCCCTCCGGGTTATCCCTCAGAGCCGTGCTTGACACCGACAGAAACAAAGGTAACTTCCTTCTTTAGCGCCCAGTAAGTATATTGGGGCCATGTTGACGGCACGACTTGGCGCTTTTTTGCTCTTTGCGGCCTTCGTGGCCGCCGCGTCCCAGACGTCGGTTCCGAAATCAGGGAGGTCGCCCGCGCCCAAACTTCCGGCAGTTGATTTCGACGCCTGCGGCAGCCCCAATCCTAGCATCTACTCTGGCGAACCTTTGCCGTTCGAGCTAGAAGCAGATGACAGTTTGTATTCATCGTGACAAGATAGCCGCGTCCTTGTACGCAGCCTTCCACGTGGAACAAAGGCGACCAGAATCGGAGCCGTTAACATCACTCGGGAGCCTGACAGGGGCGTGATTACAGGTGAGATTGATCAGTCGCTTCGTCCGCTGGCTCAGGGGGACGAGGTTCTCGGCTATGGCTTGCACTCTGACGGTCTCATATCCTTCTGGGGCAAGGGCGTCTGGTTCACCGAATACTATGAGAATATCGCGTTTAGAGATGCCTGTGGCTTCGCCGACAAGACCGAGTGTCAGGTCAATATCACTAAACGCGGGGTGCAAGAATGGTGGATGCAGCTGAAAACCAGCGACGGTGCCACGGGCTGGATTCTCGGACTCAAGCAGAGCGGCGACAAAGTGTCATATGGTCCAAACGCTGGATATGCGTGCCGCGACTGAAATGAGGCGTTACTGACTCGTAAGGTCGTTCACGCCGGCTTCGCCGGTGTTCAGGATGACAAGGGTAGCTTAAGAGCGATCCTTTTCTTCGTCGCGCTTGCGTGCGTAGCGGACGATCAATCCGGTTCCAACGGTTACGGCGCCAATGGGCGGAATGATCATCAGCAGGATGGCGCGATTTATGGCTTTCTGCGCGTCTTTGGGCGTGGCTTTGGCATTGGCGCGGCACATGGCACAGCCCTGCGCGAAGGCGGGAGCTGTCCACAAGGCCAGAGCCAGCAAGGCCAACGAAAATGCGCGCGCGGCTTTCATTTCACGCCCAGCGTCCTGATGCGGTCCGCGTCGGGGAAGAAGAAGAAATACATGATGATGAAGCACGCCGTCACCGAGATGACCAGAAGCCACCGCATGATGGCTTTCTCGAACTTGAGGTGCATGAAGTAGCCAATGATCAGCGCCGACTTGATGACCGACAGGACCAGCAGGACTTCGAGCATGTGTGCTGAGTTACCGTGGAATACCTGGTTGTTGTAACCTAGCCATACTTCTGCGCCTGTCAGGATGAGCAGCGCTCCCCAAACCCAGAAGTACTGTCCCTTGCTGTCGTCGTGTTTCGCGATGTCGTGCATTCGACTCTCCCGTTTCTATGTGGGACGGGCACCCATGCCCGCGTCTTTCTGCCGTCTCCAACTGCGTTCGCGGACAAAAGTGTCCGCACCACAAGCTACACAACCCTCGTCGACATCAAGTACACCAGCGGGAAGATAAACATCCACACCAGGTCGACGAAATGCCAATACAAGCCTGCGACCTCAACGTCATGCGCGTCGTAGTCTTTCGGTTTGAGAAACAAAATGATCGCGGAAACGAGCAGTGCGATTCCCAGCACATGCACCGGATAATGAAATACGTTGCCCGACGGAATCAGGAAGGCGGCCGCAATCCAGATCACGGCCAGAATTGCCAGAAACATCTTCCGCAATGCAACTACTCCGAGATAGATCACTCCGAGCGTCACGTGCAGCATGTGCATCGCGGTCAGGCCGAAAAAGGCTTGCGTGAATTGCGGCACATTCTTGGAGATCTCGGATAACTCGCCGTTCGAGGACGGGGTTGCCACGCCCAGAACCGACATGAATCCCGGAAGCGTTAAGCCTTCGCCAATCAGCTTGGTCCACTCCATGCCGTGCAGCACGATGAATGCCGTGCCGAACGCCATGGTGGCGAGCAGCCAGTTGCGCGTCCAGGCGCGGTCGCCGCGTTGCGCCGCAAAAACACCGAGCACCATGGTCAGCGAACTCGACAGCAGGCACGCGGTCATGACGGTGGCGTTCGCGATGCTCTGGGCATGAAACGGCGTGGGCCATGGACTCGTGTAGATCCGGTTGTAACTGAAGGCGAACAACAACGCGCCGAAGGTCAGCGAGTCCGAGGCCAGGAACAGCCACATGCCCACTTTTTTCGAGTAGGCTCCGAAGAGCGGCGCTTCGTAGGCTCCCGGCGCTGCGTGAATTCCCGATACACCATGTTGAACAGCGTCATGCTCAAGCGTGGCGTCAGCCATTGCTCAAGTTCCCCTTTCAAAAACCAGTGGTTAGTCGCTAGTTGCCAGTGGTTAGTAAAGCCGCATCCACTAACCACTAGCTACTGATCACGAGCCACTGCTATCTAGCGAATCCCAACAACGCGAAGATATAAATCCACAACACCAACATGAAGTGCCAATACCAGGCGGTGATGTCGACCGCGATACGCCGGGCTTCGAGCGGCTTGTGGAGCAGGGAAGCGCTCGACGCCCAGATCATGGCGAGCATTCCGCCGAACAGGTGCACGGCGTGCGCAATCGTCAGCAAGAAAACGAACGAACTGCGCGGATTTGTGTCGACATAAAAGCCGCGATTGTGCAACTCGCTCCATGCCAGCCATTGCCCGATCAAAAAGGCGACGCCAAGAATCGCACTGACCCCCAGCCAGGGAAACTTGCCTTCATCCCCAAGCGAAACGCCTGGGATCGACTGCACCGGAGCCAGCGCGGCCTGCCTTGCAGCCTTTCTCCGCGCCATTTCCATCGTCAGGCTGCTGACCAGCAGAATCAGCGTGTTGATCACAAGTAGCAGCCAGGGCAAATCGACAAAACCCCAGTCGTGCACATAAGCGTTCGTGCTGCCGTCGAACGTCGGCAGCCCGCGCCGGAAAATCAAGGCGCTGGTCAGCGAAGTGAAAACCATGCCGACCGTGACGACTGCGCAAATCAGTCCCAACCGCGCCCGCCGCAGGCGCGCTCCATAATCCGGGACATCGCCGCCGCGTCCATCATCGCCTCCGCCCCTCGCCGGCGGTGCCGGAGGTTTCTGTCCAATGTCGTCAATCGGGGTGCTGGGGGTATACGTCGCCATAACTACTTAGTGTGTCAATGCGTCGGTGTGGTTGCCGGGTCTGTCTGCATCACAAAATCCTTCGCCGCACCGGGTACCCCGTACTCATACGGCCCGTGATTGACAACAGGCGTTATACCGCCGAAGTTATCGTGAGGTGGAGGAGTTGACGTCGTCCACTCCAGCGTGGTCGCATCCCAGGGATTGTCGCTGGCCTTGGGACCCTTGAACATACTCCAGAAAAGATTGATCACGAAAATGAACTGCGCGGCGATAGTGACGAATGCGGCGTAGGTCATGAACGTCTGCAGCGGGACGAGCTTGGTCTGATACGCCACTTCGGTGAATTGCGAGTAGCGCCGGGTCTGTCCCGCCATGCCGAGATAGTGCATGGGCATGAAGATCGCGTAGGTTCCGGCCAACGTGATGAAGAAGTGAATTCTGCCAAGCGTTTCATTCATCATGCGGCCGAACATTTTCGGGAACCAGTAGTAGGTCGCGGCAAAAATTCCGAAGATCGCGGCCACGCCCATGATCAGGTGGAAGTGCCCGACGACGAAGTAGGTATCGTGTAACTGGATGTCGAGGACCGGCTGCGCCAGGAACGGGCCGCTCAATCCCCCGGAGACGAACAAGGAAACGAAGCCGATGGCATAGAGCATGGGTGTATGGAAGCGAATATGGCCCTTCCACATCGTGCCCAGCCAGTTAAATGTCTTGATCGCCGAGGGCACGCCGATGCACATGGTCAGTAGCGAGAACGCGAAGGCTGAATAGGGACTCATGCCGCTCATGAACATGTGATGGCCCCAGACCATGAATCCGAAGAATCCGATGGCGAGCATCGCGTAGACCATCGCGCGATAACCGAAGATCGGCTTGCGCGAGAACGTGGAGAGAACCTGCGAGGCCACGCCCATGCCGGGCAGAATCGCGATGTAGACCTCGGGATGTCCGAAGAACCAGAACAGGTGTTGCCAGAGCAGGGGCGAGCCGCCCTTGTGGCCCATGACCTGGCCGTTCACTACTACAAGCGGCACATAAAAGCTCGTGCCGATGTTGCGGTCGAGCAGAAGAAGTATTCCCGCGGATAGCAGAACCCCGAAAGCCAGCAGTCCAAGGATTGCGGTGATGAACCACGACCAGACCGTCAGGGGCATGCGCATCAAGGTCATGCCTTTGGCGCGAAGATCGAGGGTCGTGGTGATGAAGTTCAGAGCGCCCATCAGCGACGCGATACAGAAGATCGCAATACTGGTGACCCAAAGATCGGCGCCTAAACCCTCACCCGGACCGGCCGACTGAATCGCACTCAGTGGCGCGTATCCGGTCCAGCCATGCAGCGGGGCGCCGCCGCTCACGAAGAATGCGGCGATAATGACGATGAACCCAACGAACGTCGTCCAGAACGAAAGCATGTTCAGGACGGGGAACGCCATGTCGGGCGCGCCAATCTGAATCGGCAGGATGTAGTTTCCGAATCCCCCTTGTGGCGCCGTGGTCAGCACGAAGAACACCATGATGGTGCCGTGCATGGTCAGAAGGGCGAGGTAGTTTTCCGGCTTAATCTCGCCAATCAGAGGCAGAGTCGCATTCGGCCAGATCAGGTGAATGCGCATCAGCAGCGAGAGAAACATCCCGACGAAGACCGCCGTGAGCGCCAGGAAGTAATACTGCAGGCCGATGACTTTGTGATCGAGGCTGAAGATGTACTTGCGAATGAAACCTTGCGGAGCCGCGTGCGAGTGAACCGTAACCGGGGTCGCCATTACTGTTTCTCTGCCTCCCGAGCAGCCAGCCATTTGTCAAAATCTTCCTGGCTGACGACGTGCACCATGCCGTGCATCTTGTAGTGCCCAAGCCCGCACAGCTCGGCGCAGGCAATTTCGTATTCGCCGATTTGCGTGGGCTTGAAATGCATATGGATATTCAAGCCGGGCACCGCGTCCTGCTTGAAGCGTAGCGAGGGCACGAAGAGGTCGTGAATCACGTCCACGGATCGAAGCGTGAGGTCGATCTCGCGATTAACCGGGATATACATCGTTCCAGTCACCACGTCGTCCTTCGAGTGCGGGTCGGTAGTGTCGAGTCCGACGGCGGCTTCGCCACCAGAAGAGGGATCCATCAGGCTGACCTTGGTTTTGCCATACGTGCCGTCCGCCCCGGGATAGCGGAAGTACCAGGCGAACTGCATGCCGGTCGCCTCGACCTGAACAGCGCCGGCCTCGGCGGCATCCCAGCGCTGGCTCGCCCATACGCTGGTGCCCATCAGGTTCAAACCGATGAACAGAATTGCGGTGAGAGTCGTCCAGATGATTTCCAGTGTCGTGTTGCCGTGCGAGTAGCTGACCGGCGGCGATTTCGGGGTCTCGCGATATCTCCACACAATGTAGCCCAGTCCCAGCTGGGCCGCGAGGAAAATGATCCCCATGATGATGAAGGTCAGAGTGAATTGACCATCGATCCAGCCTGCGGCGGCGGAAGCGCCGACTGGCAGCCACCACGTTTTGGCGACAAAGAAGTAAGTACTGGCGAGCGCGATCAGCCAGATTAACAGCAGTAACGCGAGGCCCATTCCCCAGTACCCCCCGGGCAAAGAAGGATTTCCCCACGGCTGTGTCGCGTTCCCACAAACGCAACGATCAGTCGGCGGCGAGTTTACCACAGAGTCACGCGACGAAAGCAAGCGAGTTGTTGAGGAAAAAGATGCAGAGGGGCGGATTGTGTGATCTGTGGACGATTCAGAATGTTGAGAAACTCATCAGGCTGTCATCCTGAGCGGCGGCGGAGCCGGCGCGAGGGACCTTACGACGGAGTCGAGCTTCGGTGAAATAGACGGGAATGCCGTGAAGCATGCGGCATGAGTGCGGCCTAGCGACGTCATCGGCGATATGTGCTGTCGTACGGTCCCTCACCCGGCGTGCCGCCGGGTTCAGGATGACATCAATTCGTGAACGTCATTTTTCCGACCACTCCGGCACGCGGCCCGGAGTCCAGGGCGCGCCGGCTGCTTCCATATCTTTTTCGAGTTTGACTAGATCGGTTTCGACTAGCGTGCGTAGCTTTGTCAGCACATCACCGAAGTCGGAGGCTGCAATGTTGTAGGCATCAACGTTGGTTTGCGTCGGCCTAGAGAGCGAAAAGCGCTCGCCTTCCATGATGGATGTGACGCGATCGTTGATTGACAGCGGCACCTGTTCGTTCATTCTTGCGAGAGCCTGATCCCCGCGCAGCGCGCGCAGCAGGTCACGATCGCGCTGCTCAAGTGAATCGGCTACTGCGCCGAGTTGTTTTTCTACGGCGGGTGTCTGGTGCAGGGCGTCGCGAATGTCTTTCAGACGGGATTGCGTGTCCTCGGCTGTGTGCACCGCGCCGTAGACCGCGCGATAGAGCCGCGACACTCTACGCAGGAATTGTTCCTGGGTGGCATGGTCTTGTGGGCTCATCGATGCAGAATTTTCGGTTGCGACTTTGAACGATTGCGGCTCGCCGAGTTCGGTAATCACGCCGTCGATTTTCTCGAACATGCGGGCCGAATAGGTTCCGGCGAGTACGAGCGGGCCTTCGTCGGCCGCATCGCCGAAGAAAATCTCAGCCTCTTCGGATCTTTTCTTTACCACACGCTCGGCCGGATATCTCAAATCCCAGGCGTCACGTTGGAATCCGGCGTCGGTGGTGCCGTCGACCCGGCGGATGGGCGCTCCATTTTCGTCATAGACAACGAAATAAAGCTCCGGCTTCGGTTCTTCAGCTTCGGCGCGGAGTTCGTCGCGTGAGGGATAAGGTGCGGTTTCATTTTTCTTGGCGGCTTCTTTCTCCGCGTCCTGCCGTTTTTCTTTCTTGGTCTCGACCTTCTCTTTGAGATAAGCGGTGAATACTGCTCCATAGGGAGGATTCTCCGCGGCATAGAACGCATCGCCTTCGAACCCCTTGTGCGGCCCGCCCAGCGGATGCCGCTCGATGTAGAGCAGGGCGTCTTTGACCGTATATAGGGCCGCAGACTGTTGAGTGGAGTCGGGTCTCATCTGGCGCAACGGCGTGATGTCGTCGAGGACATAAAATCCACGGCCGAAGGTGGCAATGACGAGATCGCTCTCGCGCGCCTGGATCACCATGTCGCGGACCGCAATCGTCGGCAGACCGCCTTTGAGCCGCACCCAGTGATGTCCGCCATCGATGGTGAAGAAAGCGCCAAACTCGGTTCCGGCGAACAGCAGATTGGGGTTCACCGGATCTTCAGCAAAAGCCAGCACCGGGCCGTTATCGGGCAGATCGCCGGCGATCGAACTCCAGGTCTTTCCCTGATCCGTTGACTTCAAGAGATACGGCTTGAAATCTTCGTTTTTATGGCCGTCGAATGCGGCATACACAACGTTAGCGTCGTGATTCGACGCGGCGAGGCGGCTCACATATGTCATGTCAGGAACGCCGGGAAATTTTTCGTACTTGGTCCAGCTCGCTCCGCCATCGCTGGTGACTTGGACGAGGCCGTCATCAGTGCCGACGTAAATCAGGCCATCTTTTTTCGGCGATTCAGTCAGCGCGACGATGTTTCCGTAAAACGAAGTCGAACCGTTCTTCGCGACCGCATCCGGTCCCCAGACCTTGCCCATGACCGGCAGCTTGTTGCGATCGATCTGACGGGTGAGGTCGCCCGAAATTACCTTCCAGGTGTCGCCGCGGTCATCGGTCCGAAAGAGTTTGTTGGCGGCGAAATACAGCCGCGTGTGCGAATGGGGGCTGATGATGAAGGGCGAATCCCAGTTCCAGCGCAGTGGCGGCTCGCCCTTTCCTTCCTGCGGCTGCACCAGCAACTCTTGCCCGGTTGGCTTGTCATAACGCACGAGCACGCCGAACTGTGACTCGGCGTAAATCGTGTTGGCATCGACGGGGTCGACCTGGGAGCGGAACCCGTCGCCGCCGGTGGTCACAAACCAATCGGAATTGACAATGCCATGGATATTGCGGGTACGCGAGGGGCCGCACCAGGAGAAGTTATCCTGCGTGCCGCCGCAGACGTTATAGAAGGGAACCGCGTTGTCGACCGCCACGTCGTAGAACTGCACAGTAGGAAGGTTTTCTTTGAACTGCCAGCTTTTCGCGTCGTCCCAGGTCTCGTACATGCCGCCATCGGAGCCCATCAGCCAATGGCGCGTGTCGTCGGGATCGATCCAAATGGCGTGATTGTCGATATGATGGTTGACCTCGTTGACCTTCTTCAGCGTCTTGCCGCCGTCCAGCGATTCGCGCAGTTCGACATTCATCACGAAGATGCGGTCGACATTTTTCGGGTCGGGATAAATGCGCGCGTAATAGAGCGCGCCCGCGTCGAATTCATTGCGCTTCTCCCAGGTCGCGCCTTTGTCGTTGGACCGGAAGATTCCGCCTTTCCCCTCGGCTGCCTCAACCGCGGCGTAGACGACGTTGGAATCGGCAGGAGAGACGGCGAGGCCAATGCGACCGAGATCGACGGTCGGCAAACCCGAATTGACTTTATTCCAGGTCGCACCGGCGTCGGTGGATTTGTAAATCGCGCTCTCGGGACCGCCATCGATCATGGTGAAGACGTGACGGTGGCGCTGATAGGACGACGCATAAACGATGTCCGGATTCGAGGGATCAAGCGCCACGTCGGCGACACCAGTGTTCTCGCTGATCGTGAGCACCGGCTTCCAGGCCTTGCCGCCGTCGATGGTTTTGTAGAGTCCGCGATCGCCACCCGGTCCCCAGAGCGGCCCTTCTGCTGCGACGTACACGACTTTTGAATCTCGTGGGTCGATGATGACGCGTCCAATATGTTCAGATTTCTTGAGGCCGAGATTCTTCCAGTTTTTTCCGCCGTCATCGGAGCGGTAAATTCCGTCGCCATAGGAAACGCTGCGCTGTGAATTGCTCTCGCCGGTGCCGACCCAAACTACGGTGGAATCGTTGGGATCGAGCGCGACCCATCCGATAGAATAGGAGCCTTCTTTGTCGAATACAGGCGTCCATGTCGTGCCGTCATTCACGGTTTTCCACACGCCCCCGGACGCCACGCCGACGTAATACTCGAATTTGTTGTGGGGATTGACGGCGATGGACATCACGCGCCCCGACGCGACCGCCGGCCCTATCAGTCGCCATTTCAGGCCTGCGAAAGTGTCGGCGTTCATGCCGCCTTTTTTGTCGTCTTCCTTCTCCGACGCTTCCTTCGATTCTGTTTTCGCTTCGGATTTCTTTGGCTGCTTTTTGGACTGCTGCGCAGCGGCAGGTTTGTCAGCGTCAGGATTTGGGGCGACCTGGTTTTGCGCGACGGCAGCTGATCCGAAGGCGAACGAAAGCAGAAGGGAAGCGGCGAGTGTTTTCATGGAGAGTCTCCACGTCGAGTGAAGGATTACAAAACCGATATGTATACAGGATTGCGGTGCGCGATGGAATAGTCCTGTGTTTCCCAGGTCTCGTAAAACCGGCGAGACCTGGGGCACCCCTCAGTATGGTTTGATCCGTTGTTGATCCGTATTAATCCACGGGAAGAAGTTCGGCTCTCGCGACAGAACAAGCGGTTCCGCTCCACGGGAGATCCCTCACGCTGCTGGTGAAAGCGCAGCGCTTCGGGATGACGCCAAAGTTTTGGATCCATATTGATCTGGGTCAATCTGCGTCACTCCGTGGCGAAAGAAGTTCGCGGTACAATCGCGCCATGACCGGCAAGCCCCACGGCCACGACACCAAGGATCTGAAACTGCCCGTTAACACGTGCTTCGTCTGCGGCCCGGACAATCCCGATGGAATGCGGCTGGTCTTCACCCTCGACGAGGAACGCCAAACCTTCGTCTGTCAGTTCACGCTCGACCAACGCTACACCGGCCCTCCCGGGCATTGCCATGGAGGCATCATTGCCGCGATTCTCGACGACGCCATGGGCAAGGTGAACAAGCTGCGGCACGTGATCGCGCTGACGAAAGAAATGACTGTGGAATACCTGAAGCCCGTGCCGCTGCACAAGCCGCTGCGAGTCGAGGGAAAAGAAGTCAGCGTGCATGGACGCCAGCACATCAACATGGCGGAGATCTTCAACGATCAAGGCGAAGTGCTTGCACGCAGTCGAGGGACGTTCATCGCCATCGATCCGGAGAAGATGTTTGGGAAGTTCGTGGAGCGCTAATCACAGTGGGACAGAGGAACGGAGGATCTCAGCCATATGCGACGCGCAGGATTTTGCAATCCTATATCCCAACTGCATTCGATTTTTGGTTGACGTTTCTCCGCGAGTCCCGTCCAGTACACATGCGCTTTGTTTGTTCAGCTCTGTTCTGTGTCGTTATGGCTGGTCCCGCCTGGGCGCAGTCGAATGGACAAGAGCTCAAGACTCGCGATGCTGTTCTGGAGCGCTATCAGCAGGCTCTGGGAGGCGCGGAAGCCATTCAAAGGGTTCAGTCAAAGACGGTGCACGGTGAAGTAGAGAGCAGTGGCCGGTCCGGCAAGGCAACCTTCGTCTACTACGCCAAGCCTTTCAAGTCACTGTTCAAACTGACTCTGCCCGACGGCACGAACATCACCGCGGGATTCGACGGCAAGGTCTCCTGGACGATAACCCCGCAAGGGGCGAGCATCGACAAGGACACTCCGCTCGATGCCATTCGCCGCGACGCGGACCTGCAATATCCGCTTCACCAGCCGGATTATTTCAAGAAATTCGAACTGGCCGGCGTCACCGATTTTGAGGGCCATCACTGCTACTGGCTGCACGGCACGACCAACTGGGGCAAGGATAATAACCAGTTTTACGACGTCGAGAGCGGATTGCTGGTTGGCTACCGTTTCGAGTCCGATGACGCATCCAGGACGACTACCATTGCTCTTTTTGAAGACTACAAGAAGTTCGGCAGCCTTCTTATCGCTACGCGGAACACGTCACGCACCGGCGGTCAGAGCCAGAGCTTTATTTACAAATCAGTGAGCTACGAACCGCTCGACGATTCGTTGTTTGATCTTCCACCAGCCGTGAAATCGCTTGTTCACTAGCTTGCCTGGGTGATTCGTTGGGTCGATGTCAAAACAGCCGATCCGTTCGACCTTCTCCATGCACGGTGTCGCAGCGCTGAAGAGTAACGCGGGGTTCCGAAAATCTGCTGTGGGCGATACAATGAACTAGCGGCGAAACCCCTCCCCGAACATCAAAAAGATAGGGTTAGCTGAAAGCTGCCAGCTGAGAGCTGCAGCATCCTTCGCGATCGCGAAAAGGTATCCACAAGGTTCCGAACATGTCCCAAAACAATGGCAACACCAACACTTCTCTTCGTCTGAAAACCGGATTGGCCGAGATGCTGAAGGGCGGCGTGATCATGGACGTCACCGATGCCCGCCAGGCCGAGATCGCCGAAAAGGCCGGAGCCGTCTCCGTGATGGCGCTCGAGCGCGTGCCGGCCCAAATCCGTGCCGAAGGCGGCGTCGCGCGAATGGCCTCGCCCAAAAAGATTCGCGAGATCATGGCTGCTGTCTCGATTCCGGTGATGGCCAAATGTCGCATCGGACACTTCGCCGAGGCGCAGATTCTGCAGGAACTGGGGGTCGACTACATCGACGAATCCGAAGTGCTGACGCCCGCCGACGAGTCACATCACGTGGACAAGCACGCGTTTACGGTGCCGTTCGTCTGCGGCGCGCGGAACTTGGGCGAAGCCCTGCGTCGCATTGCCGAAGGTGCGGCGATGATCCGCACCAAGGGAGAAGCCGGGACGGGCGACGTGGTGCATGCCGTGAAGCACATCCGGCAGATCGTGCAGGAGATGAAAATCCTGACGGTGCTGAGCGAAGAAGAGCTTTACGCCAAGGCGAAAGAGCACCAGGCGCCGTATGAACTGATCCGGATGGTCGCGAAGGCAGGAAAGCTGCCGGTGCCGAATTTCTCCGCGGGAGGAATCGCCACGCCGGCCGACGCCTCGCTCGTGATGCAGCTGGGAGCCGAGGCGGTGTTCGTGGGCAGCGGAATTTTCATGGGCAAAAGAACGACCTGCGTGCAGTGCCAAGAAGGAAAGCACTCCTATGATGATAACTGCGCATTCGCCCCTCCAGAGCAAGCCGCCAAGCGAGCCCGCGCCATCGTGCTAGCCGCCACCCACTATCAAGACCCTAAAGTATTGCTCGAAGTCAGCGAGGACCTGCAGGGAGCGATGAAGGGTCTCGCCGTCGGCGCGCTGGATGAGGCGCATATGCTGCAGACCAGAGGGTGGTAGAGGATCGTCCAACCTCCGGAGGCGTCATCCCGAAGGCCCGCGCTTTCACCAGCGGGCCGAGGGATCTGGCGGGAAGGGGCACAGGCAGGGCCTGAAGCCCAAGATTTTTGAGAGCGTCCTGATCGCAATGCTGAAGCATTGCGCCACCCGGAATCAGGACTGAATCGCATGCACCCAGGGCTAAAGCCCAGTGCTTTCTGACATGTTCTGATTGCGATGCTAAAGCATCGCGCCACCCCAGACTTCAACACATGAGTGAGGGCCTGAGCGTCTTTGGGTGGCGCAGCGCTTTCAGCGCTGCGATTCAATTCCCACATACTCGACCGGCTTCAGCCGCTGCGGTGCCTCATCCACTACAAACCGCCGGCAGGCTGAGCTGTAAGGGAACTCTTCGGGGACGCGGGCCAGTCCTTTCTTCACTGGATTCTGTCGAATATATTCACGGAATGCGAAGAATTCGTCCGCGTCGCGGACTCGCCGGTCGTAGTAGCTTGGCTGCCAGATTTCATGTCCGAATTCGAACTCTTTTTTCGCTCGATATGAAAAGCCGCCCTTGATGAACTGCATCGCTCTTTCAAGAGTCACAAGAGGACTGATGAGGAGGTGGAAGTGGTCATTCATGATCACGAATTCATGCAGGAGGTACTTCTGCTCTTGCCGGTAATGGAGTAGAACGTCGACCAGAAGCTGCTTCATCCGATCCGACTGCAACAGGCTGCGTTTCTGAAATGTGGATGCAGTAATGAAATAAGGGCCATCGCCCGTCTTTCCACGAAGAGGAGCAGCCGTAAGGCACCTCAGCGGCTAAAGCCGCTCAAGTACTGAGCAGCTTATCGCAGCGCTGAAAGCGCTGCGCCACCCTGGGTGAGATTTAGTTTGAGGAGTTCCCGATTCGGGAACAGACACCTCCAAAGTTCACGATGATTTGCGGTCCTCATCGGAATGCCGAAGCAGTGTGCCACCCAGGCACCTCAGCGGGCTTCCCAAAATTGGCAATGAGCGAGCCTCTCCCCGTTGTGTTGCGCGTGCGAACGCGCTAACATCCCACGCCATCGCCGTAGGAGTCCCCCATGAGCACCATGCAGGTAGCCGTCGCTCAGAAAAAGACGTTTGTCCCGGACCCACAGTCGCCCACTCCAGACAAGCCGTTCATTCTGTCCTATCTCGGGATGCGGCAAATTGCCGGATGGGTCGGTGTGGTCCTGCCTTTTGCGCTGGTTCTGGGAAACTGGCCGGTCAGCCATCGGCTGGAAGGATCGATGAGCGCTTACTACTTCACTCGCATGGTCTCCTGGTTTTGCGGGAGTCTGTGGGTGATCGGCTTCTTCATGGCCGGCTGTCGCGGCTACGACAAGTGGGATGAGCTCTCGGGACGCTTGGCCGGTTTTTTCGCGCTCGGTGTTGCTCTGCTTCCAATGAATATTAATGCCATCGATCAGGGTTGGGTCCTGTATCGCGGCTGGCTGCACTTGACCTGCGCCGCGTTGCTCTTTCTCGACCTCGCCCTTACGTCTTTGCTCCTTTTCACGCGCTCCAACGACTCAGTGCCAACCAAGAAGAAACTGACACGAAATGCGTGCTATCGAGTGTGTGGATGGGCGATGCTCACCTGCATCGGACTGATCGGCGTCTATAACCTGCTGCAGAACCGAGCGCCTGTTTTGTATGACCAGATCGGCCACTACAGACCGGTCTTCTGGCTCGAAGCCGGAGCAGTGGTGGCGTTCGGCGTTGCCTGGCTGGTCAAGGGAGAAACGTTCCAGTTCATTCGCGACTGATCTTCTCGCACACGTGACCCCAACACGCGTAGGATTATTGGATGCTTCGCTCTGCGGAACTTCTCGTATTACTAGGTCTCTCCGCAGGCTGGATGTCTGCTCTGCTTCACGCTCAAGGCACTGCGTCTGCAACGAAATCCATGGACGAATCGGCGCATCCCGTTCTCATCGAACTCTTCACTTCGGAAGGATGTTCGAGCTGTCCTCCCGCCGATGGCATTCTTCAGCGGCTCGACGACCGTCAGCCCATTCCCGGCGCGCAGTTGATCGTTCTCAGTGAACACGTTACTTACTGGGACCACGACGGCTGGAAAGATCCGAATTCCTTGCAAGCGCTCACCGATCGCCAGAGCGCCTACGAAATACAGTTGGGAGAGAGGGATTCGTTCACGCCGCAATTCGTGGTTGATGGAAGCCACGAAGTGCACATCGACCACATCGCTGACATGGAACAAGTCTTGACCAACGCGAAAGACGAACCGAGGATCCCTGTTCGCATCACGGACGTGAAGGTCGATCCCACCGACCCGACGATTCTGCACGCACATATCGAGACCGATGCCAACGAAATCCACAACGCCGATGTCTATACCGCGGTCGCGCTCAATCATGTCGAGTCGCAGGTGTTGAAGGGTGAAAACGGCGGCAGGCATCTGGTGCACGTTGCCGTCGTGCAGCAGCTGACGAAGGTCGGCAAGGTTGCGAAAGGCAAATCGTTCGCGCAGGACGTCCAACTTAAACTGAAGCCCGGCACTGATCTCAAGAACATTCGCGTCATCGCTTTTGTGCAGGAATCCGGTCCCGGCAAACTGCTCGGCGCCTGTCAGGCCAAGCCCACCGCGTAACCGGCGGCGGTTTCCATCCATCATTCAGCGGCCGCATAGCATCCAAACCAGGCCGACCGTCTCATGCCATCGCTCGCCAAAGCCGCAATCCTCGCTGTAATGGCAATGGCGTCGTTCGCCACATGCGCGGCACAGCTCGCTCCTCCACCAGCCCCCGAGGCTCCGCCCGCTGATGCAGGTTGGACGGATTGGCTCGGCGGCGCGAATTCTCCAAGGTTGCGCGCCAGACTGACCGAGTCAGCTCCGGACCAACACACGGCGGGGCTCGAGGTTGAGGTCCAGAACATCTTCCTGAATTCTCCCGTGGTGCGTACCAACGGAGTGTAGCAGGGAATGCTGCGCTACCAACTGGATCGATGCCCGCCGGTCCTTACGACTGATACACGGCTGCAATTCAGCGGACTGGCGAGCGGCACACACAACCTATCCGTCGCAATCGTCGGCCTTGGTAATGCAGTGCTGACCTCGGAAGCCAGATTGCGGGTGAAGATTCGTTAGCCAGCAACCTGCACTTCATCCGGTTTCGTCTATTTCGGGGTCGATGCGAACGATTGCCGTTCTGCAGCCTGGAAAATCAGATCGATGAATGCGATCCGTTAGAATGAAGGGTTGTGGAAACACTGTTGCGCATTCTCGGGTAGGTTGGGATCGGGGTTCGTCGATGAAGATCGGGGTTCTGGCTCTGCAGGGCGACTTTGACGCCCATCGCCGCCGGTTGGAAGAACTGGGCGCCGAAGTTATGCTCGTGAAGAAGCCCGAGCAGTTCGACGAGATCGATGGATTGATAATTCCCGGAGGGGAATCGGGAACGTTCCTCAAGCTGCTTGGGGACGCAGGGTTCGAAAAGCTGAAACAGTTCGTGAGATTGAAGCCCACCTTCGGGACTTGCGCCGGCGCGATCCTGCTCGCAAGTGAAGTGGAGAATCCGCAGCAGCGCGGACTTGGCGCGCTCAACATCCGTATTCGGCGCAACGCCTACGGACGCCAGATCGACAGCTCGATCCGGCACGGAAGATTCCTGCGTGACCTGGAAGGGAAGCTCGCGGAGTCGCCCATTGAGATGGTGTTTATCCGCGCCCCCAAGATTGAGCACGTGGGCGATGACGTGGAAGTGCTCGCGACGGAAGGAACGGACCCGGTCGTCGTGCGGCAGGGAAAGACGATGGCGGCCACGTTCCATCCGGAGCTGAGCGAAGATTCCCGCGTGCATCAGGCGTTTCTGGAATTAGTCAAGAACGGAAGCCACTGAACTTTGTCCGCAGGTGTCGCCGCGAGACGCGGCGGCGACTGACGTTGCTACGAAAATTCGCTTGACATTCTCTTTGCGTAACCGTACAGTTACGCATTATGCGTGACCGATCGGTTACATATTTGGCGGGTCAAGGGATTCGGGCGAGGGAGGCCACTTTCCAGGCCCTGGCCGATCCGACGCGGCGCGCCGTGCTCGACCTGCTGCGCCGGGGCAGCCAGCCGGCCGGACAGATTGCCAGCGCCTTTCCCGTTTCGCGTCCGGCGATCTCGAAGCACCTGCGCCTTTTGCGGCGGGCACATCTGGTCCGGGAGCATCGCGAAGGCCGTCACCGCGTGTATCAACTTAATCCTGAGCCGCTGCGCGCGGTCCATTCCTGGATCGAGCAATATCGCCGCTTCTGGACCGCGAGCCTTACGAATCTGAAATCGTTTGTCGAAGCCGAGTACGCGAAAGAGATGGAAGTAGCGGAAGACCAAAGATCAAGAAAACCGAAGTCAGATCAGAAAGGATGATGCCATGAGGAGATCTTCACTGTTGCTCGTCGTTGTGATGTTTGCCGCCGCGGCCGCTGCTCAGACCGACGCGCAGAAAGCCTTTAACAAGATCAAGAGCATGTCCGGCACGTGGGTATTCAAAGCCCCAGATGGGAAGAGTACGGATGTGAATTTCAGGACAGTTTCGGCGGGATCAGCCGTGATGAGCGAGATTCTCGCTCCTAACGAAGACATGATTTCGATGATTCACCTGGATGGCCCCAACCGGCTTTTGCTGACCCACTATTGCGCGTCAGGCAACCAGCCGCGAATGGCGGCAAATGTCTCGCCCGACGGCAAGATCATCACATTCAACTACATCGATGCGACGAACCTTGCCGATCCTGATACCGGCCACATGCGGAAGATGGTGCTCACTGTCATCGACGACAATCATCACACCGAGGAATGGATCTTCGTGGATCATGGCAAAGAAATGAAAGAAGTTTTCGATCTGCACCGAAAGATGTAAGCGTTCCAACACGCCTCCCCATGCGAGCCGGATGAGTTATGCAGCTGGATGAACGGGAATTTGGGGTATGGGCGAACGTCATTTGTCATAAAGAAACCACCCAGAGAGGAATTATGAATACGAACATGGTTGCTGCCGAACAGGATTCGATTGTCAGCGAAATCCAGATCGCCGCGCCGCCGGAGCGCGTGTTCAAAGCCCTCACGGATGCGGGCGAACTGAGGTGCTGGTTCGGCAGCCCCGAGTGTCCGCTGAAATCCTGGGACATGGATGCGCGACTTGGCGGCAAGTACCGCTACTCGACCGAGAAGGAAACGCTCGTAGTCAATGGTGTGAGCGAGTTCGAGTGCCATGGGGAAATCATCGAGTACGACCCGCCACGGCTGCTGGCTTACACCTGGCTCGGCAATTGGCATGACGACCTGAACGTTCCAACTACGGTGCGTTGGGAGCTCACCCCCGCGCACGGCGGGACGCATGTGAAAGTGACCCACAGCGGCCTAGCGTCACTTCCGATCGCGCGCGCGGACTACAGCGGCGGCTGGTCCGGAGTGGTCGAGATGCTGAAGAAGTTTGTAGAGAGTTAGGAAGCAACACAACCTTGGGTTGCCCCACTCCCCGCTGCCTTTGCGAGACGTGGGAGATTCTTAGAAGAGGACCTCATGGCGACAGCAACAATCACGCCCGACCAGAACGCAGTCGTCGCGGAAATATTCATTGCGGCGCCACCTGCGCGTGTGTTTCAGGCGATCAGCGATCCGCAGCAATTGCCCAAGTGGTGGGGGCAGGATGGGCTGTATCACGTGACGAAATCCAGCATGGATCTTCGCGTCGGCGGCAAGTGGCGCAGCGACGGAGTGGGCGCTGACGGCAAGAGTTTCTGGGTGGAAGGCGAATATCTGGAAGTCGATCCGCCGCGGTTGCTGGTTCATACCTGGGTGGGAAGTTACGACCCGACGCCGACGGTTGTGCGCTGGGAACTCGAGCCGCAGAGCGTTCACGGATTGCATCCCGACGGTCCGAAAAAGGCCGGTACGGGCACGCTGGTGCGAGTGCGCCAGGAAGGATTCGCCGGAAATCTGGAATCGGCGAAGGGCCATGGTGAAGGCTGGAAGCGCGTTCTCGGCTGGTTGGAGGCGTTCGTGGAAGGACGATAGACGCCACGGATTTGCGCGGATTTCCACGGATATTCTAGGAAATAAATGGTCTCCTTTGCGTTCTCTGCGCCCTTTGCGGTTAAGAAGCTTCAACCGCGAAGTTCGCCAAGAAATGCCGCGAAGATCGCGGAGAAATCTGCGATAACGAGCTTGCACCTCTCGTACGCTACGGAGGCGTGATCAAGCGCACCGGCACGGGAGATGTGCCAAAGACCGGAGACGGACTGACGTTGACGCCGCTTCCGTTGCTGCAGCCGGCGACGTTCAGCACGGTCACGTTCATATTCCCGTTTTCGTCGAAGGCATTGATGAAAACCTGCAGGAATCCTACGTAAGTGACGTTCCTCCTAGTGTTTGAACTGATCGTGGCAGTGGTGTTGTCGTAGATCGGAAGGGAGACGACCGAACGACTGCTGGTGACGGGACTGCCTGGGGGTAGCGCCGGCGTGCTGCTGACTACCAGAGGATTGCTCGTACCAGAAAGAATCTGGAAAGGATAGGCGGTCGGTGCCTCAAAGTCGCTCAGGGTGTCCTGACCCGTAGGCTCGTCCAAAGTGCTGGTGTCCGTCTGGTTGATCAGACATGCCGCCGCATTGGCCGTCGGATAGTCGGGATTCAACGTCAAATCGACGACGGAATTTGGATTGCTCGGTACACCGCAGGCGTAATTGGTAGGCTGATCGCAACCCACGACGGCTTCGTTAAAGTCATTACCGGTGCTGCAAGATGGGACAGCCGACACTGTGGTGGTGCCAACTTGTGCCGGCACGTAAAGTAGATTCGGAGGCTGCTGAATGTAAGGGTTCGTGACGTTGGCGTAGTTGGCTTGTGGCGGGCCAGTGGTACGCAGCGTGCAGTTGCCGCCGGTATGACGACAGTCCGGTACGAGCCAAAAGGTTTCTCCAATGACTCCGTCAGCGCCGGTGCCAAGGGTTGAGATTCCCGGGTGATTGATCGAGCCGTCATTGAGATTTACTAACGGTCGACAGACACCAGGGACGGCTCCTTGATTGCAAAAGTTCCCGCCGCTCCGAGCCGGGTACATGGGGTCCTGGTTGGGTACTGCCCACGGCTTCACGCAGCGCGGTTGGACCGGGACGATTGTGCCTGAACTGCCGACACTCCCAGAATTAGAAGGATTGAATGCTTCAGCAGTGGCTGTGGCGCTTATGGTTGTTCCCGAGTTTCCCCAAAGGCGTGAAAAGAAATTTGGAAGGCTCTGCCTGACAACCTGAACCTGGACCTGTGGATTTATCGTGAAGCTGGCATTTCCACCGGCGGATCCACAGTCGACAGTTGCCCCGTTGTAGACAAACGTCACGGTCACGGTATTTGGCATCGTGCTACCGATCGTGTTCTGATTCGCCACTGCGGTGGCAACTTGGCTAGCCTGTGCGCAGACTGTCGGCCACGGCGCGGCAGATAAACTGCCCTGCGAATTGGCAGGGTCCCCGGTCACGCCACTGATGGAGAGAATCCGGGCCGCTGCGAGTGCGGCGGTGTCGGCGCTATGCTGGGCTTCTTCGCGCGCCAGATAGAGCGTGATCACGTCGATGGAGAGAGCCGCCATGGCGATAATGGCAACCATGGCGAGTGCGACGAGAACGATGGTAACCCCATGTTCCTCGCCTCGGCCGGCAAACGATCTCGGGATTAAAGGCCTTTTCATTTCAGTTCTCGTTGAGCGCTATGGCCACGGTGGAAATCTGCGTCGGCAAACTCGCATTCCTCCCAAGCAGACTGGCAGCCTTTCCGAATCTCCACGGATATGGATATTGAATGCTGACGCAAGTGCCGATCACGGCCGTAGCCCCGCCTGGATTCTGCGGCTGGCAAGTGACTGCGGGAACAGCTGAGCCAGTGGCGGGAAAATAGTAGCCCCGATTCACAACGATGCTCAGGCCGGCTGAGGGGCAGCCGTTTCCGTTCGCCGCGAACGTCCACGTCAGAGCGGAAGTAGTTGGCGTGCTGGAGACGCCGCAGTCATTGATGTTGTTGGCCTGCAGATAATTATCGATCAGATAAAATGCGTCCATCACTGAGACGGGCGTTGCGCCGGATTGAACGTCGCTGGCGGGATCTCCGGCGGCGGTACGGGCGGCATCCCGTGCCAGAGTCGTCAGGCGCAGCCTGAGAGTGAACGCACTGCTGAAGTCGAATATTCCCACCACAAAGACAACCAGCAGAGGCAGAGCGACGGCGAATTCCACGAGTTGCGCGCCGCGGTCGGCGAAAACGTCTCTGAATCGCGAGCGGAGATCGAGCGGGCGAATCACTGGTTCTCCATGCGTACACGCGCCGAAGCGTTCATCAGAATGCGTTGCTTGTTCAGTGAAGTGAAGGGCAGCCAGAACTGGAACGGATACTGGAAGGTCACGGACATGCCGCAGATGCCAGTTCCGGAAGTCGTATTCGAGAGCTGTACTGGACCCTGCACGCATACGTTCGACCCCGATGCGCACGAATTGGAGCCTCCGGAACAGGCCGTGAACGATGGGGGAGTAGACGGCGCCTGAATCTGTGAGGGATCGAGCTTTGCCGCGAGCAAAGCGGAATTGACTGCACTCACTGCATTCGCAGCGGGAGTATTTGCGGCGGTGCAGGTGGTGCAGTAAGGAGCGGCGGCGGCGCGAGCGCCATCTTCAGCAGCGCGCGTGATCGCGCCATAGATGCTGAAGGCCTGTCCGAACCAGAAAATTCCCAGCAAAATCAAAAACATGAGCGGAAGGACCGCGGCGGCTTCGGCAATCTCGGCGCCACGATCATCGCGGATCATTTTTGGCCACTGCGGCGCGGTTGAGATCATGCCGCTCCCCAAACATGCGCCGCGCCATAGAATACAACTGTCAACGCGAGCGCAACCCCGTAGGGAATTTTCAGCGATTCTGGATTGTCCAGCGAAACACGGGCTCCCGGCAAGCGGAACGTGACCAGCGAAACCAGGATGTGCCCGATATTCTTCAGCGTCTCGCCAACCCGTCCCTTGTAAATAATCAGCAACACCGCCATCGCCCCCGCCACAAACACCGACCAGATCAAAAGATAGGTTAACAATTCACGTCCGGCGAACGCGCCCAAGGCTCCGGCGAGCTTCCAGTCGCCGGCGCCGAGGCTCCGCAGCAGAACGAACGGCAGCAATAGTCCCAAGCCGACCAGCATTCCGAGTAGCGAGTTTACGAATCCGCTGCGGCCATCCAGCCACACGTTTGCCCCGAGTCCCACGACCGCTCCCGATACGGTGAGCCAGTTCGGAATACGCCGGCTGCGCAGGTCGGTCCAGCCTGCGATAACAGCCAGAAGCACAGCCCCCGCAAGAATCAATGGCTTCAAATAGGCCTCAACTGGGACAAATGGCAAGACCGCTCGCCTTTGGAACACTCCATTGTATGACGTTCGAAAGAATCCGCGACAGGACGTCGCAAGATTGACAACTTACCTCAGCGGCTAAAGCCGTCCGTTATAGGGCGCGCTGATCGGCACGGCTGAAGCCGTGCCCTTCCCAAGCACAAGAATCCGGAGAATCCAGAACTGTTCTTTCCCCACGCAAGTCAAATACGGCTTAAGTCGGCCACCCAAATCTCGGACTATTGTCGATTGAACGCCGGAGCCGCGTTGTGTTCCGCGACAATCCGCTTGGCGTTGTCCGCCAAAGCTTTTGCCTGTGGCAGAAGGTCGAGCGCCTTGACCACTTCCGGATCAGACTCCGCGCGCACTTTCATCCCCTCATCCTGGCCGAAAGCGTCGACAAAGATTTCCGACTTGATGTTCGATTTGATCCAGTCGTTGTTATCCATCAACTCAGCCTGGGTATAGGGGATGCTGCCTTCGTCGAGCGATTTGCGGAAATCCTGCAGGACCGCGTCATCGACCTCAAAACTCTTCGTTGGATGATGATCGACAACGTAGCGCTTGGCAAAGTTGAAGAAGGCGTAGTGCTGTAGCAGCGTGTCCTGGAAATGATTCGTTTTGACCGGAGGAATGTTCACATCGGGAGTGATTCCACCGCCGCCGTAAACAGTGCGGCCGCTGTCGGTGAGTTTGACTTCGCGGTTCGCTGTATTCGAGCTCTCGGCGCTATCGCGGTTGTAATAGTAGTCGTAGAGCGAAATGTTTGAGTAGTCGCGCTGGATCAGGCGTCCGCTGGGTGTGTAGTAGTGAGCAGTGGTCAACGCCAGACCTGTGTTTTCAGACAACGGATAAACCGTTTGCACCAGGCCCTTGCCGAAGGTGACTTCACCGACAATCAATCCGCGATCGTGATCCTGGATCGCGCCGGAAACAATCTCTGCCGCCGAAGCGGTGAGGCGATTCACCAAAACGACAATCGGATAATCTTTGCCGCCGTTGCCGTGCTGCGCGACGTAGCGCTTCTCCGCCGAGGCGCGGCCGTGATGGGAAACGATCAGCTGTCCCTTCTTGAGGAACTTGTCCGCGACGCCGACACCTTCGCTCAGTAATCCGCCGGGATTGCCGCGGAGATCGAGAATCAACCCTTTGAGATCGCCGAAGGAATCCAGCGCCTCGGAGACTTCATGCTCCGTGGTCTCGTTGAATCCGTTCACATGCATGTAGCCAACGCCGGGCCGGATGAGGAAGTGAACATCAACGCTGTAGCGCGGAATCTCGTCGCGAATCAGCGTGAACTCCATGGGCTTCTCCACGCCTTCCCGCGAGATGCTGATGTGGACCGTTGTGCCCTTGGGCCCTTTGAGCAGGTCGGCGACATCACTGGTGCTCATGTTCTCAGTAGACTTGCCGTCGACGGCGATGATGACGTCACCGGGATGAATACCGGCTTTATACGCGGGAGTTCCGACAAACGGAAAGATGACAATGACTTTGTTGTTGCGCGGACCGACCGTCATGCCGACGCCGTAATATTTGCCGCGCTGGTCCTCGCGCATCAGCGCGTACGATTTTGGATCGAAGAAATTCGAATGCGGGTCGAGCGCGTGCAGCATTCCCGGAATCGCGCCGTTATAGATGGCCTTGTCGGCACTGACCGGTTCGGCGTAGTTCTCCTCGACGAGCGCATACACGTCGGTGAACTGCTTCAGGCTGTCCTTGACATCAGAGTCGCCGGTGATCGACGACTGCTGGCCGGAGCGCTGGGCGAAGAGGATGCCCAGAAATCCGCAAGCAAGAAGGAAAAAAACTACGAATAGGAGTGAGCGGCGAGAACTACGTGCCATCTGTGAAATCCTTCGATTGAGGGCTGAACTCCACCCCAGCTACCGCGCTGAATACAAGCAGTATATCACCATGGCAAAGGCCCCCAATGGGGATGCTCACCATGGTAACTGCTGATTATTCAGATGCACGGCGGGCAGGTTCCGGTTCCTGGGCAGGAGAGGACGAAGGTGTCTGGACAGTGTCCTTCTCACGGCTGCTCTGTCCACCTGAGGCTAGTTGCGCACCTTTCCGGTTCTGCCTGCGAGAGCTATCCCAATCCTCCTCTGGCCAGCTCCTTCCCCGGTGGTGGTAGCGGAACGGAACCGAAGGTACGCCGCTGCCCACCGCTGCGCCGATAAGGGCGCCAACACCACCGACAAGGAACGCCGCCTTCACGCCGACCCCGGGATGCTGGTCAGTGTTGGCTTTAGCCCCGAGCGCCGCGCCCAGACCGAAACCGATTAGAGCCCCGATGAGTACGTGGCGGCCGTTGCTCTCGCCCGCATACATCGACGGATAGCCACCGGGATAGCCGACCGCTCGTGGCGACCGCATGGGTGGGTGAAAAGTACGACTGCGGGGAAATTGAGCGACTGGTCTCCGGGCGGCATTGTTGTCGCTCTCGGGGTCGTCGGTATCAGCCGGCGAATATTGGGATCTGGCGGCGAGGATCGATTCCGAATCTGGATTCGCCGGGAGTCTGCTTTGACAGCAGAGGGGCAGAGGGAAAAAGAGCAAAAACACTACAAGACAGTTTGCTGGCTTCATGGCTGCCTCCGGGTTTCATCGTCGGTGACGATGAGCACGTTTGGAACTTCTGAAACAGTAGTGGCGGGCCGCTTGGCCGTCTCTTGCCGAATCGAAGTCTCCCCATTCAATTGCAAGGGAGACTGCAGCGTGATCTGGATCTGCGTACCTGGGCGAAGGCGCATGTCGGTAGGCCGGCCGAGAATCGCGAACGCCAGCCCGCCCGCCATGCCCAGCCCGGCGCCAACACGCATGGCGGCAACGGTCCCGCCAAAGAGCAATCCAAAGAACGTGCCGCGAAAAGCGCCTGTGGTGACGGCGTGAGCTTCGCCATCGACCTGAGCGCGGGTCTGACGGTCGCCAACGATCGAAGACTGTGTTTGGTCGACAGAGAGCCGCTCACCGCCGGGTGCGTTGTTGAGCTGTCCGTCTAGCGCGACGACGCTTCCGTCCTCTCGGATCATGGCGGTGAAACGGATGCCGATCTGAGGATGTCCTTTGAATTTCCCGGCGTGTTTCACTCTGAACACGACGCCTTGCATTGGAGTTCCTGAAGGCACTGCGACGCGATCTCCAGCAATGACAGGAAACACGGTTTCCGCGTAGATGGGATCGCCGTCTTTGGCGTTTCGGGTGGAGATGGCCTGTTTGAGCGACAGCACGATTTTCTTGCCCGCCGGAATGAAGGCGGGATCGCCAACAGAGGCAGTCTGAGCTGCTGCGGTGTAGAGCAGGCTGATTGCCGCGAATGCTAGTGTCACCAGAACTCTCATGCGCTTTCTTCCTGTGATTGCAGCCTGATCGTAGGGCGGAGAATGCGAGCGCGGTGCGCGATCTGGGACAGTTTTTGGAGTGTACGCCGCGCAGCAAGGCCCTCCCGGCTTACGCGGAGACTCCCTTCGCGAGGCGCACCATGGCCGCGACGCTGCGTGCAACGTCGCCATCGGTTGTCGACCAGTTCGACACCGAAATGCGCATCGCCGTGTGGCCCTGCCATATCGTGCCGCCGCACCAGCATGTGCCGTCTTTTTGAATTTCTGTTATGACGCGCCGCGTTTCTTCCGCGCCTCCGAATGAGACCAGCACTTGATTCAGCACGACGTCGTTCAGGATCGTGAATCCCGCGTCCTGAAGGAGTTTGGCGAAGAGCCGTGCCTGGCGGCAATTGCGTTCGATCATTTCGCGAAGTCCGCTGCGGCCGAGGGATCGCAACGCCGCCCACAATTCGACACCGCGAGCGCGACGAGAAGCGTCGGGAGTGAATTGCCAAGGTTCGCGTTCGGAGCTTTGGGTCAGATAGGCAGCATTCCCCGCAGACAGCGCGCGGCGCAGGTGCTCCGGATCGCGGACAACGACCATGCCCGAGTCATAGGGCACGTTTAGCCATTTGTGACAGTCAATCGCCCAGGAATCAGCCTCGCTGACTCCATCGAGTATTGGTGCAAGGGACGGAGAAACCGCCGCCCAGAGTCCGAATGCGCCGTCGACGTGAATCCATGCTCCGGCTTCGCGGGCTCGCGCGCAAATTTCTTTTGCGGGATCGAATGCACCCGTGTTTACATTGCCGGCCTGAATGCAAACGATAGTGCGGTCGTCGAGCTTGGGCAGCGCGTCGGCACGCATGCGCCCCTGGTCGTCGGCTGGAACGGTGATCACGCGCGAGCGGCCGAGGCCCAGCACGGTCAATGCGCGAAGCACGGAAACGTGAACTTCTCCACCGACCACCACAGTAATCGGCGGAGCGCCGAAAAGGCCGTCTTCCTCCACATTCCAACCGGCGCGATTGAGGATGGCCGAGCGCGCGGCGGCGAGTCCGGAAAAGTTCGCCATCGTGGTGCAGGTGACGAATCCCACGCCGCTCGCCGGAGGCAAGCCGAGCAGATCGAGAACCCATTCGCGGACGATGTCTTCGATCCGAGCCGCTGTCGGCGACATGACGCGCATCGCGGCATTCTGGTCCCAGGCGCCAGCAAGCCAATTGGCGGCAAGAGCGGCCGGAACCGTGCCGCCGATGACGAATCCGAAGTAGCGGCCGCCCGCGGTTGCCACAGTGGCAGGGGAGCCGATGTCATCGAGGAGCCGCAGAAGTTCGGCTGGATCGGAGGAATCGTTGGGCAGAGAACCGCCAAGCTCAGCCAGGCGATCGACCGCCGCCTGCAACGGCATTACAGACCGTTCGTTGACGTTTTCCAGATAGCGGGCGGCGCGCACCGCGGTTTCGGACAGAAGTTCCTTCACAATTCCTCCACTTGGGGAGACTAGAAAAAAACGCTGAACTGATCCCATTCGATGGCGAGCGCTGAAACGGGTTTCGGAATTTTACGTCGACGACTTCACCTGGAGGGTTACAGGTTCCCTAACGAACTCCTCGTAGCGTCGCAGTTCGGCGACCGACGATTCCGAGAGGAGCTGAAACGGGATCGCGCGGCATCCGGCTGGAAGCTGCCCGGCAGTAAGACAGTCGCACACAACAGCGGCGGTCTGTTCTAACCCGCGCTGCCAATCCAGTTCGCGGGCGTCGCGAAAAACCAGGCTGTCCGGATGAAATCCGGCTGCATTCAACACGGCGCGAGCGACCTTCAGAAACTCGGGCCAGCGCGAAGCCACGCCCACCAACGCGCCCGAAGGAGCGGGCAGATATCCGGCAAGGGAAGTGGGGACCGATCGGATCTGCAGTTCGCATAGTTCCGCTCCCGCCCCCAACTTTTCCCGCGCAACCGACGCGCGATTCATCAGGACCATGGCAATCGCTCCGTTCGGGGATTGCGTGGCGTCCTCGAGTCCACAAGCGCGAACCGGGATTTTCACGGCGCCACCGATCTCCGATAACAAAATCTTCCGCAGCTCCTCATCCGGTTCAATCAGCAGGAAGTGATCCGGGGGCTGAAGCTCCATCCAGCGACGCAGGCGCGAGCGCAGATCGGGGAGCGACACGCCCATCTTGCGCGCCGAGCGGAAGAGGCTGGCGATCATTTGATCAAGTGCCAAAGAAGGCGAAGAAGTCGTCTGCGGTTTCGAGGCGCGTACATAAACGCCGCTGCCGTGGCGGAATTCCACCCAGCGGTCTCGCTCGAGCTGGCGATATCCAGCGCTGATCGTGTTGGGATGTAAATGGAAGCGCCGCGCCAGTTCGCGCGTCGAGGGCAAGCGCTCGCCGGGAGCGAGATCGTCGCTCAGGATGCCGAGGATGACCTGTGTCACCAGTTGTTCGCGAATGGAAACTTCGCTGCCGCGGGCAAACCAGAATTGCATGGCGGCAACATCTTACCTGCGCCGCCATGCATTGGCGATTGGCTGCCCGGATGAAAATCGTCAGGCGCTGACCGACACACTGCTCGAAGTGGTCACCGGCTCGGGAGTACCCTGCGTAGGCCGTGTGAATTGGAAGCTCTGCTGCAGCGTATTGAAAATTTGCTGCGCACTCGACAGATTGCCGGTTTGCAACGCTTGCCCGAGTTGCTGAAATAGCTGGCTGACCTGATTGGTCTGCACGGTGCCTCTGTGATGATGGTGATGGCCGTGAAGCTGTGAGGCCTGATTCTGCACGTCCTGCTGAATGCTCGAGTAATCCTGCTGAGCGGCAGAGAGATTTCCCGCTTGTAGGTCCTGCGCCAACTGCTGGAACGCCTGCTGCAGCGGATTACTGCTAATGCTCTGGGTTGTCGACGAAGTGCTTTGCGAGCTCAATTGCTGCAGGGTGGCAAAGTCGGATTGGGCCGCGCTGAGATTTCCAGATTGCAGGTCTTCTCCCAACTGCTGAAAGTCCTGCCGGAACTGAATGCGATTTTGAACGCTCTGACTCTCATAACTGGAGAGGCTGCTGGAAATGCCTGAAACGAACATGGTGGCTCCTTTGCGAAACACGCATCGCTTATGGGATGTGATCGGCACTCGCCCAAGCGAACTTGAGCCGCCGCACAGAACTTCGTTAATGCACGTGGGTTGCCAAGGGAACCTGCAGCTCGAGGAGAGATCTGTAATGGTTGCGCGCCGTTAGAGGCTTGACGAGCCCATTAGTGATTGGTCGCTCGGCAAAGGTGATCCTGGCTAGGCAACATTTGCCGATGCGCCCCTGTTCAGTGGATCTTTCCGCCTCGCGCGACCGCTCACGGATTGCCGCCATGGTTTCCCTTCAGTATCATGAAGCGCATGAGCTTTTCCGAGACGATCTTCCTGTTCTTTCTGGCCCTCATCATCTTCGGGCCGAAGAAGCTGCCGGAGATCGCCCGCCAGGTGGGCAAGTGGATGAACGAATTCCGCCGTGCGTCCAATGAGTTCAAGTCGCAGATCGAGCAGGAAATCGCTCACTTGGACGTGGGGAGCAACAAGCAGACGATTTTGCCGCCGAGCCCTCCGGTTGAGGGCACAGCCAGCCGGACATTGAGCTCTGCCGAGTCCACAACGGTAGATGCTCCCGCGACCCTGGCCGCCTCTGAAAGTTCGGCTCCGACGAACCGTGCAAACGGCTCGGAGGCTGGGGCAACCGAAGCGGTTGCACCAGCCGAACCGGTAACGCCATCCGAGCCTGTAACCACAAACGCTTCCCAGGAAACGCATGCCTGAGATCGCGGAAGCTCCCACCCCGGCTGAAGACGAAAAAGAATCCATGCCCACCATGGGCTTTCTGGATCATCTGGAAGAGCTTCGGCGCCGAATCATCTATTCCATCATCTCGGTCGCAGTGGGCTTCTGCGTCTGCTGGTGGAAGGTGGAACGCATCTACGACTTCATCCAGAAGCCGATCATGGATGCGCTCCAGCGAAACGGGATGGCGGAAAAGCTGGTCTACCTGAATCCCACCGAACCCTTCAACCTTTACTTGAAGATCGCCGCGCTGGCGGGATTGTTCCTGACCTGTCCGTTCGTCTTGTACCAGGTATGGATGTTCATCTCGCCGGGCCTGTACCGCAAAGAGAAAAAGTACGTCGTGCCGTTCATGATCTCGACGATCACCCTGTTTGTGTGCGGCGGGTACTTCGGCTACAAGATCGTCTATCCGGCGGCCCTGAATTTCCTGATCGACTTCGGCAAGCAGTTCAAGCCGATGATCACGATCAACGAATACACGTCGCTGTTTCTGAGCATCATCCTCGGCATGGGGCTGATTTTTGAGATGCCGATCTTGGTCTTCTTTCTCTCGTTGATGGGCATCGTCAGCGCCGGATTCATGTGGAAGAACTTCCGCTATTCGATCTTGGTGATTTTCATCATTGCGGCGATCGTTACTCCGACCACCGACATCTTAAACATGTGCATATTTGCCGCGCCCATGATCGCGTTGTACGCCGTCAGCATCGGCGTGGCGTGGCTTGTCCATCCCAAGCAGCGCGCCGCGCGGAGAGAGAAACAGGCACGTTCATGAGCTCGAAATTGCTGCGCTGGATTTTCTTTGCCTGCGTGCTGAGCTTTCTCGCCTGCGATCGGGCGAAGGAACCTGCGCAGGTTCAGCCGGAAGCGCCTGCAGCAACCAATACAGCCAATGCGCCTTTCACTTTTCCGCCCGACAACGGTCCGCTGCCGACGTTCAGCGGCGATCGCGCGATGCAGTATGTCAAAGACATTGTGAAGTTCGGCCCACGGCCACTGGGCAGCGTCAATCACAAAAAGGTCGAGGAATATATTGCGACGCACCTGAAAGGCGATCAGGTCGAAGATGACGCTTTCACTGCCGACACGCCGGAGGGAAAGTTCCCGGTGCACAACATCATTGCGAAGTATCCGGGATCAAAAGACGGCATCATCATCGTGGCCAGTCATTACGATACGAACTATCCCTTACGAAGTACTTCCTATGTCGGTGCGAACGATGGCGCATCTTCCAGTGCGCTTTTGCTGGAGCTGGCCAATCAGCTTCGGGGTAAGCCGCACGATGGCTACAGCGTGTGGCTGGTCTGGGACGACGCGGAAGAAGCCATGAAGCCCGACGGCTCGGGCGGACTTCCGATGGAAATGCCGTTCGACAAGGACAGTCTGTACGGCATTACGCATCTGGCGGAAAAATGGCAGGCCGATGGAACGCTGAAGAGAGCGAAGGCGTTCCTGCTGGCGGATATGATCGGCGACGCGGATCTGAATATCGACCGCGACACAAACTCCACGCCCTGGCTGGAAGATGTGGTCGGCGAAGCGGCAACGCGGCTGGGATATCAATCCCACTTCTTTGCGCAGAATAATACGGTTTCCGATGACCACATTCCGTTCGTGAAGCGCGGCGTTCCTTGCGCCGACCTGATCGATTTCATGTACGGCTACAACAACGTGTTCTGGCACACGCCGCAGGATACCGTGGACAAGCTCAGCCCCAAGAGCCTCGAGATTGTCGGAAGCGTGATCCTGGAATCGATTCAGATTCTCGACAAGATGAGTCCGCTGCCGCCGAAGTGAACCCCTTCACCACGAAGGTCACGAAGGAGCACGAAGGAGCACGAAGGAACTCCTTATTTTCCTTCGTGAAACTTCGCGTCCTTCGTGGTGAGCGCTTTTTGCGCTTTTGCTCAATTTCATTTCTAATGCACTGCGATATGCGAACTGCAAAAGGCCTGTTCCTTTGCATTCTTGCTGTTACCTGTCTCGCTGCAACTCCCGCCGATAACAACGAAGTCAACCAGGTGATTCAGGCCGCGCTGCAGCCCTCGCCGCTCGAAGATAACCTTCGCCGCCTTACCGACGAGATCGGGGGCCGAGTTCCCGGAACGTCCGCGATGCAGCATGCCGTGCAGTGGGGAATGCAGGCTCTGAGCGCGGCGGGCGCCGAAAGTGTCCACAGCGAGGCATTCGAGATTCCGAATTCGTGGACGGAAGGTGCCACGGAAATGACCGCCACGACGACCTACGAAGTCAGCCCGAAGCAGGTTGGCGGCGGCACGATTCTGACTTCGTTTCGGGTGCGGGCAGTATCGTTGGCGTGGGCTCCGGCGCTCGCGCCGGTCAAGCACGTTCCGGTCATCGACATTGGCGAAGGCAAGGACGCGGATTTTCAAAAGGCTGGCGATGTTGCCGGCAAGATTCTTCTCGTCCACACAACCGTTCTCAGGAAATGGACCGATCTATTCGCCGAATATATGAATGCGCCGCCCATCATTGACCGGGCTGTGAAAGGGAAGGCGAAGGCAATTGCATTCATGGCCACGCGCGAGCACGACATTCTGTATCGCCACATCAATTCGCAGTCGGGCGAGATTGACCGTCTGCCGATGGTGATTGTCGCCCGTGAGGATGGCGAGCGCATGGCGCGCCTGCTGGCGGCAGGTCAGTTGGTGTGGGCGGACTTGTCGATTCCGAATCAGATTGGCGGTCCGATTCGCGCAGCCAATGTTGTCGGCGAGATTCGCGGCAGCGAACGGCCGGACGAATTTGTGATCCTGGGCGCGCACCTCGATTCATGGGAGCTCGGCACCGGCGCGCTCGATGACGGCTGCAACGCTGCCATGGTTGTGGATGCGCTGCGCGCGATCAAGGCCTCGGGCGTGGCGCCAAAGCGCACGATCCGCTTCATTCTTTTCTCCGGCGAAGAGGAGGGACTGCTCGGCTCTCGCGCTTATGCGTTCAGCCATCGCGCCGAACTCGACAAGGCGCAGGCAGTCGTCATTTACGATGCGGGCACCGGAAAGACGACCGGATTCTCTCTTGGAGGACGAACCGACGTTCGTTCGCTGGCGAGGCTGCTGATCGCTCCTTTCGCTCAATTCGGAGTCAACGACCTTGCGACGGACATGGAGTGGGGCAGCGATCACTTCGATTTCATGCTCGAAGGCGTGCCAACTTTTCTCGCGGACCAGGAAGAAGCGAATTATCTGGAGAACTATCATGCGGTTTCCGACACCTACGACAAGGTGGACTTCGCGCAACTCAAGAAGCATGTAGCGGAGGCGGCTGGCCTGAGTATCGAGCTCGCAAGCCTTCCGCAACGCCTGGGCCCCCGGCTGACTCACGATCAAATCGAACAGACGATGCGCGACACCAACAGCCTCGAAATGTTCAAAGCCTTCGGCCTTTGGGACGATTGGGTCAATGGGCGGCGCGGGCGGCAGAAGTGAAACTGATTTCCAAATTCCGATTGCCGATTGCCGATTAAGTTCCACTGTTTACCCAATCGAAAATCGCCAATCGAAAATCGGCAATTCACCTTGCTCTATTTCTGGATTCTGTTCAACCTTTTCGCGCTGGGCATGCTGGTCATAGACTTGCGCGTCTTTCATCGGCCCGGGCACGTTGTAGGTTTTCGCGAGGCCCTGGGTTGGAGCGCCATATACGTGGCGCTGGCGGCCGTGTTCGCCGCAATTCTCTACTTCTGGCAGGGCCGGCAGGCGGAGCTTGAGTTCGTCACCGGATACGTTCTCGAACTCTCACTCAGCGTCGACAATCTATTTGTCTTTCTTGTGATCTTCAGGTACTTCGCGGTTCCAGAAGAACAGCAACATCGCGTGCTCTTCTGGGGAATCGTGGGTGCGCTGGTGCTGCGCGGAATCTTTATCGGGGCAGGCATTGGCCTGATCCATCGCTTTCACTGGCTGCTGTTCATTTTTGGAGCGTTGCTCGTTTACAGCGGAGTGCGGGTCTGCGCGGCGGGCGAACATCAGATCGATCCGGCGGCGAATCCAGTTGTGAAGGCCCTGCGGAAGTGGATTCCAGTCACCAACGAATATCAGGACGGCCGTTTTTTTATACGCAATGTCCAGAATGGCGGCTTATCCGCCACGCCCTTGTTGATCGTTCTCGTCGTGATTGAAACGACCGACGTTCTTTTCGCAGTCGACTCGATTCCGGCCGTGCTGGCCATCACGCTGAACGCGTTCGTTGTCTATACGTCGAACGTGTTTGCGATTCTGGGCCTGCGCTCGATGTATTTTGCGGTAGCGGGATTAATGAAGATTTTCCGATTCCTGCATTATGGTCTGGCAGTGATTCTCATTTTGGTGGGACTGAAGATGCTGGCATCGGACCACGTGCGCATTCCAATTCACGGCACGCTCGCAGTGATCGCTGGGGTGCTGCTGGCCTCGATTGTGGCGTCGCTGGCTTGGCCGGGCGAGGGGAAAGAGGGGAAAGACGATAAGTAGCGGCGCGCCGCTCATTGTTGATTGTTGAATTTTGGTTGTTGATTGAAACTCCCCGGGGCTGAATGCTTTTCAATCATCAATCAAAATCAACAATCAGCAATTCCTAAACGAACCTGACTGCTCCCTCTCCTTTGACCACCGAGTGCTTGAGGAATTTTTTGTCGTCATGGTCGGGATATTCCATGCGGTAATGCGCACCGCGGCTCTCCTCTCGCGCCAAGGTTGAGCGCGCGACCAGAGTGGCCGCCAATTGCAGGTTCGCCGCTTCATGATGTCTGCGCGTCTTAGGGTGCTCCAGTTTGGGCTTCATTTCTTCCAAAGTCTTGACGGCTTTCTGAAGTCCCTGCCGGGTACGAACGATTCCAACTTCGTTCCACATCAATTGCTGAATCTGACTGATGAGATCCTCTACTCCTGTATCGACGGGACCATTCGAATATGCTGCCTGAGGTTCTGAGCCAGGTTTCGCGGTTCCTTTCGCCACTTCGCGCATGGCTTTTCCCGCTCTTGCGCCGTAGACAATACCTTCGAGCAGGGCATTGCTGGGGAGCCGTTCCGCTCCGTGCACCCCGGTAGACGCCACTTCGCCGGCCGCGAACAGTCCGGGAACACTCGTTTTGCCGTCAAGATCGGTGCGCACGCCTCCAACGGAGAACTGCGCCGCGGGACGAACCGGAATGACGTCCTCGGTGATGTCGATGTTGTGGGCCATGAAAGCGGCATGAATCCGCGGAAAATGTTTCTCCACCACGGCAGGGTTCATGTGGGTGAGATCGAGATAAACGAAAGGATCCTTGGCGCGGCTGACTTCCATCTCATGAACGATGGCGCGCAGCATGATCTCCCGCGGAGCCCGCTCGGCGAGCGGATGATATTTCGCCATGAAGCGGTCCAACTCAAAATTGCGCAGATATCCGCCCTCAGCGCGCAGTCTCTCGGAGAGCAAGAATCGAGGAACCTTCTTCATGTAAAGCGCGGTGGGATGGAATTGCACAAACTCCATGTCACTGACTTCGGCTCCCGCGCGGACGGCCAGGGCGATCCCATCCGCAGTTGCGGTGTCTGAATGCGTCGTGTCGCGATAGAGCTGTCCGCATCCGCCAGTGGCCACCAGAACAGCGGAACAAGTGATCTCCTGCGGGACTCCTTTTTGATCCAGGATAGAGACCCCGGCGATTCGACCTGAGTCCGTCAGAAGCGAGGTCGTAAAAGTGAAAGGCGCGACCGATATGTGCCTCGCCGAATGCAACTTCTCGATGAGGATGCGGAGGATTTCCTTGCCGGCGGATTCTCCCTGAGCGTGCAAGACACGGCTCTTGCTGTGCGCGTTTTCGAGTCCGAAGGTGAGTTTCGTTTCCGACTGTTTGCCCCACGCCAGCAGCTCTTCGATGCGCTCGGGGGCTTCCTCGAAAAGTAGTTTCACGGCCGCGAGGTTGCACAGTCCGTCGCCGGCATCAAGAGTGTCTTGCAGGTGCAGCGTAAGTTCATCTTCGTCGCTCAGCCAGGCAGCATCGCTCTTCGGGTCGGAGGCCTTGAGATTGGGAATTTCTTTCTTCGAGAGGACGAGCACACGCCCGGCGGCGGCGAGTTCGATGGCGGCGCGCAGACCGGCGATGCCAGCGCCAATCACCACGAAATCGGTCTCGGCTGGAAGACCTTTCATAACCCGGCCAAAGATAGTACCACCGCCAACGGGCCGTGGTGCAGTTTGACAAGGAAGCGAGCCAGACCCGCGATTATTGCAGCGCAAACAACGCGCTGCGTCGCGCGGCTCGCCCAGATCCTTCGCTGCGCAAAGTCGGCTTGCTCAGGATGACAAATCAAGCTGCTCCACGGCCGTCGCGGAGATTCGAGCGCCATACGCTATCATGGAACGGCCATGGCGCAAGCCACCATCCACGTTGAACCCCGGCCGTATCAGGCGCTGATCGAAAACGGGCTACTGTCGCGGGCGGGGTCGGTGCTGGCGGAGTTGCTGCCGCAAGCCAGCCGCATTTTCGTCGTGACCGTTCCTCCGGTACGCAAACGCTGGGGATCGAAGCTGGTTTCGTCGCTCAAGGCGGTGGGATTCGAGCCGCAGGTCATCGTGATGCCCGATGGCGAGCCTTCGAAGCGACTGGAAACGGTGGAAGGGTTGGCGGAAAAGCTGGCGAAGCTGGGCGCGGACCGCAAAGCCGTGATCATCGCTCTCGGCGGCGGTGTTGTGGGGGATGTGGCCGGTTTGCTGGCCTCGCTCTACATGCGCGGCGTCGAGTTCGTGCAGGTGCCGACCACGGTGCTGGCGCAGGTGGACGCCTCGATCGGGGGAAAAACCGGGGTCAATCTGGTGGCCGGCAAGAATCTAGTCGGCACGTTTTATCACCCGCGCGTAGTGTTGATCGATCCCAACGTTCTTAAAACTCTGCCGGACCGCGAGTTCCGCGCCGGACTTTACGAAGCTCTGAAGTGCGGCATCATCGGGAATGTCGAGTTGTTTCTGCGTTTTGAGCAAAATCGGGCCAAAATCTTGAAGCGCGATCCGGTGGAATTGGAGTGGCTGATTGCGCAGTCGGTGAAGCTGAAGGCCGAGGTCGTTTCGGCCGACGAGCATGAGGGCGGTCTGCGGAGGGTCCTTAATCTAGGCCATACGATCGGCCACGCATTGGAAGCTGAAACCGGCTATCGGCGGCTGTTGCACGGTGAAGCCGTCGCGTGGGGAATGATTGCGGCCACCAACATTGCGCTCAGCGTCGGACGAACCGACAGCGTTTCGGCGGGTCGCATCGCCGACGCTGTATTGAGCCTTGGCCGGCTGCCCGAGGTGAATGTCAACTCGCACAAGATCCTTTCACGGCTGCAATCCGACAAGAAGACGCAGAACGGCGTCGTTCATTTCGTACTGCCGAGAGAAATCGGCAAGGTCGAAATCGCCAGTGATGTACCCCCGAGCGCGGTCCTGGTCGCAGTTGACGAATTGCGGCGCCTGTCGCGCGGAGGCTGGGGTAAATAAGAATTCCGGGAGAGAAGGGAAGACACGATGCAAGAAACGGCGCAGCAGTACATCCAGCGAATCCTTGGCCATGTAGAAGGCCAGGACGCGATGAAGATCCAGCGGGCCACGGCGGCGAAGGTGAAGAAAGCGATGCAGGGACTGACGCCGGCGCAATTGAGGTGGCGACCGGAGCCCGCGAAGTGGTCGATTGCCGAGATCGTGGCGCATCTGGCGGACGTGGAAATCGTGGCCAGCTGGCGAATGCGGTCGGTGATTGGGGAGAACGGCGTCACGATTCAGCCTTATGATCAGAATGTGTGGGCTTCCACTTTCGATTATCAAAAGCGGAATGCGAAACGTTCTCTGGAAGTCTTCCGTTTTCTGCGCGAGAACAATCTGGCCATGCTGAAGCAAATCCCGCCGCCAGCCTGGGAGAACTACGGCATGCACCTGGAGCGTGGCAAAGAGACACTGGCTCATCTCACGCGCATGTTTGCCGGCCACGATACGAATCACGTTCTGCAGGTGGAGCGCATCGCCAAGCAACTGAAGAGTGCCCGGTCGAAGAGCGCCAAATCCAGAAGCAAAGCGAAGAAGCGGCGCTAGTCCCCGTCATCGTGCCTGAAAACATCCCAGTCACTGGCGCCGCGCCGGAAGGCGCGACCGACACAACGTCCGCCGGCCGGGCGGTGCGCGAGATGTTTACTTCGATTGCGCCACGCTACGATCTGCTGAATCACGTACTCTCTTTGAATGTGGATCGCATGTGGTGGCGGCGGACGGCGCGCGCGTTCCGCCACATTCTGCAACGCGATGACGCACGAGTGCTTGATCTCTGCTGCGGCACCGGGGACATGGCGTTCGCCTTGCGCCGGCAAGCGTCGAACGCACGGGCGCAAATTGTGGGAGCCGATTTTTCCCACACCATGCTGCAGCGTGCGGCGGCAAAGTCGGCCGGAAGCCTCGCGCCGGGCTGGATTGAAGCGGATGCGTTGAATCTGCCTTTGCCGAGTGATCACTTCGATCTGGTGACGTCCGCATTCGGCTTTCGCAATCTGGCCGATTACGATGCTGGGCTGCGCGAGATATTTCGAGTGTTGCGTCCGCATGGCGAGTGCGGAATCCTGGATTTCGGCGAACCAAAGGGCCTGCTCGGATCTCTCTATCGAATCTACTTCAAGCAGGTGCTGCCGCGAATCGGAACGCTGATTTCCGGGGTGCGCGGGCCTTATGCCTATCTTCCTGCGTCAGTGGAGCGCTTTCCTGCCCCCGAGGAGATGCTGGTACGGATGCAAAGAGCGGGTTTCGTCGAGATCAACTGGACACCGTATACATTCGGGATTGCAGGGCTGTATCGGGGCAAGAAGTTGGAATGACCCACCCTGTCGCTCCAAAACCCGGAGCGACAAGGGTGGGGCAACCGCATCGGACAAGCACGCTACCCCGCATCGCGAAATAGCTTGCTCAAGGCCTGAATGTCGTTCGCGCCTACATCGCCAACAACGAAGTAGCGGAGTCCGTGCCCGCTCCAGCTTTCCATATGGAAGGTTTCGAATTCCATCGGCTCTAAAGCTGTCTTGCCGAACGGTTCGGAGCGATCCTGAAAAATGAATACGGAAAGGTTGTGCTTGCGTAATTGATAGATCAGTTGCGCCCCGGGCGATTGCGCGAGATATGTGACGCGTCCGCCGCGAAGAGTGAAATCGGAGCCCTGGACGTCTGGCAGATTGAAAGTAAACGGGATTTTTCCCTCGAACCAGGGTTTTACAGTGTGCTGGTCGGTCGAAACGACATCGACGGGAGAAGCGCTAGCCAGGGCCGCGACATGAAGATCAGCGACCTCCCCCAAAGCCCGCTGCTCACGTGTGCGTTCGCGAGCCACGAACAGATTCGCGCTGAGGATCACAAGCAGAACGACTAGTGCCGGCACAATAAGAATCGCCCATTGCAGATTTCGTCGGCGCGGCCGCGCTGAATACTGGCTGAGGATCTTGCTTCGAAACTCCGGAGCTGGCTGGTAACGAACTCCTGCTTCGCTCACTTTGCGGCGCAATTGCAGGTGCGTCAGAGCATCTGCCGCGCAAGCTGGGCAAGCTTTCAGATGATCCCGAACGTTCGCGGCTTCGGATGCGGACAGCTCACCATCGAGGTAAGCGTCCAGCTGTTCTGGTGCCGAATCACATGCCATGTCGACCTTCCTTGAATCTCTTCACCAGTTCGGCGCGAAGAGCTTTGCGCGCCCGAGACAGCCGCGACATCACCGTGCCTATCGGCACTCCCAAAGTCTCTGCGGTTTCCTGATACGACATCTGTTCAACTTCGTACAGCAGCAAAATTTCGCGGAAGGGAACGGGTAATTCCTCCAGCACCTGCTGCACAATTTCGCGATTCGACTGCTCGACCAGAATGTCCTCCGCTGACGCATCGTGCGTTGTTGCCGCTTCAGTGTGCAGCTCCTCGTCAAAACCGACGGTCGATTTCAACCCAGCCCTCGTTGTGAGGAACGAGTTCCGCAGGATGCGGAAAATCCAGGCGCGGAAGTTCGTTCCCGGCTGAAAGGTGGCGAATCCGCGCAGAGCTTTAGCGTAGGTCTCCTGCACCAGGTCCTCGGCTTCAGCTCGATCTTGCGTCAGCCAATGCGCAAAGTTATAGAGCTGGTCAAAAAGAGGAAGGGCCAGATTCTCGAACGTCGCTGCGGGCAAGAGCTGGTCTGGCACCTCCATAGCATAAACTCCCGCGCGCTGTGCTTTATTCCATCTCCACTCAAAAATATTTTCCGGAATAAAGGTGCCGCAGCCGAGTTATCAGCGCAAAGCAAGTTTGCCGATTGCGGCAACAAGGAGAGCGCATGAAGAAAATCATCGATTGGTTGACACATACTCCGACGGACGGCCCAGACTCAACATTTGTTTTGCGTCTGATGGCGGGGTCGGTATTTCTGTGGGAAGGGATTCTGAAGTTCGTCTACGCCAACCAGGGTATTGGGCGATTTACGAAATTAGGGATGCCATTTCCACACTTCACGGCAGATTTCGTAGCGATTCTGGAGATCGTCGGCGGAATCCTGGTGTTGTCTGGCTTTGTGACGCGGATGATCTCAGTCGTGTTTATCGGCGAGATGATCGTTGCCATTCTTTCTACGAAGATCACGATGTACCTGGGAACTTATCCCCTGCCGCTACCCCCTGCGCCGCCGAAGGTCGGGATGTGGGCAGTGCTGCACGAGGTACGCTCGGAATATGCGCAGATGTTGACGTCCATTTTTCTGATGATCAGTGGTCCGGGCAGGTGGTCGCTCGATGCGGTTTGGCAGAGGAAGGGAAACAGGATTCCCGCTCAGGCGGGCGTGCCTTCGCGACGGAACGAATCGGCGAATGCGTCGGTGATCGTGTAGCGAAGCACGTCTTCGTACTCGGGGCCGAGAAAGCGGCGCAGGCGGTCGGTGTTCATGATGTATTGCCCGGTCATGTAGGGCACAGCCTGCGGAGGAATGGCAGAGATTTTGTACTTCCAAAGGAAAGAGAGAATCTGCCGCATGGCCCATTTGCCAGGCACTCGAAGCAGCTTGGATTGCGCCATCTCGATGCACTTGGCAAAGGTCAGCGGCTCGCCGCGTCCGGCGACGTTCAGGATCGTCAGGCGCTGCGACTCGGGCTCGCGCCCGAGAATGTGGCGCAGCACGCGGGCCATGTCGTCGACGTGAATGAATTGAATCTTGTTGTCGAGATACTGCTGGCCACGCGGCAACATGCAAGGCAGGCGCTTTCCGGCGGTGCGCATCTTTTCGGCGCGGGCGCTCTTGCCGTTTGGCGTTCCGCGAAAAGCGCCCATCAGATAGTTCTCAACGCTGGCGCCGGCGAAGATGTGCGGCCGCAGAATGTACACGCTGCATCCGCGCAACGAAGTGCAGCGCTGCTGCACCACTTCATCGGATTCCTTTTTGTGAATCGCGTAAGGAAGGGTATGCGCCGCCAGCGGCGCGTCTTCGTTTACTGCAGTGGGAAGGTCCGGTCCGTAGGCGGAGACGCTGCTGGGGAAGATGAACTGCTTAATGGCATCGTCGTAGTTGCGGTTGACCTCGGTGACCGCTTCCATCACCCGCGCGGTGCCCGCCACGTTGATCTGCCACATGCGATCGACATCGAGTACGCCGGTGCGCACGGGGTCGATGACAAACGCGAGGTGAACGACCGCAAAGGGATGGGTGTCACGCAGCAGCTCGAAGAGAGTTCGCGTTGACGCTTCCTGGCCCAGATCGATGCTTTCAAACTGCAGCTCGGTGTCGGTGCGCGGCGGGCTGACGTCCACGCCGATCACAGAAAAACGCCCCAGCAACGGCAGGAGCCTTGAGCCCAGGTTGCCCGATACACCCGTAACGACGACGACAGGTTTAGCCATTAGTTCGGTTTTTGCGCCGGAGCTTGCTGAGGTGGAGTCTGCGGCTGTACCGAAGGCGCGTTGGGAGGCGCAGCCGGACGCGGCATCGGTCGATTCATGCCGGGCCGCGGCGGCATGGGAGCAGTTCCGCCGGGACCAAAATATGCCTCGTTCGTATCCACCTTGTATGAATCGTTTAGCTTTTCCATCGCTTCACGGATCCGCTCGTTCTGCAACCGGCTGCGAATCTCGCTCTGTGCCTGATCAAGAGGCTCTTCGCTTTTGCTGTTGAGTTTGTAAATGTAGTGACCGCCGGCGTCGCTGATGACCTGGGAGACTTCCCCCGGCTTCAGGTCGAATACGGCGGCATGACCGGGGGGGACGCCGGTGCGGCGGATGTTCGCCAGATTTACATTCGGGGACTCAATCTTCATCCCGGCGGCGGCGAACGCTTCTTTCTGCAGTTTGGTGAACTCTTCCCCTGCCGCAGCGCGCTTTTGCAGATCGTCGGCCAATTTGGTCATATCTTGCTCGCCCTGCGCCGCTTTGGCTTTTTCTGCATCCAGCTTCGCCTTTTGCTGCTCGTCAGTCAGTTTCTCGTCGGCCTCGGCTCTTGGCTCGGGCTCGACCTGCTTCGTGCGGGGGACGAAGATACGGTCCACGTTGAATTGCTCAAAATCGTTGGCATGATCCTTGTAATACTTTTCGATATCAGCCGGTGGAACGTTAGCTGCCTCTTTCTGCATCTGCTGCTGCAGTTTCTGTCTTAGAACCTGCATTTGCATAAACCACATGATTTCCCGGAACTCGGGCGTCTGGTCCATATGCTTCTTTTTGGCTGCTTCGGACATCGCGATCAGTCCTGGAAGTAGGCCGCCGAGTTGCCGCTTGAGTTGGGGATTGATCGTAGAGTCGGGAGACAGTGATTTGGCCAGTTTTTCGAACTTCGCTTTGGTGATAACAGTCTTGCAATCGGACGCGGTTTTGGCGGCGGGTTTTGCTCCGGCCGCTGATTTGGCGGCGCTGGCGGCGGTTTTCGGCTGGGGGGGGCAGACTCCGTTGATCGTGAGGACGGGCGCGTCCTCCGGCACAGAGGCCGATGTGTCTGCGGGTGCCTGATTTGCTGGTTGCGCCAGCGTGGCCTTCGGCGCGGGAGGAGTTGCCGGCGCGGCTTGCCCCCAAGCCAGCGTCCCCAGCAGTACACACATCACCCAACTCTTACCCATAAATCGTCTCCTCCAGGATTGGCCATGAGAAAAATGACAAACGCCAAACAGAAAATCCTAGCACAAACGGATTGAGTCATTGAGGCATTGAATCAATAAAGATCCGGTCGCGAAACGATTTCGGTTTTCCAATGAATCAATGGCTCAATGATTCAATGTCTCAATGATTGAATGCCTCAATCATCCGATCGCTTGTAGCGTAACTATGCTCCCGGCGATAATTCCAGCATGTCGAGTAGCCCGGCCGTCCCTTCTCCGGAGTTGATGCGTGCGGAAAAGCGCACGGCCGCAGGTAATTCAGTGCTGGCGGCGCTGGTCATTACCGGGCTGAAAGTAGTGGTCGGGATTTCGACCGGCAGCCTCGGGATCCTTTCGGAGGCGGCGCACTCCGGCCTCGACCTGATCGCCTCCATTCTCACGTTCTTTTCTGTTCGCGTGTCCGACAAGCCAGCCGACGCTGATCATCAGTATGGTCATGGCAAGGTGGAGAACTTTTCGGCGTTCGTGGAGACGGGCTTACTCCTGCTCACATGCGCATGGATTGTCTACGAAGCCGTTCTGCGCCTTTTCTTCCGGCACATTGAGATCGAGCCTTCGATCGCCGCATTCGCAGTCATGCTTTTCTCGATGGGCGTGGATTTCTGGCGATCGCGCGCACTGGGACGCATCGCGAGCAAATACGACAGTCAGGCCTTGGAGGCCGACGCTCTCCACTTCTCCACCGATATCTGGTCGGCGGGCGTGGTCGTGTTTGGCCTGATGCTGGTGCTCGCCGGACGCGCCTATCACATCGATTGGCTGCGCGATTCCGATCCGATTGCCGCGTTGTTTGTGGCTGGCGTGGTGATATCGGTAAGTTGGCGGCTGGCCCGCCGCACGATCGACGCACTGCTTGACGCCGCCCCGCCAGGTGTGCGGTCGCAAATTTACGATGCGGTCTCGCGCGTGGACGGCGTGCTGGAGGTCGATCGGGTCCGGATTCGCCGAGCAGGCAACCGCTATTTCGCCGATCTGGCGGTGGGTTTGGCGCGAACCGTGACTTTCCAGCGTTCTGGCCAACTGGCCACGGCCGTAACTGAGTCCGTGCGTCGCATCCTGCCCAACGCCGATGTAACGGTGCAGCCGTTGCCGCGCGCGCAGCGTTCAGAAAACATTTTCGACCGCATTCGCGCCGTCGCGGCCCATAAGAATCTTAACGTCCACGACATCAGCGTGCAGGAGATCGGCGGCCGCGTTCACGTCGAGCAGCACATTGAGCTGGATGAACGCATGAGCCTGAAAGATGCGCACGATCAGGTGACCGAACTTGAGGCGGACATGCGGCGCGACGTGCCCGAGATTTCTGAAATCCTTACGCACATCGAGAGCGAGCCGGCGACCATTGAAAGGCCTGAAGAGTTGGTGGGAGACGCCGAGCTCGAGCACCGGCTGAAGACAGTGGCGAGCCAGTTTCCTGAGATTGTTGACGTGCACGACTTCATCTTCAAGCGCGTGCGCGGACGGCTGTATCTCTCCTGCCACTGCACCTTGTCCGACGGTCTTTCGCTGGGGCGGGTGCATGAAATTCAGACGGAGCTCGAAATCCGCTTCAAACAGGACGCGCCGGAGCTCTACCGGGTGCTGATACACCCCGAGCCCAGCACAGACAATCGGAGATAAACGTGATTTCTGCGAAGGTATTGTGGACGGACAGGGAGCGCTACATCGGCGAAGCCAACTCGCATCACGCGATCGTGATGGATACCGCATCCGAAAAGACTGCCAGCACTCCGATGGAGTTGGTGCTCATTGCCCTCTGCGGTTGCACTGCGTCCGATGTCGTCGGCATCCTGCGCAAGAAGCGCGAACCGTTCACCAGCCTCGAAGTCAGTGCGGAAGGCGAGCGCGCGCAGGGATATCCGGCTGTCTATACGCAGATCAAGCTCAAGTATCAGGTCGGCGGTAAAGTATCGCGCAAAGCGATGGAAGACGCAGTCAAGCTGTCGAAAGAGAAATACTGTTCGGTGTCGGCGATGCTGGAAAAGACGGCGAAGATCACGTTCGAGATCAAGCACGTGGATTGAGGCGAGCGGAATGAGGATGAGTCTGCGCATTCTTCTTTACACGCAACCCGGCTGCATTTCGTGCGATCTGACACGGATTTATCTTGAGGCCCGCGAGTTAACGTGGGAAGAGCAGGACATCAGCAAAGACGCCGAGGCGCGCCGAGTCATGACGGAAGATCTCGACAGCGATCAGACCCCGACTATCGTAATCCTTGGCGGTGAGACACCCGAAGTGGTTGTCGGCTTTGATCCGATGCGCCTTGACCAGTTGCTCGATCCCGCTCCATCATCGGATGCGGTGCCGGAATCCTGAATTCTTCAACGTCCAATCGAAGCCACTCGCTGCGCGGATATTTGTTCATCGGATCTGCAGCGTTCTTGTGGGGCGTTTCCGCCGCGCTCGGACGAGCCGTGTTTACCGGAAAGCTGCCGCTCGCGGGAGAGGCGTTGCACCCGATCGATCCCCTGATTCTTTCGCAGACGCGAACGTCATTTTCCCTGATCGTACTATTACCGCTGTTAGTCGGAAGGCGTGGGTGGCAGCGCATCCGGCTTCCTATGCGTGATCTCATTCAGTGCCTCGCGCTCGGGATGCTGGGGGTTGCCGCGTCGAATTATTTCTATTACGTGGCGATCCAGAGGACGAGCGTCGCGATTGCGATTGTGTTGCAATACACGGCGCCCGTGTGGGTGCTGCTTTATGTGGTGGCTCGCGGCCAGCAGAGACTCTCAGTGCAGAAAATCGCCGCAGTCCTCGTGGCGGTGGCGGGGATAGCGTTGACGATTGGCTTAATCGGGGGAAAAACCGGCACGCCGGGACTGCTCGATTCTTATGGTCTGATCGCCGCTCTGCTGGCGTCATTCTCGTTCGCGTTCTATAACGTCGGCGGACATCGCATTCTCGCCCGTTTCGATCGCTGGCGCGTCCTGCTTTGGACGCTGGTTTCGGCCTCGGTGTTCTGGCTCATCGTGAATCCACCGTGGAAGATCGCCGCCGCTCACTACTCGGCTGCACAATGGGCGTTCCTGTTGGTATTCTCGATGATCTCGGTGATGGGATCGTTCTCGCTCTACTTTCTAGGGTTGCAGCATCTCGAGCCCACGCGGGCGATCATCGCGAGCTGTCTGGAGCCAGTATTTTCGATTTTGCTTGCCGCAGCGCTGCTGAGCGAAGGTGTGCGGCCTATCCAGACGTTGGGAATTGTGCTGGTGCTCTTGGCGATAGTGATCGTGCAGCTGCCGGGCAGGGGAGCGGTGGAGGAGCAAGCGGTGGTAGTCGACCCCATCGAGTAAGCGCGTCAGTATTTCCAGATCCGATGTCTCGCAAAACCGGTGAGACATGGGGCACCCCATTTCGGAGATGAGTGATACTACTGAATTTTGGTTCCGACACATCACCATTTCCACAATAACGACCGTCGCGGAAATGGTACACTCCCACATCCATTTGAGGCTTTCCCTGAATGACTCCTGTTGATGCATCACGGCGGCAGTTCGTTCTGACGTCTCTTTCGGGCTTGGGCTCGGTATGGTTTGCCACTCGCTGGCCTGCAATTCTGGCCGCACAACAGCAGGCACAGGCCACCGAGCCGGGCAAGTTTCAGTTCTTCTCGGCGGAGCAGGCGGCCAATGTTGAGGCGATTGCGGCGCAGATTATCCCGACAACTGATACGCCCGGAGCGCGGGAAGCCCGCGTCGTTTACTTCATCGATCGAGTTCTGGTCACCCTCGACAAGCCGAGCCAGCCAAAATACGTGGCGGGGCTCAGAGATCTCCACCACAAAGTGCAGGAACTTTTTGCCGGAGCAAGAGAGTTTTCGTCGCTTATATCAGACCAGCAAATTCAGGTCCTGACCGCGATCGAGAAAACCGAGTTTTTCGAGTACGTCCGCTATCACACGATCGTCGGATTTCTGGCGAATCCCGAGTACGGCGGCAACTACAAAGAGACGGGATGGAAGGTGATCGGCTTCGAGAGCGACATGCACTTCGAGCCGCCATTCGGCTATTACGACGCGGAAGAGAACAAGTCTTAGTCACACATGGTCACCTTTGAGGACAAAACAGCAGTTGATTTTCTTGTGATCGGCGGAGGCGCTGCGGGCGCCATCGTTGCAAAAGAGCTGTCCACTGCGGGATTTCAGGTGGTTGTGCTGGAGCAGGGGCCGTACCTGCATGAGGAAGACTTCCGCCATGACGAACTCAAGGTGAAAAATATTTGGGATCCACCGCCAAACATCGGACTGCCGGTCCTGGTGAACGATCACTCCATTCAGCCAAACACATTTCGTAAAACGACAAACGAGAATGCGAAGGTCAAGCCGTTTGCACAATATGGACGCTGCATTGGCGGCGGCACGGTGCACTTCACGGGGAATTACTGGCGCTTTCACGAAATCGATTTCGTCGAGCGCAGCCGCTGGGGCGCGATTGAAGGAACCGGCCTCGCGGATTGGCCGATCACTTACGCGGATCTCGAACCTTATTACACGAAGGCCGAGTGGGAGCTTGGAGTGTCGGGCATGGCGGGCGCGAGTCCGTTCGATCCGCCGCGCTCGCAGCCGTATCCGCTGCCGCCGATGCCCGTGAAATCGTCCGGCGTGCTGCTGGAGCGAGGAGCGCGCAAGTTGGGATGGCATCCGTTTCCCGCGCCGCTGGCGATTCTCTCGCAGCCGTACCGCGGTCGTGCGGCCTGCGGCCATTGCGGATTTTGCGAATCGTTCGGCTGCGAGTGGGGAGCGAAGTCGAGTACACTGGCCACAGTTATTCCCATCGCCGAGAAGACGGGCCGATGCGAGATTCGCCCTAACTCATACGTGCGCAAAATTTCCACGAACAAAAGCGGCCGCGTCGATGGCGTCATCTATTTCGACTCCCGCAAGCAGGAACATTTTCAAAAAGCGAAAGCCGTGGTGGTCTGCTGCAATGGAGCGGAGACCCCGCGCCTGCTGCTGATGTCGAAGTCGAACCTGTTTCCGCAGGGATTGGCGAATTCGAGCGGACTCGTGGGTAAGTACTTCATGGTCGATCAGGGCAGCTTCTCCGTCGGCACCTTCGAACATGACATGGGCGAATACAAGAGCGTGCGCGTGACCCGCATCGTGCACGATTTCTACGATTCCGATCCGAAGCGGGGCTTCTATGGCGGCGGAGGAATTGACGCCCGTTTCGAGTTTTATCCGATTTCATTTGCGCTGAGCGGACTCCCGCCCGGCACGCCGCGTTGGGGCACGGGTTTCAAGAAGACGATGGCGGAAAATTTCAATCGCACCATCGCGGTCTTCAGCCACACGACATGTCTTCCAATGGAATCGAACAGCATTAGCCTCGATCCGGAGGTGAAAGATGCGTGGGGCTTGCCGGCAATGCGCACGACCTACAAGGCGCATCCGGAAGACTTCAAAACGCTGGACTTTTTCACCCACCGATCGCTCGAATTGCTGGATGCCGCGGGCGCAACACAAAAGTGGGCGTTTCCAAACGAAGATAAGGCGGCAGCAGTGCACTTGCTTGGAACCTGCCGGATGGGAAATGATCCGAAAAGTTCCGTGGTCAACAAAGATCATCGTGCGCACGACGTTCCTAATCTTTTTCTTGTGGATGGGAGTAGTTTCGTGACCAGCGGGCGCAACCAGCCAACATGCACGATCCAGGCGCTGGCCTATCGGGCCGCGGACAAGATGGCACAAGCGGCAAAAAATGGCGGAATCGCGACGTCGGCCTGATTTTTCTCCCACCCAACCAAAACCGCGTTGGGTGGGGCAGCCTCATCCGTCCTCGGTTACTCTGACGTTACCTCGGTGTTTCCGCTGACAGGATTTTGACAAAAGAGCAATTGCGATCCGGTAGGCTTTCCACATCCCCCCACACATTTTTTTCGAGGTCCCGCGTATGAGAGTCCGGCCCGCGCTTACCATGCTCGCTTTTCTATTTGTTTTTCTCACGCCATGCTTCGCGCACCATATGGCCGTGGTCGTGAACAAGACCAACGGCATCGACGATGTCACCTCGGCTCACCTCGGGCGAATTATCCGTGGTGAAGTCAGAAAATGGCCCGATGGCAAAAGCATTACCCTTGTTCTTCATCGGGATTCCACCAGCGAAACCGAGACGATGCTGCACTTGAACAGGATGTCCGCTGCAGAATGGAAAACATTCGTGGCGGCCCACAAAGAGTCGATTCTGTTCGTCGATACCGACGAGGATGTGGTGAAAGCCGTGGAGTCGGAACCGGGAGCGATTGGCCTGATCGAGGTGCATTCGATCGATGGCCGAGTCAACATCGTGCGCGTCGACGGCAAGCTTCCCATGGAATTTGGATATCTGCCGCACTGAACCGACCCGAGCTTTAATTCGCAGCCGCTCGCCGGCTGAGGAGATGGAAATATCTACGCGCCTTTTTCACGTCGCGGGCGATCTGCTCGCGCAAAGCGTCGACTGAGGGAAATTTGATTTCATCGCGCAGGCGCTGAAGAAAACAGATTTCCACCTCGGTCTCCGGCGTCAACTCAAGGGGATGGAAATTCAGCAGGTGGGTTTCGATCGCGAATAGTTCCACTCCGAAAGTCGGGCGATTGCCGACGTTGGTGACCGAATCGAAGCGCTCCGAACCCACACCGGTCCAGGTGATGTAGACGCCGTGTTTCGGAACCAGTTCCTCGTAACGAGCCAGGTTGATGGTGGGCACGGTGTATTTAGACCCATATCCTCGGCCGCGGCCCGGGGTGTTGAGAATGCAGAACGCGCGCCCCAGCAGATGCCGCGCGAGGCTCACGCGTCCCGCGCTCACCAGCCTGCGAATCTGGCTGCTGGAGACGGTTTCCCCGCGCAGCTTCATCTCCGGGTAGACCGTGACGTCAAATCCCAGGCGACCTCCGAGTTCGGTCAACTGCTTCACGTTGCCGGACGCCTTGTGTCCGAAGCGAAAGTTGAAGCCTTCGTGGATCTCGCGGACATGCAGCTTTTCTTTCAGAATGCGTTCGGCGAATTCAGCCGGCGTCATCAACGACAAATCGCGGCCGAACGGCAGGAGCAGCACCGCGTCAATCCCAGTTGATTCGAGCCATCGCAGCTTTTCCGGCGTGGGCGTCAACAGCTTCAATGCGGCGTCAGGTTTCAGGATTCGCGCCGGATGAGGCTCAAAGGTGACCGCCACTGCCTTGCCGCCCGCCGCTCGAGCCCGGGAAACAATTTCCTGCAGAACATGCGCGTGCGCCCGATGTACGCCATCGAAGTTGCCGACGGTAACGAACGTAGGGCCGTAATCGGCAGGGATGTCCTCGAGATTGTGGAACACGCGCATGAATGTTCGATTGGCGATTTCCGATTGCCGATTGGACATCCCGCGAACAGAGTTCAGTTCGGCAATCGACAATCGTCAATCGAAAATCAGATCTCAAACTCCAGCTTCATCCCGTCATAAGACAGCCGCACGTTTCGCGGCAACGTGGCATTGGTCGCTTCGTGTCCGAGATCGTGACAAATATGCGTGAAAAACGCTCGCTTCGGACGCAAGCGGTCCACAATGGCGAGCGAATTCTTCACCGTCGAATGCGTGGGATGTGGCTTATGCCGCAGAGCATCGAGAAAAAGAATGTCCAGGCCTTCGAGTTTGTGCATCGAGGCTTCGGGAATCTCACTGTGATCGGTGAGATATGCGGCGGATCCGAAGCGATATCCATAGATTTGCGTTTCGCCGTGAATCACCACGATCGGATTGAAGCGCACCCCGAAAACTTCAACCGGGCCATCGATCGGACGGAGCTCCAGCAGCGGAAGCCCGCCGAATTTGTAATCAGCTTCAAAGATATAGGCAAACATCCGGCGCAGAAACGCAGCGGCGTCAGGGCGAGCATACAGTGGAAGCTTGTTGGGCTTATGTTGAAAGCTCAGCGGGCGCAGATCATCAATACCGAGAATGTGGTCGGCATGAGTATGCGTATAAAAGACGGCATCAACCCTGCTGATTCTCTCCCGCACCGCTTGTGCGTAAAAATCGGGAGTGGTGTCGATCAGGACGACCTTGCCGTCAAACTCAAGCATGATTGAGGGCCGCGTGCGCCGGTCATGCGGGTCGGCAGAGTGGCAAACTGAGCAGTCGCAACCGAGAGTGGGTACGCCCATCGACGTCCCGCTGCCTAACACCGTCAAAGTGGCCTTCATCTTCCAGTCGTTCCCGTCGCGGGTCCGGCTTGCGGCGGACGCGCGAGCGCGTTCGTTACCTCCACGTATGCCATGCGCAGCTCATACAGGCTGTTCTGCAAGAAATTGTCTTCAGTTGGCGTGAGATTCCCTTTGGTTTTTTCCGAGATCAGGCTCAGGGTGTCGATCGTCTGCCGCCCGCCGATGATGTCGACGCGCGGTTGCTCGCCCTGCTGCCGCATCAAACCGAGTTGCAGCATGGCGGTCATGTAGAGCGACGCCAGGAAGCGTTCGAAGGTGATCTCAAATTCCTTGGCGGAACGCCCGCTCAATTCGACCTGGGTATCGAGATCTTTCGAGGATTCGCGGTAAGCGGCGGCCTGGGCCTCCTGCTCGGCGCTGGTCGGCGGCGGAGGGATGTCGCGATCGAGTGCGGCCTCAGCATTCGCCGGGCGGACTTCTGCCGACGCGGCATCCTTGGCAGGGGGATCCGGTTGTTCTTCCTGCTCGTGTGTTTCCCCACGAAGTTCCCCGTCCGAGGTGAAAAGACGGCGATCCGTTACCGTGAAACTAGAATCGTGCTTTTTCTCAGCCATAAAACGTTCCCCAAATTCAGAGATAAACGAATTTCGAAATCACGCCGGACGCTGCGCGAGCGAACTCTCATCCTGCGTCAAACTCGCTGCGGTGATGGGCAATGAAGTGACGATCGCTTTCACCGTGCCTATCATAACCTCGCGGCCGGGAGTGCCAACCTCGCGCCGAATGTAGCCCAAAGCGATGGTCTTACTCTCGCCGGCAAGGTCGACCTTGGCGGCGCTGGTAATTTCTCCGACTTCTTTTTCGCCGCTGGAGATCTTGGCGCCGGGTACGATCGTCTCAGCCGGTTGGGCCACGAATCCGCAGAACTTTCGGTGCACCGCACCACGCGAGCGAATTCGCTCCACAATTTCCTGGCCTATGTAACATCCTTTGTTGAAATTCAAAGCGTGTGCCTGCTCAGTTTCCTGCGGCAGATCGCGCTCGCGAATATCCACTCCGTATCGGGGAATTCCCGCCTGGATGCGATGCAATTCCAGAGCCTCAGAACCGACGGGCGTCGCACCTGCTGTCACGAGGGCATCCCAGAGGGGTTTCACGTGCTCGGGCGAGAGCCAGATTTCGTAGGACTCGAGTAGAGGATCGTCGGTGCGGACGATCGTGCATTCGAGACATCCGCAGTCGCAGTCGCAATCGCATTTGACGGTGTGGAACTGCAGCGGCTGCAGCTCCGGAAATTGGATGTCCGCCGCCTTCAGAACAGCATGCGCGTTCGGGCCGGCAATACCCAGAGCCGTCATTTCTGCGGTGCGATTTGCGACCTCGACGTCATCCATGATGATGTAATGATCGAAGGTGGCAAGGATTTTCTCGACTTGGCTGCAATCGGTATCGATCAACAGCGACTCGCCGCGATTGTAGGCGTAGAGATCGCCCAGGATGTGCCCTTGCGGATTGAGCAGAAAGGCATAGAGGCCATGGTCCGGGGCAAGGTCGCGAATATTATTCGTGACCATGCCATTGAGCCACCGAACGCGATCGCCACCCGAGATCGAAATTTTCGCGCGATAACCAAGGTCATAGACGCCGCAGCGGTCTTGCAGCGCGGCGAGTTCAGCCTGCGGATCGCCGAAGCCCGCGGCAGTCGTCGCGCCGCGATAATCGGCGACGGCCGTGCCCCATTCATGGCTCCGAGCGTGTAAAGCCGTTTGCCCCATATCTGTATTCGATTATAGCGAGTGTGTTAACGTTCCAGCCGTGGACCCGAAAAACGACGCGAAAAACACAGGCAGGAAGCGCATCGCGGTCATTCCCGGCGACGGCATCGGCAAAGAAGTGATTCCGCAGGCGGTGAAGGCGATTCAGGCCACGGGCGCAGCCGTCGATTTCACCGAATTCGACTGGGGTGCAGACCGATATCTGCGCGACCAGACCACCGTGCCTCCCGACGGATTCGACACGCTGGCCCGCTTCGACGTCATCCTCGCGGGAGCTTTCGGCGATCCCCGCGTCAAAACCAACATTCATGCCAAAGAAATCCTGCTGGGCATGCGTTTCAAGATGGATTTGTACGCGAATGTGCGCCCGGTGCGGCTGCTCGATGCGGCATTGTGTCCGCTGAAGGGCGTCGAGCCCAAGGATGTCGACTTCGTCGTAATCCGGGAGAATACCGAAGGCGTTTACACCGACGCCGGCGGCGTCTTCAAGCAGGGAACCGCGGACGAGATCGCCACGCAGGAAGATATCAATACGCGGAAGGGAGTCGAGCGCATCATCCGCTACGCCTTCGAGTACTGCAAGGCAAACAAGAAGATTGATGGCACGCCGCGGGCCAGAGTGTTGATGTGCGACAAATCGAACGCCATGACTCATGCTGGCGGACTTTGGCAGCGCGTGTTCAAAGAAGTCAGCGCCGAATATTACGGAATCACCACGCAGCACATGTATGTGGACGCTCTATGTATGCAGATGGTGCGCGATCCGCGGCAGTTCGATGTGATCGTAACCAACAACATGTTCGGGGACATCATCACGGACCTTGCTGCGGGACTGCAAGGTGGCCTGGGAATGGCGGCCAGCGGGAACATCCATCCGAAACGAACTTCGATGTTCGAGCCGGTGCATGGTTCAGCTCCGCAGATTGCCGGGAAAAATGTGGCAAATCCGTTTGGAGCGATTCTGACGGCGGCAATGATGCTGCAGCACCTGGCTATGGCGAATGAGGCGGATCAGATCGAGGCCGCCGTGCTGGAAGCGGTGCGCCAGAAGAAGACGACGGAAGATATTGGGGGAATGCTGGGGACGAGAGAAGCGGGGGAGTGGGTGGCGAAACGAATCGCGCGCTAGTGTGGTTGCCTTCTTAGCGCTATTGACCTGTTTCAGCAGCTATTTCCGCAAGGCCTTAAGTGGTTGATCGCTCCGAAGGGCTGCCGTCAGCTCGCCATCGAACGGGCGCATGTGGCCAGTCTCTGGAACATATACTCCCATGCAGTTGTCGTCGACAAGTTCAGCGGCCAGGCGACCCATTTGGCGATAGCAGCGTTCCTTCTCCTCACGAGTGGGACGCTTAGGATTCAGAAGATCGATTGTGAGAAACGCCTTGTGATCGCGCGCTACAGCTTTCTGCCGCTCCTCCGGAAACTGAGCAAGAGCTTGTTCCAGGTACTGGGGCGGGCAGTAAGGCTTCGACCCGCTCGACAGCAACAAAACCATTCGGCTGAACTTTACGAAACAGATAGGAGGCTTATTGACAATATGCTCATTGAGATCGGGCGAGACGTCTCGTCCCCAAGCTCTCCTCACGGCTTCATGGAGCTGTGCCTCGCTCAGCGGCGCTGGATGCCTGAAATGCAGAACGATGGAAATTAATTCGGGTTTTGAGGGTGCAATTTTGAGGGCAGCCTTGATTCTCTGGACGATTGACACAGAAACCTCAATCGCGGACATGATACCCAAAAGCTGACGGAGTCAACGTATTCCCGCCAGCAGCGCCAGTTCCCGCCATTTCCAGTGACAATCCACGTCCGTGAAGCCGATTTCACGTAGCCACTGCAGCTGGGTTTCCACGTCCAGCAGCTTGTTCGACGGATCTTCGGTTTCAACCGTAAATCCAATCCGCTCCAGGAACTCCTCGTGCAGTCGAGCGGTGGGCGACGCCACATGCTCCAGATTGCAGAACACGCCGCCTGGCTCCACCAATCGAAAAATCTCCGCGTACAGCTCTCGCTTGCGTTCGTGGACCAGATGATGGATGGCGAAGCTTGAGGTCACGGCATCAAACTTCCCGAGGGCAGGAAGCGGCGAGTCGAGGTTGTGCTCCATCACTGTGACCCGCGAATCGCTTGCGAAACGCCGATTCGCCGCTTCGAGCATGGCCGGCGAGAAATCGATGGCGATCGCAGCGGTTGCCGGATGCGCCTGACGAACCAGCGCGAGCAGCCGCCCATCGCCGGTGCCCAAGTCGAGGATTCTACGGGCTCTTGCGGGAATGAATTCCAGCAGCGCGGCCTCGCCTTCCTCGCGATGGCTGATCTGGTCGGCGCGTTCGAGGTAGTCACGAGCGTGTTCGGATGAAGTCCAGAGATTGACCGGTTTCGTCGCTGCCGGTTTCGTCGCAGTCAATTTCCTTGCAATCATGGAGAGAAGTATAGAGAACGTATAAACTCAAAGAGGAATGAATCGAGCCGAAATGTATCTGCGCCGCGCTGGTTGGCGGCTTTTGTGGGTTCTGCTGTTAGGTGTGGTCTGTCCAGCGTTCCTCTCATCGCAGCAATCAACGCCTGCCGACACGCAGTCGCCTTCCGCGCAGGCGCCAACGAAGCCAGCTGAGCCGCCGGATCGTGGCCCCGATCAAGGCGAGGTCAAAATCACTCCGCGGCAGGCGGAGGAACTGTTTCACTCGATCGATGAGATTCTGCAGTTCGACAGCAAAGAAACCGGCCTGCCGATCAAGAAAGATGTCAAGCGCAAGCTCACCAGCCGCGAAGAGGTGGAGTCTTACCTGACGAAACATCTGAATGACGAAGACACGCAGCGCCTGCGTCGCTCAGAACTGGTGCTGAAGAAATTCGGGCTGCTGCCGCGCGATTTCAACCTGGAAACATTTCTGGTCGCTCTGCTGAAGGAGGAAGTCGCCGGCTACTACGATCCCAAGACGAAAACAGTGAACCTGCTGGACTGGGTGCCGATCGCGGAGCAGGAACCGGTCATGGCTCATGAGCTCACGCACGCGCTGCAGGATCAGGATATCGGGCTGCAGAGGTGGATGAAGAAGGGCGACAAAGATCTGGGCGAAATCAGAAAAGATCCCACACCTGCCGACATCGAGAACGACGAAATTGATAATGCGCGCGAAGCCGTCATCGAGGGGCAGGCGCAGGCCATGATGTTCCAATATGCGCTCGCGCCCACCGGCCATACCATCACCAACTCGCCGGCGCTGGTCGGGGCGATGGAAGACGAGACGTTGACCGGGACGCCCAGCACGAAAGTCTTCAATGACGCCCCGATTTTTTTAAAGGAGTCGCTTACTTTTCCTTACAGCTATGGCATGGATTTTGTGATCAAGCTGATGCAGGCCGGCGGCAAGGAAAAAGCGTTCGATCAGGTGCTGCGGAATCCTCCGCATACGACGCGACAGATCATGCAACCGGAAATGTATCTGGCCGGTGAGAAAATCGCACCCATGCGCGTGCCCGATTTCAAGCGCGATTTCAAGGACTATCAGAAGTTCGACATCGGAGCAATGGGCGAGTTCGATGTTGCAGTCTTGATCGAGCAATACGTGGGCCGGCCGCTCTCGAAGCATATGTATCCGGAGTGGCGCGGCGGATATTATTACGCCGCCAAGCCGAAAGGGAAGCCGGATGCGCCGTTATCGCTTTTGTATGTTTCGCGATGGTCCACTGCGGATGCGGCCGCCGAGTTCGCCGGCATTTACGCGAAATCGTTGAGCCAGCGCTACAAAGTTATTTCAGATGGCGGCGACGCGGGCGATCGACCGCACGATGACCAGCGAGCCGGCAAAGGAATTGCTGTACGCCCCCTGACCGGTCGTCATGCCTGGCTGACGGAGGAAGGCAGCGTGATTATCGAACAGCAGGCCGACACCGTCCTGGTTAGCGAGAATCTTGACGCGGCCACAAGCACGAACCTTGAGAGAGAGGTCTTCGGCGGAGCGCCTGCGCCCGGAAAGTAGGACCCTTGGTCATCCAGAACGAAGCCGTTCTTCATGCGGAGTGAGGATCTCCCATAATTACAATTCGGGGAAGTCCCTCGGCCCGCTCGTGAAAGCGCGGGCCTTCGGGATGACGCCCGAAGGTAGTGGTTCCGGCCCCACTACTTTTTCCTGCCTTCTTTTTCATCGGGAACTTCCGGCAGGAAATGCTGCACGCGGGCTGACACAGCGAACTCCTTCCCGCCGCGCTCAATCGTCATTTTCCTTTGCTGCCCAGGCGATCCGCCGAGCAGGGACCACACCTGGCCCATCGTGATGCCGCGAACCGCAATGTCGTTGACGGCAACGAGATGATCACCGGACTGCAAGCCGTCGACCGATGGCTTCCCATCAACTTCTGCAACGCCGAGAATGGTAAATCGCCCGTCATCTTCGGGGCGCAGAACCAACCCGACGACGTCGAAATCGGGAAAGTTAAAGGTTCGGCCGACCTCGAAATACACCGTGGAATGCGCGTAATCAATGCCTACACGATAATTCTGCAGCGAGTTCGCGCCGAGTAATCCCATTGTTGGCATCCCGGCGCGCTTCTCGAAAAAATCGAGAGTTGCCTGCGGCAAGGCGACGACGGGAACGTCGGTCAGGAATAACGACCCGTACTGCAACCGGTCGAGACGCATGACCTTCCATTTCGTTTCGGCGTCAGATCCCCACATGTTTGCTGAGCCGACAGCGCCGGTCATGCGCGGCCAAGTAGGATGATCGGATGCCAGCTTGTCGAACAATTCCTCCGACAAAAAACTGATGGATGCGCCCACGTCGAGTGCCAGGTCGTATTTCTTGTTCTCGATTTTGCTGGGGACCTGGATCAATCCGCTTTCGGCATTGATCTGTACTTTGTTATCCGATCCGTGAAACTGGATCGAGCCTGGCGGACCGATGGAAAATTTGTGCTGGGGAAAATCAATGAGCACATCATAGTGCCGCACAACGCCAGCGGGCAGGTTCATCTCGACGTTCATTCCCGGTGCCAGGACTGCCGCGGCGCTTACCGGCTTGAGAGGAATCTTGGCCTCCTTAACTATGCCGCTGAGGGGGATCGTCAATCCTCCAACAACGACTTGCCGCGGAGGAGCCGACGAGCATTCATGATCGTTACATTGCACAGCGAGGCCGAGCAGCGTAGCTAGATGACGCGACAGGTAAAGATCAGGATTGCCGTTATCCACCCACACGGAAACGCGTTGGATCGATCCATCGGGCAGTGGAACAGTGGCATCGATGATGACGCGGTTGTGATCGATGGTTGCGGCAACAGTGGCGGGGCTTGCAACTGAGTGTGGGGCGTTCTTCTGTTGTGCGAAGAGCAGCGGAGAAACCACGAGTAGTGCGGCAACCAGGAATCGCATCAAGCAAATTGTAGCGCTTGCGCCAGAACCCCGCCCGGGGCTGGAATGCCGCTCTTGTATAATCACGGGTTTGACTTTACCGCCCGGATCACGCTGGAGGGGGATTGCCACAGGCAGAGATTGGGATTATCGGCGGCAGCGGATTGTATTCGATGCCGGGGCTGACGAAGATCAAAGAGGTTCGGCTGAAGACGCCGTTCGGCGCGCCTTCCGACGCTTATGTCTGCGGCATGCTCGAAGGCCGCAAGGTCGCCTTTCTGGCGCGGCATGGACGCGGCCATCGCCTCATGCCCAGCGAGCTGAATTTTCGCGCCAACATCCACGGATTCAAGCAGCTCGGTGTCGAGCGCATTGTTTCCATCTCCGCGGTCGGATCGCTCAAGGAAGAGCATAAACCGCTCGAGTTCGTCATTCCTGACCAATTCTTCGATCGTACGCGGCACCGGGTCGACACTTTTTTCGGGAACGGCGTGGTCGGGCATGTCGCATTTGCGGATCCGGTGTGCTCGGAGCTTTCGGATGTGGTCGCGGCGGCATGTCAAAAGGCCGGCGTTGTCGGCAAGCATGGCGGGACTTATCTGTGCATGGAAGGTCCGCAATTTTCGACAAAGGCGGAGTCGAACGTCTATCGCAGCTTGGGGATGGATGTGATCGGCATGACCAATCTGCAGGAGGCGAAGCTGGCTCGTGAGGCGGAGATCTGTTATGTCACGGTAGCGATGGTCACCGACTACGATTGCTGGCATCCGCATCACGACTCGGTGACGGTCGATCAGATTGTGGCCGTGCTGGTCAAGAATGCTGAGAACGCCTGCAAGGTTGTGCAGCACACGGTAGGCGCGATGCCGGCAACGCGTTCCTGTAAATGTGCATCGGCGCTGGCACACGCGATCATCACGGATCCCAGGAAGATTCCGGCGACAACGAAGAAGAAGCTGGAGTTGATTATTGGAAAGTACGTTAAGAGAGTGGTTAGTGATTAGTGGCTAGTAGTTGATTGACAGTACTAGCCGCTAGGCGCTTATCACTAATCACTCGAATCACAAGCCACGAAATCTATGAGCATACTTGTAGTCGGTTCGGTCGCATTCGACGATGTCGCCTCGCCTTCGGGCAACGTAAGAAATATTCTCGGCGGTGCGGCAACGTACTTCTCGCTGGCCGCCAGCTATTTTACGGACGTGCGCGTGGTTGCCGTCGTGGGCGAGGACTTCGGCCCCGAGCAGGAGAAAGTTTTTCGCGATCACCGCATCGATATCCGCGGCCTGGAGCGCGCGAAAGGGAAGACGTTCCGCTGGGGCGGGCACTACACAGACAACTTGAACGAGGCGAAGACTGACTATACCGATCTCAACGTCTTCGAAACGTTCCAGCCGCGTATCCCGAAAGAGTACGAAGACACCGATTTTCTGTTTCTGGCGAACATCCAACCGACGCTGCAGGCCGACGTCCGCCGCACGATGAATGGTGTGCGCCTTACCGGCTGCGACACCATGAATTACTGGATCAATCGCACTCCGAAAGAGCTTGCCGAAACCCTGAAGCTGGTCAATGTGCTGTTGATCAACGACACCGAGGCCAAGATGCTCGCGCATGAAACGAACCTTCCCCGCGCGGCGAACAAGGTTCTCGCGATGGGGCCGCAGGCGTTGGTGATCAAGCACGGCGAATATGGCGCGACCATCTTTTTCCGCGAAGGCGCTTTCGGCATCGGACGACATCCGTTCCGCGCGCCGGCGCTGCCCATCGAGGAAGTCAAAGATCCGACCGGAGCAGGCGATTCTTTCGCTGGCGGATTCATGGGCTATGTCGCGTCGCAAAAGGAACTCAGCCGCGAGGTTTTGAAGCGCGCACTCTTCTATGGCGGCGTGATGGGATCTTTCGCGGTCGAGCGCTTCGGCACAGAGCGGCTGCAGTCCCTAAGTCGCGAAGAAATCGACGCGCGCTTCCAGATTTTTCGCGAGCTGACGCATCTCGAGTAAGTCGTTTGGCCCTGCACCATGCCGAAATCCCGGAAAAGCGAGCCCGTCAATTCTGCCTGGGATTCGGATGTCCGCCTGCTAGCATGGCTCGCCAGTTGCATCTCAGTTTTCGCCTTTCTCTATTACTACCGCTTCGCTGAAATTCTTCTCTACGGGGACGCGATCGCCCACATCAACATCGCGCGGCGGGTTTTCGATTCGAGAACTCCCGGTTTACTGCAGTTGGGGACGGTATGGCTTCCACTGCCGCATTTGTTGATGATTCCGTTTCTGATTTCGGACGAGATGTGGCGGAGTGGTGCCGGCGGATCGATCCCGTCACTGGTTGCCTATATCTTCGGCGTGATCGGAATCTTTCGGCTGACCCGCGGAGTGTTATCAAACGCGGATGCGCAAGGTCCGGCCCGCATCGCAGGCTGGACGGCGGCCTTCATCTACGCCGCGAATCCGAACCTCATCTACATGCAATCGACGGCTATGGGGGAGGCGCTGTACCTCGCGTTGATTGTGTGGGCGATCGTTTATTTCATGGAAGGCCTGCGCGGTGAGGCTAAGGCTCTATTGAAGTGCGGGGTGTGCCTGGCGGCTGCGTGTCTGACTCGGTATGACGGATGGTTCCTTGCGGCCGTCATGGTCGTTGTTGTGCTCGCGATGCGTGGACGAGAGGTTCTCTTTGGAAAACATTCGGCAGAAACGCCGCGCCTGCGTGCCTCGGCTCTGGTGAAATTCGTTCTGATCGCCGGCAGCGCTCCGGCGCTGTGGCTTTCCTACAACGGCCTCGTCTATCGCAATCCGCTGGAGTTTGAGAACGGTCCGTACTCGGCGAAGGCTATCGAGCGCAAAACGCAGAGCGCGGGAAATGCGGGCCACCCCGGCAGTGGGAATCCGTTTCTCGCAGCCAAGTACTTCCTGAAATCGGCCGAGACGAACGCAGCCAGTAACAAATGGCTGCAACGCACATGGCTGCTGCTGATCCTGATATCCGCAGTTCTGCTCGCGGTTGCTTACGATGAAGTTCAGAAGAAGCTCGCCGGGCTCACGCTGCTCTTGTTGCTGCTGCCGCTGATTTTCTATGCTCTCTCGGTGGCGTATGGCGGGGTTCCCATCTTCATTCCGGAATTCTGGCCCTTTACGCACTACAACGTCCGCTACGGACTTTATTTGCTGCCGACACTTTCATTCGCAGGAGGGACTCTGGCATATGGGGCGGTTCGCAATAATTCTCTGAGGCTCCGCTTGCGCCTGGCGGTATTAGCGGTGGTGATCGCGTTCGTCGTCATCAGCTACGCCTCAATCTGGCGCACGACGCCGATCTGCCTCGAAGAAGCGCAAGTGAACATGCGCACGCGCAATCAACTGCAGGCGCAGCTCGCCGGATGGCTCGAGAAGTTACCTCAACAATCTACTCTGCTCATGTACCTTGGCGATCACGTCGGAGCGCTGGAGCGAGCCGGCATTCCGCTGCGGCGAACGATCAATGAAGGCAACCACCGCGTCTGGAAACAACCAAGCGATCCCGAAGGACTCTGGGAGCGCGCTCTCGCCGATCCCCCACAATATGCCGATTACGTGGTGGCGTTTGAAGGCGATCCCGTGTGGGAAGCGATACGCGGTCAACATTTGCGAGAGCTGGTCGAGATTCACGTGAGCGGACAACCGCGCGCGATCCTCTATCGAGCGCGGTAATCAGCGGGGTTAATCCGGTTGGCCCGGGATGCGGTGCTAAAATCGCGCCGAAGAATATCTTACGAAACGCCACTTCAAGATGAACTGGCACCATCTCATTGACAAGATGCAGGCGGAACTGGCGAGCGGCATCGTCAGCAGCTCGCTCACCCGGCTGGTGTTTGCAGCGATCCTGGGGGGAGTGATCGGACTGGAGCGCGAGCTCAAACACCGTGCCGCCGGCCTGCGCACCAACATGTTTATCTGCTTTGGCGCGGCCATGTTCACGCTGCTCTCTCAACGGCTGGCCGCAGAGCCTTCCGATATGACACGCATCGCGGCCCAGATCATTCCTGGCATCGGATTCATTGGCGCGGGCTCGATCATTCACAACCGCGGCCTCACCACCGGCCTGACCTCCGCAGCCACGCTTTTCGTAGTGGCGTCGGTCGGGATGGCCGCCGGCGGGGGGCTTTACTTGACCGCCGTGTTCGGCACCGGTCTGGTGCTGATCGCGCTCTTTCTCTTGGGACAGATGGAGCAGACGTTCAATCTGAAGCTGCTGATGTCGAGCTATGAGGTCACCGGTGCGGGCGTGGGAGAGATCAGCAATGAGGTGAACCGCATCCTTGAACCGCATCATCGCATCATGCAAAACATAAATACCGCGAATACCGGACAACATGTTCGTGTGCAGTTCGATGTGGATGGCTGCAATCGTGACCAGAAGGAATTGCTGCGGCAGTTGAAAGCCTCGAAGGTTCTCGAGAGCGTCGTTTCACTCGGTTACGTGGAGCGCGAGTGAACTCCGGCGTCCGCACGATTCCGTTTGTGAAAGCCAGCGCCTGCGGCAACGACTTTCTTGTGATCGATTCCGTGCTCGCTCCAGCCGCTATCGAGATTCATGAATTCACCCGCCGAATTTGCGATCGTCACAATGGCATTGGCGCTGATGGTGTCGAGTGGATGCTGCCGCATCCTAGCGCCGATCTCGAAATCCGGCTGATCAATGCGGACGGAACGGATGCAGAGATTTCCGGCAACGGCACACGCTGTGTGGCAGCGTATCTGTGCGCGGAGCAGGGAAAGGAAAGAATTGTCATTCAGACCGGCGCCGGGTTGAAAACCTGCGTGCTGACCTCCCGCAATGACTGGCAATACGAATTCGAGATGGCGGTGGGCACTGCGGCGGTCGACAAGAAAAGCAGCATACAAACGTCAGAGGGTGAAGTACAGGGAATACGAGTCTCGGTTGGCAATCCGCATTTCGTTGTGTTTGTCGCGCAGTTTCCACCGGACTGGCAGCAGCAGGCCGCAGAAATCCAGCGCGCAGCGATTTTCAAAGGAGGAGTGAACGTGGAATTCGTGGTAGTTGAAAGCAAGCACGACATCGGCGTTCGCTTCTTCGAGCGAGGAGTGGGGGAAACGCAGTCGTCGGGGACAGGTTCGTGCGCGTCTGCCGCGGCCGCTGTGGCTGCGCTCCGCGCCGAATCGCCCGTGAAGGTTCACGCCGCGGGCGGAACGCAAACAGTGCGCTGGGACGGGAATGATATCTTTCTCCGTGGCGCGGCGCGCCTGCTCGGGCGTGGTGAGTTCTTTCCAGACTGACGCGGCCTGTTGCGAAAAGTCGTGCGCAAGAGTCATGCCTGATCCAAAGCTTCAACCCATCAAACCGCCCGCGTTACATCCCGGCGACACCGTCGGGATCATCGCGCCCGCAAGCAACGTTCGCAGGGACGACCTTGAAACCGGCTGCCGAGCGCTGCGGCGTGCTGGATTCAATCCGTTCTACTTCGATTCCATCTTTGATCGCGACCTGTATTTTGCGGGAGCACAAGTACGCCGGCTGCGCGAATTACACGAAATGTTCGAGCGCGATGACGTTCGAGCGATCGTGTCTGCGCGCGGCGGGTACGGGGCGAACTATTTGCTCAAAAATCTCGATCTTGATGTGATTCGGGCGCACCCGAAGATTTTCGTTGGCTACAGCGATGTGACGACGTTGCTGACCTGTTTCACAGACTCGATGGGCCTGGTTACATTTCATGGTCCGATGGCAGCAAAGGATTGGGCGCACGATGATGGCGTCGATTTAGCCTCGTGGCAGCAGGCTGTGTCTTCCGCCGAGGCCTGGAATGTTCCGCTGAATGCCGGAGTCGAAGCCCTTGTCGAAGGGCAAGCCGAAGGAATGTTGTACGGCGGATGTCTGTCGCTGCTGGTCGCTTCTCTGGGCACTCCTTACGCGATCCGACCTTCCGGCACAATCCTGTTTGTCGAAGACTTGGGGGAGCGTCCATATCAGATCGATCGCATGCTGATGCAACTGAAGCTCGGCGGGTACTTTGACGAAGTCCGCGGCATTGTTTTCGGCGAGATGGTTGATTGTGTACAACAGCCCAGCCCGGATTACGCGCTGCAAGAAGTCATCAAGCGCACTATTGGGGACTTGGGCGTGCCGGTTGCGTTCGGAGTGCGCTCCGGGCACGTTTCGTCTGGGAACATCACTCTTCCATTTGGCGTGCGTGCAAGACTGTCGGTGAAGGAAAGTCGTGTAAGCTTGAGCATTCTGGAAGGGGCGATCACCGCGTGAGAGAGCAAGTGTCAGCGAAAACGATTCTCGAATGACAAATCCCAAGCACATTCATCTGATCGGAATCTGCGGGACGGCGATGGCGTCGCTGGCCGGAATGCTCAAGCAGCGCGGATTTCGCGTGACCGGATCGGATGCAGCCGCTTATCCGCCGATGTCGGATTTTCTGCGGGAGCTCGAAATTCCTGTGGCGCAACCGTTCGATGTGCACAATCTGGCGCCACGACCGGACCTTGTTGTCATCGGAAACGCGATCTCGCGCGGCAACGTTGAACTGGAGCACGTTCTCGATCAGCGCATTGCATTCTGCTCGCTCCCGCAACTGCTCCACGATGAGTTTCTGCGCGGCAAGGAAGTCATCGTCATCGCCGGAACCCACGGCAAGACCACCACGACTTCGATGCTGTCATGGATCTTCCATGCTGCCGGGCTCGATCCGTCGTTCCTGATCGGCGGTATTGCGGAAAATTTCGGATCGAGTTTCCATCTCGGTGGTGGCAAGCACTTCATCCTCGAAGGCGACGAGTACGATACGGCTTTCTTCGACAAAGGTCCGAAGTTCCTGCATTATTTCCCCGATGCGGTGATTCTGACTTCGGTTGAGTTCGATCATGCCGATATTTACAAGGATCTCGATGCGGTCGAGACGGCGTTCAAGCGGCTGGTGAATCTAGTTCCGCGCCGGGGACGAATCGTTGCATTCGACGGCGCGGCCGGTGACTCGGCTGAAAGTCCAAGTCTGGAGCGTTGTTTGGCGAAGGCGTTCTGCCCGGTTGAGCGCTTCGGTGCTGGTTCGCGGGCGCAATGGAAGATCATCAATTTGAGATTTGGAGCGGGCAGTACCACCTGGAAAGTTCTGCGGGATGGCGAGGCGTGGGCTGATTTTGAATTTGCTTTAGCGGGCGAATATAACGTGTGGAACGCGACGGCTGCCGCGGCGATGGCATCGCGTTGCGGAATCTCCGATTCCGCCATTCAAGAAGCGCTCGCAACTTTCAAGAGCGTCAAACGCCGTCTGGAAGTGAAGGCGCAGGTTGGCGGCATCACAATTATCGACGATTTCGCTCACCATCCTACGGCGATCGCCGGCACTCTGAAGGCGCTGCGCTCGCGATATGCAGGAGCGCGCTTGTGGGCGATTCTCGAACCACGGTCGAACACATTGCGACGGCGGGTTTTGCAGAGCGATCTGGCACGCAGCCTGGCGCAGGCCGATGAGGTCGTGGTGGCGGGAGTGTTTCGGTCCGAGGCGATACCGGAAAACGAACGCCTGGAGTTGCCAGCTCTCGCGGCTGAGATCGCAAAGGACGGCCGCCGGGCACGGCTGTTCAAGGATGCGGATGCAATCGTTGAGAATATCGCGCCCGAACTGCGCAGCGGAGACGTGATCGCGATTCTTTCCAACGGCGGCTTCGGCGGAATTTATGAAAAACTGCCAACCCGTCTAAGACAACTGGCGGCAAAAACATGACGCTGCTTCGGACCGCGTCGCGCCGCTGCTTTTGGCTCGCGATTCTCGCTGCGCTGCTTGGAATTGCGTCGTTTGTTGCGGGGCAGACCAGCGCCGGCACAGCGTACACCGTCTTATTAGCCAATCCTGCGCAGCACCTGGTGGATATTCAGATCTCACTGCGTCCCGGCCCGGCTGAGCGCGAGCTGCAGCTTCCGGTTTGGAACGCGCTCTATCAGATTCGAGATTTCGCGCAGTACATCAATTGGATCCGCGCCAAGGATGCGGCGGGAAATCCTCTTGCAATTCATGCCCTGACCAGCAGCCGCTGGAAGATTAGCGGAGCCACGAACGGCGCAACCATCGAGTATGAGATGTACGTCGATTCTGGCGGTCCATTTGGCGCGCAACTTAATTTGCATCATGCTTTTTTCAACCTGGCTGAGATTCTCATGTATCCCGTGGATGCGCGAAACGATCCTCTCACGTTGCATTTCAGCCAGCTTCCCTCGGAATGGCGAATCGCTATTCCGTTGACGCCAGTCGGTCATCAATTCCAGGCGGAGAATTACGACCGTCTCGTCGACTCGCCGGTAGAGATCGGCGAGTTTCAGGAAGTTGATTTCGACGAAGCGGGTGGGCACTTCCGCGTGATCATTGACGCCGATCCGGCTGATTACGACTCGGGAAAGATTGTTTCGGCCCTTCACAAAATCGTCTCAGCCGCTGTGTCGTGGATGGACGACCGTCCATTTGACACGTATATGTTCGTCTATCATTTCCCACGCGGCCCGGCAGGTGGAGGCATGGAGCACGCTTACTCCACCGCCATCGAGCTGAACGCCGATTCGTTCAAGCGAAGCCTTTATCCGCTCACCGCGGTCACAGCGCATGAATTTTTTCATCTGTGGAACGTGAAGCGAATCCGTCCGCAATCCCTCGAGCCGATCGACTACACGAAAGAGAACTACACACGGGCGCTCTGGTTCAGCGAGGGTGTGACCAGCACGGCAGAGGAAGCCATTCAGTTGCGGGCTGGACTGATCGATGAAAGGCAATTTCTCTCGGAACTGGGGGATCAGATTACCGAACTGGAGCGCCGCCCGGCTCACCTTGCGCAATCTGCCGAAGACTCCAGTCTCGATGCATGGCTCGAGGGCTTCAGTTATTACCGGCGTCCCGAACGCAGTATCTCGTACTACAACAAAGGCGAACTGTTGGGTGAGATGCTGGATCTGGCGATTCGCGATTCAAGTCACGGCCGCGCCTCGCTGCGGGAACTCCTGCAATGGATGAACGCGAACTACGCGAAGCAGCATCGCTTCTTCGATGACTCCACAGGGGTCCGTGAAGCCGCGGAAGCCGTCACGCACACGGACTTCGGTGCGTTCTTCACGAAGTATGTGGCCGGGACGGACGAAATTCCTTGGAACGATTTTCTCCACTCCGTTGGATTGCGCGTCGAGGCGATTACCAACGAAGTGCCTGATTCGGGCTTTCTGGCATCGCGCAACTTTGATGGGCCCATGTCCGTTCTGGCCGTGAGTCCGGGAAGCGACGCCGAGCGAGCCGGGTTGCACGTCGGAGACACGATTACGGAACTGCAAGGCAAAACTCCGACGGAAGAATCGCGTGAGCAAATTTCTCTGCTCAAGCCCGGCGACACGATCGATGTAAAAGTTCGCTCGCGGCGCGGCGGCGAAATCGAGCTTAAGTGGAAAGTCGGAGCGCGGCAGGAGGTCACGTACGAGGTGAAAGATCTCGATCCGGTTACGCCCGAGCAGCGCGCCCGGCGCGCCGCCTGGCTGCGAGGAGAAGCGCAACCTTCATCCGAGGCAACGAGCCGGTGATCCGCACGATCATCATGTTGCTGTTTTGGGCGCTGGCGATGCCGATCGCAGCGCTGATCGGGTTTCCGTGGACTTTCATCACCGGCGACATTCGCCTGCTCTATCGCATGTTCAACTGGGGCGCGTACGCCGGCGTCTGGCTGACCGGCGTGCGAGTCGACAAAATCGGATTGGACAGCTTCGAGCATTCGCGCTCGTACATTTTCATGACCAATCACGTATCGAATCTGGATCCGCCGATCCAGATTCCGTTGATTCCGCGGCGCACCTCGGTGATGGTGAAGAAAGAATTGTTCCGGACGCCGATTCTCGGCCCGGCGATGAAGCTGGCCTCGCTTGTGCCTGTCGATCGCGGCAATCGCGACGCCGGCATCGAGGCTGTGAACGCCGCCAAAGCCGTAGTCGAAAAAGGCATCAACATGACGATCTACGTCGAAGGCAAGCGCTCCTTCGACGGCAAACTTCTGCCGTTCAAGAAAGGTCCGTTTTATCTGGCGATGGAGTGCGGTGTCCCGATCATTCCGATGACGATCGTGGGAACGCACCACGCCATGCCGAAGGGACGGTTCGCGATCAAGGCACACCGAGTGAAGGTGATCTTTCATTCCCCGATCGAGCCTCAGGATTTCGGCAGCCGCGATCAGTTGATGGAGAGAGTACGTAGCGTGATTGAGGGCGCGTTGCCGGAGGAATATCGGCAGGAACTACTCACCACAGAGGACACCGAGGGCCACAGAGGAAACACGCAATCAAAAGCTCTGTGACCCTCTGTGCCCGCTGTGGTTAATCCTTTTTTTTCACCGCGCGTGCAATTTCCGGCAAGCGCGGCAGGATCGCCGAATACTTCAGCCATGCGCGGTGGTCCACGGCGGGCGAGCCGCTCATCAACGAACCGGCGGGAATGTCGCCTGCAGCTCCGCTCTGCGGTGTGAGGATCGCGTTGTCTCCTACTTTGCAGTGCCCGACCACTCCAACCTGGCCGGTGAGGATGACGCGATTGCCAATGTTGCTCGAGCCCGCCAGTCCCACCTGCGCACAGAGCAACGCATCTTCACCAACGTGCGAGCCGTGACCCACCTGCACCAGATTGTCAACCTTAACGCCGCGTCCGATGCGCGTCTCGCCCACGCTGGCGCGATCGATGCAGGAGTTCGCCTGCACCTCGACGTCGTCGTCGATCACAACCGGCGCTGGCTGAGGGATCTTGTGCCAGCGGCCCTCTGCAGTTTTGGCAAATCCAAAGCCGTCGCCGCCGATGACGACTCCATTCTGCAATAGAACGTTGTTGCCGATGCGGCAATTCTCGCGAACTACGGCGTGCGCGTGGGCGAAAAAATTGTTGCCGATCTTCACGCCGCGATAAATCACGACATGCGCCAAGAGAACAGCGTCAGCGCCAATCTCGACATTCTCGTCAATGACGACGTAGGGCCCGATATGCGCGTTTGCGCCGATGCGGGCGGTTTTGTGAACGACTGCCGTACGATGCACACCCGGCGCATATTTTCGCGGCGGATGAAATAATTCCAGCGCTCGCGCAAAAGTCAGATAAGGATTTTTCGCGCGCAGCATCGCGGTCGCGACGGCAGGGAAGTCCTCGCCGACGATGACGGCCGAGGCGCGCGTCGTCCGCGCCGCCGCCGCATACTTGGGGTTGGAAACAAAAGTCAGTTCACCCGGCCCGGCAGATTCGATGCCGTTCAGGCCGGTGATTTCGGTATCCGGAGAGCCGTTTTCCAGGTGCGCGTCGAGTGCAGATGCCAGAGCAGAAAGTTTCATGGTGTAGGAGTTGCGCCATCCGGTTCAATCGTAACAAGAGCACGCGGTTTGAACCAAAATGACAGCTCGCCTCTTCTGACTGGCAAATCTACTTGATTCCTTTGTTACTGCACAGTCAAAGTAAAATTGAAACTGTGAGAGAGAGTGCCACTGGTTGCAGTCAACGTGACGTTGTAAGACCCCGCCGGGGTCCCGGGATCGGTAGTACCGCCGCCTCCGCCGCCTCCTCCAGTACCCCCAGTCGGTGAGTTGCCTCCTCCACAGGCCACAGCCAGACTTAACAGGCCCAGCAATACTGCGAAAAAGATGACGCGCTTTCGCCTATTTCGTATCGTGGGAAGCAGCAGACCTGCAAACGGCAACCACAGACTCACGACCCAACCAGCAGAGAATGACCTCTGTGCACTCGAGTGGGGTGCAGTTGTGGTCACCGAAAGGTTGGTGTAGCCCGGGCCGGTAAGGGATGAAGGGCTGAAGACGCAACTGCTCTCCCCCGGAAGCCCCGAACACGAGGCGGACGAGAAGTTAATGGTGCCCGAATAGTTTGCTTGCGTCTGCACAAATATCTGAAAGCCACTCTGCTGCCCAGGACTCAAGGTGACCGAGTTGCCCGTTGGAACGAGGGAGAAATCAGACCCGGTTACGCTGACATCGGTCAAGCCACCGCCCGCCGCCGCGGGATAGTTCTGATCGCCTCCGTAGCTAGCCGTAATACTGAAGTTTGCGGTAGGCACGAATGTGAGCGATGCCTGGAGCGCCACATTGCCATCCGAATCCGTGATCGTGGAGTAGGTTTCGTTGCCTGGAACTGAGGTCATCGGTCCCCAGTTTATAAAGGGCACAGGCCCGGTCGGCACCGGCACATTCTTGAGACGGGTGTCGACGATGGCGGATACCGTGACGGGTTGACCTGCGGCAACAGTGACAGCCGGCGTGCTTAATGACAACAGAGGGCTGGGGTACTTTTCTGTAACTTGCGTTGGAGATGACGTTGAGCTGGCGTAATTGGAGTCACCGCCGTAAGAGGCTGTAATCGTGTATGTGCCGGCGGTTGGAAACACATCGGAGGCACTGGTGAAGTTTGAGTACATGCTCACGGTCGGCGGAGTACCGCTCCCGGGGCTGCTTCCATAGCTTGTTGCTGTTCCGGTCAGCGGAGATCCGTTCAGGTAATAGGTGACGGTGCCGGTCGGGGCTACTCCCGAGCTCTGCGCCTGGACCAGAACGCTCGCAACGAAATCCGACCCCACGCCCCATGACTGCACATAGGGTGTGGTCATCGTCGTCGTCGCGTGAGTGATATTGATCGGAGTTGTCGTCGTACTAGCGCTGAAGCTATTGTCCCCGGAATAGCTCGCCAGAACGGGGTTGCTTCCACCTGGAAGTTGAATTTGGTAATCCTCAAAATAGCCGTAATTGTTGAGCGCGTAGGTTCCGGCATCCACCGGAATCCCGTTATTCGCGAGGCTGACGCTTCCCGTTGGACATGCGGTGGCTCCCGAGGCCGCTTGGGGAGAGCAAGCGTGGCCGGAAGAATTCTCCACATTCACCCGCAGGTAGTATGGCGATCCGTATTGAGCCGACGTCGTGTTACCGCTGATCGGCTGGCCGCTCCAATCGAAAGTCTCCAGAAACAGCTGTATCTGGCTGCCTTCCGGATTGACCGTTACGTTCACCGGTTGAGAATCGCTTGGCCCATAGGCCGAATCGCCGGGATAGTGAGCAGTGAGGTCATACGTTCCGCCTGGCAGCAGGTTGGTGGTTGCGTCGCTTACATTGCCACTCGTCAATGTGAAAGCGGCTATACCTTGCGTGGCGCTGCTGGGACTGCCTTCCAGAGCGATGGACCCCGTTGGTATGCCGGAACCAGTCTGCGGTTTAACGCTCGCGCTGAACGGGAAGGCCTGACCGTGATTGATCGTAACGGGCGAACCCAAAGTGGTGCTTAGTGTCGTGACCGATTGAGCCAGGCTCACCGAATTCCAGTTCATGACCAAAACGTTTGCGTCGACGGATCCCAGCCCCGTGGCCTGGTCGTATTTCGCTCCCGTGTTGTAAGCGGGCGTGCCGTTAGGAAGCGAAAGAATGCCGTAGCGATCTCCTGATGTACCGGTCTTGCAATTCGCGGTGCCGGTCACACAAGGTACGGAAATCGTGCTTCCTGAAGGCACGTCATGGAATGCACTTGGCTGCTGAGCCGCCAGGTTATAAAGAACATAGTTGGCATTGCCTTGACGACCCCACTTTTGATTGACCAGAGCCATGATTCCCGCAAACGCGGGAGAGGAAACCGAAGTGCCGCCAAAGCCCGCGAGAGCGCTCAGATTGCATCCACCAGTATCGTCCGCCAGACAGATGACGTAGAAGCTGTTGAGAAACCCATTGCTGGCGAACAGCGAAAGGTCAGGAAGATCGCGTTTGCCATCGTTCGGGACTCCAGTGCCGCTCTGCCAGGAGGGTTTGGCGTAGCCTCCGGAACAGGACCCGAGCGTCTGGGCATTAGTAGTGCAGTTGCTAGCTCCGCCACTGCCGCCAATTGAGTTCACTCCACCGGCATTTAGCATCTGCGGATTATTGCAAGCCGCCTCCGGGGTGCTACCAAACCCCAGGGTCTTGGCGAGACTATTCGTACAGGAGTCATTCCAGGTTGTTTCGGGAATGTAGCTCTTCGCGGAGACCTGGTTTATTGCGTTGTTGTTGGGGTTCCAGTACGTACTCCAATTGTTGTATTGATTGAAATCTGTTCCGCCGACCGCGATGTTGTAGGGAGTTGAGGCATTCCCGCTTACGTTCAGTCCAAATTGCGCCGGTTCGCCCGGACTGTCGCATCCGGCCGAACTGTTATCTCCGGATGCGACCATGACGGTGATGCCCTGCGCCGAAGCCTGTTGCCAGAGCATGGAATGCATTAGGTTTCCCGTGGTGCCCCAGCCCAGTTCGCACTCTCCGTAACTTTCGCTCATCACCGGCGCCAGGTTGTTCTCGACGATGTAGAGTGCCGATAGATCGACCCCGTCTTCCGTCTCCGTCGAAGCGGATGTGACGAAGTTGATCACGGCTCCCGGCGCAACGGCGCCTGACCACTGCACGTCGATATTGGCTTCGCCCTCGTCTCCATTGAGGCCGGGATCGGGACCGTTCGTAGTTATTATTAGTTTGTTCTGCGGAACGTTAAGTCCGAACAGCTGCCAAAATGTCGCAGCATCGTTGGACTGCGGATTCAGGTCGGTTCGCCCGACAATGGCAATAGTCTGCCCCGTACCATCGATTGGCGAGGCAGCCTGCCACAACGGCAGCACGTCATAGATGGTGGCGAAATCGTAGGGAGCGACTGCATAGCACTCACTGCCGCAACCGGAGATTGTGTAACGGGGGATCGCCCGGTCCAGTTGATGTGTCTTCATTGAGTACTTGCCGACGTACTCGTTCATCGGCTTGGAAAAGAAGCTATGCAGAGACGCTACTCCCGCTACCGCCGGCGCCAACGCCGCCGGGATGCTTGGGTCGCTGGAGTTCGCCCAGTGCTGCTCGCCATTCACAATGTATTTGTGAATCGTCGTGTGAAACGCTTCCTGGACCTGACTCGCCGATCCAGAAAATTCAAGCACCGTGCGGCCTTTGGTCGTGCCGACCTGAAATCCGTGCGACTCGAGCCACAGCGTGATCGTCTGCATGTCGACATCGGTCGGTCCAAACTGTTTGCCGAATTCTTCCGGGCTGAGCCAGTTGTGGTAGTTGGGAGAGGTCTTGTCCTGCTGATCGTCGAGGATCCGTCGGAGCGCGGATTCCTGCTCGGGACTGCGCTTCAGCACCAGCAGCATGCGTTCCATGGGCAGTGTGGCGGGCGCACTGCCGAGATCGTATTCCGCGCGGGCCAGCGGATGGGTGTTGCCGGCGAGGAGCGTGAGTTGGGACTCATCGACCGCTTCGGTGATGAGAGGAGTACGCTGCGGGGCGTTCGATTGCGTTGCGTCCTGCGCCAGGGCCTGGTTGGGTAATCCAAACGTGAGTAAACACACCGCTAAGACAAGGACGTGAGAAGTTGCGAAGAGGATTCGCATGGGACACCTCATATGGGGACCCAACATGTCCGCCGAGATCGAACGATAGAGGAAGGGAAGGGAGTCGGTCGTTCTCGCCGCTAAGCCCGAGCTAGCGGACAGCAACAGTAACTCAAGCAACTGCGTTTTTCAATGGGAATTGCAGGCGGGACGGGGGATTCGGCTAATGGGATGCTTGGAGGCAAAATAGGGAAGCGAGCCAAGAGTGCGCTTATTGTGGCGCAAAGAACGCGCCACTTCGCGCGACTCGCCCAGGTCCCATTCGACTCCCTCGCGTTGCTCGGTCGCTCAGGGCAGGCTCTTCACTCGGCAAAATGCGCCTCGTTCAGGATGACAAGCTCAATGATCACTCCTCGAACATGGGAACCTGGCGCTGGTCCTGTGGACGCCGCTGGCGGCGGGCGGCTCCGATGACTGCGAGCACGGTGAGCGATTCGAGCGCCGTGCGCGGCACAAAAATACGCTGCGTGTTCGAGCGCTGATCCGGAGGATTGATCAGAAATCCTTCCGACATGGTTTGCAGCAAGTCGGCGGGCATCAGGCCTTCCAGCACTTCATTGTCTTTGAAGCGCAGGCGCACCCATAATCCCTCGGCGCGAGGACGTGTGGTGAACGTCTTGCGCGTGAGCGACTCCGAGTCGCCGAACTCACGCACAAAGTACACGCCTTTGATCTCGCGAAGGTCGATTGCGATGACCGTGCCCGAGGTGTTCAGCAACTCCAGCTTGCCTTCGTTCACAAATTGTGCAGGCGACACGTATCCGGAGACGGAATCGCGATCCATCTTGCGGACAATGACTTTCTTGTGCGTCGAAGGCATGGCTAAGGAAGCGAGCCAAGCGCGCCATTTATTCGCCCGCAAAATCGGCGGGCGCTTCGCGCGGCGGGCCCAGGTCCTTCGGCACCAAAAGAGGGCGCCTCAGGATGACAAGCTTTTTTCTTTCCGATTCTCGCACTTTTTCTCATTCATCTGGCGGAATCCGCCTTGGCAGTAGCCAAAAGATAAACGTTGTGTTATTTTCTTGAGCTTACCGAGTTCTTTCCAGTCGGCATAAGTACTTTGTATTTAGCCACTTGCATTCCCGTGGCTCAAGGATCGACGAGCCCGCAGTTCAGGCTTGTGGAAATCGTGTGGAAAAGCCCGGCTGGGTGCGGCCACTGATTTCCACGCCGCTGCCGCTCAAAGCGAATGGCTGATTACATTTACACGATGGAAATCCGGTTGACGCCGGATCAACTGAAAGGCGTCGGCCTGGTGCAGGAAGTCGCTCGCGCGGCAGGGATGAATTTATACCTGACGGGCGGCGCTATTCGTGACATTATCAGCGGATTCTCGATCCGCGACCTCGACTTCACCGTCCAGGGCAATCCTCTCAAGCTGCAAAAAGAATTCGAGAAGGTCGGCGCGCAGATCACCGCCGTCGAAGAAGATATCCGCACAATTTTCCTCTCGCTGCCGGGCAATGCGCGCGCGGAAGTCAGCATGGCGCGCACGGAGAAGTTCGAGAAGACCGGCAAGCCTCCCATCGTCATGCCGGCCACGATTCACGAGGACCTGCGCCGGCGCGACTTCACCGTGAACGCGATGGCGCTCTCGCTGAATGAGGGGTCGCGCGGGCTGCTGCTCGATCCGTTCAACGGCGTCGCCGATATCGAAGCCAAGCTGATTCGCATCCTGCAGAACTATTCCTTCCTGGAAGATCCTTCGCGGCTGATTCGTGCGACGCGTTTTGCGGCGCGCTTTCATTGGCCCCTTGAAGAACGCACCCAGGCTCGCTACGACGCGGCGAAGGAAGGGAAGTACATCGAGCACATTCTCCGGTCGTCGATTGGGCACGAGATCGCCGCTCTGGCGCACGAAGACGATCCGCTGAACGTTGTCAAGATGCTCGAGAAGGAAGGCTGGCTGCAGGTTTTGCACGAGCACTGGACCTCGGCGAAGGTGGATGCCAACGGCCTGACTTCGTTGATGAAGACGCGTCAGCAGATGGTCGATCTCGGCTACCTCCCGGATGCGGGGCCGGCCGTCATGTACTTCCTGACTGGGAATCTTTCCGACAGAGACGTCGCGGAAATTCAGAAAATGATTCCGCGGAAAGATCTGGTGGAAGCGTGGCGCGACATAGAAGATCACGCGAAGGAACTCGCGAAGCGCCTGATGGGCAAAGAGGCGGCGACGCCCTCGCGCACCTGGCAACTGCTGAGTTCGGCGCGACCCGAGATGATTCTGTTTCTCGCCGTAACGGCGAAGCAGCAATCCGTCGAACAGAAAATCAAGAATTTCCTGACCAAGTGGCGGCAGGTGCAGCAGAAGATTCCGCTGCCCGAGATGACCGAATTGCTGATCACACCGCAGTTGCCGATTTATCCCAAGCTAGCGCATGACGTGTTCATGCTCCTGCTGGATGGCAAACTGCGCTCGCGCACCGAAACCCTGAAATATCTGAAGCCGTTTGCCCCTCCCCCGCCGCCTCCGCCACCAGCGCCGCGACGGGGACGCGCGGCCAAGGCTGCCGCCGAGGCCGCTGCGGCGGCACAGCAAGCAGGGAAGCCCGGCCCAAAGACGGGAAAGAAGGGAAAGGGGGCGCCACCCGCTCCTCCTCATGCCCCTGCGCCAGCCCCGAAACCGGCAACGAAAGCCAAGGTACCGGAGCCGAAGACCGCAAAAGCTGCTCCGAAGCCGAGCAAGCCCGCCCCGAAGGCCGGGTCCAAAGGTTCGCCCAAGCCGAAGGCGAAGAAAAGGAGATAATCAGCTCCTCTTCGGAATACAGTGGATTAGATTTACTTCATCGCACCCCTAGTTACTACCGATTCAACCGTAGTTACCTTTCCATTGCATTTGTCACCTAATGCCGCAAAGATAAACGGATGAGTCGCATCTTGCGGCTCATTCGGTGAATCAAAAAGGAGAAGCGATCGGTGATTTGGTAACCGGGTTGCTTGAGAGTGCCGCGATGACGATTTCTGACTACCTTCGCAATATGTCGGACGACGAGCTGGTCAAACAGTTCGATGAGTTCTCCACCGAGGATGATGCCGGGTGGACTTCCTTCTCGGTATCGGTTACGCCCTACGGCTCATTGACTAAGACCCTCGTCGAACGCGAGATCAACCGCCGCGTAGCTGAGTAGACTCAGCTGGGCGGCGCCTTCCGTGGTGTCTCCCTTACATCCAGAGTGGTGCGTGTGGACGGTTAAGCTATGGGGCTTTTCTCATCCTAAGGTGAGGCATTTTTCGACACTCTTGTTTTCCACCGCGATCTCAGATCTGGGGCTGGGTTCTCACGAAACCGTGGTTCCAATTCCGGAAAACGGCCTATAATTGGATCGTATGCGCCGTCCATTCCTTATTGCGGCGTTTGCCCTTCTTGTTGTGGCGTTGCCTGCGTTGGGGCAGCGTGGTCACGGTGGGTTCGCCGGAGGGCATGGGGGATTCGCGGGCCACGGCGGGTTCGCCGCAGGACATGGCGCAAGCTTCGCCCACTCGGGCATGCGCTTCTCCGGCATATCGCGGCAGGGTTTTCCTGGCGTGCATGCTTCCAGTCGCGCTTTTTCGCGCGGACCCTACCTTCACAACCACTTTGGCGCGGACCGATTCCGCGGGCGAAATCATAACTTCCGTTTCCGGAACAATTGCTATGGATATCCCTGCCGAGGAGGGTACGGCTATCCGTGGTGGGGATACGATCCGTGGCTGTGGGATTGGTGGGACGATTCTTCGAACTATGACGACGAATATGACCAGAATCTGGCGATTGCCAATGAGATGAATCAGCAGAGCCTGAATCAACAGAATTTAGATGAGCAGCGCATGCTCCGCCAAGAACAGGCTGATGGCGATCAGGATCTTTATGCTCCGCGCAATGCCCCGCGCGCGACTCAGAATGATTCCAGTTCCGGCGACCCTATCATTCCGGCAACAGTGCTGGTGTTTCGCGATCAGCATCGCGAAGAAATTAGAAATTACGCCATCGTTGGCGAAACGCTGTGGAACTTCACCGGACAACGAACGAAGAAGATTCCACTCTCCGATCTCGACCTTGCTGCAACCATCAAGGCGAACGACGATCGCGGCGTGACATTCACCGTTCCGGCGAACTCCCAGGGGCAGTGATTCGCATGACCCTCCCATTCACTGCTTCCCGGTCTCCGTTGGCTGCGTCCAGGGGTGCATTGGCCGATAATGCTGTTTGCTTTTCGCCTCGGAGCTAGTACATTAAATTCAAGCATTTACGGGAAGACTTAGAGACTGATGGGGAACCTGCGCGAACACTAAGAGCGCCGATCGAGTCGGTGCGCCCGAATGTTAAAATAAAAGAAACTCAAATATGCCGTTAAAGACACTTTTTCTAAACCCTCCTTCATTTGAAAACTTCGACGGGGGTGCTGGCTCGCGTTGGCCCGCCACCCGCGAAATCGAGAGCTACTGGTACCCCGTCTGGCTGGCTTATCCGGCAGGAATGCTGGAGGGCGCACGGCTTCTGGATGCTCCGCCGCACCATGTCTCCGGCGACGAGACCATTCAAATCGCCAAAGACTACGAGTTTCTTGTTTTGTTTACCTCAACCCCGGGATTCCCCGGGGACATCCGCCTGGCACGCGCCCTTAAGGGCGCAAATCCCAACATCAAGATCGCTTTTGTCGGCCCGCACGTGAGCGTCTTGCCAGAGAAGTCTCTGCGGGATTGTCCGGAGATCGATTTCGTGTGCCGCAAGGAATTTGATTATGCGGTTACGGATTATGCAAAGGGCAAGCCGCTGGCGGAGATTCCTGGCGTTTCTTTCCTGAAAGACGGCAAGGCTGTGCACAATCCGGACGCGCCGCAACTTCAGGATCTGGACGCTTTGCCGCACGTCACTGAAATTTACAAGCGCGATCTCGACGTGACGAAGTACACCGTGCCGTTTCTGCTGTATCCCTTCGTCTCTCTTTACACGACGCGTGGATGCCCGGCGCAATGCACATTCTGCTTGTGGCCGCAAACCCTGAGTGGGCATCCGTGGCGCAAGCGTTCGACCGATGACGTTGCGCGCGAGATGGCAAAGGCGAAAGAGTTGTGGCCGGAAGTGAAGGAATTTTTCTTCGACGACGACACGTTCAACATCCAGAAAGCGCGCACTATCGAACTTTGCGCAAAGCTGAAACCGCTGGGCCTCACCTGGTCGTGTACCTCGCGCGTGACCACCGATTTCGAAACGTTGAAGGCGATGAAGGAAGCCGGGTGCCGGTTATTGATTGTCGGCTATGAATCCGGAGACCAGCAGATTCTAAAGAACATCAAGAAAGGCGCAACCGTCGAGCGCGCCCGGCAGTTCACCAAAGATTGCCACAAGCTCGGACTCGTGATCCACGGCGATTTCATCATGGGACTGCCTGGAGAGACTCACCAGACCATCAACAACACGATCGCCTTCGCCAAGGAACTCGACGTCGAGACGATTCAAGTCTCGGTCGCGCATGCCTATCCCGGCACCGAACTGTACGATCACGCGGTGAAAAACGGATTTATGGTGGGCGACAGCAAGATGGTCGACGAGGGCGGACATCAACTCGCCCACATCCAGTACCCCGGACTGTCGGCGGACGAGATTCTCACCGCCGTGCATCGCTTCTATGACGAATATTATTTCCGACCCAGGGCCGTCTTCCGCATCTTAAAGAAGGCGGCGTTTGACGGACATGAGCGCAAGCGTCTCTACAAGGAGGCGAAGACGTTCCTGAAGCTGCGCGCCGCCCGCAACAAGATGGTCAAGCAGCACGCGCGCGCCGCGGCGCCTTCCGAGCCGGTGGCCGGCATGACGGACTGAATTCTAGTACTCAGTACGCAGTACTCGGTACTTAGATGTAACCGGAAACCGATTTACCATCGTTAAAGCCAGTCCTCAGCACGCAATCGTTTGTGGCTCGCTGGGTACTGAGTGCTATGTACCGAGTACTTTTACGTGACCTTTCGCAAGTATCTGGTGCTGGGTGGAGTGACCGTCTTCGCCGCGGCCGGTGACACCATGCTGTCCCACGGGATGAAGCAGACCGGTGCCGTTTCCATCCATCACCTGCAGAGTCTGATTGCCGCCCTTCTGAATCCCTGGGTCGCAATCGGAATCCTGCTCCTTCTTGCTTTTTTCGCCGCGTACATGAACGCGCTCTCCTGGGCCGACCTGACCTATGTTTTGCCGGCAACCTCTTTGGGATACGTCCTGCTGGCCCTGATAGCGAGATTTGCGCTCCACGAGCAAGTCAGCCCCATGCGCTGGCTGGGCATCGCACTGATTTCCGGCGGAGTCGGTTTTGTCGCAGGCGGGCCTGCACTGACGAAGCAGCATCATCAGGAAGAGCATTCCGATTTTCCATCGTCTCGTGCAGAACTTAAGAGGGGCGAGGCAGCCAGTGCTGATCCGGTACGCGCGATCCCGGGCGGAGCGGAGCGATGAAACACCTCTACACCTGGAGCGGCATTCTGATCGTGGTGTTCTTCACCGTCGTGGGAGACATCGTGATGGCTCGCGCGATGAAACAGGTCGGTGACATGCACGAATTATGGCGCCGCTCAGGCTTGTGGACGATCGTTGGCCGCGTCCTCTCCAATGCGAATTTCTACCTGGGAGTGACCGCCATGGCGGTGGCCTTCTTCAGTCTGCTCTTCGCTCTTTCCTGGGGAGATGTAAGTCTGGTCGCACCGGCCGCAGCATCTCTGACCGTGATCGGCAATTCCTTCGCGGCCAAGATTTTTCTGCACGAGAAAGTGGATCGCCGCCGATGGCTTGCTGCCACGCTGGTCGCCGCCGGAGTGGCTCTGCTCGCCGGATAAGACCCAATACAGGGTGTTTTGCTCTGTGATTCCGGCCCTAGACACTTCCTGTTTTTCCCTGTAAGGTCTGGAGCAACCAAAGGAGTCCTTCTGTGCGGGAAGAGACTCATCCAGAGCCGAAGTGTGCCTATTGTGGACAGCCCATCACACGGGAGCAGCGCCCTTCCGTGCAGTTGGCGAATGGGCAAGAAGTCCACATCCAGTGCTGGAATAAGTACGAAAAAGGGCAGGATCCAGACGGTGGCGGCTGAAAACGTAGCGGACGGCTCGACGCTCACCCGCAAAATTTTCTTTCTAAAACGTGACGTTGATCACAGCCGCAAACTCATAAGATCGCCATATTCTTTCTGACATTCGCAGCGCAAGTGACAGGACATCCTACATGGCAAATGAGACCGGCTCCCTGAAGTCCTCGATTGACCCATTTGAAACCATTGAAAGCGCGCAGAGTTTCGTGACGCTGCTCGCCGAGGCCGTCAGCCAAGCCAAGCAGGAACTCGAAATCGATGTCCGGCGAGAATCGAGTCTGAGTGAGTCACGACGCCTGGACGCACTCCGAATCGCGCTTTACAGCGTCGACAAACTCGAAGCTCACATGAACCGAAGCGGCCGGATTTTGAACGATCTGAGGACGCTGCGCAGGTTGTTGTTCCAGGAACGCGGAACTCCCATAACCCCCATCACCCGCTCGAGCGCTCCCGAGCCGTTAGCAAGAGAAGCCGTCAACGCCGAAAATGGCGCGCGCAAGTCTACAGGACGCTCACTGGCCGCCTGAGTCGAAATTTCCTTTCTATCTTGGCGCAATTTGGCGTTTGGCAGGCGCCATCCGCAGCATTACCCTACCCGGCAACAGTTCTAGATCTCGGTGACTGAGCCAATCAAAAAAATTTGCATCTATTGCAAGCGCCCCATCGAACCTCACCAGCGCCCGTCCGTGCTGTTCAAGAATGGCGATGAAGTTCACGTCGAGTGCTACGCGAAACAGGAACGGAAAGAGCCACCCGTCAACTGAGTCTTCTACTCGGCGGATTCAACTCATTCCGACCCTGACGACCGTCTTGCCTACGAGAGAATCTGGCGTCTTTATTGGGGAACAGCAGAGTCCTCAGCGCTTCGCGAGCTTTGTCATTTCGACACGTGAGCGCAGCGGGCGAGGACGAACCTGCTTTTTAGGCCATCCGCCAACTGGGGGCTGGCCCAGCCTTTCCCAATATAGAACGCGCGGTTGCCCCACCCTTGTCGCTCCGGCTGTTGGAGCGACAGGGTGGGAAGTAGAATCCTCGCTGATGGCGCCGAAGCCCACACGCTACCAGCATCAGCGCTGCCTGCATTTCATCACGTTCAGTTGTTACGGGCATAGGCCGCTGCTCGAGTCGGTGGAGGCTCGCGACAGATTTGAGCATGAGTTGGAACAAGTCCGGCGGTGGTATGGATGCTTCCTCACTGGCTATGTCGTTATGCCCGAGCATGTGCACCTGCTCATCAGCGAACCCGAACGCGGCCAGCTTTCGGTTGCGATGCAGATGCTGAAACAGATCACCTCGCGCAAACTGCGGCCGGCTGAACTCCGACGCTTCTGGCAGGTCCGCTACTATGATTTCCCGGTGTGGACTGAAAAGAAGCGGGTCGAGAAACTGCGCTACATGCACCGAAACCCCGTGAAACGGGGACTGGTACTGCGGCCAGAAGACTGGAAGTGGAGCAGCTTTCTGCAGTGGGCAACGGGGAAAGAAGGGTCGGTTGAGATCGAATGCCCTGCGACGGCGCGGCGCGAGCGAATGGGCGTATTTCTGACGCTCACCAATCCCACCCTCCCGCACAAAACGCGGGAAGGGTGGGGCAACCGCACTTGAGGTGATCGGAAAGGAAGGGCCAGCCCCCACCCACAGTTTCAAAACGGGAAACAAAAATCGCGGCCAAAAAGGGGTGGGCCACCCGTCCCATCCAAAGCGGCGTTACGCCTAGGCACCGACTTAGCTACTGGTCAATGGGCTCAAGCCTCTTATTGCCCTCTAGGAAAATGGCAATAAACTAGTTGACACACATGTGCGCTTATGGTATCGTTCTTCTCATGGAAGCCGAACACATGCCAGAGCCTAGGACGCTGCAAGAAGCCATCGTCTACTTCTCCGATCCTGACCGCTGCTTTGAGTTTGCCAAGAGTCTCCGATGGCCGGACGGGAATATCGTTTGTCCGCGTTGCAGTGCAGCCAAGAACTCTTTCGTCAAGACTCGCCGTCTCTGGTTCTGCTATGCCTGCAAGCGGCAGTTCACGATCAAAGTCAAGACGATCATGGAAGATTCGCCGATCACTCTTGATAAGTGGATGACGGCTTTCTGGCTGTTGGCGAATGCAAAGAACGGGATCAGTTCTCACGAACTTGGTCGCGCCCTTGGTGTTACCCAAACGACGGCATGGTTCATGCTTCAGCGCATCCGCGAAGTGCTCAACGGCACTCGCAGATTCGGTAGCACATCCAAACTCGGCGGGCCGGATACTCAGGTTGAAGTGGATGAAACCTTCATTGGCGGCAAGGTAAAGAACATGCACCGCTCGCGCCGGGCGAAGTTCACTATAGAGGAAGGCTATGTAGGCTCGTCTACTGGCAAGACGATTGTGCAGGGCATTCTTGACCGGAATCTCCGCCAGGTTCGCGCTACGGTTGTACCGAACGTGAAGCGCGAGACATTGCAGAATCAGATTCTCAAGAACGTGCGATACGGAAGCAAGGTCTATACTGATACCGCTGTTGGCTACGAAACACGCCTTAACTGGCGTTTTGTGCATGACATGGTGAATAAGACTGAGGCTTACGTGCGCGGGCAGGTTCACGTCAACGGCATGGAGAATTTCTGGTCGCTGCTCAAGCGATCTCTGAGCGGAACCTACGTTGCTGTTGAGCCGTTTCATCTCTCACGCTACGTTGACGAACAGGTTTTCCGTTACAACAATCGCGCCACCAAAGAGCATCCGCGAAACGATGCCTACCGCTTCAAACTGGCAATGTCCCAAGTACTAGGACGCCGCCTCACTTACTCCGATCTCACAGGCAAGAGCGAATCGCCACATCACGCGCCGACAGGGACGGGGGAAACGCAAGCAACACCAGAACCCTTTTAGTCCTTGTCGGATTTCGGCTCGGTCTTTTGAGAAGCAGACTTCTTAGCCTGCTTCTTTTTCTTTTTCGGATTCGCCTGTAAAATTGCGCCCGCAAGCGCTTTGAAGTTCTTCAGCGCCTCCGGCCCTTCTGTGTATTCAGGTTGCTTCATATATGAGTAAAACGACGGACTACGTTACAGAAATGTTTCACAAGCTTCGCGAAGATATATCCTGGATTAAACATAGGCTCTTCATGGAGAAGCCGAATCCAGAATCATCGACAAACGATCCCGCGCATCACTACACCATAGATGCCGTACACGCAAATCACCAGTCCGCACAAGAAAATGATCAACCCATACGAGCTGTTCTCAATCTTCCCCCAACCATACATGTAGATGCAACCACCGAAGAGCGTCAGAAGCACTGGTACAAAGATAGAACCGTGCTGCTCCAAGGTGGAACAATCTTCGTCGGGTCGGTTGTTGCTGTAATCTACGCTTGCCAACTGCGTCAGATGATAAAAAGCAACACATTGACCAAGCAAACGTTGGAAATATCCCAACGCGCCTCGGTTGTTTTGGGCCGAAAAGATGGCATATTGGCAGAATTTGTCTATCCTACAAATCTCGCCGATAAGGCTGGGATACTTATCTACTTTCAAAATAGTGGCCATTCCCCAGCCAAAATCAATTGGGGGCTTGATTCGATTACGGAGATACCTACTTCTTTTCCGATCAAGCCCGCTACTGCACCAACAACTACTGACAAGCCCTTCCTGCGAATGAAGCGCACCAGAAGCAAGAAGGACCGCAATGCCGTTAGCGAAACAGGGCAAACTATCGGCGGCGACTCGCTGTTTTTTGACTACATCGATATTCCCATCACTGGAAGAAGGCTTGCCGAAATCCGCGAGAAAGGTGGAATAATAATGGGCACCGTTTCTCTCGATTTCTGTGACTCCCTCGGGACCTACAACTGCACCACTTTTAGTGTTGCCTATCAAGGTAAACCCTTGGATCGGTTTAAAATGCTTGATGCGATTGAATGTCTTCCAGAATGGGGTAGAGCCAAGCCCGATCCCGACGTTGAAGAACTCAGCCCTTGCAAAATGGAGGACCATTAACCCTGTCACGGCAAGGATAATGTAAAGAATGCACACATGTGCGTCAAGTAGGTTACCGCCAGGAAAATCACTGTGCCGTCAAAGGCCACGTATCTCAGTTCCTCCTTCGTTGCTGCACGATCATAGCCTGCGAGACGATAGCGGCCTGATGCAATAACTCGTCCGCTGCCACTGTATATTGTGCAACTGTCTGCCTTGTCTGAGGCAATGCAATCTACATAGAAGGCGGGTGGCCCACCCTTTCAGCCTCGATTTCGTTTCCCGTTTTGAAACTGTGGGTGCCCCGTCCTCGTGTTTTTGGCGAGGGCGGGTACGATGCTGCCGATAGTATGGGCTTGTCATGCCCTGCGGCCTGCATCGCACTTACGGCACGCATCATCTGCACTTTATCACCTGCTCGTGCTATCGCCGATTACCATTTCTCAACTCCGCACGCGCTCGCGACCGCTTCCTTTCAATACTCGAACAGACGCGCACGAGGTATCGTTTTGTCGTGGTCGGCTATGTGGTGATGCCCGAGCATATCCATCTTCTGATCACCGAGCCAGAGGTCGGCACCCCTTCGACGGTCATGCAAGTGCTCAAGCAGCGCACCGCTAACGCGCTGTTGCCCAAGCGAAAACGCAGAGATCCGCGGCAACGGGAACTGTTCGGGAAGGAACCGCGCCGGGCGCTCTGGCAGGCGCGCTTCTACGATTTCAACGTGTGGA